>VFQQ010000273.1_pt1 | contig 118692 bp, 102 predicted proteins | sample 3512341 | NCBI WGS metagenome assembly VFQQ01 (sample SAMN10412373, study PRJNA504923) | tailings metagenome | isolation source: Relicate 2 Philex TSF1 revegetated site | place: Philippines: Tuba, Benguet | collected 2017-08-29 | reverse complement strand
GTGGCGGACCCTCTTCATCAGAACGCGTCCCCTGCGATTCCCGCGGTCTGGAGAGGTGGGCCCGCGATGCTGGTTTCGGGAATTGGGCGCCAGCCGTTGGCAATGGTTCCCTGAACGGAAGCGCCTCCGGCGGGGCCAGCGACCCCGCTGGACCGGGATCGGCAGGCACGTCGGGTTGCGCAAAGACGGCCTCTCCGCCCGGCACTCCTCTCGGGGCTGGATCTGGGGGCCGAACACGTTTTTGAAACAGCTTCTTAGAGGGCTCCGCTTCCCTTGATCACGACGCTGATCGTCCGGAACAGGATCTTGAGATCGTTCCAGGTGCAGCAGTTCCGCAGGTAGAGGAGGTCGTAGGCGACCTTGCGGCGGAACCCTTCGATGTCGTTGTCGTAGCCGTTTTCGATCTGGGCCACGCCGGTGAGGCCGGGCTGGAGGCCGAGGCGGTTCAGGTAGCCGGGGACTTCGTCCGACAGCTTCTTGATGAACTCGGGGCGTTCCGGGCGGGGACCGACGAGCGACATCTCTCCCTTGATGACGTTCCAGAGCTGCGGGAGTTCGTCGAGGCGGGTCTTGCGGAGGAACCGGCCGATCGGGGTGACCCGCTTGTCGCCGGCGACGGCGAACTGGGCTCCGTTCTTTTCGGCATCGGTCCGCATCGTGCGGAACTTGTAGAGGGTGAAGTGCCGGCCGTAGGCGTGCTCCTGGCGGCGGTCGCTGTCGGGGATGCGGCGTTCATCGAGCCCTGCGGGGGGCTCGCCGTCGAGTTGGCGGCGGTCGGCGCCGACTTCCCGCAGGTTGAGGCCGACGCGGGTCTGGCGGAAGATCACCGGACCGCGGGAGGTCAGTTTCACGGCGAGGGCGACGAGCAGCATCACCGGCGTCAGCAGGATCAGCATCGCAACGGAGAGGACGAGGTCGACGCACCGCTTGAGGACGCGGGTCGCCCCGCTCAGCGAGCGGACGTTGCGGCGGCTTTGCCCCCCCTCGACTTCGTGAAGCCAGAGGACGGGGGGGATCTGAACCGGCGCCGCGTAGGCGGCCAGATCCCGCAGGGACTCCTCCGGTTGGGGAGGAGCCGCAGGGAGGGCCGACGTGGTCAGCGAAGCGGGAAGCGGCGTTGCGGCGGGAGCGGTGGCGGAGGGGGGCATTGTCTCGGGGCTCATGGCGGGCTCATCGGGATGCGGGGGCCGGCCCTCAAGCCTACGTCAAGTCCTCTTAGAGACCTCCCCTCTTTCTTCAGGTCGGGGAAAACCCGAAGCGAGGTGCGGCAAGTCGCTCCCCTCGTGTGCAAAGGGAGGGTGGTAGCGGGGAGTCCGGTTGTGAGGCCCGCACGGCCCCGTTCCGATGCGCAACGTGCATAATCGAACCACCGTGCAGAATCCCGGGAGCTTCTTTGGCTTTTCTGCTTCAGCCGACCGACAAGGTCCGCCTCTAAGGAAAACTTGAGGCATAGTTCCCGCGATGGATTGTGATTCGAGCTATCGCGGATCGGATGATGGAGTGTTCATTCCGGTAGTCTCTCCTTATCCCCCAAGGTGACTCCCATGCAGAGAGCGAAGGACCCGGTCAGCGACCTCACCGCTGACCGCCGTGATCGTCGCGACCGCCGAATCCGACTGGATCGGCGCACGCCGAAAGACCCCGAATACAAAGCTCCGGAGCGGCGCTCGAACGATCGGCGGACGGTCGAACGGCGTCGTCAGATCGATCCGACGACTTGTGAGCGCGACTATCAGCCGGATGAAGTCGAGTTCATGAAGGCGATGGACGACTACAAGCGCCGCAGCGGGCGGATGTTCCCGACGTGGAGCGAAGTTCTGGAAGTGATCCGCGATCTCGGCTACCGCAAGGTGGCGGAGCGGACGCAGACGTATGAAGCGATTCCTGTCACCGCGGCCGAGTAATCGACCCCGGGACCATCACCCCGGAGAGTGACGAATCGCGTTTTCTCGAGTGCTGAGTTGGAACGCCTGACGGCTGGCCGCGATGACGTTTCGCGGCCAGCCGTCTTTTTTTGTGGGTGGGGCAAAGGGCCCACCCCGTTGACAGGCCATCCCGCCGCAGGCCTCCTCATGGTCTCGCGTTGGACAGGAATTCCATCCCCTTCATCTGTGTCCATCTGTGGCTTAATGAATCAGTCACAGATCAACACAGATGCACACAGATTCCGAGGGAACCATCGCCCGGCTCGCATTCCTCTTCGAATGCTTCTAGGTGTGAGCCTTCGCGAGAGAGAGCAGTGGCGATGGAGTTCCAGGCGATAGGACTGGTCTCTCTGGCGGCTTGATCGCAGCGTCCTTCGCGACTTGGATGAGAGCCGGAAGCGAGTAGCCGAGCGCCGTGTCGCCAAGTTCTTTCCGGGCGATGTCGAACAGGTCTGCCGCGCGGCGGGCGTGTCGTTCGACGCCGACCGGCTGGCCTTCATAGAGCTTGACTCCGGCGGCGGCGAGCTTGATGAGTCCTTTGATCAGGCCGGCGACGGCGCCCTGCCGGCCGGCGGCGACCCAGGCGAGTTCCCAGGTCTCATGGGCTTCCCAGTAGTAGCCCGATTCGAACAGGACGCGGCCCCGCTCGAGTGGCCAGCAGGGTGTCCAGTCTTCGGCGGTCGGTGCGGGGCAGGGGGGAATCGCCTGGCCGTACGCATGCCCAGCCGGATCGCGGATCGGATGCGGCGTCGCGCCGGGGACGTGCGTGTAGCGAGGAAGTTCCGGGGCCATCTCCGCAGCGTACCGGCCCGACAGCTTCCCCGCGCGGGATCCGAAACGGCCCACCGCGAAAGCTCCGGTTGACATGGAAGTACGTTCGTAATACAAACGGCCCATGCGGTATCCGAAAGATCAGAAAGACAAGACCCGGCAGCAGATTCTCGAGGCGGCGGCGCGGGTGTTCCGCCGCCACGGGTTTCAGGCGGGGAGCGTCGACGTCGTCATGAAAGAGGCGGGGCTGACCGCGGGGGGCTTCTACGCCCACTTCGAGTCGAAGGCGGCTCTGTTTGCCGAGGCGATCCTCGGGACGCTCCGGAATGGAACGGTCGTTTACGGCCGGGACACACCGGACCTTGAAGGGGCCGAGCGGGTCCGGAGCATCGCGGGGAAGTATCTGAGCCCGGCCCACCGGGAGCACATCGATCAGGGATGCGTCCTCCCTCCGCTCCTGGCGGATCTGCCGCGGCAGGAGGAGTCGGTCCGCTGCGAGTTCGAGAAAGTTTTGGCCGAGGCAGCCGCGGGACTGGCCGCTCCCGAGCCTGAACGAGAGGGCGACAGCACATCTGGGCCGACCAATCCGGACCAGGGTTGGGCGGTCCTGGCGATGCTCGTCGGCGGGATGTCGCTCGCCCGGGCCGTCGCCGACAAGGACCTGTCCGACCGGATCCTCCTCGCTTGCCGCGGTTTCCTCGACCGGGCGCTCGGAGAGGATTCGCCCGAATCCGAATCCCCTCAGCCAGACCGGTCCCCCTCAGTGTCCGGTTCGGCCTCCCCCTCCTCCAGACCAAGGAAGAGTCCATGATCGAGAACGCCACGCCCGCTCCCGCTCCCGCTCCCGACACGAAGGCCTCGGCCCCCGCCCCCCGCCGGGCCAACTTCCCGCAGCGGGGCAAAGTCCACGATCAGCACTCGGGAACGAACTTCTCGCTGGCCCGGGTCGGGGCGATGGGAGAGATGTCCCGCTACGGCGTCTTCCATCCGGCGATCGGCAGAACGATCCCCGGAAAGTTGTTCCTGCATGAGCTCCTGGGCCTGACCGGGATGGAGATCTCGGTCAACGTCATCCCGCCGCAGCAGGGGATTCCCTTCTATCACAAGCACAAGCAGAACGAAGAGGTGTACCTGTTCCTGACCGGCCGCGGTCAGTTCCAGGTCGACGAGGAGATCCTCGAACTGACGGAGGGAACCGTCGTCCGGGTCGCTCCGGACGGGGTCCGCTCCGCCCGGAACACGTCCGATGTCGACATGTTCTACGTCTGCATCCAGGCCAAGGCGGGCTCGCTGGAGCAGTGGACCGGGACCGACGGCATCGGCGTTCCGGGGGAAGTCCGCTGGCCGGCCATCGCCGCTTCGGCCTCTATGACGGTTACGTAAGCCCTGCCGGGACCGGGGATTGGGATACCGCTGCGATGGCCAGGGAATGCCGGCCGATTCGATCCGTTGCGGAAGCCTCGCGTTGACACAGACTCCGCGCGGGGTAGAATTTCCGGTGAACTCCGCTTAAGAGCCTGCTGTCCCGCGGGTCCAGGAAGTGGGGACCATCCATCCGGTGTCTCGCGGTCCCTCAGCGCTTCCTCTACTGCTTTGCGCTGCCGCGGCATCGCCCGCCCACCAGCAAAGGACAGTCTCATGCTCACGCACTTCAGCACCCTCGGTTTCTTCGGTCTCGGTAACGCCAACCCGATGGAGCTCATGATCCTCGGGATCATCGCTCTGCTGCTGTTCGGCAAGCGCCTTCCGGAAGTCGCCAAGAGCCTCGGCAAGGGGATCGTGGAATTCAAGAAGGGGCTGTCGGGCGTCGAAGAGGAGATCCGCAACGGATCGAACTCGTCGTCGTCGAGCCGCGCCAGCACCTCCCGCCGGCCGGAAGCGATTGACGAAGAGCCGATCGCCTCGGCTCCGAAGTTCGAGCCCCCGAAGTCGGAGCCGGCCGTGACCTCGACGTCGAACCAGGCTTGAGCCTGCCTCGGCCAAAACAACCTGAATGCCCAGACGGGCGGCGAGTTCTCTCGCCGCCCGTTTTCCTTTGTGGGGCATCCTTCGGCGGTTCTCCCAGACATCGACCATTGGCGTCGCAGCTCCCTTTGAGCATCCCATCGTGCCACGCCGCCCCGGTCCAGCGGGACGCTGGCCCCGCCGGAGGCGCGCCTGTTGTGGAATCAGGGAACACAACGGGCGTCTGATCGCGGACCGGCGTTGAGGCTTTCCCCTCGGTCAGGGGGGGGCCTCGACGCCGGCTCTCCAAAGCGGACGCCGGCGGTTTCTCACGGTTCCACTGGGAAGGTGCCTCCGGCGGGCAGGAGCTCCGCCCCTGCACCCGGGTGAGGGGGGACTGAGCTGATTACGTGTCCCCCCTGACGTGGTGAATACGCTTTGGTCTAGAGGGACGCTGGGGCTGGAAGTGAAGTTGGAGGGCGTTTAGTCTGCGGGCGCTCCCGTTCGGCGAGCGGATTCCCGATTTCTTGCTGTTCCGTCTCCTCTCTTGTGGCTCCAATGCGAGGTCCGGTCATGCGCAGAGCGCTCCTTCTCACTCTCTTTCTGTCGGCGGCCGTCTCGTCCTCTCGCTCCAGCCTCCACGCCCAGCAGACGGGCAACAACCAGATGGGGGAAACCGTCCTCTCCATCCAGCAGGCCCCCGCCGACGCCCCCAAGAAGCGCGGCGCCGCCCACCCCTGGGTCGAACTGTCCAACCTCAAGAAAGGGAACGACGGTCCCTTCCCGACGCTCGAAGTCGATTACAAGGTGACCGCCGGAAGCGCGGGTGACTTCACCCTCGTCATCAAGAGCGAACGGGGCCGCTCCACCGTCCACGTGATTCTCTTCGGCGATAAAGAAGACCGGATCAGCGTCCGGAACTTCGCCTTTCAGGGGTTCCCCGACAACTGCGAAGTCTGGGCCGAGATCGGCGGCGGCATCGGCCCCTTCGACCGCGGCGCGGGCTACAAGATCTCCAAGTCGGTCACGATGGGGAACGTCGGCCAGCTCACGTTTGCCCGCGACTGGCGACCGGAAGAACAGGCCGCATACGACCTCAACCAGAAAATGCAGGCCCCGCCCCCGCCCCCTCCGGCCAGCTCGGTCGTGGTCGACAACAACACGACGCCGCTGCTCCCCGGGATGCCGGTCCTCGGGACCTGGATGGCGGAGTGGCACGAAGGGGAACTGCTCGCCGTCTCGCCGAACCTGCTGACGATCAAGTGGACCAAGACCGTCGACAAGCGCCCGGCCATCAGCTCAATGGCCCGCGCCCGTGTCTCCGTGGCGACGGCAACGCTCGACAAGGGGCGCGCCGCTCCCGCCACATTCAAGCCGAGCGTCCAGGTCCTCGAAGGGGGAACGATCCCGCTCGATCCGGACCTCGTGCCGCTGACGGCCGATATCAAGGTGGTTCCGGGGACGCCGCTGAAGGCGGAGTGGGCCGGGAAGTTCGACACCGTCACGGTGACGGGTAAACCCCGCGGCACGGAAATCCCCGTCACCTGGGACAGCCGCAAGGGATGGAACGAGAACCGCAAGATCGGCATGCTCGCGATCGAGAAGGAGACGATCGACCGCCTCAAGGAACAGGACGCGACGGAGCACTTCGCCGCCCGCCTGGAAGAACTCGATCACGCCGAACCGGCCCGGCCGAAGACTCCGGCTCGCGACCACGCGATCCGGCTGACGATTCCCCGGAATTCGACGCGGCTCAAAGACAACGTCCCCATTCCCGAGGGGGCGAAGCTCAAGGCGGTGTGGGGGAATCAGTGGTACACGCTCACCGTCCTCAGCGACTCGGAGGAGGGGCCGGTCGAATGCCAGTGGGAAGGGATCGGCGGCGGGAACTGGAAAGAGTGGATCAACCGCACCAGCCTCGTGATCACCAAGGATGAGGAGACCAAATTTCTGGGCAAGATGCGGGCCGAGCGGAACAAGGAGAAGAGCGAAAAAGAAGAGGCTCCGGTGGTTCCCGCCAAGACCGCCAGCGCCGCCAAAGCGACTCCATCCCCCAAGCCGACGGCTCCGTCCACGGGTGGTCGGTTCGAGGTGGTCCTCGAAGAGATGTCGGGGAGCAAAAAGATCGGCATCGCGAAGGTCGTGATGAAGATCGCCGGTCTCGAGTTGAAGGACGCCCTGCAGCTCACCGACGCACTTCCGATCTCGCTCAAGGGGGACCTCTCCGAGGCGGAGGCCAAAGAATTCCAGAAGCAGATCGAGGCCGCCGGAGGAAAAGCCTCGATCAAGTCGGAGTAGCCGAGGTCGAGTTTGGCATCCGATTTTTTCCGGGGAGGGACGGGAGTGCCGGTTTTCTCCTCGCCGGTTGCGGGGTAATCTGGAGTTCGGACCTCGGCGTCTTGTACGAGACGCCGAGGACTCGCCTCCTGACCTCGTCCATCCGAGCTGATCCGGTCGCGTATGAACATCCTCGCCGCTGAAGACAGTGCCGTGGCGCGGAAGATTCTCACCTCTTCGCTGCTGCGGTGGGGCTACCAAGTCACCGAAGCGGTCGACGGGACGGCCGCCTGGGACCTGTTCCAGCGGGGGGACTACCCGATCGTCGTGACCGACTGGGTCATGCCGGACATGGACGGCCTCGAACTGCTCCGGCGGATCCGCGCCGTCCCCCGCGATCCGCAGGTCTACGTCATCCTGCTGACGTCGAAGTCCGAGAAGGAAGACCTCGTTCAGGCGATGGAGGCGGGGGCGGACGATTTCCTCGGCAAGCCGTTTGCACCGGACGAGCTCCGGGTCCGGATTCGCCAGGGAGAGCGGGTCGTCGCCCTGCAGCGGACCCTGGCCGAACAGAACCACACTCTCCGCAACACGCAGGCGGCCCTCGTCCACAGCGAGAAGCTGGCGAGCCTCGCCCAGCTCGCGGCCGGGATGGCCCACGAGATCAATAACCCCATTGCCTACGTCACGAACAACCTGTCGGTGATCCACCGGGACAGCCGTGACCTCTTGGACCTCTTGGACCGGTACGGAGAGCTCCGCCGGAACTTCGGTCCGGAGCAGGGGGCCCTCGCTGAACAGCTCTCGCGTCTGGAACAGGATGCGGGCCTCGGAGACATCCGCGACGAGTTGCCCCGGCTCCTCGAGTCGTCGCGCGACGGACTGAAGCGGGTCCGGGATATTGTGTTGAACCTGCGGCAGTTCGCCCGGCTCGACGAGGCGGAGGTGGCGGAGCTCGACCTCAACGGAGCGATTCTTTCGACGGTGGCCATCCTCCGCCGCTCGATCGAGGAGAAACGGCTGCGGGTCGAGCGGCAGAGCGCGGTCCTGCCGCTCGTGACATGTCAGCCCGGAAAAGTCAACCAGGTGCTCCACAGTCTCCTGCTCAATGCCATTCAGGCGAGCGAGCCGGAAGGTATCCTGAAGATCAGCACTCGCACCGAAGAAGAGGGAGTGATCGTCGAGATCGGGGATCAGGGATGCGGCATCGCGCCGGAACACCAGAGCCGGATCTTCGAACCCTTCTTCACCACGCGGCCGGTCGGCCAGGGGCGGGGGCTGGGACTATCGATCAGTTACGGGATCGTCTCCGACCATGGAGGCCGGATCGAGGTGGAGAGCGAAGTCGGCCGCGGAAGCGTGTTCCGTGTCTGGCTCCCGCTCAAGCCGCCGTTCCCGCTCGCGAACTGAGCGGGACGGACGATCGGGCGGACGCGATCAACAGTGGATGACAGAATGCCGGATGACCAGAAACCGTCGCTGCTCGTGATCGATGACGAGCCGGAGATCCTTCAGTCCCTGAAAGGACTTCTCCGCCGGGAGTTCGACCTGCACTTGGCGGGGAGCGGCCCCGAGGCGCTCGAGATCCTCTCGCGTCAGCCGATCCAGGTGATCCTGACCGACCAGCGGATGCCCGGCATGACCGGCGTCGAGCTGATGGCCCGGGCCCGGCAGGAGTTTCCGGACGCGATCCGGATCGTGTTCACCGGATACGCCGACATCAAGGCGGTGGTCGACGCGATCAACAAGGGAGGCCTCTACCGGTACCTCACGAAGCCGTGGGATCCGGACGAACTGGTCGACGTCCTCAAGGAAGCGGCCGAGGAGCACCGCCGGACGTCCGACCGGCGGCGGGTCGAGACCGATGCCCGGTCGTTCATCGGCGACGGGTGCGCCTTGGCGGGAGATCTCTGTGCGAATCCGCCGCAGGGGGTCGATGTCGCCCGCTGGGAAGACCTCAACCGCCGCGGGCAGTCGTTGCTGCGGCAGTGGCCCGCCTGATTCTTTCCCCCCACTCTGAAATAGGACCGAGGCGAGACCTCGCGATGTCGCAAAAGGAACCTGTTCTCCTCGTCGTCCTGATCGAGACCGCGGCGCTCCGCTGGTTCGTGGGGGGGATCGATCTCGAAGGCCAGCCGCAGCCGATCCTCCGGTCGGAGCCCGGAAACCTCCGGCCGTACCTCGGCCGGGAGATCGACGATCAGGTCAGCTTTCTCCGGCACCGGCTCGCCGGCGTTCTGCAGCGGGGCTGCGACCGCCTGTGGGGCGTCGCCAGGAAGCCCTGCCAGATCGTGTTCGTGGCAGACGCCCTCTATCCGGACGCGGACGCAGATCTCTCCCGACGCGTCGCTCAGAACTTCGTCGAGTGGATGAGCCGGCCTCCGGTGGCGTACTTCCTCGGCGGCCCGGCCGACGGGAATCGGCTCGAGCTCGTGGCGGGATCGATCGAAGAGCCACATCGCGCCGCGCTCGAGTCGGGACTCCAGCGGATGTGGGACCTGGCCGAAGACGAGAGCCAGTGGGAGCTCGCCCCGGTGAAGCAGGCGACGCAGGAGTGCTGATCGGCCGACGCGGGCAGGGCGTCACTCAGCCGGGATCGGCTCCCGCTCGCCGCTCTCACGGAGCGAGCCCGTTTTCAGAAAGTGGCGCGTCGCTGCGAGCGACTCGCGGTTACCCATCAGCAGGGCGTGCAGGGCATTGACCGTTCGAAAATCCCGCGCCCCGGGCAAACGGGTCGAGGCGACCGTGACGGTCCCGTCGTCGTCCCCCGGGATCAGCGGGTTGAGGCCCTCTTCGGTCCCACGGGCTCCGGCGATGACGGCGAACTCGAACGTGGGAGTGGGGAGGCCAGCCGCGAACGCGGCTTTCCCGCTGACGAGCTGCTGACCGGCCTCGCCGTAGATCGCCCGGAACAGCGGCTGGTTCTCGACGAGGCTCGCCATCTCGGCCCCCTGGTTCGGCACGCCGAGCATCACCATCCGCCGGAGCCGCTTGTCCGGCTCTCCGGCGAGATACGAGCGGACGACGAGCCCTCCCATGCTGTGGACGACGAAGTCGATCGTCTCGATTCCTTCGAGCGAGCCGATCACTTTCCGGAGATAACCGGCGGACTCCTCGATCGGAATTCGCGTGCTCGGATAGTCGAACGGGATGACGGTGTACCCGTCCTCCTGGAGCGGCCGGACCAGTGGGCTCATCGACTTCGACGACCGTCCGATTCCGTGGATCAGGAGCACCGCCTTGCCCGACATTGGCGCGATCGGCCGGGCGGCCCCGATCTCCGCGAGCCTGGCCCGGCATTCGTCGCACGTCCCCCACGCCTGCCGGATGTCGGAGGGATCGAGCAGACGAAAGTGTTCGGTGAAGACGTTCTGCTGGATCCGCCACCCCTGGCGGAACGCCACGTCTCCCCAGAATTCGCGTCCGCCGAGAGTCTTCGTGGGGAGATTGGGATGAGCGAGGGACGGGCAAGAGTCGCCGGTCTCTTTGGCCGCGGGGGGATCTGCCGCGACAATCCCCGCCCAGGCGGTGGCAACGATGAGGGAACGGAGTGCCACCCGAAATTCGAATCCGGCCATCAGAGGGTCTCCTCAGAAGGGGGAATCGTCGCCCGCGGGAGAGGTTTCGGGCAAGTCCAACCCCGCGCCAGGTGCCACCCCGACCCGGGTCCAGCACGCTGCTGGCCGCCGGAGGCGCTTCTCGTCGTGGAACCGTGGAAAACAACGGGCGTCCGCTTTGGGGCGCCGACGTCGAGGACTCCCTCAATCATTGCCGCGGGAAGTGCCGTGCGGTCTGGAGAGGGAGGTACTCAACGCCCGTCCGCGGTCGGACGTCCGTTGTGTGCCATGGTTCCACGGGAGAAGCGCCTCCGGCGGGGCCAGCAGCCTGCTGGACCGGGGTGGTCGAGGCACGATCGATTGAGCAGGTCGCGCCGCGCTGGCGAGCATTCTTGCTACGCCACGATGTCGGTCACGACATGCCCGAATACATCGGTCAGTCGCATGTCCCGGCCCCCGAACCGAACAGTCAGCTGCTCGTGATTCACCCCCAAGAGGTGCAGCATCGTGGCGTGCAGGTCGTGAATCTCAAGCTTGTTCTCAATGGCGTGGTAACCGTACTCGTCGGTCGCGCCATAGGTCATCCCCCCCTTGACCCCTCCGCCTGCCATCCAGACGGTGAACCCGAACGGGTTGTGGTCCCGGCCGTCCGCCCCCTGGGCGAACGGAGTCCGCCCGAACTCCCCCCCCCAGATCACGAGGGTCGAATCGAGCAGCCCCCGGGCCTTGAGGTCCTTGAGGAGGGCCGCGATCGGCTGATCGACCGACACGGCATTCTTCTCATGCCCCTCGCGAAGACTCGAATGCTGGTCCCACCGGTCCCCGTTGCCGCCGGGGCAGGTGAGCTGGATGAACCGGACGCCGCGCTCGACGAGCCGCCGGGCGACGAGACAGGACTGCGCGAAAGCCTTCGTCCCCCCCCACGGGGCGTCGAGGCCGTACATCTCCTGGGTCCCCTTGGTTTCACTCGAGAGATCCATCAGGTCCGGGACCGCCGATTGCATCCGGAAGGCGAGCTCGTAGTTCTTGATCGCTGACTCGATCGCGTCCTGCGGACCGGTCGACTTGAGGTGCTGCTGGTCGAGCCGGGCGATCAGGTCGAGCTTCCGCCGCTGCGCCGCTTCGCTCGGTTCCAGCCGCTGGATGTTGGCGACCGGCATCGCCCCCTGCTTGAAGAGCGATCCCTGGAACGCCGCCGGCAGGAACCCGCTGCCGAAGCACTCGAGGCCGCCAGGCGGAATCAGGCCGCTGTTGAGGACCACGAACGCCGGCAGGTTCTGGCATTCGCTTCCGAGGCCGTAGGTGACCCACGCCCCCATGCTGGGACGCCCCTGCAGGCCGTGTCCCGTGTGAAGGAAGTAGTTGGCGTTCGTGTGCTCGGAGAACTCCGACGTCAGTGAACGGATCACGCACAGATCGTCGGCGCACTCCCGCAAGTAGGGGAACAGGCCGCTGATCGGCAGGCCGCTCTCGCCGCAGTTCCGGAACTCCCACGGACAGCCGAGCGTGTTGCCGACGTTGTCGAACTGCGTCGGCTGGATCTTCATCTTGAACGGCTGGCCGTTCTCCGCCTGCAGCCGGGGCTTCGGATCGAACGTGTCGACCTGCGATGGCCCGCCATCCATGTACAGGAAAATCACCGACTTCGCCGGCGCGGCATGATGCGGCACCTTGGGGGCGAGCGAGTTCTCCCCCTTGGCGGCGGCCCCGAATGCCGGTTCCGTCAGCAGCCCCGACAGGGCCGCCATTCCGAAACCGCACGACGCCTGCTGGAGCAGGGCGCGGCGGGAGAGGGGCGTCGGCTGGAAGCGATGGCAGTGCATGGTTCAGGACTCCAGGCCGGCTCAGCCCGCCTTGTTCTCGATCCGGTACAGGCTCTTGCGGGTCCGCAGGTACAGCGCCTTTCCGGACGCCGCAGGGGAGGCCATGAAGCCGTCGTCGAGCTGGTTCTCAGCCACCTTCTCGAACGACTGGCTCGGCCGGAAGACGGTCGTCTTCCCCTCTTCGCTGAAGAAGTAGACGTGGCCGCCGGCATAGAGGGGAGCGGCGGAGTAGTTGCCGCCGATCCGTTCGACCCAGGCCGGTTTGCCGGTCTTGGCGTCGAGGCAGGAGGCGACTCCCTGGTCTCCGATGGTGTAGACGAAGTCGTCGATCAGGAGCGGCGAGGGTTTCGACGGCATCTGCTTCTTCTCGAGCCAGGCAACGTGGGACTTTGTCACGTCCCCTTGGCCGTCCGGCCGGACGGCGATCAGGTCCGCCTTGCCGAATCCCGAGCTGAGGTAGACGTGTCCGTGGCCGAAGACCGGCCGGCTCGACGTCGAAAAACTCTCGTAGAGAATCCGCCACACCTCTTCGCCGGTCCGGACGTCATAAGCGAACGTCCCTTTCGAGGCGGGACTGATCAGCAGCGCCCGGCCGCCGGCATCGACGACGAGCGGAGTTGCATACGCCTTCTTGACGTCTCCGTCGGTCGTTCGAAAATCCTTCGGCCGGTCGGTCTTCCAGACGGTCTCGCCGGTCCGCTTGTCGAGAGCGATGACGTACTGGTAGTCGAACCCGTCGTAGTGCTGGATCAGCAGGTTCTCGAAGACGATCGGCGACGCCCCCGCCCCTCGAAAATGATCACATTCGAGATCGCGGCGGGTCCAGACCGGCTGGCAGGTGGCGGTGTCGAGGCAGGCGATCCCGGAGCTTCCCCAGCTCAGGTAGACCCGGCCCGCTTCAATGAGCGGCGTCGGCGAGGCGTAGCTGTTGAACTTGTGGCAGAACTGCGGCTTGGCGACTTCGAACAGCGTCAGGTCCTGAAGGACCTTGCCCGAGTCCTTGTCGACCACGAGTGCCGAGAGCTTGGTCCCGTCCTCGGTCGCATTGGTCAGCCAGACCTGCTGGCCCCAGATCACCGGGCTCGACCAGGCCCGCCCCTCGATCGGAAGCTTCCAGGCGACGTTCTTCTGTTCGCTCCACTCGGTCGCGTACCCCTCGCCGTCGGCGTGCCCGTTCTGATGCGGACCGCGGAACTCCGGCCAGTTCTCTTCGCCGGCACGGGCGAGGAAGGGGGAGCCGAGAAGCATCAGGCTGAAGATGAGCAACAGACGCATAGGAGGATCAGGCGGGACGAGGGGGGAGGAGAGCGCAGGCGGGACGTACACGAGCCCGGGTTGGGTCCGGACCGCGGCCCTCGATTCTATCGCCCGTCGTTGATGCGAGGCGAGCTAGGCTGCCGGAAATCTACGGGGGGGGAGAGGCCGGATCTTCAGATCAGCGCGGCAGGCTGCGGCGCAGCCGCTTCGCCCGGCTTCGCCAGAAGAGCTGTTTGCGGGCGATGGCCCGGGGGGCCGCTTCGAGGTCCATCAGCAGCCCCTCGAGGAGCTGGCGGGCCTCGGGAGCGTTCCCCTGCTTGGCGAGCAGCGTTGCCAGCAGGTACAGCGCTTCCGGATGCCGCCAGCGGCGGGTGTGCTCGCGGAAGTGGGCGATGGCCGCCTCATCATCCCCCAGCGCCAGCAGGACTTTTCCCTGGAGCAGCGAGACGTCGCCGAACTTGTAGGCGGGGTCCTTCTGCAGAATCTTTGCGAGGTGACCGCGGGCCGCTTCATAGGACTGACACTGGTACTCGCACTGCCCAGCCCCCCACAGGGCGGCGACGCTTTCGGGGTCTTTGGCAAGGGCCTTGGCGTACGCCTCGCGGGCCTGCTCCCAGCGGCTTACCTCGCGAAGGACATCTCCCAGCTCGATGAACTGGTGGGCGTTGCCGATGTTGTGGGCGGCAATCTCCTTGCGGCGGATCTCGCTCCCGCGGGTGAAACGGCGGAGCCACTTGGGGCCGCGCCACTCACGGGTCGGCAGGTAGCGGGCCAGGAGGTAGATGAACGGCCCCAGCGGCGGCAGGGCGATAATGATCCAGACCCACATCCGGGCCTCGGGGTCCTGGCGGATGCAGGAGATCACCATCCAGAGCACGAAACCGGCGTAGAGCCACGAGCTGATCTCCCAACCCCACGGCGCAAATCCCCCCAGGTGCGGGGGAAGCGGAGGTTCGTCCTGGGCAAGGAGCAGCACGTTCACGGGGGCCTCACGTCGTGCGGGCGAAGAACCGCCAGAGCATACGGCACCCGCCCTGATTTCGAAATTCCGGAGCTTTGTCCCGCGAAGATCCCGCTCGCGTGCGATTCCAACCAGCAGGCATTCGTTCCCGCCCCGTTTCCGTCGTATTCCGGAATCGGCGGGAATTTTCGGCGGCTCTCCCGCGTCTTTGAGAGACCTTCTCCAGGGAGTCTGTCCCATGCGGCACTGGCTTGTCGGGCTGACCATCGCGGTGACTGCGGTCGCCACCGGGCACGCGGTTCTTCCCAGGGCCCAGGCCTGCGCTCCGGCTCCCCATCCCGGAGACTGGGTCGGGATCTCGGACGAGACCGCGCTGATTGTCTTTGATCCCGTGACGAAGACGGAACACTTCGTCCGGCGGGCGACGTTCTCGACGCAGGCGGACGACTTCGGGTTCCTCGTCCCGACGCCGACGGAGCCTGAGCTCGGCGAGGTCGATTCGGCCCTGTTCCGGCAGCTCGAGCAGCAGACCGCTCCCCGGTACGAAACGCGGGTCGAGTCGCGGCTCGTCTTCGGATTCGACTCCGGGGGGCACGTTACGGTGGGAGCGGCCGCGGCGTCGCCGAAACCGGATGTCGAGGTGCTGCAGCAGAAGCGGGTGGCGGGCCTCGATGCGGCGGTACTGCGGGCGGACGATCCCCGGTGTCTGACCGACTGGCTCGAGAAGCACGGCTACGAGACCCGTCCGGCCCTCGTGGAATGGCTCCGGAAGTACACCGACGAGGGGTGGATCATCACGGCCTTCAAGGTCGCTCGCGACCAGCCCGCCGGGAGCACGGTCGACGGGGATGCGGTCCGGATGTCCTTTCAGACCGATGTCCCGTTCTACCCGTACCGCGAACCGGCCGACCTCCGGGAGCCGCGGGAGAAGGGGCGAGCACCTGCCCCGCGAGGACTGCGACTCTATCTGCTCTCCGATGTCCGCTACGCCGGAACGATCGGTCTGAGCAAGGAAGGGAAAGCCGGGGGAGTCTGGCCCGCGCGGACCGTCTGGTCGAAAGCCCCGCAGGACGCGCTCATCCGGTCCGTGGCGGAGGCGATGAAGGTCGAGGGGGGCAAACTGATCGGAACCCCGTCGATCCGGCTGACCGAGTTCTTCGATGGCTCGTCTCCCCGGCCGGGGACGGACGAGCTCTACTTCCATCCCGACTCCGACACGGGCCTCGTGGAGCGGCCTCCGATCATCCGGACCGTGGTCCAGGTGACCTACTGGCCGGGGCGCCGCGACGGGCTGCTGATGGCGGGCGGCATCGGAGTGCTGGCGGCCGGCTTCACCTGGTGGCTCTGGCGCCGCGCGGCGTCGTCACTCTGAGGGAGCCTTCCGACATCCCGCTGCGTCAGACGCGAGGGAGCTTGCGGGCCCGGTCGCCGACCTGGATCGCCCCCGGTCGGACGACCCGGGCGTTCAGTCCGCGGAGGTGGAGCTGCTTGCCCGCCGGGGAGTTCACGAACTTGGTCGCGTCGGTCCCGTAGCGGTTCGAGAACTTGCGGCAGCCGAGATGCGGGGCGGCGGAGATCTCGAGCAGGGCGGTCCCGAGTTCGAGCTGCGAGCCCGGAGGCAGGTTGTCTTCGCTCAGGTCGAGGTCGAGAAACAGCTGATCCCCCGCGAGGGGCCAGCGGTCGCGGCTCCCGGCGATCAGCGCGATCGCGCGGGAGTTCATGATCGTGACCTGCGCGTCGGGATCGGCCGACCCGTCGGGGGTGCTGCGGTCCCCCCGGTCCCGCCAGCCATCCCCGCGCAGACCCAGGTCGAGGTCGAGTTCCGCGCTCTCGAGGACCGTCCGCTGATTCACGGCAGGGCGGGCGACGATCATCTCCAGCCGGCCCTCGTCCCGGGGAGAGAGGCGGATCGCGTCGAGGCCAGCATCGAGTTCCGCGCGGGAGAGAGTCCGCGGATCCGTCGGAGCCGCGCTGGTCGAGGGGGCTGTGGTGGTCTCACTCATGGGCGGTCACCTTGGCAATCGCTGCGGTCCCGGGACGCTGCACGCGCATCATCCACTTCCGGTCGTCGGCGATCACGTCAAATCCCCACTTCTCGTAGAAGGGGACCATGTCGGGGGCGCAGCAGAGCCAGAGGTACTCGATCCGCTGCAGTCGGGGGTGCGTCACGATGGCGTCGACCAGCCGCCGGCCCACCTGTTGGCTCCGCCACTCCTTCGCGACGATGACATCGTAGATCATCCCGCGCAGCGAAAAGTCGGTCAGAAGCCGGGAGAAGGCGACGAGCCGGCCGGTCTCCCGCTCGGCGAAGGCGACGATCAGGCTCGAGGCCTCGAGCATCACCCGGACGTCGTCGAGCGTCCGCCCTTTGCACCACCACTCGTGCTGATAGAGCTCGCAGAGCTCTTCAGCCTGCGCGTCCGTCAGGGTTTCGATCTGAACCAGGTCCATCACAACAGCTCTCCCCGCCACACCGTCACGGCCTGTCCGCCGAGCAGCACCCGCTCGCCGCGCCTCCGCAGCCGCAGGATCCCTTCGCGGGCCGAGACCTGATGGGCCATCAGGTCCTGCTTGCCGAGCCGCTCTCCCCAGTAGGGGGCGAGAGCACAGTGGGCCGATCCGCAGACCGGGTCTTCGTCCACCCCGACGGCGGGAGCGAAAAACCGCGACGCACAGTCGTAAGCAGGATCGTCCGACGGAGCGGTGACGATCACTCCCCGGACCGGGATCGTGCGGAGCCGGGCATAGTCGGGGCGGACTTGCCGGACGGCCGCTTCGTTCTCGAGCCGGACCAGGTAGTCGAAGCGCGTCTGGCCGACCTCGAGCGGCGTGACCTTGAGAGCCTCGGCCAGTTCCGGCGGAGTCGCGATGGACGTCGGCGGCGTCGCGGGGAAGTCGAGTTCGAGAAACGGCTCGCCGGAAGAGGTATCGGCGGTGCGGGTGCAGGTCAGGAGCCCGCTCCGGGTGTGAAACTTGAGGACGCGGGTCGGCTCGACCCGTCCAGAGGACCACATCGCATGGGCGGTCGCGAGTGTCGCATGTCCGCAGAGATCGACCTCGACGGTCGGCGTGAACCACCGCAGCTCGAAGTCCCCGTTCAGCGGGCGGACAAACGCGGTTTCGGAGAGGTTCATCTCGGTGGCGACCGACTGCATCCAGGCGGCGTCCGCTTCGGACTCAAGCCAGCAGACTGCGGCCGGGTTGCCGCGGAACCGGCGATTCGTGAAGGCGTCAACCTGCCAGCAGGGGATCGGGGGCATCGCGCAGTCTCAGGTGAGGGAGGCGTGCGGAGAAGTCCCTCACGGACACCGCCTCGCCCCCTCAGGTTCGCTCACCGGCCCGGACGATTCCACCGATCCGATGGCGATCGGCCACGTCGTTGCCGATGCGACCGTGACTGCCTCAAGTCTCGATGGCCTCTTGCCAATGAGGCGGCGGCGTTGTCGCCCGCGTCGGGATGATCGCGAAGTTCACGAGGAAGAAGGCGACGAGCAGGTCGCTCTGGGCGGAGGCCGAGGCGGGGGAAGGGGAGGTCACGTAGGCGAACCCCACCAGCCAGAGGGCGATCGGGATCTCGAGCAGATGGATCGGCCGCGAACGGACGACGCACGATACCGCGGCCACGATCGCGCAGGCCGCGCCGCAGGCGATCTCGCTGAGGGCCGGCGCCGTAAGGCGGCCGCCGCCGAGCACCCAGGGGGTGGCGATCACCCACAGGCCGAGTCCGATCTCACAGAGGCGAGCCCACATCATCGGTTCTCCTCGGCCAGGGCGACCGCTTCCGGGACGGGATCCCCCCAGAAGGTCCGCCAGACGGCGGAGGACGAGCGGGTCCGGAGCCAGACCTGATGCAGGAACCGGAGCGAGGACCAGACCTCGTCATACGCCCAGTAGACGAGCAGCACCGAGATCAGTGCCGTCATCAGGCAGGGAAAGCACCAGTATCCGACGACCGTCCCCTGAAGGATCACCAGAATCACGCTGACGACCCCGAGCGGAATCACGTCGATCCCGAACAGGATCACGAGCCACGGCCGGAACTGCCACCGCCGCGTCGAACCGGCGAGTCCCAGGATCGCCTCGCTGAAGTACCCCACCGCGCCGAGCGCGGCGTCGGGGACGAGCATCCAGTGCCGCATCGTTTCCGAGACGTCGGAGTCGAGGACCCGCTCGGTCTGGTTGCCGAAGACCGGATCCCAGACCGCGCCGACGACCCGCCACTGGTAGAGCGCCATGTAGGTCGCGATCAGTCCCGCGACGGTCGCGAGGGCGCAGATCGGAAGCCGCTGGCTCCAGGCCGACGGGTTGTATTTCCACGGCGGAGCGGGGGCTTCGAGGGAGAGGGACATGGAGCGCCTCCATCAACGCAGTGCCAGACCTGCCTTACTTCGGCATCGGAAACCCGTTGGTGCGGTACCACGCTTCGGGATCGTCCTTGAGACGCTTGAGGATCTCGGGAAGGGTGTCCCGCAGGCGGTGCCGGGGGTGCCAGCCGAGCATCCGGTTCGCCCGGCTGATGTCGACCGGGCGGTGTTCGTCGGCGAGGTCGATCATCCAGGGCTTGATGAACTCGGGATCGTCCTCCCCGGCGAGCTTCCCCTGGACCCACGCCCCCGCCTTGGCGACGAACCGCGGAATCCGGATCGTCGGCCACTCGCGGCCATGCAGCTCCTGGCCGATCTGCTCCTGGAGTTCGTCGTAGCTGACGACGTCCGGCTCGGCGATCAGGAATGTTTCGAAGTCGGGCAGGTCGTGGCGATGCTCGATTGCGAGCTCGAGGCACTCGGTCAGATCGTCGAGATGGACGTACGCCTGGCCATGCTCGGGGTCCCCCGGGAAGAAGTAGCTTTCGAGCTGCTTCTCGCGGATCCGGCTGATCTGCTGGCCGACCGGAATCGAGTGGCCCGCTTCGTCGTAGACCCCGGCGATCCGGAGGATCACGGCCGGGATCTTCCCTCGTTCCTCCCGGAGCTTCGAGGCGGGGTAGTCCCACGTCCCCTCGGTCGGGGATTCCTCATTCAGCGCTTCGCCGTTCTCGGATTCCTTCATGACGAGCAGGCTGCTCGAGAAGACGAACTGCTCGACCTCAAACTCCTGCAGCTCGCGGAGCAGCCGCCGTGTCCCCTGAACCGTCAGCTCCTCGTAGAGGGGGCTCGGTTCCCCTTTGAAATCGTAGTAGGCGGCGAGGTGAATCACGCTGGCGATGTGACGCCCGTGCCGCTCGCGGACGTACCGCATCGCCTCGCGGACTTCGTCGTCACGAGTCAGGTCCACCTGCACGTAGTCGAGATGCTCCCGGTCGTGCGGCGAGGGGGGGCGGTCGAGCCCGACCAGCGAGAACTGACCATAGATCCGCTCGACGAGCCGGCTACCGATCAGACCCTCGGGGCCTGTGATGACGACCACCGGCTTTCCCGAAGGCGAACCATGGGCGATATCGGGAGACGGCTGGCAAGACAGGGGGCGGACGGGGTCGGGCATGGTGATCGTTCCCGAAGCAGCATGGGTGGCTTGGCAACACGCCGAGCGCGGCCGCGTGGCAGCGGTCTTATTGAGCGTGGCCGGAAGGAAGACTCGGCCTACGAAGATTTCGGATCATGCCCCGACGAGGGCATCGCCCCCGGGACGTGCCCGGTGGTCTTCCCGCCGCGGGCGATCGTCTTGCCGGTGGCGAGCCGTTCACCCCGCTCTTCTGACGGAGTGGTTTCCACCGGCTGATCGGTCACTCGCCGTCCGGGATGGCTGCCCGCCTGCGGCTTCTGCTGCTCTTCCGGCGAGGGTTTCTCGGGTTTCTTCTGGGCAATGTCGTTGGCCATGATCGGCTCCTTGGTTGGCAGACCCTTGGCACTACCATGGAGCAGTTCCCATACCCTCGTGACGCACAAGATAACGTTTTTGTTATCTTGTATCGGTAGAGAGCGACGCTGCCAACCTTGGTATGGGCCAAGAACTGCTACGGCATTGCCCACAAACCGGGAGTGGCCAGCTCCACGGCGTGGTTGTCGGGGTCGCGGAAGTAGAGGCTCGTCCCTCCCTGCGCCCAGGCGACCCGCGACTCGATCGGGACCCCTTCGGCGACGAGCCGCTCCCCCCACCCTTCGAGGTCGGCGGCGTCGATCGAGAAGGCGAAGTGGGCCGGACCCGTGCTGTCGTGCGGCGGAATCACGCCCCCCGGCGTCGGACTGGGCTTCACGCTTCCACCCCGGAGGAACAGCAGCAGCACGCTCTCGCCACCGACGTTCAGCGCGCAGAGCTTCGGGTCGTCGAGCAGGACCGGGAACCCGAACAGACGGCGGTAGAACGCCACGGCGCGGGGGAGGTCGTCGACGTAGAGCGCGGTCTCGAGAATGCGGCGAATCTGCATCGCCGCATTCTACGCCGCCGTGCTCCACGGACGCTATTTGGCCGCGAGCCGGACATCGACCAGTCCGACGTCGATGTACTGCCCGCCGCCGGTCTGCCGGCAGTGGACCGCCAGGACGTTCTTCCCTTCCCGCAGCAGCGACTTCGCTCCCTCTTTGGCCGGGATCAGGATGTAGCGGGTCGTGTAGCCGTGCGTCTCGGCGATCTTCTCACCGTTGAGGTAGATCTCGGCGTCTTCGTCGTGGTGAATCCGGAGCCAGAGGTTTTCGACCTCGGTCGACTTCAGTTCGAAGTCCCGGCGGGCCCAGATCTCCTTGGTGTCCCAGGTGGAGCGGACCTTCGTCCCCGGCGGATCGAGCGCCCCGAGGCCGCCGAGGCCGACTTTCCACTTGGCATCGTCGAAGCCGGCCTTCTCCCACCCATCGGCCGGCGCGGCGGTGGTGTACCGCCACTCCTGCGGAACCTGATCGGAGGTCGGGACGAGCGTCACCCCCTTGGGGGGCGGGCCGTAGACGAGGCTGTTCGTCTTCGCGAGATGCTTCGGATCCATCTTGAAGATCGCCCGGTCATACGTCAGGAGGCCGTTCACCTCGATCTCGACGTCGGTCGTCTGCGTGTAGACGGCGGCGGCGAGTCCGTCGGCGATCAGCATCGGGAGCTGGGCGATGAACTGGTCGTACTCGGCGGTCAGGGCCTCCTTGTCCTGGAACGAGCGGTATCCCCAGTTCCCCTTCTGAAGCCAGGTGTGCCCTTCGAGCGGCAGTCCCAGGCCGCCGAACTCGCCGAGGACGCTCGCCCGTTCGTTCTCGATCGGGAACATCGCCGGACCCGGGTAGTGGTGCATGTCATGCATGTCTCCGCCCCCGCGGTCCGACCAGCCGCTCGGCCCGTCGACGAGCCGGGACGGGTCGAACTTCTTGGTCCATTCCAGGATCTCGTTGGTCTTGAACTGCCCCCAGCCTTCGTTGAACGGGACCCAGACCACGATGCTCGGGTGGTTGTGGAGGGCGGTCATGATCGCCTGCCACTCGCGGCGGAAGACCTTCTCGGATTCCTCCGAGCGGACCGAGTCGGGTTCATTCGGCTGGATGTACTTGTCGCCGCTCGGCATGTCCTGCCAGACGAGCAGGCCGAGCTTGTCGCACCAGTAGTACCAGCGGGCCGGCTCGACCTTGACGTGCTTGCGGGCCATGTTGAACCCGAGGTCCTTGGTCGCCTGGATGTCGAACTTGAGGGCCTCGTCGGTCGGCGCGGTGTAGAGCCCGTCCGGCCACCACCCCTGGTCGAGCGGGCCAAACTGGAACAACGCCTGATTGTTGAGGAACAGCCGCTTGATCCCCTGGGGATCGTTCTGGATCGCGATCTTCCGCATCCCGAAGTAGCTGCTGACCGTATCCTGCGCACCCTCGTCTCCACGGATGACCCGCAGGCCGTAGAGGAACGGGTCGGAAGGGCTCCAGAGGTGGGGCTCGGTCAGCGGAATCCGCAGGACGACGCGACCATCCTGCGCCGTCCCCTTCTTGGTGGCGATGACCTGATCGCCGTTGAGGACGTCGACCGTCACCTCGGCGACCGTCGGCAGTTTGGTTTCGAGGCCTGCTGCGACTTCGACGATCACCTGCTTCGCATCGACGTCGGGGGTGATCTTGAGACCGGAGATGGACTGGAGGGGGACCGGTTCGATCCAGACGGTCTGCCAGATCCCCGAGACGGGCGTGTACCAGATCCCTTCGGGCCTACGGAGCTGTTTGCCGCGGGGCTGGGGACCGGCGTCGGTCGGATCGATGACCTTCACGACGAGGTGGTTTTCGGATCCGACTTTGTAGGCGGGAGGATCGAGGTAGACCGAGAACGGGTCGTAGCCGCCGCTGTGCGAGGCGGCGGGGAGCCGTTCGCCGTTGAGGTAGACTTCGCAGTGCCAGTCGACGGCGCCGAAGTTGAGCTGGATCCGCTGCTCCCACGCCTTCCCCTTCGGCACGGTGAAGGTCCGGTGGTACCAGAGGGCTTCATCGGCTCCGAGGCTTTTCTTGACGCCGCTGAGGGCGGACTCGATGGCGAAGGGGACGAGGATCTGGCCGTCCCACTTCGTTGCCAGCTCTGCCTTCTTGTCTGTGATCGCGTAGTCCCAGAGCCCGTTGAGGTTCATCCAGTCTGGACGCTGGAACTGCGGACGGGGGTATTCGGGGAGGACTTTGGCGGGGTCGACTTCTTTGCCCCACTTCGTCATCAGCGGGGAATCGGCGGGCTTCCACTCCGCGCGGGCGGAACTGAGACAGACCGCGAAGAACAGGAGGGATGCGGTGAGCAGTCGCATGCTGGGACCTGTGAGAGGAGATGACGTTTGAGATCGGCACGAAGGGACCCGCATTGTGCGCAACCGGTTCCCTCGCTGCCAGCGGCGCGCCTGGCAGGTTCCTACACCCTCCCACAAACGCGCCTGGGCGTCGCAGCCTCCTTTGCGCAACCCATCGCCCCACGCCGCCCCGGTCCAGCGGGACGCTGGTCAATAGCTGTGCTTGTCCAGCTTCACCGCGCCACGGAACGTCCAGTACACAACCAGCGTGTACCCGATCACAAACGGCATCCCGATCAGGGCGATCAGTGACATGATCTTGAGCGTCGTCTCGGACGAGGCGGAGTTGTAGATCGTCAGGCTGTTCTCGGGGCTCGGCGAGGAGGTCACGAGGTTCGGGAAGAGGGCCACGCCGAACAGGAAGACGAGCGCCGCAATCGTGCAGCAGGAGGAGAGAAACGCCTGCGGCACGTTCCCCCGGCGAAGACATCTGGGAATGTTGGCGATCGCGAGGACGTTCAGGCCCACCATCACGAACGCCAGGGGGAAGTGCTGGAAGTTCGCCGTCGCCTTGGGGAACAGCACGAGCGTCGCGATCGTCTCCAGCGCATACAGCACAATGAACGACCAGTAACCCCGCCACATCCAAGTGCGGACTCGGGCTTGTAAATCTCCCTCGGTCTTCAGGACGAGGAAAATCGCCCCGTGCATCAGGAACATCGTGACGGTCAAGAGCCCGGTCAGGATCGGATAGAACGAAACCTGCTCGAGGATCGACCCGCGAAAGATCCCCCGGGCATCGAGCGGAATCCCCGTCATCGCACTCCCGACCGCGATCCCGAATGTCATCGACGCCAGCACCCCGGTAAAGAAGAACACCCCGTCCCAGATCGACCGCCAGGTCTTCGATTCCAGCTTGCTCCGGAACTCGATCGACACCGCCCGGAAGATCAGCGCCCCCAGGACGATCATGAACGCCCCGTAGTAGCCGGAGAAGACGGTCGCATACGCCTCGGGAAAGGCGGCGAACATCGCCCCTCCGAAGGTCACGAGCCACACCTCGTTGCCGTCCCAGATCGGACCGATCGCGTTCAGGAAAATCCGCCGCTCCTCGTCCGTCCGGGCGACGGGATGCAGGATCCCCACGCCAAGGTCGAATCCGTCGAGGATGGCATACCCCGCCAGCAGGACGCCGAGGAGCACGAACCAGAGCAGATGCCAGTCCATCATGTCTCCTTTGTCTCTGGTGTGGTCGCGGGGGCGGAATGGTTCTCGCCTGTCGTCGTCGCCGGAGGCTCATCCACCATGCTCGCGTTGCGGGATCGCTGCCGCTCGGTGGCAGCGTCGGCAATCGACGACGGCGGCGTGGCGTGGAGCAGGGCGGGATCCGGCCCATGGCTGATCTTCGTGTGCAGCAGCATGATCCACAGTGCGAACAGCAGCAGGTAAATGACGCCGAAGAAGATGATCGACGCCAGGACCTGTTCCGCCGTGACCGCTTCCGACAGGGCCTTGCTCGTTCTGAGGCCGCCGGTCGCCACCCCGTCGACGAGCGTCGGATAGACGATCCAGGGCTGTCGCCCGACTTCGGCCGAGACCCACCCGACTTCGTTGGCGAGGAACGCCAGCGACACCGCGAAGACGTGGTACCACAGCACCCACCGACTGGTGAACAGCGTCCCCCGCCACCACAGGAAGCACGACACGAGGCACGAGCCGATGAACAGCATCCCGATTGCGACCATGATGTGATACGACTGGAACGTCAGCCAGACCGGAGGCCGCCCCCAGACCGGCTCCAGCTCGTCGAGCCCCGCGACGCGGCCTTCGGGTGAGCCGGTCGCGACGCGGCTGAGCATCCCGGGGATCGCCAGCCCGTACTTCACGGTCTGCGTCTTGTCGTCGGGCCAGCCGAAGACGTACATCGAGGCGTTCGTCTGCGAACGGTACAGCCCTTCCATGGCGGCGAGCTTCGCCGGCTGATGCTTGCCGACGTTCTCCCCCTGCCAGTGTCCCGAGGCGAGCTGCGCAAGACACGACGCGGTCGCCAGCAGCAGTCCCCCGGTGAACGACCGCCTGGCGAACTCCATGTGCCGGCCGTGAAGCAGGTACCACGCCGAGATGCTCATCACGAAGAACGCCCCGAGGATGAACGCTCCGATCCAGACATGGACGAGGCGATGGACCGTCGAGGGATTGAACACGAGCGCCCAGAAATCGACGATCTCCGCCCGCAGGAAGGGCTGGCCGTTGATGACATGCTCGCGGATGACATGCCCCGCCGGGGTCTGCTGCCAGGAGTTGGCGACGACGATCCAGACCGAAGAAAAAATGCCGCCGATCGCGACCATGCAGGTGGCGAAGAAGTGCGTCTTCGGCCCGACCCGGTCCCACCCAAAGAGCAGCAGCGACAGGAACCCCGATTCGAGGAAGAACGCGAAGATCCCTTCGGCGGCGAGGGCCGAGCCGAAGACATCCCCTACGTAGCGGCTGTAGACCGCCCAGTTGGTACCGAACTCGAATTCCATCACGATCCCGGTGACGACCCCGAGCGCGAAGTTGAGGCCGAAGATCTTGGTCCAGAACCGGGCGGCCAGCTCATAGATCGGCTGGCGGGTCCAGAGGAACATCCCCTCGAGATACACCAGCACCATCCCCAACCCGATCGTGAGGGGCGGGAACAGGTAGTGAAACATGATCGTCAGGGCGAATTGAAGCCGGGAAAGCAGCAAGACGTCCATCGGCGGTCCCTCATCGGTCGCAGCGCAAGATCTACCGGGAGTGTCGGCGCGCGGCGCGAGTGAGACAAGCAGGAATCGGCCAGAAGAGGCCTCGTGCGACGAAATGCCGCAGCGTCCTCTGCGGCGCAGGCGAGCGGCGCGACGTCAGTCTGCCGGTCCATCGATGACGCTCGATCCCACCGGCGGCCTCACGCCGCGCCGCTCGCAGCCACTACACGATCGACGAGCTCTGCAGAATCGGCAGCATCAGGGCGACGACGACGAACAGGACGATCGCCGCCATGAACAGGAGCATCATCGGCTCCAGCATCCGGACGACGATCGACAGCTCGCGGTTCGTGCGGGTCTCGAGGTTCTCGGAGATCGCGATCAGCACCTCTTCGAGGTTGTTCGCCTCTTCGCCGACGGAGATCATCTCGACGACTTCTTCCGGAAACTCACCGCTCGACCCGAGCGGTTTTGCGAGCGACTTCCCGGTCGAGATGTTTTCGGCCGCTTTCTCGATCGCCTGGCTCAGGATCAGGTTCGCGGTCGCGTCCTTCGAGATCTGCAGCGACGGCAGGATCGGCACGCCGTTCTTGAGGAGCGTCCCCAGCACGCGGCAGAAGCGAGCGATGGCGAGGCTGCGGGCGATCCGGTTGATCCCCGGCGCCTTGAGCCGGAACCGGTCGAACGCCCACCGCCCCTTTTCCGAGTTGAGATACTGATGCAGGGCGATCCCGCCTCCGATGATCGCGATGGCGGCGATCCACCAGTACTTCTGGGCGAAGTCGCTCATCGCGATCAGGGTCGTGGTGGCCCAGGGGAGGCCTCCCCGTTCCCGCATCCGCTCGAAGATCGGTTCGAACTGGGGGACGAAGTAGACCATCAGGACGACGACGACGATCGAGCCGAAGCCGAGCAGAAAGGACGGGTAGATCATCGCCCCGATCACTTCGGACTTGATCTTCTCCTGATGCTCCGTGAAGAGGGCGACGCGTTTGAGGACGTCTTCGAGGAAGCCCCCCTCTTCGCCGGCGCGGACCATGCTGACCACGAGTTCGCGGAACACCTTGGGGTGCTGCCGCATGGCTTCGTAGAGCCGGGTTCCGTCGGCGACCTGTTCGCGCACCTGCTGGAGCACGAACTTCATGGCCGGGAGGCGGGCCTGCCGCTCGAGGAGGTCGAGTGAGCGGAGGAGGGGGACACCCGACTTCAGGAGGTCGGCGAGCTGGGAGTAGAAGAGGGCGAGGTGCTTGGCGCCGACCCCTTTGCCTGCGGAGCGGCGGTTGGTCTCGGACGACTCTGCGATCGTGACCTTGATGGGGAAGAGCTGGCGGGTGCTCAGCGCCATCAGGGCTTCCTGCTGGCTGCCGGCGGGAATGAGCCCGGTCACCTGTTTGCCGGTGACGTCGCGCGCTGTGTACTGGTAGTCCGCCACTGAAGGCTCGCAGAAGGGGGGATCGACTCTGTCATGATAGAGGTGGAGAGTGACTGGCGACAAACGGGGTTTGGGGGGCTTTCATGGAACCGCAAGGTCTCGCCCGACGCCGGGTTAGCTGCGGAACGTGGTTGCGCTGGCACCTCGATCTGAATAGCTCAAGCCCCGTCCTTGCCGGTACGACGTTGCTAGCTCGTACCCATCGTCCCTACGGCCACCCGGGTGCAGGGGCGGAACTCCTGCCCGCCGGAGGCGCTTTCGATGTGGAACCGTGGAACACGACGGGCGTCCAATCACGGACCGGCGTCGCGGACCCTCGATTCCATCACGGCTGCACTGCATTCTCCGCGGGAATGAAGATGGGTGTCCTCAACGCCGACTCCCAATGCGAACGTCCGTTGTTTTCCACGGTTCCTCGAGAGAGCGCCTCCGGCGAGGCCAGCAGCCTGCTGGACCGGGGCTGAGGACGCCCATCTCGCGGCGGCGCGGCGGGACCGGCAGGGAGTGCGAATCTGGCCACGGCTGCCTATGATGAGCGGTTGTTGATGCGTTCCCTTCCGCCGAGTTTTGACGCATGCGTGCTGTTCTAGCGCTCTCCACCGCCTGGCTCGCCTTGGTCTCCACTCTCGAGGCCGCCCCGCCAGTCGATTTCAACCGCGACATCCGCCCCCTCCTGTCGAACAACTGCCTCTTCTGCCACGGCCCCGACGAGGCAGAACGCAAAGGGGGCGTCGACGGCCTCCGCCTCGACACCGCCGACGGAGCCGCCGCCGACCTCGGCACCGGAGCCCGGGCGATCGTCCCCGGCGACCCGGACAAGAGCGTCCTGATCGAGCGGATCGTCTCGACCGATCCCGACACCCAGATGCCCCCCCGTTCGACCGGCAAGCGGCTCACCCCCGCCGAGGTCGAGCTCCTCAAGGAATGGATCCGCCAGGGGGCGAAGTACGCCAAACACTGGTCCTACGAAAAGCCGGTCCGCCCCGCCGTCCCGACGGTCAAGAACACCGCCTGGCCCAAGACCGACATCGACCGGTTCCTCCTCGCCCGCCTCGAAGCGGACCACCTCGCCCCCGCCCCCGAAGCAGACCGGGTCACCCTGATCCGCCGCGCCAGCCTCGACCTGACGGGACTCCCCCCGACCCCCGAGGAAGTGGAGCGGTTCGTCAGCGACACGAGCGCGAATGCCTACGAGGAGATGATCGACCGGCTCCTCGCCAAGGAGACCTACGGCGAGCACTGGGCCCGCGCCTGGCTCGACCTCGCCCGCTACGCCGACAGCGCCGGCTACGCGGACGACCCGGCCCGGACGATCTGGGCGTACCGCGACTATGTAATCCGGGCCTACAACGCCAACATGCCGTTCGATCAGTTCACGGTCGAGCAGATCGCCGGAGACCTGCTGCCGAACCCGACCCGTGACCAGCTCATCGCGACCGCGTTCCACCGGAATACGCTCACGAACAACGAAGGGGGAACGAACGACGAGGAGTTCCGGAATGTCGCCGTCGTCGACCGGGTCAACACGACCCTCGCCGTCTGGATGGGGACCACCATCGCCTGCGCCCAGTGCCACACGCACAAGTTCGACCCGCTGACGCAGGAGGAATTCTTCAAGCTCTTCGCGATCTTCAACAGCACCGACGACGCCGACCGGACCAATGAGTCGCCGTTGCTGGATCTCTGGTCCGACGAGCAGCTCCGCCAGAAGGAGTCGTGGCAGCAGCAGATCGCCCAGCTCAAAACGACGCTCACAACCCAGACCCCGGAACTCGCGGCGGCCCAGGCCAAGTGGGAGACGTCGTTCCCGCGGGACCTTCCGTGGTCGACGCTCCGGCCGTCGGTGGTCGCCGCTGCGTCGGGAACGACGCCGGCGATCCACGAAGACGGCACGGTCCGGTTCGACAAGGGGGCGGCGACCGACAGCTACACCGTGACCCTGCCGGTCAGCGAAGCGGCGTCCCTGACGGCGCTCCGGCTCGAGACGATTCCTGATGAGGCCTATCCCGGGAAAGGGGCGGGCTTCGCGGCGGGCAACTTCGTCGTGACCCGCGTCGCGGCGAGCATCGAGCCTCCCGCCGGCTCGCGGCTCTCCGGCCAGTTCGTCCGGATCGAGATCCCCGGGACGCAGAAGATCCTGTCGCTGGCGGAAGTTCAGGTCTTCAGCGGCAACGACAACCTCGCCCTGAAAGGGGAGGCAACCCAGAGCTCGACCGACTACAACGGACCGGCCAAGCTCGCGGTCGACGGCAACCCGGACGGCGACTACGGCAAGGGCTCGGTGACCCACACCGCGATCTCGGACAACCCCTGGTGGGAAGTCGATCTCAAGTCCGCCGGCTCCATCGATCGGATCGTTCTCTGGAACCGGACCGGTGGTGTCGAAGGGAGGCTCGCGAATTTCCGGATTAGCGTCCTGAACGAGAAGCGCGAGCCGGTCTGGCAGCAGGAGATCGCCGAGGCCCCGATGCCGAGCCGCGAGCTGTCGCTCGGTGGTGCCCGCGCGGTCACGTTCGGTGCGGCACTCGCGGATCACGCTCAGCAGGCCTTCCCGGCCGAGAATGTTCTGGACGAGACGAAAAGTTCCAAGGGGAAGAAGCGGAAGGAGGATGCCGCGGCCGGCTGGGCTGTCGGCGGGGCGATCGACCAGCCCCACTTCCTGACGCTCGTCGCGGAGCAGGGGATCGACCTCGTTCCCGGCAGCAAGCTCGTCGTGACGATCGAGCAGAAGTCGGCGCATCCGCAGCACACGCTCGGCCGGTTCCGGCTGACTGCTTCGACCGATCCGCGGGCCGCCGAGTTCGCCCGCGTCCCGTCGCGGATTCTGGCGATCCTCCGGACCGCGGCCGAGCAGCGCGATGCCGCCCAGAAGACCGCCCTCGAAGAGTTCTTCCGGTCGATCGCTCCCGAGCTGCAGCCCGCGCGGGAGCAGCTCGCGAAACTCGAAAAGCAGCTCGCCGAAACCAAGCCGGAGACGACCGTTCCGGTCATGAAGGAACTGGCCGCCACCGCCCGGCGGAAGACCAACCTCCAGTATCGGGGCAACTTCCTCGACCTCGGCCAGGAAGTGACGCCCGGCGTGCCGGCGGTCTTCCCGCAGCCGACGGCCGGCGAAACGGTCGACCGCCTTGCGCTCGCGAAGTGGCTGATCAGCAGCGACAATCCGCTCACCGCGCGGGTCCTCGTCAACCGCTACTGGGAGCAGATCTTCGGCGTCGGCCTCGTCCGGACAAGCGAGGAGTTCGGTTCGCAGGGAGAGCTCCCGTCGCACCCCGAGCTCCTTGACTGGCTGGCGACGGAAGTCGTCCGGCAGGGATGGGATATGAAGGCCCTCCTCAAGTCGATCGTGATGTCGGCCGCCTACCGGCAGTCGTCGAAGGTGACCCCCGAGGCGTATGAGCGGGACCCCGAGAACCGCCTGCTCGCCCGCGGGCCCCGGTTCCGGCTCTCAGCCGAGACGATCCGCGACCAGGCCCTGTATGTCTCGGGGCTGCTGAGTTCCAAGATGTACGGCCCCCCGGCGAAGCCGCCGCAGCCCTCGATGGGGCTGAGTGCCGCGTTCGGCGGCGGGATCGACTGGCAGACGAGCGCCGGCGAGGACAAGTACCGCCGCGGCCTCTATACGACATGGCGGCGGTCGAACCCGTATCCGTCGATGACGACCTTCGACGCTCCCAACCGGGAGGTCTGCACGATCCGTCGGACCCGGACCAATACGCCGCTGCAGGCGCTCGTGACCCTCAACGACCCGGTCTACCTCGAAGCGGCCCAGTCGCTCGCCCGCAAGATGGCGGCCAGCGGAGCTGCTCCGGCGGACCATCTCGCGCTCGGCTTCCGGCTCTGTCTCGGCCGCACTCCAGAGCCGGCCGAGTTGGAACGGATCCTCGCCCTCCACGCACTGCTCAAGGGAGACTTCGAGAAGTCCCCCGCGGAAGCGAAGTCGATGGCGACGAAGCCGCTGGGGCCGCTCCCGGAGGGAATGAGCGAGCCGGACCTCGCCGCCTGGACGGTCGTGGCGAACGTTCTCCTGAACCTCGACGAGTTCCTGATGAAGCGGTGACGCTCCCGATGTGGACCACCCGCAGCGAACGTCTGGCGAACCCGGTCGGGACGCGGTTTACCCTCGACCGCGCAGGCCGTCCCGCGGCCTGGGCCGAGGTCCTCGAGGGATGGCGGAGCGACGCCCTCTTTCGAACGCAGTTCACCGCGATCCTCGCCGAGTCCCGTTACACGGCATTTCGGTGGGAGACTCCTGCCGTCACGAGAGCGACGCTCACGCGGACCTTCGAATTCGTCCTGCTCGACAGTCCCGGCCTCGCCCGAACCCCGGACCGGGAAGCCTTCGCGGAACATTTTCGATCGGACGCCGACGTCGTGACGTTCGCCAATCTCGGAAAGGACGCGGTCCTCGTCGTGCCGACTCCGCAAGGGGCTCCTGAGTGCTATGGGCACCTGGCAGCGTTCGCTCGGAGGGCGCCGGACTCGCAGCGGCAGACGCTCTGGATCGCGGTGGCCGAAGCCATGACGCGCCGCATCAGCGAAAAACCGGTCTGGCTCAGCACCGCCGGAGCCGGTGTCTCCTGGCTGCACGTCCGCCTCGACGACCGACCGAAGTACTACGGCTTTCAGCCCTACGGGATCGCCCCTTGAACCGGTCGCCGTGGCACGGTCGCTGCAGCATTTGCGAGACTGCAGCACTCCGGTCTGCAGGCCGGAGGCAGTTCCGCACGCCCGACTCGTGACGCGGAGGTACCTCATGAACGCCAGCGATTCGATTTTTCTGAGAGCCCTGCAGGGACTGCTGACCGAGATCTTCGATGGCCCGCCGGAAGGGATGGCCTTCATTCTCAATCCCGGCGATCCGGGACTCCTGCGACAGCTCGACGGGATCGACGCCGCAGCCGCGTCGACCCGCCCGATGCCGGGGGCGACCACCGTCGCCGCGCACACCGACCACATCCACTACAGCCTCACGCTCCTCAACCGCTGGATCGCGGGTGAAGAGAACCCGTGGGCCACCTCCGACTGGGCGGCCAGCTGGAAGCGGGCGAGCGTCACCCCCGCCGAGTGGCAGGCCCTGCGGGAGCGGCTCAAGGCCGCCGCGCAGGACTGGCAGAGGGGAGTGGCGGGCCGCAAGGACTGGGACGGCATCAGCAGCGCAGGAGCCCTCTCGAGCGCCGCCCACACCGCCTACCACCTCGGAGCGATCCGCCAGATCCTCGCGGCCATGAAGCTGCACGACGGATCCCCGACCTGAGGAGGCGGCGCCGACATGCGTTGAGTGCGAGGTGTCGCGGAGTCAGTTCGCCGCTGTGCTTCGGACGCCGTCGTAGTAGGTTCGCGCCGCCTGGTAGGCCGCTTCAGCCGCGGCCCGCTCAGGCTCCCGAATCTGCCCCTTCTTTTTCTCCCAGCAGATGTCGACCGCCTTGCGGCACCACTCGGCGCTCTTCTGGCTGGCGCGGATCGGCTTCCCCGCGACCTCGACGAAGACCGGGTTCGTGTGGACGCTCGGGAGGATCCGGGCGGCGATCCAGCTCGATTTCTCGAGTGGGATGTCGAACGAAAGCGGGAGCGTCCGGCCGTCCGCCTCGATCTCCTGCCGGGCCGCGACTTCGCCGTTCACGATGATATCGACCGGGACCTTGCGGGTCGCGCCGATGCGGCAGCGTTCGACGTGCCAGTACGGTTTCGAGTCGAGTCGCGCTCCGCGGATCCGCTCGGTCTCGGGGGTCGAGGCCTCGGCGAGCAGGGCCGCGACATCGAAAGCGACTTTCACGGTCCCCGGCTGCGGGAGATCGACCTGGCTGATCGCGCCGTTCCGGCCCGGACTGCCGAGCTCAGTCTGGTTCACGCGGAAGTCGAAGATATGGCTGAGGCCGTCGCCGCAGTAGCTCCGGCCGTGCTTGAGTCCCTCGCACCAGGCGTCGAAATCGAGCGGCTTGTCCGGCGGCATCTTCACGTAGATCCGCCCGAGGCCGACCTTGTCCCCGTAGATACAGGGAAAATCGGTCTCGCCGCTGATCCGCGGACGGAGGCCGCAATTCAGCGTGTGGTACCAGATGTTGAGCTCCCAGATGGCGGGAGTGTCGACCGCGGAGAGAAAGTCGCACGCCCCGGTCGCGGCCGTGACGATGTACTCGTTCGCCCCGATCCCGTCGAAGGGGGGCATCGCGTAGTCGGGGAGCTTGTCGGCCGCCTTCCCCTGCCAGCCGTTCGGCGCCCCCCCCCAGGGCTGCTTCGAAAACTGCCGGTCGCCATTCGGCATGTAGTCCGGCAGGGCGAGTCCCCAGCCGCTGTGGCTGTAGCCGACGACGCCCCCCTGCTTCTGCCCCCACTCGAGGACCGGCTGGGTCCAGCTCGGCCACTGGCCGATCTCGGTCGTTCCGGGGTAGTCGTCCTCTTTGAGCCGCAAGAGGCAGAGGTGTCCCGCGTGCGACGAAGGAAAGCCGCTCACCTCGACGTCGTACCGCATCAGGTAGTCCGGCTTCGAGAGGGCGTTCGTCTTCCCTTCGAAGAACTGCTTCTGCGTGTACCAGCAGGGACCCCACGACAGGACGCAGCCGACGTTGAGGTCCTCGCCGAGAATGTGCCGCATCATGTCGGCCGGCCCGACCCCCTCGGTCGGGCTGTCGTAGTGGGCGCACCCGGCGGCGTGAACGTGGTGGTCTCCCGAGTACCAGCCGCGGGTCATCGGATGCACCCACCGCGTCAGCGAGAAGGGCTGGCGGTGGCTCACGACTCCACTCGGAACCGTGAACTTCTCTGTCTGAACACGGTACTCCGGTCCGCGCGAGACGGTCGCCGTGTAGTCCCCGGGGGGCAGATGGACCGACTCCCCGTCGGCCCTGTAGATCTGGTCATGGAAGAAGAAGTCCGGCGCGAGCCGGCGGGCGGGGTTCGGGTAGACCCGCCCCTGCGAGTCCCGGATCGTCAATGCGGCGGTGGTCGGCTTCCCGTCGTGGTCCTGTACGCCGAGGACAACCTCCACCGATGGGGCACATTCGAACAGGATCGGGATCTCGCTCCGAAAACCGAGGTCCTGCGTCCCCTGGCCGACATGAAAAGACAGCGTCGCCTCGCGCCGTCCGGCGTCGCGGCTGTAAAGCTGCAGGAGCCGGTACTCGCACTCGAGTCCCGACAGCGCCGGCTTCAGCGGCTGCTTGCCGTAGAGGTCGACGTCGAGAAACCGGTTCGGGACATCTGCGGGTGAAACCAGCTTGTCGGTCGTCAGCGGCCGTTCCCGGGCCCCCTTGCCGCGGAGGTAGAGTGGCGCGGCATTGGGACTCTCGACTTTGAGTTCGGGAGTGATCCTCGCCTCGTTATGGATCTTCACGAGGAATGTCCGCCACCCCTGCTGAATCAGCTTCTTGGGCGCGGCCCCTTCGGCGGCGGAGACCCGGCTCTCGGGATTGATCCGGACGGTCGCCAGCGAATGCCGATCGAGTACCGCCTGGATCGCCTCGGTCGCCTTTCGGTTGTCCGCTTCCCGCAGGGCCGCCTGGATCGCTTCCGTATCCGAGGTCGGCAGCGGGGAGCCGACGAAGTCGAGCGCCTGGAGCAGCCGCTCGGTCGCCGCGGCGAACGGCTGCCGCTCGACCGCGATCGGGCCGGCCGCGGGCTCATCCCCCCTGAGCGGAACGGCCGCGAGTCCGGGGAGAAGGCCCATCCACAGCCACATCCGGCAGAGCAATCGGCACACGGGACACCTCGGGAGCCTGGTTCATCGAGGACACAGCCGCGAGCCCGGATTCTACCCGCCGCGCTGCGGAGGGACATCCCGCGGGTCTCTTCGGTGCGGTTGCGAACTTCGAATTCCTTAAAATGTCGTTGACGACTCGGCCGAGGTGTGCGTATGTTGTCGTTTAAAGAATTCGATGATGAATTCGGCGACCGCGTCTTTCCCGTGATCGGCCCCCGCTATGGCTCGTTCCGCATCGGACCATCCGACCGAGCTCGAGCTCGGCATCCTCAAGGTGCTCTGGCGGAAGTCTCCCCAGACGGTCGAGGAGGTCCGTGAGACGCTGGCGGCGGAGGGGCGCGAGCTGTCGCACAGCTCCGTCATCACGGTGATGAACATCATGGTCCGCAAGGAATACCTGGAGCGGACCAAGAGCGGCCGGGCATTCGAATTCTCGCCGCTCGTCGCCGAAGAGGAGGTCGGGCGGGGGATGCTGTCGGACCTGATGACCCGGGTGTTCGACGGTTCCGCGTCGACGCTCATGCTGCGGCTGCTGGAGACGTCCGATCTCGATGCCGGCGAGCTCGCCGAGATCCGAAAGTTAATTCAGAAAGCCTCCAAGACCAAAGGTTGAGCCGCCGCGGCTTGCCCTTCCGAGACGATCACGCTCCGTCGAGGTGTCCCATGTTGCAGTGGCCGTGGCTTGACCGCGAAGTCTGTTTGCGGGTGGCACTCGTTCTGTGGCATGTTGCCTGGTCGGGAGCGCTCCTCTCCGGAGCGTCGCTGCTCGCCGCCCGATGGATCGCCCGGACGTCCCGGGCGCGGTATGCGCTTTACTGCGGAACGCTCGCCGCGATGGCGCTGCTCGTTCCGGCGTGGGGCTTTGCCACATCCCGAACCTCACCCGACCGGATCGGCCGCGAGGTTCCGGCGACGAATCGAGCCGCGGAGGTGACCGCGGGGACGGCAGCGTCCAATTCGGCGCAGGGGGATCGTTCTCACGCGGGGGGAGCGGGACGTGCCGGCGCCGAGCTGGAGAGTGGCGTCGATTCCACGCGCGCCGAGGCCTCGGCTCGGAAGGCTCCGGAACGGCTCGCCGAGACGACCACGGTGGGAGCCTGGGAGCTCGCCGTTCAGGGAATCACCGTGGCCTATGCGGCGGGACTGTTGCTGATGCTCGTTCGGCTCGTGGCAGGGGTCTGGGGAGGCGAACGCCTACGGTCCGCCGGCCGTCCCGTCGAAAGTCCGGCGGTCCTGAGTCTCCTGGCCGCACAGGCCCGCCGGCTCGGCCTGAAGGTGGTCCCGGCCCTCCGCACCTGCGAACGGGTCGCCGTACCGGTTGTTGTGGGCCTCTTGAAGCCGGTCGTGCTGATTCCGGCGGCAATGCTGACGGGCCTCAGCCAGGATCAGCTCGAAACTGTTCTGGTACACGAACTCGCCCACCTGCGGCGGCATGACCACCTGGTGCTCCTGGGACAGCGGCTGATCGAAACGCTGCTCTTCTTTCATCCGGCGGTCTGGTACCTCAGCCGGCAGATCGACGTCGTCCGCGAAGAATGCTGTGACGATCTGGTCCTCGCGCAAGGGGGTGACGCCATGCAGTACGCGGCGTCGCTCCTCCGCGTGGCGGAACTGCGGCTCGGCGAGCGGGTCCCTCCGGCGTCCTCGCTGTCGGCCGACGGGGGAAGTCCGTCGGAGCTGCGGCGGCGGATCGGCCGGCTCCTGGGGATCGATTCCGCTCCCTCGATGCGCCTGACACGGACTGGCGTCGCGGCTCTGCTGGTGGCACTCACGGTCACGCTGTCGCTCTCCTGGCTGGTGGCGGCGCAGGATGCGGAAACGGAACCCGGGCACGCCGGCGCGATTATCCGGTTCGCCGACGGAGTCGAAGCGGAGCTCGTCGGAGTCGCCTTTCATCCTTCCGAGAACCGCGACTGGTGGACCGGGAGCGGCAGCCCGCTGGGAAAAGCTCCCGCGGAAAAGTTCGGGGGGCATTTTTCGAATCTGACGCCCGAGCAGGAGGCGCAATGCCGCGAACTGTGGCTGGAGGTCCGGGGAGCGCCGGTCTCCGTGCAGAGTTTCGTCGCCGTCGAGGGGGAGACTCAAGGGTCGATCGGCAACATGACGTACGATAACAATCGAAAACTCTACACGATCCGCCGGGCGGGAGGGCCCATCCCGGACAAGGCCGAGACCACGGTCCGAGTCGGACTCTCGATCTACGACGATCTCCCAATCCGCTTGATCGCGCCGGACGGGACGAAATCGGTCCCCGCGGCAACTCCTGCGGAGATCCGCCGCCTGGACGATGTCGTCGAGTTCCTCCGGCTCGAAGCGAGCGACGCGGAGGAGGTGGAACTGGTGGTCAAACCCGTCGGATCGCTCCGGGACAAAGCGGGGATTGAGTTCCTGGCGATCGATTCCGACGAGCGCGAAATCCGGTCCCATTCGTCGAGCGGCTATCAGGACGCAAACGGCTTCCGGTTCAAAGTCCCCCGCGACCGGCTCGCGCGGTTTGTCTATCGCCTGCGTCCCTACACGCACTGGGCGACCTTCGAAAACGTGTCGCTGGCTCCGGCGCACAAAACCAACATCCGAAGCCTGGGCCGGATCGATCGGAGCCTGTCCGCGGAAAAGAATGGCCGCGTGACGAATGACAGGACCGCCGAGCCGATCCCCGGGGCCACGGTGTTCTTGAACGTCCTGCGCGAATCGGGTGATCGGCTGGAGAGGGTCGCCGTTCATGAAGTCGTCACCGACGCCGAGGGCCGCTTCCCGATCGACGTCTTGAAGGCGTATCGCGGGGACGCAGCTCTCACGGTCCAGTGGGATCTCCAACACCCCGACTTCTCGCTCTGGCGCGCCAGCCGAATGGACTTTGGAAACGTCGATTCGATCGCTCAGCGTCTCGACGAAGTCTTCGAGAGAAACATGCTCCCGAAGTGGATGAAGGCCGCCGCGGCTCAATCGGTCCAGGAGCTGGATGCGATTCTGCAAGCAAAGGGGGAGTCGCTGCAGCAGACGAAGAAGCGCTGGGGAGACCAGCAGATCGTTCGGGAGTGGATGCAGGCGAAGGGGGCGGGGCATGAGTTTCCGTTCTCACAACAGGACATGCAGTCCGCCTGGGAGCAACGCGTCCGGAATCACCCCGTGGGGAGCTCCCCCAAGTCCGATGCCAATCGCGATCACGGGCTGTTTGTCCCGATGTGGCTTCACGAGTGGCAGACGGTCGCGGAGCAATTGGGAGACATCCGCGTCGACGCTGTCGTGAAGCCCGCGCTGGCACAGCTCCGGGAGAGCGGAGGCGTGCTCACGGCGGAGATGCGAAAAGGGGAAGAGTGGACGCTGCTCGGATCGGCCGCCCCGGCTTCGAAGGTGCATCGCCTCGGTCTCTTCAATCCGCCCGAGTCGACTCTGCGCAGGCTGCGGGACCTTCCGGAACTGGAAGACCTCCAGATCCTCGGACGGCAGTCGCGGGCCGGATACGACATGCTCGCCAGGCTGCCGAACCTGAAACACCTCAGCCTCGTCAACAGCCAGGTCGTGGCGGCCGATCTGGCCCGCCTCGCGCCGCTATCCGGTCTTCAGTCGCTCACCGCGGACCTGAACCACCAGCTCACGCACGATCTCGCCTGGTACAAGGCGCAGCTCCCCGCGCTGACGCCGGCACAGGCCGAATTCCTGGCGGCCAGGACGAAAGGGGCCAGCGACCCGGCCCTTGTGGAGAAGTGCTGCTACGACGCGTTCCTCAACGACGCCGCTCTCTCGGTGCTGAAACGCTTCCCGGATCTACAGGAGATCCGGCTGACGAATGCCTATCTCACCGATGCAGGATTTCGGGAGATCAGTTCCCACGCCGGCCTGAGACGCGTCGAAGTCGGCGGCGGGCTGCTCAGCGAGGCGGCGCTCGCGACCCTGGCGAGCTGTCCCGACCTCCAAAGCGTCGAGATCAATTGGGGACCTTGGACTCCCGCGGCCCTGAAGAGCCTCGAATCCCTGAAGAGACTCCGAGAAGTCCGGATCCGGTATCCGTCGGTTCGCGTGAGCCCGGAGAGCCTGGCGCAACTGCAGAAGGCGTTGCCTCTAGCCGACATCGCCTTGAACCAGGAGCCGTTCATCCCGCCGCTGGAGTTCCGCCTCGTCGCGAACGCTCCCGATTCCGAGCTGGAGCCGCGGGTTCCGCCAAACTGGGAGGGCCAGATGTATCGCCGCGGCGACGATGCCGCGACCGAGAAGGAGACGAAAGGCTTCGCCTGGTTTCCGATCGGGACGCCGCTCGAAAAGAGCGTCAAGACCCCGATCATGACCGGCGAAGGGACGTCGCACCGGGCGCTTCTCAGCGACAACGCCGATCAAGCGCTCCTGGCAGACGGCACCTGGGCGATCCAGGAAGCCAAAGTCGTCGGGAACGGAAAGGCCTCCGGATGGGGGATTCAGATCGTGCTCGACGCGGCGGGGGGGGAGCAGCTCCGCAAGCTGACGAAGCAGCACAACGGAGCCCAGCTGGCGGTCGTCGTCGGGGGGAAGATCGTGATGGCCCCGACGATCCGGAGCGAGATCGGTACGTCGATCGAGATCACCGGCTCGTTCTCCGAGGCGGAGACGGCGGCATTCCTCAAGACGCTGCGGCGCGGCATCCGCGGTACGGACGACCCCGATCCCGATCCGGCGAAATCCGCGCTCCATGGGCCTCGCCCCCGATCGGTCTGGGACATCCTCAAGGAGGAGGCCAAGATCGATGCGCCGGACAGCACGTTGATCCACGTTCTCAGCGACATCGAGAAGGCGTACGGTCTGCCGATCACGATCGATTTGCGAGAAATGCGCCGCCTCGGCGTATCGCCTCACACCCGCGTGTCGCTCACCGCGTCCGGGATCACGATGCGGTCCGCGCTGAAGATCCTGCTCGATACGGATCCACCGCTCGACTATGCCGTGACAACAGAGGGGATCCGAATTCCGGCTCAGGACTCCTCCGGCGACCGCGCTCTGCTCCAGACGAAGATCGTTTCCCAGAGAACGAAGGCTCCGATTCCCGGGGCGGACGTTCTCGTGGAGTACCGGGACGCCGACTGGCGGGTCCAGCGCGACACCGCGCTGCCGGGGGGGTACCAGGCTCCGCTGGCGGTCCGCCGCCTGCGGACCGACGAGAACGGCGAGGTTCCGCTCCTCCTGCCGAAGATCTGCGAGGGACGCGACATCGCCGTGACGCGGCACGTCGCGCACCCGGACTTCGTGATCCTCACGTCCTCCGGGTACCGGCCGCTGCAAAGGGCGATGCTCGACCAGCCCGACGAACTCGCCCGGTCCTTCGGCGAGATTGCACTCGAGGAAGGGAGGCTCGTCGAAGGGGAGGTTCTGTACGCGAGCGGCGAGCCGGCAGGGGAGGTTCCCGTCTACGCCGCGCGGGAGTACATCGACTACCTCGGCTCCTCGCCGCTGACCCTGACCGACGCGCGCGGAAAGTTTCGCGTCCGGATCCCGGCGGCGAACGAAAAGACCTGGATCGTGGTCCTGCCGTGGGCCTCGGTCGACCGGCAGTCGGAGCTCTTCCGGCTCGATCAGCCTCTCTTGAAGGGCTGGCCGTCGATCGGCGATCAGCCGGAGAACGACTTCGCCGGCGTCTCGATCCCGGTCCCCCCAAAGTTGCCGCTTCGTCCCATCACGCTCTCACCCGGCGTGCGGATCCAGGGACGCGTCTTGGACGGCGAAGGACGGGGCGTGCCGAATGTCGCCGTTCAGGGGAACGGCGGAGACAGCGTCTTTCACGGCCAGGAGTCTCCGCTCCTCATGGCGCGGACCGACAGCGAGGGACGCTATACGCTCCCGCCGAGCCCGTCCGACCGGACGATCGACGTTCGCGTTCGGGATGAAGGCTGGTTCGGCCCGTGGCAAAGCCGGGGAACCATTGTGAAAGAGGCGTATCTTCCGGCCCGCGCTGCCGCCGACATGGCGGGGAACGAATCAGGAAACCGGACCGTCGATTTCCGGCCGGTGCCATCCGTCAGGCTGACGGCCCGTTGTTTCAACGGAGACCAGCCGAGAACGAGCGCTCATCTCGAATTCTACGGCTCTCCGCCCGGCCGAGACGACACGCGGTGGCGCGGACGGTTCCATGACGTCCCGGGCCAGCCTGGGACGTTCGAGCTCATCGTTCCGCGGGGACTGACGGATGCCGCCCTCGATCTGTGGCAGGACGGAAACGATCGGACCTCCTCCGCGACTCGGGTGGCTCACGCCGGGGAACGGAAGGCAGGCGAGCGTGTCGACGTGCGGTACCCGGCCGTGGAGCGGGACGACGACACGATCGAAATCCGCAGCCCCGCCAGGTCCAAGTGATCGGGCGGCGTCCCCGTTGCGGTCAGGAGACCGTGAGAAAATTCTTGAGGAGATCGATCCCGTCCCGCGAGAGAAAGCTCTCGGGATGGAACTGGACGCCGTGGACCGGGTAGTCGCGGTGGCGGACTCCCATGATTTCGGTCGGGTGGTCGGCGTCCTTCGTCCAGGCGCAGGCGAGGAGTTCGGGCGTCAGGGTCTCTTCGGGGATCACGAGGCTGTGGTAGCGGGTCGCTTCGAACGGGTTCGGCAGACCGCGGAAGACCCCCTGGCCGTCGTGGTGAATCATCGAGGTCTTGCCGTGCATCAGCCGCTTGGCCCGCAAGACCTGGGCGCCGTAGACCTCTCCCATGCACTGATGGCCCAGGCAGACGCCGAGAACCGGGACCTTCTTCCTGCCGAAGTGCTCGATGACCTCTTTCGAGAGGCCCGCTTCCGAGGGGGAGCAGGGGCCAGGGGAGATGACGATCCGCTCCGGGGCGAGTTCCTCGATCTGGCCGATCGTGATCTGGTCGTTCCGCGCGACCTGGATGTCGAGCTTCGGATCGATCTCCCCGAACCGCTGGACGAGGTTGTAGGTAAACGAATCGTAGTTATCGAGAACAAACAGCATTGGGGGAGGCGGAAGGCGGAGCGGGGGAGGGACGTGAGGACGCCGCATCGCGTCCTGATGTCCAGTCTGAGGATCGGGGGCAGGACTTGGAAGCGTGTCCCAGCGCCCCGCGGCGGCCGTTACTGTTGCCGGAGGGCGGTCACGATGTTCATCCGGACTGCCCGGATCGCCGGGAACAGGCCGCCGAGGAGGCCCATCAGGGCGGCCACGAGGATCCCCTGGGCGAGGACCTTGGGACCGAACCGGAACGAGAAGGTGATCTCGCTGAAGGTCGACCAGTTCGCCGTCCCGGTCGAGAGGCCGTTGAACGGGAGCGTTGCGAGGCAGCCCAGCAGTCCCCCCATCACGCACAGGAGGACCGACTCGAACAGGAACGAGACGAGGATGCTCCCCTGGCCGAAACCGATGGCCCGGAGGGTGCCGATCTCGCGGGAGCGGCTGGCGACGGCGGCGAACATCGTGTTGGCCGCAGCGAACATCGCCCCCATCGTTAGGAAGACGGCGATGAAGTAGCCGACAAACTTGATCACGATCGCTGTGTCGAGCTGTTTGGCGAAGAACTCGATCTCGGTAATCGGCGCCAGAAGGAACTGGTTGTCCTCCTTGAGCGTGGTCATCAGCTTGTCCATGGAGGCCTTGTCCTTGGCCCTCAAATTCACGCTTGAGATGGAGTCGGGGGTCCGTCGGGCGCTCGCGAGATCCCGGATGTCGGTCCAGACTTCCGATTCCGCGGAGCTGCCCCCCGCTTCGAACAGGCCGACAATCTCGAACTGGACCTTGTTGATCTCGACCTTCTCGCCGAGCCCCAGGTTCTCGAACCGGCTGGCGATGCTCTCGCTCGTGATCGCCTCGTTGACGCCGGGCTTGAGGTCGCGGCCTTTCACGATCTTGAAGTCGGGGCGGAGCTCGCGGGCGACCGGGTCGACCCCCCGGACGATCAGATTCGTCGTCCCGCCGTTGTTCCGGCGGGGTTTGATCATGATCGTCACGAACTCGTTCGAGATGAGCGGCTTGCCGTCCGGCCCCTGCTCGATCCCCGGGAGGGTCGCGATCTGGGTGGCAACGTTCGTGGCGACGTTGCTGCCGGTCTCGTCGTTGGCCCCCTTGCGGAGCACGATCACGTCGAGGGGATGGCCGCTGATCCGGAGGGCGTGCTCGAGACCTTCGGTGAGGCCGAATGTCAGGACCATCGCCCACACGACCATGCCGGTGCCGACGACGGTCATCAGCGTCGTGATCCAGCGGACCCGGAGATTCCGGACGTTGTACTTCAGGGGAATCATCGGTGGGGCAACCTGTGGAATCAGGCCGTAATGAATTCAGAAGAGGGAAACACCAAGACACGAAGGAGGCACCAAGGTCACAAAGGTGGAGGAGAGAATGGCCTCTCGCCATTTGCCGCCTGCTTTGGAATCCCTTGGTGTCCTTTGTGAAATCTTGGTGTCTTGGTGTTTAAGTATTCTTCGGACTCAGACCACGCGCCGCAGTCCGTCGATCACGGAGAGCCGCGAGGCGCGGATCGCCGGGACAATCCCGCTGACGAAGCCGATCCCCGCGGCGAGCGCGAACAGGACGCCGATCCAGGGGCCCGCCAGGTCGGCGATCCCGAACGGGAACATCTGCGGCATGATCCGGTGCAGGCCGTCGAGGAACAGGCAGCCCATCCCGACCCCCAGCATCCCCCCGATCAGGGAGATCAGGCAGGCCTCGCTGAGGATCATCCACAGCACCCGCCCGCGGGGGAACCCGATCGCCTTGAGGACCGCGATTTCGGTAGTCCGCTCCCGCATCGACATCGCCATCCCGTTGGCGGCGACGAGCGACAGGGAGAACACGACCGCGATCCCGATGTTGCGGATGAACAGCTGGATGTTCCCGAGCATGTCGGTGAACATCTGGGCGAAAGCCGCTTCGGTCTGACTGCGGGTCGGGGTGTCGGAACTGGCGTACTTGGTGTCGATCGTCTTGATGACGTCGGGGATCTGTGTGGCGCTCTTGACCTTGGCGAAGATCGTTCCGGAGTTCTCGGTGCCGGCCGCCTTCTTCTGCTTGAGCCCTTCGTTCAGGTACTTCCAGTGGAACCAGAGGGAGCCGGTATTCTGCGGGGCGTCGAACAGGCCGAGGAGCTTGAGGTCGAGATCGAACTGGTAGAACGTTCCCTGCAGCGGGATCCGGTCGCCGATCTTCCAACCCCGCTCCTCCGCGAGCCGACGGTCGACCACGCATCCCTGCTGGTCCTTCTGCCAGGCTTCGAGCTCCTTAGGATCGATCTTGATCTCGTCCCAGACGTTGAAGACGTGGTCGGCGTCGGTGGCGAACTGGGCGAACGTCGCCTGCTCGTCCTTGTAGTTCCCGCCGAACCAGGCGTACGGGACCGCGTCCTTCACCCCGTCAACCTCGCGGACCTTGTCCACGATCGCGATCGGGACCCGGCCGGCGAAGCCCTGGATGTTCATCACGACGATCCGGTTGTACTGCTTCGCGCCGCTCTTCCAGACGTCCTGCATCGCCATGTAGCCATGCAGGACGGTCATCAGCGCGAGGCAGAAGCAGACCGAGAGGATCGTGAGCATCGACCGCAGCTTGTTGCGGGTGATGTTCCGCCAGACGTATTTGAGCGAGTTCATGCGGTCTCCTGGGGGGCGCGGGTGGCGGAGACGTCGTCGACCAGGATCCCCTTCTCGAGGTGCAGCTGCCGGCTGGCGCGGGCGGCCGCGTGGGGGTCGTGAGTCACCATGATGATCGTCTTGTGGAACTCTTTATTGAGCCGGCCGAGCAGGTCGAGAATCTCCGTGGCCGACTTGGCGTCGAGGTCTCCGGTCGGTTCGTCGGCGACCAGGAGCGTCGGGTCGGTGGCAATGGCGCGGGCGATGGAGACCCGCTGCTCCTGACCCCCGGAAAGCTGCCGCGGGTAGTGGTCCATCCGGTTGCCGAGGCCGACCACCTCGAGAGCGGTCTTCACATGCTCGTCCCGCTCGCGGCGGGAGAGGTTCGTCAGCGTGAGGGGGAGCTCGACATTCTCGTAGGCGGTGAGAACGGGGATCAGGTTGTAGAGCTGGAAGATGAAGCCGATGTGCCGCGACCGCCAGTGGGCGAGACCCGCCTCGGTCATGATCCCGAGGTCTTCACCGCAGACGAGGACCTTGCCGGAGGTCGGCTTGTCGAGGCCGGCGATGAGATTGAGGAGGGTCGACTTGCCGGACCCCGAAGGGCCCATCAGCGAGAGGAACTCTCCCGCGGCGATCTCGACGTTGATCCCCATCAGGACGGGGATGGTGTTCTGTTCCCGATGGAACTCTTTGTAGAGGTCGCTGATCGTGACGACGATTTCGGACACAGGGGACTCCGAGACGCGGGGGTCGGATGGATCGGTTCGGTTTCGGACACCGTCCCGGCGTGCGGTTCGAGAGAACGGGACCGGCGCTCGAGACAGTCAGAGGAGGAGGGCGGGGGTGGGGGAATCGAGACGGGCCCGGGGCTGCCCGATTCCACGTGATCAGGGGAGAAATCACTCCCGCTGTTTGACCTGCTGGCCTTCCTGCAGGTCCTGCGGCGGGGTGAGGACGACGCGCTCTCCCCCCGACAGCCCTTCGAGGACTTCGGTTCGCCCGTCCCGGTCGACGCCGGTCAGGATGACGACCCGACGGACCCGGTCCCCTTCGCCGAGGACCCAGACGGTCGAATCCTTCTCCCCGGTCTGGATGGCGGCGGTATCGACGAAGACCCGCCGCTGGCTCGCTTCGACCGGCTTCTCACCCGGTTCGGGGAGGAAGTAGACGGTGGCGGCCATGTTGGGGAAGAGCCGCTCGTCGGCGTCGCTGATGGCGACTTTGACCTTGATTGTGGCCCGGGCGCGGTCTCCCATCGGGATCACCTTGCGGACCTTGCCCGAGTATCGCCGCTCGGGGACGGCGTCGACCATGACTTCGGCGGGGGACCCGGACCGGACCCGGCCGATGTAGTCTTCCTTCACGTCGCAGTCGACTTCGAGGCGGGCGAGGTCGGCGATGGTGACGACCGAGCCGCGGCCGGAGGCTTCTCCCATTCCGCCGGGGAGGATCGATTCACCGACTTCGGCGTCCTTGGAGATCACCGTCCCGTCGAACGGGGCCCGGACGATCATGTTCTCCTTGAGCTGCTCCGTCTCCTGGACCTTGGCTTCGGCGAGGGCGACCGCCGCTTCGAGGGTCGACTTCTTGGCGACCGCCCCCTGGTAGGCGAAGGTGGTCCGGTCGACGTCGGATTCGGTCGAGCTCCCCTGCTTTTTGAGGCGCTCGATCCGCTCCATCTCTTTCTTGGCGCGGGCGATCTCGACTTCCTGTTCGCCGAGCTCGGCCCGGGTCCGGAGGAGGCTGGCGCGGGCCCCGGCGAGGGCGGCTTCGATGTCCTTATGGTCCAGGACGGCGATCACCTCGCCGAGTTTGACGGGGGTCCCTTCTTCGACGTTGACCGCTTCGATGCGGCCGGCGGCGCGGGCCCCGATGTTGGCCTGGCGGTAGGACTCGATGTAGCCGGTGGCGACGACCACGGCGTCGGCGGACCGGCCGGTCTCGACCTGGACCTTGGCGACGCGGACTTCCTTCTTGTTCCTGATCGCTTCCGGAATCCACTCCGCGCTGTTGCTGAGCCAGCCGTTCTTCTGGGCGAGCAGGAAGCCGCCGAAGCCGATCCCGCCGAGGAGCAGCAGGATGAGGAGCGATTTGACGAACCAGCCTCCCCCCGAGGGGCGGCGGGGCTCGTCTCGGCGCTGGATGCGTAGTGACGCGAGCGGATCGCGAGGCTTGTCCGTGTCGACCACAGGCATGAAAGGCCGCAGCTCACAAGGAGATCAAAACATCCCAGCCGGGGAACTCCCGCGGCTGTCCGGATGAAACTGTACGGATGAACCAGTGATAATACCGTGCTTCCCAGTCGCGCCAATCCGTGTTTACGGCAAGTCGCGGCAAGGGAGGCGTGAAATCTCAGGGCTCGGTCCCGGCAGAGCGGGCGACCCCATGCGGTTATAGGTCGGCCGGAAGTCGAAAGGACACGAGTCGATCCGACTACCGCCCGATTCGGGGCGTCGGTTTCACGACTTCCGCCCCAGTTCCGACGAACGGCCAGACGCCGTTTGGACAACGAAGTTCGGAATTCCGCCCCTTTTCCAAAAGAACTTTGCGCGATTGGCGGCCCCACTCCGTTGCCCAGCATGCAACCTGGCGAAAGCGAGCCGGGTCCAGGGCCACGCCCTGGCCGGGTGCAGGGCAGGCAGCCCTGCCCGCCGGAGGCACATTGCAGTGGCGTTCCCGTAATTGCGGTGGCACAATTCCCAAGCGGCGCTTGCGGCACTTCTTCCAGAAACCCGTTCGGAGCAGGTGGGGCCAATGAATCTTCAGACTGACACATGGAGCCAGGGTGATGTGTTCGCTGCCGACGCAGCGCTCGAGGAACGGGTCTCGTTCATCCGGAAGACGTATGCCCACGTCTTCGGGGCGACGGCGCTGTTCGCGGGGCTCTTGTGGGTGTTTGCGAGCACGCCCGAGTTCGCCAATCCGATCCTCCGGCTGTTCGTCGGCGGGGGCTGGTGGGCGATCCTCCTGGGATTCATGGGGATCAGCTGGGTGGCCCAGCGGATGGCGGCCAGCCAGGCCTCGGCCGGGGTGCAGTACTGCGGGCTGGGGCTGTATGCGGTGGCCGAGGCGGTGTTCTTTACGCCGCTGATGCTGCTGGTGTCGCGGATGGCGAACGGCGGGGATGTGATTCTCCAGGCGGTCGCGCTCACGCTGATCATCTTCGGGGGTCTGACGGCGATCGTGTTCCTGACGAAGACCGACTTCTCGTTCCTGCGGGGGATCCTGACGATCGGGATGTGGGCGGCGATCGGGGTGATGGTCCTGTCGCTGTTCACGACGATTACGCTGGGGACCTGGTTTGCGGTCGCGATGATCGTGCTGATGGGGGGATACATCCTGTACGAGACCTCCGACGTGATGCGGACCTTCCCGACGAACATGCACGTCGCGGCGGCCCTGATGCTGTTCTCGTCGCTGACGACGCTGTTCTGGTACGTGCTGCGGCTGACGGCGATCCTCAGCTCCGATGACTAGCGCGGCCGGATGGTCGAGTGAATGAAACTCAGGCCGCCGGGCGATGTCGTCCGGCGGCCTCTTTCGTATCTGCGGGGTGGGTGCGAAGTCCGACGAAGGAGTGTCTGATGCGATGGTTCCCCGGTGTGCTGGTTCTGGCAGTGGCGTCCGTCGTCGGTCTGGGGGCGGAGCGGAATGCGGGGGCGGAGCCGGTTTCGTATCGGGACGTCCCGCACATCGAGCAGAGACCGGACTTCTGCGGCGAGGCGTGCGTCGCCATGGTGCTGCAGGGGCTCGGCGTCCAGGTCGATCAGGACGCAGTGTTCGATCACTCCGGGCTCGATCCGCTGGAAGGGCGGGGGTGCTACACGCGGGAACTCGTCCGGGCGGTGAAGAGCCTCGGGTTCGACCCCGGCCCGGTCTGGTATACGGTGGATCCGAAGCAGGCGGATGCGGATCTGGAACGGGCCGTGAACTGGCTCGTGGGGAAGCTCTCCAGCGGTCAGATGTCGATCGTCTGCATGCACTACGACGGGGAGCCGAAGTCGCCCGAGCACTTCCGGCTGCTGCTCGCGTATGACGCCGGTGCGGATGAGTTCCTGTACCACGAACCGGCCCGCTCCGACGGGAAGGCTCTGCGGATGTCGCGGGCGCGGTTTAAGGAGCTGTGGCCCCTCAAGTATGAGGCGGACCGCTGGACCCTGATCGCGCTGCCGATGAAGCCGGTCCAGCTTCCTCCCGCGGAGACGTCCGAGCGGTTCACGGCGGCGGACTACGCCCAGCACATCCTCGAACTGAAGAAGACGCTGCCACCGGGGTTCCATCTCCGGATCGAGGAGCCGTTCGTCGTCGCTGGAGACGAGGACCCGAAAACGGTCGACCGGAGGTCGCAGGAGACGGTCCGCTGGGCGGTCGATCGGCTTCGCCGGGACTACTTCCGGAAGGATCCGGAGCACGTGATCACGGTCTGGCTGTTCCGCGACAACGTCAGCTACGAGACCCACGCCGAAAAGCTGTTCGGGAAGAAGCCGACCACGCCGTACGGCTACTACTCGCCGGCGAACCGGGCGCTGGTGATGAACATCTCGACGGGGGGCGGGACGCTCGTCCACGAGATCGTCCACCCGTTCATCCACTCCAACTTCTGGCGGTGCCCCGCCTGGTTCAACGAGGGGCTCGCGTCGCTGTACGAGCAGTCGGCCGATCGGGAGGGGCACATCGTGGGCCTGACGAACTGGCGCCTCAAAGGTCTGCAGCGGACGATCGGCGACGGGAAGCTGCCGTCGTTCGACGCGCTGTGCCACACGACGACCAATGCGTTTTACGGGGACAGCCAGGGGACGAACTACGCCCAGGCCCGGTACCTCTGCTACTACCTGCAGCAGCAGGGGAAGCTGGTGCCGTTCTACCACCAGTTCGTCAAAGACGCGGCCAGCGACCCGTCGGGCTACACGACGCTGAGGTCAGTCCTCGGGACGGAAGACATGGCGCAGTTCCAGAAGGACTGGGAGGCGTACGTCCAAGGCCTGCGGTTCGGGGAGTGAAACACAAAGGCACCAAGGTCTCACAAAGAACACGAAGGAAGAGGAGCACGGCAGTTCCTCCAGCCTTGGTGCTCTTCGTGGCTCCTTGGTGTCTTGGTGTTTAACTCCTCTTCTTCTTCTTCTTCTTTAGCGCAGCCTACCCGCCGATCGAATGCATGGTCCGCTGCGGCTGGACGAAGTCGGCCGCGTTGATGTGGTGCCCGGCCCATTTGCTCTGAATGCTCTCTCGGACTGCGGCGATGATTTCCGCGTCCGCCGCTTCCCCGCGGAGGAGCGACCGGATGTCGGTCTCCTCGAGGCTGAAGAGGCAGTTCCGGAGCTTGCCGTCCGCCGTGAGGCGGAACCGGTTGCAGGATCCGCAGAACGGCTGGCTCACCGACGGGATGAAGCCGATCCGGCCCACCCCGTCGTCGAACAGGTAGTCGGTCGCGGGAGCATTCGGATCCTGAGCCGGATCGGGAACGAGCGGGCGGATCGCGGTTGAAAGCGTCTCGCGGATCTCCCGGGCGAACAGGACCTTCGAGCGTTCCCAGGCGTTGTCGGCGTCGAGCGGCATGTACTCGATGAAGCGGACCTCGTGCCCCGTCTCGCGGGCGAAGTGCCCGAACGGGACGACTTCGTCTTCGGTGATCCCGCGGATCGCGACCGCGTTGATCTTGATGTTCCGGAACCCGGCCCGCCGCGCGGCCGCCAGCCCTTCGATCACTTTTTCGTAGCCGTCCCGGCGGGTGACTTCGCGGAACTTGACCGGGTCGAGGGCATCGAGGCTGACGTTCAGCCGCCGGAGCCCCGCGGCGTAGAGCGGTTCCGCCTGCTCGGCCAGCAGCAGTCCGTTCGTCGTGATCCCGATATCCCGGACGCCGGGGATGGCGACGAGCCGCTCGACGAGGCGGTACAGGTCCTTGCGGACGAGCGGTTCTCCCCCGGTGAGGCGGAGTTTCGTCACGCCGAGCGGCACGACGATCCGGGCGAAGCGTTCGATCTCTTCGTAAGAGAGGAGCTGTTTCCGCTCGAGGAACTCCACGTTCTCGGCGGGCATGCAGTAGAAGCAGCGGATGTTGCAGCGGTCGGTGACGCTGATCCGCAGGTTGTTGTGCAGACGGCCGAAGGTGTCGGTGAGGGACGACGCGGCGGCGAGCGGAAGTATCGGGAGGTCAGGCATTTCAGGCGGGGCGGAAGGAGTCGACCTTCATCATACGAAGTCGGCCGGGCCTTGGCGTGCTCTTTCCTGAAATCGGGCCGGATGGGCGGGTTCGGAAAACCGAAGAGTTAAACACCAAGGCACCAAGATCTCACCAAGAACACAAAGAAGACCAGGAGTTGTCGCCAGTGTTCTCTCCTCTTTGTGGCCTTTGTGAATCCTTGGTGTCTTGGTGTTTAACTCTTCAGTCCCTGATCGCCGCGTGGCAGGCGTCGCAGCGTTTCTTGATGAGCGGGATCTGGCGGTCGAGCACTTCGTCGGAGAGATCCGTTTTCTCGTGCAGGTCGGCGAACAGCGTTCCGGTCTCTGCGAGCTGGGATTTGATCTTCGGATCCACCTTCTGGAGGCGGGCGCACTCCACGAAATCTTCCTGGAGGAGGGTCGCGAGGTGCCGCCGCTCTTCGGTCTTGGCCGGCTTGGCGGAGAGTTCCTCGAACCGGCGGCTGAGCCGGGCCATCACGACCGCCAGGGCGTCGACTTCCGCCTGCTCGACGAGCGGCTCTTTTGAGCGGGTCTCGGGAGGCGTGAACCTGCGGACGCTCTCCCATAGCCCTTTGTAGTTCTTCCCGGTCTTCGCCTGTTCGAGGAGGGTGAGGGCGGCGTTGTCGTCGATCCAGCCGGCGGCCCGGCCGCAGATCGCCGCGGCGGCGGGACCCCGGTGTTTGCCGTGGTGGCAGTGGACGAAGAAGGGGCCCGGCAATTCCTTGACTGCCTTGTCGAGCTGGCCGACCGCCTTGCCGGGGATCGTGTCGTAGCCGATCGGGACGTGGACGTACCGCATCCCGAACTCGTGGGCGAGCTGCGTATCGGGGAGGGCGCCATCGACGCTGATGATCGTCTTCACTCCCAGCTTCTGCAGGGCCGCAAACTGGTCGCGGGTGTGAGGCTCTGCTCCGCTGTAGAGCTGCTGGGCGACCTGAATCAGGTTCTCCGGTCCGTTCTCGACGGCGGGCTTCGGCAGAGCTCCGGTGGGAGACTCGGGGTTCTGGGCCGCCGCGAAAGAGGCCAATGCGAGAGCCACAAACGCGAGCAGCGTTCCCCATCCGATCGGCCAGTGAAGCACTTTCATCCCCGTACGACCTCTCACGCGCGACGCGGTTCGCCTGACACTCCCGAATCGGCCCGGAAGCGAGCTTCGATTATGGCAGCGCGAGTTCGGCGAGGACAGGACGGTGGTCGGACTGGAGCGACCAGAGGTGCCGGCAGGAGAGGGGAGTCACGGAGGGGCTGACCCACAGCTGGTCGAGGGCGAGGACCGGCAGGGGCATCGGCCAGGTGGCGAGGTAGCCGGCCCCGGCGGTCTCGAAGCCGTTGCGGTACGTCCGCCGAAGCGGTCCGAAATGGAGCGAGTCGGGGGGCGTGTTGAAGTCCCCGAGCACCAGCGTCGCCCGCTCGGCCAGCTTTCCGGCGGTCTCCCCGACCATCGACAGGACTTCCGCTCGCGAGCGGGCCGGGTTCGAGCCGATGTCGCAGATCAGGAGCGTCAGCGGGTGGCCGTCACAGTCGACGTCGAGCTGCCGGGTGATCGAATCGAGCGGCAGGTCGGCGGTGAGCGTCTCACCCGAAGGAAAGCGGGTGAGCAGTACGATCCCCCCCCCGAGGACTGACGGCCGCAGCTCGGGGCACGCCTCCCGCCAGAACCGGCGGATCGCGTCCGGCTCGTCCCACGGGACCGCCTCGACGAGGACGACGATGTCGGCTGCGGCCCGGCGGATCTCGGCGGCGATCGCGGCATCGTCGCCGATCGAGCCCCGGCCGGTGTTCCAGAACAGGACTCGCACTCTCTGTGTGTCCGGAGCGCCCGAGACAACAGCGGTGGACGATCGCCAGTAGACCGAGGAGGTCCAGACGGCGAGGCCGAGGGCAATGAGGGCGAAGGCCGAGCGTATGAGCCGTCCCCGTTGCCACCGCCACGCGAGAAGTCCGAAACCGACTGTGAGAATCGGCAGTGGCGTGGCGTAGAACAGAGCCGAGATCGGCGCAGCGGAGTCCTTGATCGTCAGCCGGATGGCCAGCCCGGCGAGCGACACGAAGCCCGCCAGCAGGAACAGAGCGTGAAGCCACCGCGGGAGACAGCGGCGGCGCGCCTCGGGGGAAGCCGTTGCAGGAGGGACGGCCGGAGAGGTCGGCGGGCCGCTCACGCCGTCACCCGTTCGCTGGGGCTTCGATGTTCCTGGTCTGCGGCGCGGGCGATCGGCAGGCCGGGGACATGCCGCAGCCAGGAAGCGGGCTCGGCCCGGCTGCTGAGCAACCGGAAAATCTGGATCGCGGTCAGCAGTCCATCGCAGGCGATCTCGCTGTCCCGCAGCCAGAGCCGGCCATCGCCGTCGACGCCGAGCTGGTCGCCGAACTCGCGCATCGCACGGACCAGCCCCTCGTGGCTGGTCCCCGCTTCATGGAACAGGATCGTCCCGCCGTGCCGCGTTGCCAGCGACCATTCCGGCTCCGGGAGAACGCCATTGGCCGCGGCGACCGTGACGTGACTCCAGTCGGCGAGCATCCCCTCGGCGAGATGCGCGGCGAGGGAAAGCATCGACAGCGGATCACCGTTCTCGTCGAAGACCCGGACCGAGGCGCCGTCTTCGGCGAACTCGAGGCCGAGATCGAACGCTCCCCGCCGCTGGGCCGCGGCGAGCTCTTGGGCCGTGAGCCGGGTCGAGCGGAGCGGAGTTCCGGTCAGGAGGGAGTCGATCAATCCGGCAAGGATCGGATCGTCGACGGCACAGCCGATCTGCAGCGGGCGCTGGCCATGCAGGTGCCGCTGGAGCGAGGCGATGTAGGGACCGAGCGAGTCGATCGGCTGGTACGTTCCCGCGGAGCGGGCGTGCCGCGTCGCGGGGCGGTGGAAGGAGGCGGCGACCGCCGACAGCTGGCCGTCGTCGCTGGTTTCGTTTCCAAGAGACCAGACTTCGCCGCCAGGGCTGAACAGGTCGAGGCCGCTCGAATGGTGGGCCGCTCCCGCGCCGGTGACCGAGACCCCGGCATCGGCCCGCCAGTGATCGACGGCGAACTGCAGGGCGGGGCGGGGGACCCGGCCGGCGTCGAGCACCTGAACGCCGCTCTCCCGCAGTCCCAGGACGAATTCCCGGTGGAGCCGCGGCGACTGAGCGCGGGTGTCGTAGCCGACGACGACGACCGGCGGCCGGCGGCGGACTGGTGCGACTTCGGCGGTTCCCCCCTCGGCCAGGGCCGGGGGACTGGAGAGGGTGGGGCCGCGACGGCACCACACAGTATCGCCGACCGCGTGCGCAAGCTGCCGCAGAGCCTCCATCGACAGGTCGTTCGGGACGATCCCGCGGATGCCGTTTTCCCGGAAGAGGTCGGACCGGGGGGGAGACTCGGAGGTCCAGCGGCGGATCCGTTCTGGTGTCAGCGAGCCGGCGTCGCTCCGGTGGGGGCAGTCGCGGCAGGCGGCATAGCCGCTCGCGAGCCGCTGGTAGTGCAGGGGAGCGGTGATCGCCTGGCGTTCCCCCGGGCAGCGAAAGGGACGCGCGTCGAGCGGCGAGACCGGCAGTGACGGAAGCGAGACCGCCGGCAAAGCGGCCGCAGGGACTGGGACGCCAGAAGGCGCTGGTGCTGGGGGGCTGGTCGGAGTCATCGCCCACTCGTCGGAAGCACGGCCGCGATAACCGCCGCCGCGCGGCTGCCCGCTAGCGGACGGTCTTGAGGTCGATCGCGGCGAGTTTCTCGGCGGGAGCGTAGACGTCGATCTTGGTGCTCTTCACGGTCAGCAGCCCCTTCCCTTCCGAGAAGTTCGCCACCTGGCCATCCACCTTCTGAACACGGCTCAGCATCCGTCCGGCCGCAATGTCGAACTGAATCTCGCCGTTCCAGACCTTCTGGATGAGCTGGCCTTCTTCTTCCGGAGTGATGTTCGGGCTGAGGACCTTCGTCTTGGCCTCGATCGTCGCGACGTTGTTCTCGACCTTCGAGAGCTTGTACTCCCGCTGCATGTTGATTTTCCGCTTGAGCCCGCCCGGACCAGCGACGTACACGTCGGTCGTGAAGGACTCTCTCCAGACTTCGCCGACGGCCAGGCTCTCCGTCGGAAGGGCGAACAGGACGTCGAGCTTCTGATCGGCGAGGTCGATCTTCTCCTGCGGCTGGCCGAGGAGCGGCGTCAGCCCGAGGACGATCCCGACCGGGGAGACTTTGATCTGGACCGAAGCCCGGCCGATCATCGCCGCGACGGCGAGGTGCTCGGGGGGGACTTCCGCCTTGAGGTCGGTGCTGTCGTAGACCGAGGTGTTGCCGTTCTGCGTCGCTGACAGGTAGGCCCGGTCGATCATCAGCTCGAGGGTCGCGTTCCCCTTGTCGTCGACGTCGAGGACCTGGAAGTGGCGGATCGAGTTCGCCGAGTAGCCCGCCTTCTCGAAGACGGCGTTGAACTCGATCTCCATCGCCATCTGCTGACGGATGGCGTAGTGGGTCGAGGCCCCCTTCTCGAATTTGAAGCGAAGCTGATGCGTCTCTTCCGCGGACACGGCTCCACCCAGCACGAGCCCCATCAGGGAGGCCAGCCAGACGGTCGTAAGACGAGAGAGGGAGTGACGCATCGTTCCTCCGTGAACGTCGGCTCGAGAGCCTGAAGAGTCGCTCGCTCGGGAGCGCTCCTGCGGAAACGGACAACCAGGCCCGGGCGAGTCCTGCCCGACCGCCGCGGGTTCTATCAGAGACCGGCAAAACGCGAATAGCCCAAGTTGCCCCGCACACCCGTTCCTTACCGGCACTGCCCAGGTTGCCGCGGTTCCGCCATCTGCCGGGGACGACTGCTGCGGCTGTGAGACTTCCTCCGCCGCGGAAACTGCTCTTTACCGGTTTGCCGGAACAGGGTGTCATCCCCCCCTCCAGATGTCTCGGAACCCGGGAAAATGCTGACACGCACCACACTTCAGTGGCTCGTGATCCTGCTGCTGGCGACCGTGGCGGTCGGCGGCTTCGGGGGATACTACGTCTGGCGGAATACCGATCTGCTGCTGCGGCGGGGGATCGAGACCAAGCTCGCCGAGCTCTTTCCGGAATGGGACATCGCCTTCCGGCACGTCCACTTCGACGGCGAAGGGGGGATCCGCCTCGTCGATGTCGCGGTCGCCGCGCCCGGCGACCCGCCGATCGTCGAGATCCCCGAACTCCATGTTGCGCTCGATCGCGATCTCTTTGCGCAGTACCGCCGGGTCGTGATCCAGAAGGTCGTGGCACTGAACCCGGTGGCGACGATCATCCGCTACCCCGACGGCCAGTGGAGTTTTCAAAGGTTCGCGCCGCTCAAACCCTCCGAGGCGGCGCTCCCTGAGATCCAGATCCTCAACGGCGACCTGCTGCTCAGGCAGGAGCCCAGTGACCTCATTCCGCTCGCCGAGATCGGCTGCCATCACCTCGACGCCCGCCTCGTCCCGTCGGCCAACCGCCAGTACGGGATCCAGGGGACGACCGACGTCGATCACACCGGTCCGCTCAATCTCCGCGGCGACATCGACCTTCGGAGCGGCCGGTGGCAGATCGCCGGGATGGCCCCCAAGGTCGATGTCCGGGACGGCCTCGTCGACATGGCGATGGAGGTCTCCCCCGACATGCGGAAGCGTCTCGACGCAATGACCCGCCCGGTCCGCCAGCTTCGCGGGCACACGCTGGTTCAGACGGTCTCGAACGACGGCGACCAGATCCCCGCCACGGCCGCTCCTGCGGCGATCCTGCCGGAGCTCGGGATCGAAGCCCAGCTCGACGTCGCCTTCAAGATCGGGATGGACGACCGAGAGTCGCCGCTGCAGTACCTCGTGCGGGTCGGCGTCGACCAGGGAAAAATCCTCGAGCTGCTGCCGGTCCCTCTGTTCGACCTGCACGGGACGGTCCAGATCGACGAGCGGGGGGTCAAGATCGAGCAGCTCTCGGCCGCCAACGGCACGAGCCGGGTGCTGGTCGACGGCGATGTGCAGTACGACAAGGATGGAGGCGGAAAGCTGTTCAAGGTGCAGGCGACGAACCTGCACATCGACCAGCGGATCCGGGAACACCTCCCGGAGAATCTCCAGCGGCTGTATGACAGTCTGAAGCCGGAGGGGCGGTTCAACGTCGATATCGAGGTTCGCCATCGGAAAGGCGAACCGCCGAACGTCACCCTCCGCAAGTTTGCCGTCCTCGACGGCTCGATCCTCCACGAGGCGTTCCAGTATCCGGTCAAGATGATCTCGGGGACGATCGAGCAGGAGGACGGCCAGTTCCTGCTCGACCTGATCGGCTTCGCCGGCGACCGCCCGTGCAATCTCAAAGGGAGCATCCGGAACTTCGGTCCCGACATGGAGCTGGACCTCCGGATCCACGCTGAGAAGATCCCGCTCGACGAGCGGTTCGTGAGCGCGTTCCAGCTCGAGAAGCAGCAGCCGGTCCGGAAGGCGATCGAGTCGCTTCAGGCCCACGGGCTGGGGGACTGCGACCTGCGGTTCGTCCGGGGCCCGGCAACCGACCGGAAGGTCAAGATGCAGCTGCACGCGAAGCTGCACGAGGTCGCGCTGTCGTTCGTCCGGTTCCCGCTCCCTCTCGCTCGCGTCTCGGGAGAGATCCTGTATGACGCGCTCAAGGAAGATGTCTGGCACTTCGTCAACCTGCAGGGTGAGCACAAGGGGACGCAGGTCAAAGGGCAGGGCTCGTACACGGTCGCCAAGCCGGGGATGCTCCGGCTCGAGTTCGATGCCACGAGCCTCCCGATCGACCAGGAGCTGCGGGACGCGGTCGACGTCGCCGCTCCCCATCTCGATCCCCTGTTCGATCACCTGCAACCGGCCGGACTGCTCGATCTGCGCGGGGCGTCGATCGTCTGGTCCCCCGCGATGCCGGTCCGGGTCGACTTCCCCGCCATCGCCCTCAATCACGGACGGCTCAAGCTCTCGGGGTTCCCATATCAGTGGGAAAAGGTCTCCGCCACGGGAGCGTGGGACCATGCGAACAACCGCCTCAGCATCGGGACGCTGCTCGGGTGGCATGGCGAGACCTATCTGCAGGTCGACGGCCAGGGGCAGGACGCCGAGGCGTTCGTGCTGGTGAGTCCGAAAGAGAATGTTTCGTGGCGGGCGCACTTCGACAAGCTGTTCATCGGGCGGATGACGTCCGACATCGACTTCCTCCGGGCGTTGCCGTCGAGTCTGCAGGCGGTGATCCAGGGGGCGGAGATCCGGGGCGCGGTCGACATCCAGGCGAGCCTCGATCTGAAACAGTTCCGGGACGAGCTCGGGACGGTCACGGCGCAGTGGCGGTCGGAGACGACGTTCAACGGCAACGACCTGTTTGCCGGGTTGCCGCTGAGCGGGGTCCGCGGCAAGTTCGTCTGCGTCAACGGATCGTGGAACGGGGAGCAGCCGACGATCGACGGCTACTTCGACGTCCAGCGGGCCCGAACGTACGGGCTGCCGCTCGAGAACATCACGGGGCCGTTCCATCTCGACGGGAGCCTGGTGACGATCGGCCAGCCGGGGACGTTCCATGTCGACCGCCCGGACAACAAGCACGCCCGGCAGTCGGTCGAGGGGAACCTCTACGGCGGCCAGTTCGGCGTCGACGCGCAGGTCCGGGTGGGGGAGACCTCCGACAAGACGGTCTATGGAGCGGTGCTGACGGTCCGGAACGCGGCGGTCGAGCGGTGGGCGTTCGACAACGGCAACCGCCAGAAGCTGCGGGGGCCGGTCAACGGAGTGGTGAGTCTGAGCGGGCGGGGGCCCTCTCCGATGGGGATCAAGGGGAACGGATGGCTGCAGCTGACGAATGCGCAGCTCTACGACCTGCCGGTGCTGCTGCAGGTGTTTACGAAGATGGACCTGACGAATCCCGACACGACGGCGTTTCACTATGCCTACAGCGACTTCACGATCCACGACGGCGTGGTCGACTTCTCCGAGATCGAACTGGTGGGGAAGACGCTGAGCCTGAAGGGGAAGGGGTTCGTGGGGTTTGCGGGTGAGCGGGACCGGGCGGTGCAGCTCGACTTCAACACGCGGCTGAAGAACCAGATTCCGATCATCGGTCCGCTGGTGACGGCGGGGGGGAAGGGGTGGATGACGGTGCGGGTGATGGGGACGATCGACACGAACCAGGCGTTCGTACAGGCCCGGAACCCGCTCCTGGACGAGGCGTTCGGCGGCTTCATGCGGTCGATTGACGCGGGGAACTGGCGGCCCCGGACGGCGCGTCCGCCCGTGGCACCGTTCCCCTTGCCGGACTAGCGCGACTCGGAACAGGCCCTGTTGGGGTGCAGGGGCTCCGCCCCTGCCCGCCGGAGGCCTTCCGTCGTGGAACCGTCCAGACTTCGCTGTGCTTTCCGTCTCGGATCGGCTGCATTACTCCCGCGGACGATGCCAAGTCGCTTGTGGTCCAACGACTTCGGCGCACGGTGGGCGAACCGGCAGAGTCGCGGGCGAAATATTTGAATTTTCTACATCGGTTCTTGCCTCGCAGATTTGGCAGTGACGTAGGGTTGGGGAGTGATGATCCGGACGTACCGGACAACACTCAGGTGCGGCTCGTTTTGCGGGCGGGGCGCACCATCGCTTGTGAGCAGTCTGCCGGCGATCACAGCGTGGCTAGCGCGGCGTTATTGCGCAGATGCGCCCCGAGGATCGCTTTGAGGGAGTCTCGTTCGATGTTACCCGCACTGCACCGCCAAGCCGGCCGCCGGCCGGATGACCGCGCCCGCCGCGGCTCGTTGATGGTTCTCGGCGTCTTCTGCCTCGTCGTGGCGATGGCCTTCGTCGCCTTCTCGGCGGACCTGGGCTACATCTCCGTTACCCGCGGCAAGATGCAGAACGGCGTGGACGCCGCGGCCCTCGCCGCCGCGCTCGAGATCACGCATGCGGTCCAGACCGCCGGTCCCGACGTCCAGAACGTCACCGCTTACGCGATGCAGCAGGCGCGGCTCAAGGCGGCCGAGATCGCCGGGCTCAACGGGATCTATGTCGATCCGAACCAGGACGTCGACTTCGGCCTCCGGACTCAGAACGCCCAGACCAAAGTCTACAGCATCGCCTGGGGGGTGACTCCGGCGAACGTCGTACGGGTTCATGCCCGCCGCGATGGGGACGACCCCGATCAGCCGGACGGTGTCCTGCCGCTGTTCTTCGCGCCGGTCTTCGGCAAGAAGGCTCAGGAACTCCACACGTCGGCCACGGCGTACGTCGAAGCCCGCGACATCGTCGCCGTCCTCGACTACTCGGGCTCGATGAACGACGACAGCTGCTACGCATCGCTCGGTCTGCGGAGCCGGACGCAGCTCGAATCCAACATGTCGGACATCTTCAACATCCTGAAGGGGGTGCGGAATTTCGGGACGCTCCCATACGAGCCGGCCTGGGCCGCGTACACCGTGACGAGCGGCTCCGACAGCGGGAAGTGCGAGTTCCGCGACACGCAGATTGCGCTGAGCAGTTTTTCGAAGGCGATGAACCAGATCACCTTCACGTTCAGTGACAACTCGACCCAGACGATCACCGCCTCGGGGACGAGCGGGACTTATGCCCGGAGCGGCACGGCCAAGACGATCTCCGCTGCGACGGTCCGGATGCAGTACACCACCAACGGCACGGCCCAGGCCGGGAGTGGCTCGAGCGGCAGCAAGTCGGTCTCGATCAACTTCAGCCACCCGAGCTACGCGGTGACGACGAACTCGAACATGGCGTCGATCACGCTCAACTACTATGGCGGGGGGACGTCGGTGACGACCATCTCCTCGAGTCCCTACCAGAGCCGGACGGTCTCCGGGAACGGGACGTACGTCTCGAGCGTTACGGTCAAGATGGGCTCGACGAACGTCACGATCAACAATCCCAACGGGACCTCGCCGCCGCAGACGACCGTCAACCTCGCGTTCAACGCGAATTCCGCCGCCAAGACGATGTTCGGCTGGAACGCGATCAGCTGGCCGTACGCCTCGGGGAGCTGGGACGGCCTGATTACGTTCTGCCAGACCGACAGCACGATCAATACGGCCGGCTACAAGCACAAGTACGGCGGCAAGTGCCTGGTCGACTACCTGCTGCGGACGTATCCGAGCTACTCGCAGTGCAACGATCTGTGGCGGACGCCTCACTACCCGTTCCACTCGCTGAAGCAAGGGACGCAGCTCCTGGCGACGTTCGTCGAAGAGCTCGGGTTCGGCGACGAAATGGGGATGGTCTCCTACGCCGACTCGGCGGTCGACGAGCTGACGCTGAACTACGACGGCTACAACATCAACCTCAGCTCGAACCCGATCTGCAGCAGTTTCGGCGATCTGCGGCAGATCATCGGACACCGGCAGGCGGCCCATTACACGAACAACACGAACATCGGGGACGGGATCGCCCGCGGGAAGCTGATGCTCGACAACTCGAAGCGCCCGGGAACGCGTCCGACGCTGATCCTGATGACCGACGGTCTCGCGAACAAATATTCGAGCTACAGCATGCCGAAAACATGGAATTGGGACACGCTGTTTGACTACGACAACAACGGTTCGGCGGACTACTCGACGACGAACGCCTCGGCGCAATACGCGCTCATCAAGGCGAAGGAGGCGGTCGACGCGGGGTACACGATCCACTGTCTGACGGTCGGCCTCGGAGCGGATCAGAACCTGATGAAGGCGATTGCGTGGCTGGGACGGGGAATTTACATCCACGTCCCGGGAGACCAGAGCGTGGCGGACATGGAAGCGGACGTCCTGGCGGCGTTCAACAAGATCGCCGCGTTCGTCCCGCCGGCGAAGCTGGTCGTGGAATAGCGGCAACCAGGCTTGAGCCGGGCCGGAGCAGGGGGGAGACTGGGGGCGTGTCGGCGCCGCGGTCTCCCGGATCCGGAGGCGGCGGTCCGCGGCGGGGACCAGGATGCTCAGGCGGCTGAAACTTCTCTTGTGCGGAGTCGGGCTCGTGACGGACCGCGGAACGTGGTTGGAAGAGGATCGGGTGCTCGCGTGCGCGTATCCGCGAAACGACGACGCGCTGGCCGGGCTGGCGACGCAGGGGATTTCGGTCGTCATCAATCTGCATGAGCGTCCGCACCCGGCGGAGGGGCTGGCCCGCTTCGGGCTGACCGAGGTGCACATTCCGGTTCCGGACTTTACGCCGCCCGTTCCGGAGCAGATCGACTTGGGGATCCGGACGATTCACGAGGCGCTCGCGGCGGGCCGCCGGGTGGCGGTCCACTGCGGGGCGGGGCTCGGCCGGACGGGGACGCTGCTGGCGTGCTATCTCGTCTCCCGCGGCCGGGAACCGGACGCGGCCATTGCCGAGGTCCGCTCGGTCCGCCCCGGCTCGGTGGAGACGCGGGAGCAGGTTCTGGCGGTTCGCGACTACGCGGCGCGGCTCCGGGGCAGATGAATCCGGTTCCAATCGTCTCTCTCGCGGCCTGGCTCGGGCGGCCATGAAATTCAACCGATCGGGTGAATGAGTCTTGACTGGAGCGGCGCTGGTCTCCAATATTCAACCTGGAGGGTGAATATATGGTCGCGTCCTCGCAGCCCCGTTCCCTGGACGACACGCTCACGGCCCTGGCCGATCCGACCCGCCGGGCGATCCTCGAGACCCTCTCCGGGGGAGAGGCCCGCGTCACCGCACTCGCCGAGCCGTTCGCGCTGTCGCTGAATGCCGTGTCGAAGCACATCCGTGTTCTCGAGCGGGCACAGCTCGTCCGCCGCCGCCGCGCGGGACGGGAACACTTTCTCACGCTCAATCCTCAGCCGCTCGACGAGGCGGTGCAGTGGATGGAGGCCCAGCGTTCGCTGTGGCTCTCCCGGCTCCAGAAACTCGATCAGTTGCTCCAGGCCCAGGATGCCGGGGCGGCCTCTCCGGCCGCGAAGCCTCCGAAAACTTCCCGCAGGAAAGGTCCCTCCCGATGACCGCACAGCCCACCGTGACCGTCACCGTCCGCTACCGCTTTCAAGCGAGCGCCGAGCGGGTGTTCGATGCCTGGCTCGATCCCCAGATCGCCCGGCAGTTCCTGTTCGCCACGCCGACCGGAAAGATGGTCCGGGCCGAAGTCGATCCCCGCGTCGGCGGCAAGTTCGTGTTTGCCGATCTCCGGGACGGCGAGGAGATCGAGCACGTCGGCGAATACCTCGAGCTCGATCGCCCCCGTCGGCTCGTCTTCCAGTTCCAGGTCCCGAAGTTCTGGGCGACGCCGACCCGCGTCGAGATCGACATCGTCCCCCTCGACACGGGCTGCGAGCTGACACTCAAGCACGACGGTGTCTTCGAGGAGTACCAGAGCCGGACCACCGAAGGCTGGTCGAAGATCCTCGCCGGACTCGCCGCGGCCCTTTCGTGACCGCCGAGTGGACGCGCGCGGAGCGACCGTCCCGCGACTTGGCGTCTCAGGCGGCCGGGGCTCCACGGAGTCAGGCGAACAGGCCACCCGGGACGTGGAATCGGGGGGACGTCCAGCCGTCAGCGAGCGCGGCGACGGGAAACGAAGAAGAGCGTCAGGCCGATCCCGACCAGTGCGAAGCCCACCCCGGTCGCAGTCAGCTCGGTAGAAACCGCGTGAGTCGTGACCTCCGCGGCTGCGTTCCGGTCGCCGCCGCTCTGCGCGACGAAGGCTGTCGACATCCCCTGCAGGGTCGTCAGGAACGGCAGGACAAAGCCGGCGACGATCAGGACGAGTGCGAGTTTGCGGAGCATCACCGGTTCCAGTACCGGATCGCAGCGTACATCCAGCACGCAAGACCGATCAATGTCCCCGCCCCGACCAGCAGCAGGAACTTCGCTGGATCCGCCGTATGGTTCACGAGCTGGCCATTGAATGTCAGCTCGCCACGGACCCACCCCCACGCGGTGAGCGCCAGGAACAGCGTGCCAGCCACCGGCACGGCCATGTCGAACGTCTGGGCAAGGGATTTGTGCAGGCTCATGCCCAGGGAAACGGATCGCGCCCGAACCTGGATCACCCAAACCGGGACGTCGCGTCGCGGTTCTCGCACACGTCCCGCAGCCTCAGCAGCGCCACCTCCCAGTACAACCCCGCATGCCGGTACGTCGAGTCGTCCGGAAACTTCGTCCCCGTCAGAGTCAGCCGGGCCCCGCTCCCCAGCGGCTCCAGACCGAACCGCAGCACCGCATAGTTCTCCGGAACGTCCGGCAGCGTCGGATAAGACAATGTGCTCCAGTACGCGTACTCGAACACCCGACCCGGCTCCCATGCCCGAATCGTTCCCCGCGTCTCGAACTCGATCCCGTGCAGATCTCCCGAGATCACGATCGCCCCACCAACCACACCCTCCAGACGGACCTGCACCCCCTCCTCCAGCATCCACTGACCGAGCTCCACGGGATCGGTCAGGGCTTTCCAGATCCGGTCTGGCGGGGCGGCGATGTCGAGGGTGAGGTGGAGGTCGGGGATGGGTTAGGGACCCTGGGGGAGGGGCGTCAGGTATCGGGTGGACGGGGCACTGAACGAAGCGCCTCCGGCGGCCAGGGGCCAGCCCCTGGACCCCGATCAGTTGGCCGAGTCCACGAGGTCGCAGAATGTCTTCACTCGCGCCTCGATCACGTCCAGGCTCCGGTTCCAGAATTCCGGCTGCGTCAGGTCGTAACCCAGCGTCGACTTCAGCGCGTCTTCCGCCTGACGGTTCCCCGTCGCAATCAGGAACTCCCGATACTTCGCCGGAAAATCCTTCGCCCCCGCGGCCGCCACCGCATACAGCCCCTGCGACAGCAGATACCCGAACGTGTACGGGAAGTTATAGAACGGCCACCCGCCGATGTAGAAATGGAGCTTCGACACCCAGAAGCCGGGGTACCACCCGTCCTCCGCAAACGCACCCAGGTACGCCTCCTTCTGGGCCTCCAGCATCAGCTCGTTGAACCGGGCCACGGTCACCTCCCCGCTGGGCCGCTCCTTGTGGAACCGGTCCTCGAACAGGAACCGCGCGTGGATGTTCATCAGGAACGCCACCGAGTCCCCCAGCAGATTGTCGAGCAGCGCCAGCCGTGCCCCGCGCGACTTCGCCTCCACCAGCCGCTGCTCGTTCAGCACCGCCTCCGCAAAGGTCGACGCCGTCTCCGCGAGGTTCATCGGATAGTCCTGCAGCAAGAGCGGCTCGTTCCGGAGCACGTACGAGTGGTACGCATGCCCCAGCTCGTGCGCCAGCGTCGACATGCTGTCCGCCGTGCCGGTGAACGTCATGAAGATCCGGGTCTGCTTCCGCGTCGGGATCCCCGTGCAGAACGCCCCCTGCTTCTTCCCCGGCCGGTTCTCCGCTTCCGACCAGCCGGTCTCGAGCGCCATCCGGGCGAAGTCGCCGAAGTCCGGACTGAACTCGCTGAAGGTCTTGATGACGAGCTCGCACGCCTGCTCGTACGTCAGCTCGGCTTCAGTCCCCGCCACCCCCGGCGGCAGCGGCGCCGCCTGGTCGTACCACGCCAGCTTCTCGACTCCGATCAGCTTCGCTTTCCGCTCCAGGTAGGGGAGCAGCATCTTCTTGCGGTCGGTGATCGTTCGCCACATCGTGTCGAGCGTCCCCCGCGTCATCCGGTTCAGCCGCAGCGGCTGGTCGAGATGGTCTTGGACCTTGAGCCGCTTGTACTTCGTCAGCCGTGCTCCCGAGATATGATTGAGAGCATCGGCGCACGTGTCGGCCAGCGTCGTCCACGCCTTGTTGGCGGCGTAGAAGTTGTTCTGCCGGACGCTCCGGTCCGGCATGTCGTACATCACCTGGCTGACGGACTTCCGGACGACTTCGCCCTTTTCCATGACCTCGATCCGCAGCTCGCCGGAGATCCGGTCGTAGAGCCGCGACCACGCCGCGAGGCCGTCGACGCTCAGTTCCGACAGCAGTTGCTCCTGCTCGCGCGGCAGGCGGAACGTGGCGTTTCGTCCTGCTTCTTCCAGCGCGAATCGGACGGCTCCTAGCCGCTCGTCAGCGGTGATGAACTTTTCGATCTCGGTTGCCGGGATGCCGACGAAGGCGAGCTCGACCGTCGTCATGACCTTGGAGCGGAGGGGGGAGAGGGCTGCGAGGAGTCCTTCGACCCGCTGGTATTCCTTGTTCTCGGCTTCGGCGGCGGAGTGGCAGCCGACGAAGGAGGAGAGGTCTTCGAACTTGCCGAGGATGGCGGCGAGTCGTTCGAGGTAGGCACCCCAGGTGGTGCTGGCTTTGGGGGTGGTGATGGGGGGGAGGGAATCGGCGTCGTCCGCGAGTTTTCGGAGTTCGGTGGCGAACCCGTTGAGTTCGGTCTTGAACTCGGCGGTTTGCGGGTTGGGGAAGAGGGAGTCGAGGTCCCAGTTGAGCGGATAGCGATTCGCGGCGGCCATGCTGTTTCTCCGTTGGCAAGTGGGTCCGAGTGTAGCAGATGACCTAAGGGCTCGAATCACGTCCCGGCCGGCACGACGCGGCTCGCTCAAGCCCATCGCCCCACGGCCACCCCGGTCCAGCAGGCTGCTGGCCCCGCCGGAGGTGCTTCCTGCTGTGGAACCATGGAACACAACGGACATCCATTCGCGGCCTGGCGCGGCGTACCCCCTTCTCCAACACGCTTACGTTGCACTCCCCGCGACGAAGGGGAGGGGAGTCCTCAATGCCGGTTTCCCAAAGCGGACGTCAGTTGTTTCCCACGGTTCCACTACGAAAGCGCCTCCGGCGAGGCCAGCAGCGTGCTGGACCCGGGCTAAGGGGCACTCGAGCCGCGGCGACGCCTACCCTCCCTTGTGCCGCACATCTGCAATAGAATCGATGGGTCTCCACCGCATTCGTCTCGGAACTCCGGCCGGTTCGGCCCCCTTCTGCGTCGATCGGCGGACGGTCTCCAGGCGGCATGTCCTCGTCTTCCCCTCCACCACCACCCGGCTCACGCCCTCCGCGGAAGCGCCCCGCAGCGCCCACGGCCCGCGCGCCGAAACCCGCGCCGGTCGAACGCCCCGCCGTCCCCTGGATCAACTGGAAGCGGCTGGCCGAGAACCTGCTCGCCAGCGGACCCGGCATGCTCGCGAGCCTCGGGATACACGTCTTCGTCATCGCGATCCTCGGCGTGATGGTCTACACGATCGACCGCCACCCGCCGCCTCGCGATCCGGTCACTGTCTCCTGGCTCTCTGAGAATGAGGATGGCGGCGGTGACGCCGACGCCCCGCCGGTGGCCGCGGTCCGGATCAACACCGCTCCCTCCACTCCCGGCGGCGAGCCCGAGATCAAGATGACCACCCCGAACTCGGTGGTCGCTCCGATGCCGATGGTCGAGACGCCCAAAGCCGAGCCGACCGGCCCGGTCGCGGTGAAACCAGTCGACGTCTCGAACGCTCTGAATCGCCGCGGTGCAGGGGGCGGCAAGAATGGGGGCCCGGGCGGCACCGGCAAGGGGACCGGTGGCTCCGGCGGAGGAGGGAACGGCGACGGCTCGGGAGTCGGCGGGGACGTCGATGTTCCGAAGGCGATTGAACGCTCGCTCGCCTGGCTCAGCCGCCAGCAGCAGAAGGACGGGCACTGGTCTCTGAACGGACCCTACGACGATCCCGGCACGATCCAGACGAACACCGGAGCGACCTCGCTCGCGCTGCTCGCTCTCGTGGGGGACGGCAACACCCACCAGGCGGGGCCGCATCGCGAAGTCGTCCGGAAGGGGATCGAGTGGCTCCGCGGAATCCAGCGCCCGACCGGCGACCTGTTCGACATCGCCGAGCAGGGGAAGGAAGCCCACTTCTACTCGCACGCTCAAGGGACGATCGCCCTCTGCGAAGCCCTCGCTCTCTCCGGTGACGAATCGCTCCGGCCCGTCGCGACCCGCGCGGTGAACTTCCTCGTCCAGTCGCAGAACCCGAAGCTCGGGGGCTGGAAGTACCGGCCGCTGGCCGAAGACGGGATCGGTGACCTGAGCGTCACCGGCTGGGCCCTCATGGCGCTCCACACCGCCCGGATGGCGAAAATCGACGTCCCTCCCGAGGCGTTCCTTCTCTCCTCGACATTCCTCGACGCTGTTCAGGCCGCGCCCGACGACCCCTCCCGATACCGCTACCGCCCCGACGAGCCCGCGCAGGACGCGCAAGGGATGTCGATGACCGCTGAGGGACTCCTCTGCCGGCAGTGGCTCGGCTGGCCCCGCGAGTACGCCCCGATGGTGAAGGGGACCGAGTTCCTGCTGTCGGTCCGGAACGAGCCGGTCTGGGCGGAAGGGAGACGGAACGTCTATGCCTGGTACTACACCTCGCAGACCCTGCATAATCTGGGTGGCGATCCCTGGCGGAGATGGTTCGGCCAGGTCGCTCCCCTGATCGTCAAAGCTCAGAGCACGTCGGGCAAGAACGCGGGGAGCTGGAGCCCGACCCGCCCGCGCGGCGCTTTCCTCGAATGGGGACATGGCGCGGGGCGGCTATATTTCACTGTGATGTGCACGCTGATCCTGGAGACCCCGGATCGGCATGCTCCGATCTACGGAGACTGACCGACATGGGGCAGGTTCTCATCGTTGACGACGAACCGACGATCGCCTGGGCGTTTCAGACCGCGCTGCGGGAAGAGGGCTTCGGGACCAACGTCGCCTCCAGCGCCGAAGACGGCTTTCGCCTGGCGGGCGAAAAGACTCCCGACGTCATCGTCCTCGATGTCCGGCTGCCTGGGATGGATGGTCTCACCGCCGTCAAGAATTTCCGGGAGATCGCCCCCCGGGCCCACATCGTGATGATCACGGCGTTCGGCAGCTTCGACGTCGCCGTCCGGGCGGTCGAGTCCGGCGCGTTCGACTACCTCCCGAAGCCGTTCGATCTCGATCAGGCGCTCCTCGTTGTGAAGCGGGCCTACGCCGCCTCGCGCCCCTCGGCCACTGCGACCGAAGCCCAGAGCCTCCCCCCCGGCGAGACCCTGATCGGCCGCTCGCACGCGATGCAGAAGGTCTTCAAGCAGATCGCCCTCGTCGCCGACAGCGACATCCCGGTCCTAGTGACCGGCGAGAGCGGGACCGGCAAGGAACTCGTCGCCCAGGCGATCCACCGCTGCAGCCAGCGCCGAGACCGCCCCTTCGTCCCGGTCTGCGTCGCCGCCTTCAACGCGACCGTCCTCGAAAGCGAACTCTTCGGCCACGTCAAAGGGGCGTTCACCGGCGCTGACCGGGAACGGACCGGCGTCCTCGACCTCGCCGGCGGCGGAACCGTCCTCCTCGACGAAGTCGGCGACATCCCGCTCCCTCAGCAGGTCAAACTCCTCCGGGCAATCGAGCATCGGGAAGTCACCCCCGTCGGCTCGGGGATGCCCCACCACTCCGACTTCCGCGTCATCGCCGCCACCAACCGGCCGCTCCTCGAACTCGTCACCCGCCGCGAGTTCCGCGAGGACCTCTACTTCCGCCTGAAGGTCTTCCAGATCGAGCTTCCCCCCCTCCGGGAGCGCCGCGAAGACATTCCGCTTCTCGCGGAGTACTTCGTCCGCCGGATCGCCCTCCAGAAGCCCAAGACCCTCTCCGCCGAAGCGGTTGAGGAACTGACCCGCCGCAACTGGTACGGGAACGTCCGGGAACTGCGGAACGCCGTCGAGCACGCCGCCATCGTCTCCCGCAGTGATGTGGTCGGGGTCGAGTCCCTTCCGCCGTCCCTCCCGCCCCACCGGGTCGGGGACGTGCAGCAGTCGTTCGACTGGCGGAAGTCGTTCCACGAGTGGTGCCGCAAGCAGGCGGTCGATCTGCAGGGGACCGAGTCCCCCCAGCTCTACGACGCCTACCTCGCCGAAACCGAGCCGGTGCTGCTCGAGGAAGCGATGGAAGTCTGTGGCGGTAACCGGGCTGCGACGGCCCGACTGCTCGGGATCCACCGGGCGACGCTCCGCGAAAAGCTGCGGCGGTACCACGGCTCGGAAGAGGAATAGGGCGAATTCGCCACGCCGCGCCGCCGCGTCAAACGGTTTCAGGCCAGCGGCTTCGGGAGAGGCGTTGCATTCGGGCAACGCCAGGCCCGTCTTTGCGCGACCGGCGTCTCCGGCACAATCGGGCGCCAGTCTCGCTCGGTCGAAGGAACATCGGTCGCCTGCCGCCGGACGTGACCTAGGGTTGGAGTGAGCCGCGTTGTGGAAATGCCACGAGCGGACTTGGAACCGACCGCCCGACTGTGAGCATCGAGATGTCCACGCCGACTGACGCCAAGGCCCCGTTTGTTGATCGTCGCCGTTCGCCCGAGACCGGCAATCCCGGGGTCGAGCGCCGGCAGTTTTCGGACGCCCGCAAGGACGCCCGCCCCGAAGTCGCCGAACTGGCCGCCGCCGTCGACAACTACAAGCTGCAGCACCGCCGCCGCTTCATCACCTTCGAAGAACTCTACAACGTCATCGAATCCCTCGGATACCACAAATAGACCAGCGGTCCGCTGGGCCGGCGCGTCGCCAGCGTTCCGCTGGACCGGCGCGTCGCCAGCGTTCCGCTGGACCGGCGCGGCGTGGTGCGATGGGTTGCGCTAAGAGGGCTGCGACGCCAATGGATGGTGCTTGGGAGGTGGGTGCAGGGCCTTGCCCCGGTGGCAGGCCAGCCCGCCGGAGGCGCTTCTGCACAGGGAACGGCGCAACCTTCGCTGTGCGCGCCTTTTGAAGACTGAAACAAAAACGCCCCGAGGCGATGTCTGAGACATCGCCTCGGGGCGTTTCGTTTTTCCTGCGACTACCGCGGCGGGAACGCCTTCGCGTAGTTGGCGTGAAAATCTTCGCGGGTCATGTTCTTCGTGATGTCGATCCCCTTCTCCTTGAAGGCGGGGCCGACGCGGCGGCTGCCGCTCAATTCCTCCGGAGTGAGGACTCCGTCTCGATTCTTGTCGAGCGACTCGAACGTCTGACGCGACGCCGAGTTGCCGAGACCGCTGTTGGCCGGAGTGCTCGTGGTGCCGGTCGAGGCCGGGGGCGTTGTACCCGGCGTTGTCGGCGTGCTTCCCGGAGCGGCCGGGGCCATCGGCGCACCGGGCGTCGAGGGACGGGATGAGCCGGAGGAGCCTGGCGGGGTCGTGCTGGCGAGGGCTTTCGTCTGGTCGAATTCGCTGGCGGTGACGACGCCGTCGCCGTTCATGTCGCGGGGCTGGAACTCGCCGGCAAGGCGTTTGCCGGCCCGCCATTCGCGGAAGGAGAGCTGGGCATCGCCGTCGAGGTCGAGGGCCCGGAACTCGCTGGAGCCGCCGTTGTTGCCGCGCTGCGAGCGACCGCCGCCACTGCTCGGGGTGGGGGCCGGGACGGAGCCGGGAGCGGGAAGGGGGACCGGTGCCAGGATCGTTTCGGCGGTCCGCGTCCGGAGGTGTTCGACGAGCTTGGGGGCGCTCGTCTCGAAGGCTTCTTTGGTCAGGCCGGCGGCGACGTCGACCTTCTGCTTGTCGAGCCACTCGCGGATCGGCTGCGGGACCTTGGTGAGTTCGTCGGCCGAGAGGACCTGATCGCCGTTCTTGTCGTAGTACCGGAACAGGGCGGTATGCGGCGTCGCGGGGGACGTGGCTGCAGGGGCTGTGGTTGTGGGAGCCGCCGGGGTTCCCGAGGCGGCCGGCATGGGCTTCGAGTCCGTTGCGGCGGCCGGAGCGGGCTTCGAGTCCGTCGCGGGCGTGGCGGCGTCTTTTTCTGCAGCGGGAGCGGGGGACGCTGGAGCCGGGTCGGCGGTGGCCGCTGGGGTCGCCGGAGCAGCCGGGGTTTCCGTGGTCGCCGCGGGAGGGGGCGTCTCCTGGCCGTGGGCAGCGGGCGCGATCGAAAATCCTCCCAGGGCGAGGCCGAGTGCGATTCGCGAGGAGATCGACAGACGCATCGACGGTTCCATGGTGCGAGAGGAGGAAGTGCGGGCGGAGGAGGTGAGGCGGACTGGGGGCCGGGTGACGGCGGAATGCCCCCCACCCGAAAGAGTTACCCCGGCGAGTCTACGTCCGCCGGGGATTCCCGCCAAAAACCTTCACTTTCGATAAACCTGGGCCGGGTCGAAGACCCGCTCCCCGATCACTTCGCTCTGGCGGCTGGCGGGGTCGATCTTCCGGAAGAAGCAGCTCTTGAACCCCTCGTGGCAGGCCGCCCCGCCGATCTGGTTCACCCGGACCAAGAGCGCATCCGCGTCGCAGTCGTAGTAGATCGACTTGAGTTCCTGGACGTTGCCGGATTCTTCGCCCTTTCGCCACAACTTCTTGCGGCTGCGGCTGTAATAGCAGACACGCCCGGTCCGGAGGGTCTCCTCGTAGGCCTCGGCGTTCATGTAGGCGAGCATCAGGACGTCCCCCGTCGCGTCGTCCTGGGCGATGACGGGAATGAGGACCGTGGTTTCGAAGTTGGGACCGTCTTGGGACATGACTGGCTGAGGAAAATAAGGGGTCCGGCGGTCCGGTGCGGCCGCCGCGTCACGATTCGACGCTCCCGGAACCCGGCAGGTTCGCTCGGCGCCATCCGGGAATGGTAGCAGCGTTCCGAGTCGGGGCGAAAGACCTTCGCCCGCGTCGTCTCCCCGCCGCTCCTCTCCTCCCGGAGACCAGTCCGCTATAACTCCCGCTCGACACCCCGTCCCCGGATCGCCGAATGCCTCTTCTCGATCAGATCGCCTTCTTCCGCGAGTTCCGGAACCGTTTCGAGACGACCGGCTCGATCCTCCCCAGCAGCCGGTTCCTGGCCCGGGCCATGACGGGGCCCCTGCGGGGACATCCGAGGACCGCGCCGCTCCGGATTCTCGAGATCGGTCCCGGGACGGGGGCGGTGACGGGGACGATCCTCGGCCAGCTCCGGCCGGACGACCGGTTCGACCTCGTCGAGATCAACGAGAACTTCGTGGCGATGCTCCGCCAGCGGTTCGAGAGCGATCCGGCGTGGAAGAAGGGGGCGGCCCAGTCGCAGATCCACTGCTGCCCGCTGCAGGACTTCCCGAAGACCGGGCAGTACGACGTCATCATCTCCGGCCTGCCGTTCAACAACTTTCCGGTGGCGCTCGTCGAGAGCCTCGTCGGGGCGTCGTGGGACCTCCTGGCTCCGGGGGGGACCTACTCGTTCTTCGAGTACATGTTCGTCCGTCCGATCCGATGCCGGATCTCGAACCGGGCCGACAGCGAGCGGCTCTCGGCGATCGAGGCGTTCATGCAGGGACGGTTCCGGGAGTCCCGCTTCCGGCGCGACTGGGTCTTCGCGAACGTCCCGCCGGCATGGGTGCAGCACCTGCGGAAGGACTAGTGGGGCCGAGTGCTCGCGGCGGCCAACGAGGCGGTCGTCTCCGATTGTGAACGATCGAGAGTGGCGAAGAACCGGTCAACGCCAGGGGGCGTGGCGCGGAACTTCAGCTGGACAGGCGCGGATTCGTGGAACTCCCCTTCCACACTGCGCTGATGCTGCTTCTCATGTTCGCGGATCAACGAGGCGGTTTCGATGCGCCATTCGTCTCCCGCCCGCAGGACCGGTTCCCCTACGATGTAGCCCCGGAAACGCACGCTGAGGTTCGCTTCGTCCGTGAGTCTTTGGACCGACCCGCGAATCGAATATCCGTTCCACAGAACGCGGGGAGCGATCGCCATGGTCGCGTCGAGAGCGACGATCCCGAAGAACAGCCCCGCGACGATCAGCATTTCTGCCAGCGGTGCCGGATTCTCTCGCATGACCGAATCTCTTGCGATGAACGGAGCGAAAACCAGTTTGTCGACGCGACGGCCCACATCGCCTCGTCAATACGCCCCGGGCAGAGTGGGTGTTGGGCTATTCACGTGATATTGAGGATGCTCACGAAGTCGCCAGGATGATCGCTTCCAGGCTCCGCCGATTCCGTGGCGACCTCCGCGAACTACTCTTTCCCCCAGATCCGGGTGTTGAGCCCCAGGTCCTCGACGACTCCCAGGCAGCTCTGGATCTGGTCGTAGTAGTGGCGGAGATAATTCTCGTCGAGCACGCTTGCGCCGAACTTCGGTTCGAACAGGTTCTCCTGGATTGAGAGGGCGATGAACATGCTCGAGTCGACGAAGGAAAAGGCGACGGAGGCGTCGAATTTTCGTTTGAGGTCGAGCATCCGCCGCATCATCGAGGTGCTGAGGATGTAGCGGGCCTCGACCTGGTCGGTGCCGTGGACGACGAACTCGCGCTCGAACTCCTTGTCCTCGAGCTGGATCAGCTCTTCCGGGCCGAAGGTGAGCTTCTGCAGCGAGCGGCCGACGAAGCCGAACGCTTTCTCCGCCATGTCGGGCCGGACGAATGTCCGCCCCTGGAAGTGCTTGTGAAAGTCCGCCTCGATGAACAGCCCCCGGAAGATCGTGTGCCAGTGCGTCTGCGTATTCCCCTTGCTGTCGGTCGATGTGGTCCGGTACTCGGTGTGGAGCTCGGACATCCGGACGTTCGTCCGGCCGATCATTCCCTGGAGCAGATCTTCGCCGTGGTAGCGGTCGACCGAGCGGGTGTAGAGCTGGCTCGAGAAGTAGACCTCTTTCGAGATCATCCCTTCGGGTGCATACGAAAATCCTTCGCCGACGCTCTGGGCGATGGGGCGGATGAACTGGTCTTTGAAGGCGCCGACGTATTCCGCCTTGGGCTTCGCGATCTGGAAGTAGGCGATGCAGCCCATGGCGACGAGAGTCGCGATGCCGATCCCGATTCCGAAGCCTCGGCCCTCGGCCCCCTGTCCGATGCAGGCGGCGGCGAGTCCGCCGCCGACGAAGAAGGCGGCGACCACGAACATCCAGCCGTTCATGGCGCGGCGGTGGAGGTCGTTGCGGAGGGTCTCGAGCGAGGAGAGTTCCGAGCGGAGTCTCGGGAGGATCTCTTCGAAGGGCTTGAGCATCGACTGAGGTCCCGAACGGAGGGAGGGGGAGAGGCTTCAGGGGACAGGCGGCAGGCTTCAGGAGGAGAGACACGCAGCGGCTCGGCTTCGGCCCGAATCGACCTGCAGCCTGAAGCCTGTGACCTGAAGCCGGTCATTCACCCGAACAGCTCCTTGACGTTGACGTTCTTCCGTTCGGTTTCGGGGATCTCGAAGAAGGCCCGCCGCTGGAAGTTGTTCATGCTGGCGACGAGGCTGTAGGGGAACATGTCGATGGAGTTGTTGTAGTCGAGGACGGCGGCGTTGAAGGCCCGGCGCGCGGCGGAGATCTGCTCCTCCGATTCGTTGAGGGCGCCCTGGAGTTGCAGAAAATTTTCGTTGGCGCGGAGAGCGGGGTAGTTCTCGACGGCGACGCGGAGCTGGCCGAGGGCGCCGGAGAGCTGTCCTTCCGCCTGGAGCCGGTCGGCTTCGGAGACATTGGGGCTGGTGGCGGTGGTCCGGAGCTGGGTGATCTTTTCCAACAGCCCGGCCTCGTGCTGCATGTACTGTTTGACGCTGGCGACGAGGTTGGGGATGAGGTCGGAGCGTTTCTTCAGCATCACATCGATGGAACTGAAGGCGCTGTCGACGGCGTTCCGGCTTCCGATGACGCTGTTGTAGATGACGATCCAGGCCAGCAGGAGGACGACAGCGAGGCCGATGAGTGCGTAGGTCATGTTGATTCTCCGGTGGGGAAAGTCGGCTGTGCTGTGGGAGTGGCGTGTTCCGCCCGCAAGGAAACGCAGATTCCGGGCCGGTGGTTCACGGGAAGTGGTGGATTTCGAAAGTGATTCGCGGCGCTATCTTCTGGCTATCCTGCCGGCCCGGCTCTCGCTTGCTCAAGACAACGTCCCCCTACGGCCACCCCGGTCCAGCAGGCTGCTGGCCCCGCCGGAGGCGCTTCTCTTGTGGAACCGGGGAACACAGCGGGCGTCCGATCGCGGATCGGCATGGCGGACATCTCGATGCAGTACGTCCGCATAGCACTCCCCGCAGTCATGAGAATGGCGTCCTCGACGCCGGTTGCCCAAGGGGTCCGCCCGGGGTTTGCCGCGGTTCCACGACGAAAGCGCCTCCGGCGGGGCCAGCGTCCCGCTGGACCGGGGTGCTGGCTGACTCCGTGGTGAATGCGGGCTATTATCGCGGCATCCTCCGTCCGCCGGTGAGAGACATCATGATGCGGTTCGTTCTCCTCGCGATTCTCCTGCTCAGCCTCGGCACTGCGACGCACGCTGCCGACCGCCCCAACATCCTCTTCATCTTCACCGACGACCACGCCGCGCACGCCATGAGCTGCTACGGCTCCAAGATCAACACGACTCCGAACCTCGACCGCATCGCGAGCGAAGGGATGCGGTTCGACCGCTGCTACGTCACCAACTCCATCTGCGGACCGAGCCGGGCCGTCATCCTCACCGGCAAGTACAGCCACCTGAACGGATTCCGAACGAACAACGACACGTTCGACGGCTCGCAGCTGACCTTCCCCAAACTGCTCGGGAAGCAGGGTTACCAGACCGCCGTCATCGGCAAGTGGCACCTTGTCAGCGAGCCCCAGGGCTTCGACCACTGGGACATCCTTGTGGGGCAGGGGACCTACTACAACCCGGTCATGATCCGGAACGGCGAGCGGACCAGGAACGAGGGGTACTGCACCGAGATCGTCACCAACCACGCCCTCGAATGGCTCGACCGCCGCGACAAGGACAAACCGTTCGTCCTGATGTTCCAGCAGAAAGCCCCCCACCGCGAATGGACCCCGGGCCCGAAGCAGTACGGCCTCTACAAGGACGTCACCATCCCCGAGCCGGACAACCTGTTCGACGACTACGCGACCCGCGGCACCGCCGCGCACGAACAGGACATGACGATCGAAAAGACCCTCACCGACTTTGACCTCAAGTTCACACCGGCGAAAAACATGACGCCGGCGCAGCTCGAGCAGTGGCATGCCGCCTACGACGAAGAGAACGCCGCCTTCAAGTCGGCGAACCCCCAGGGGAAGGACCTCGTCCGCTGGAAGTACCAGCGGTACATCAAGGACTACCTGCGGTGTGTCGCCGGCGTCGACGACAGCGTCGGCCGGATGCTCAAGTACCTCGACGACCACGACCTCGCGAGGAATACCGTCGTGATCTACAGCTCCGACCAGGGGTTCTACCTCGGAGACCACGGCTGGTTCGACAAGCGGTTCATGTACGAAGAGTCGTACCGGATGCCGCTCCTCGTCCGCTGGCCCGGCCAGGTCCGCCCCGGCTCGGTCAACACCGACCTCGTCTCGAACATCGACTACGCCCCGACGTTTCTCGGTCTGTGCGGCGTCGAAGCCCCGAAGGACCTGCAGGGACACAGCCTCGTCCCGCTGCTCCGCGGCGAGACGCCGGCCGACTGGCGGAAGACGCACTACTACCACTACTACGAGTTCTTCAACGATAAGCCCGCCCCGCACATGGTCCGCCGGCACTACGGCGTCCGGGGGGAGCGGTACAAGCTGATCTACTTCTACACCCTCGACGAGTGGGAGCTGTACGACCTCGAGGCTGACCCGCACGAGATGAAGAACGTCTACGGCGACCCGGCGCTTGCCGAGGTGACCGCGCATCTCAAGACGGAACTGGAGCGGCTGCGGAAGGAACTCCAGGTTCCGGTCGACGCGGATGCGGAAGAGCGGAATCCGCCGATCTTGAAACGGCGGAAGCAGAACTAATACGCCGATTCTTTCTGAAGACGCCAACGAATCTTAGCTCCTGTAAGGAGAGCGAAGTCGCGCGGAGGATTCGGAAGAATCCTGGTCAAACATCGCCTGACCGCCGCGTAGACAGAGAGAGAGGCTCCGATTGCGAGCCGATGTTCTGTCCGTGTCGAGGGCCGAGATGACTCTCCCTGCAGGGCCCACCAGTAACCCCAGCGCGAACCGATTTACAGGAGCGATGATTGCGGTCTTGCTCCTGGTCGTGTGTCTGTTCGTTCTTCCCCCGATCTACCCCGCTCGGAACACGCCGCCCAAAACGCGGACGCTGAACAACCTTCGCAACGTTGCTCTTGCGGTTCAGTCTTACACGACAGTCACCAATGGACACATGCCAGCGGGAGGGAGTCCTGATGAAAGTCTCCCCCTGTGGAGCTGGCAGACGACACTCCTCCCCTATCTGGAGCAGAACGCGCTCTATCGACGGATCGACTTCGATCGGCCTTGGAACGCGCCGGGAAACGCCGAGCTCTTCGCCGCGGACTTGGCGATTCTCTTGAGCCCCCGCGAACGAAACCGGGAGCCGGTCGACGGCTTCGCTATCACGCATTTCGCCGGCAACTCCCGAGTCATGCAGCCGCGGGAATGGATGACGATCCAGGAGGTGTCGCAGAAGGACGGTGGGAACTGCACCATCCTGATGGGGGAGATCGGGACCGGGTTCCCCCCGTGGGGGCGTCCGGGAAACACTCGCGATCCGGCTCGCGGACTCAAGGGGGGCCCCGATCAGTTCGGGAACTCCGAGCACGGTTCCTGCGCCATCATGTTCGTCGGCGGGAACGGGAAGTTTCTCAATCCGGAGATCGCTCCGCATGTCCTCGAACTTCGCGCCGACCCGGACAACGGGGCGCCGAACGAAGACGAGTACTGAGCAGTCGAATTCAACGTTTCATCGGCGATCCGGATTCCGTCTCGACCGTTCTCCTGGCCCGGAAGCCCTGGCAGCATCTTACGCCCGGCGTGCGGCACCCATCCGCGATGAGGCCCTGTCATGGATTCTCTTCCTCCTTCTGGTCGTGCTGGCGGCGGGCGATTCCTGCTGGGATGTGCTGTCGCCACTTTGCTGCTCATCACGATCTGCGCGCTGCTGGAGCCGGCGCTGATGGATCGGGATCGATCACGCCGCCGGCCGCAGACGCTCAACAACCTGCGGAACGTCGCCATCGCCGCTCAGTCCTATGCCACGAAGTTCGATGGCTGGCTTCCCGCCGGGGGAAGCCGTGACGACCTCCTGCCGGAGTGGAGTTGGCAGACCCAGCTGCTCCCCTATCTTGAGCAGGACGCGCTCTATCGCCGGATCGATTTCGCCCAGCCGTGGAACTCGCCGGAGAACGCCGGGCTGCTCTCCTTGAGCCTGTCGATCTTCTACAGCGTCGAGGAACGGGATCGCCGTCCTGAGAATGGCTTCGCCGTGACGCACTTCACGGCCAATTCGCGTCTGCTCCGGCCGCGGGACGGGACCAACCTGGACGACTTGTCGCGGCGGGACGGGACGAACGAGACGATCTTGATGGGAGAGATCGGCTCGGCTTTTCCTCCCTGGGCCCGGCCGGGGAACACCCGCGATCCGGCTCGGGGACTCGCGGGAGGACCAGACCAGTTTGGGAACTCACGGGGAGCCCCCTGCGCCGTCCTGTTCGCCGGAGGAAATGGCCGCCACCTCAGCCCGGACGTTGCGCCGCGCGTTCTGGAACTGCTGGCCGACCCGAACAACGGCGTGCCGGCTGAGGATGAGTATTGAGAGAACCATACCCCCAAACAAAAAAGGGGCGTCATTCCCTGACGCCCCTCATTCGCTTCAGCAGCCGTGGGAGCGACGTTACTTGTCGCTCTTGTCGTCGCGGCGTTCTTCCCGCTTGTCCTGGCGGTCGGACTTTGCGTCCTGCCGTTCGTGCTTGGCGTCGTCCCGAGCGGCCTGCCGGTCTTCCTTCGTCGGCTTGTGGTGCTCGGCGAGTTGATCCATGAGCTTCTCGGCTTCCTTCATGTGTTTCTCGGTCGTCTCACGACCCTCTTTCAGGACCTGAGCGAGTTCACCCGAAGCGTGCCGTTCGAGGACCGTGAGCTTGGTCTTCATCATGCCGTGCGAGGCGATCTGCCAGCCGACGAAACAGGCATCGATCTCCGAGTCCTTCTTCTCGGCCATCCCTTTCTCGGCCGCGGCGATGCACTCCTGGGCCATCTCCCGGTGGAGCTGCATGAAGTCGAGACCGGCGTTCGGGTCTCCCCGGAAGGCGGTCGTCTGCCGGCCGGCGGGCTGGGCCGGCTGGGCGGGCTGCCCTTCCCGAGCGGTGGTGCGGTTATCCCGCTCCCCGGCGGACTCGAGGTTCTCCTTGCCGGCGCTGGGAGAGATCTTCTGGAGCTTCGTCAGGAACTCCTGATGATCCTTCACGAGCATGTCGGCGAAGTCTTTGACCTTTTCACTCTGCAGCTTGTCACGAGCCGCTGTCACGATCGTGATCTCGGTCTGGTTGTCGAGACCGACACACTGGGCGATCGTCTGGTCCTTGTTCTGCCACTGTGCGTTCTGACCCGCCTGTCCCTGGACCACCGGCTGACCGGGCTGAACTTGCCTTTGTTGTATGACTTGCCCCTGTTGAACCACCGTCCGGGGAGCAGGTTGCGCGCCTGGCCCCTTTTCTGCCGCCGCTTTTCCCTGAGGCGTCGGCTGCTGGGCGGCCGCAACTCCCGCGACCGCGAGGCTCAACGCCGAAACGATAAACATCCTGCGCATGACTCTCTCCTGGCTTGTGTCTCGTCTGGCACGCTGACGATTCAGTCGACCTCCTCGGCTGACAGCATGTCCGCAGGAGAGGGGTGCAACGGTAATGCCGTGGAGAGCGGTCGCCTTGTTTTCGCGAGGAATTCACCGAGCGGGGACGCATGACGAAGTCAGCATGGGACCGTCCGCAGGACCGGGAGTTTCCTGGGCGGAGATTCCCGCTCGGCCACCCCCTCAATGCCGAAGCCCGCCCGGAGGAGATCTCCGGACGGGCTTCGGTGTGATTGCAGGGCAGCGGGCGAAACAGGTTACTTCGGGTGATCGCCGAGCCACGAGGCGAGGCGGAGGGCCTCGCTCAGCAGCATCCGGTCAGCCCGCAGGTCGTCCGCATCGGTGCGGGAAGCGCGGTCGTCGCCGCGAGGGGATTCGCCCTGCGGTTCCGGACGACGCTCGGGGCCGGGACCCGGGCGTCCCGGTCCACGCTCTTCACCCCGCGGCCGATCACTTCGCTCGCTCCGCTCCGAGCGGGGACCGGCTTCCGGGCGGCGGTCATCGCCGTCACGGCGGGAGTCCGCCATCCGGCCGAACCAGGCCCAGGGGCCGCCGGGGCCGAAGCCGACGCCGCGGGACCCGAAGCCCGGGCCTCCCGATCCGAACCCGCCTCCACGCGGGCCGCCGAAGCCAGGTCCGCGGTCAGCCGACGAGAAGCCCCGGCCTTCCTGGCCTCCCCGCGGTCCGGGGGAGGAGAAGCGGCGCGATTCCGGTCCGCGGGAGTCATCCCGGTCCGAGCGGGCGAAGTCGCGGGGGGAGCGGTCGTGACGGTACGACTCGCGACGATCGCCGTCACGGCTGTCGCGGCCACCCCGTTCTTCGTGGTGCCGCGGGCCGAAGCCCTGGCCGTGATGCCGGCCCTCGCCGGGACGTCCGGCAAAATGCCGCTGCGGGCGATCTCCGTCGCGACGGCCGCCGCGATCCGCGTGGCTCCGGTCGGAACGGTCGTGGTGCGGGCGGTCACCGTGTGAACGGTCGGCGTGCGAGCGGTGCCGGTCGGGACCGCCGTCGCGGCCTCCCCAGCCCTGTCCGCCGTGCGAGCGATGCGGGGGGCCGAAGTGCCGATCCCCCGACGAGTGGAAGCTGAACCGCGGAGGACCGCCGCGGTGCGGACCGCGATCCCCCTGATCCCGGAAGTGCTCGCCGGGGCCCCGATGGGCCATGCCGGAGCGGGGACCGAAGTCACCGCGACCGTGTCCGCCGGCAAAGCCGGGGCCACGTCCCCCGTGGAACGGAGGGGGAGAGCCCGAGCCGAAGCCGGGGCGGCCCGGACCGCCGGAGAACCGTCGATCGCCGTCACGACGCTGGGGGCCGCGGGAGAACCCGCGTCCGCCGCCGAACGAAGGACGGTCACCGTCCCGATGTCCGCGGAAGGCGAAGCTCGGGCGGTCACCCGGACGTCCTCCGCGCCCGCCCGGACGACTGGCCCGGTCGTTCCGATCGCCGCGTCCCCAGCCTTCGCGACTGCGGCCGGGGCCAGGACCGGGGCGACTCGGACCCGGGCGGTCCCGGTCGGAACGATCGCGGTCAGACCGGTCCCGTTCCGAGCGTTCGCGGTCCGAACGGTCTCGGTCCGAACCGCCGCGGGGGCCGCGGTCGTCGTCGCGGGCTTCGGGCCGCCGCGGAGGGCCATCCCCCGGCTGGGCCCACACGGTTTGCAGGGAACCGACCGCGAGGGCGGTCGTCATCAGGAACAGGAGTGAGCGGCGCATGTCATCCTTCTTTCGTGTTGACGGTGAACTCGGCGGCTTTTCGGGAAGCGGCCGGCATACGGAATGAGGGGGGACGAAAAATCACGGACGTCAGCGGCGGGCCAGGAAGTTGGACGCCTGCTGGTAGACCGCCTGCCACTCGCGGGTCGAGGTGGCGAGCCGGGTCCGGCACCGCGGGCAGATCGTGAGATCTCCGCCGAGGCGATGTCCGCACCGGGGACAGGGGGCTGCCGCCGTGGTCGCCTCGACCACGGTGGTCAGACGGGTGGTTTCGGCTTCGTCGCGGACCGGAGCCGGACGGCGAACCGATTTCGGAACGGCGACCGGCTGCGGATCGGGGAACTCGTTCAGGAGTCGCAGGACGCCGGTCTCCGAGAGGGGATCGGCGGCGCGACGCCCGGTGCGAGGGCTGTCCGTCGAGGCGGGGCCGGCGGGCTGACCGGCGAACGGAAGCGGTGTCGGCATCGGAGTCTCCAGAGGAGGGAGGCCCGTTTTCTGCGGCGTCTTCGGACTCGCAGGAACCGGGCCACACAACTGGTCACGGCGCCGCCTCGCCACCGCCTCCCCAATGGGGCAATTCATCCAGAGAACAGAGAATCCCGCCCCGGGGCTGGAGGTCTCATGAAATCCGCAGCTTCCGTGTGCACGGGGGGTGTTGCGAAGCGGTATTGGTTAACGGATTCTTTACTCGCGGAGCCGACATTCCGAAGGAGCGTCCGCGCTGGCGGCGCTTCAGGGAGGTTGGGAAAACGATGGGGACGCCACCGGCCACCGCCGCCAGGTCCGACACGCCGCTCGAGGGGGCGAATCCCTCCTCGGCCGCGGCCGATACCCTCCAGGGGCTGGGGGGGGACTCGCGGCTGGCGGAGCTCCCCGCGCGGGAGTGTGGCGTCCCGCCGGAGGCCACGACCGGCGAGATCCAGAAGTTTCTCCAGGAGCGGCCCGATCTGCCCGGAGTGATCGTCCTCGAGGGGACGCGGCTCGTCGGGGGCGTCTCGCGCGAGGCGCTGGCGGAAGAACTGAGCCGGCCGTTCGGGTTCGAGCTCTACCGGCGGCGGCCGATCTCCTGCCTCGTGGAGTCGGTCCTCGCCTTTCCGGGGGAGACGCCGATCCACGCCGCCGCGCAGCAGGCGCTCCATCGGCCGGCGGAGAAGGTGTACGAGCCCCTCGTCGTCGAGTCCCCCCCGGGGACCTACCGGCTGCTCGATCTGCATGTGCTGCTGATCGCGCAGTCGCGGCTCCTGTCGCTGGCGAACGAGACGATTCAGGAGCAGCGGGATGCCGCCGAAGGGGCGAACCGGGCCAAGAGCCAGTTCCTGGCAAACATGAGCCACGAGATCCGGACTCCGCTCACGGCGATCCTCGGGTTCGCGGAGAACCTCGCCCAGCCGTCGCTGACCGATCGGGAGCGGATCGACGCTGCCCGGACGATCGTCCGGAACGGGGAGCACCTGCTGCAGCTCATCAACGACATCCTCGACCTGTCGAAGGTCGAAGCGGGGCGGTTCGAAGTCGAACAGATCCACTTTCAGCCGGTGGCGGTCGTCGAGGAAGTCGCCTCGATCCTCCGCCCCCGGGCGCTCCTCAAAGGGGTCGGGCTCGAGACCGACTGGAGCGCGCCGGTCCCGGAGACGATCCTCTCCGATCCGACCCGATTCCGGCAGATCCTGGTCAACCTCGTCGGCAACGCGATCAAGTTCACCGAGCGAGGGGCTGTCCGGCTCCGGACCTCGCTCGAGGAGGAGCGGCTGGTCTGCCGGATCACCGACACCGGGATCGGGATGACCGAGGAGCAGGTGGGGCGGCTGTTTCGCCCCCCTCGCAGGGGGACAGCTCGACCACCCGCCGTTTCGGAGGAACGGGGTTGGGGCTCTCGATCAGCCGCCATCTGTCGCGGCTCCTCGGCGGCGACATCGTCGTCGAGAGCGTGACGGGGGAGGGGAGCACGTTCACCCTCACCCTGGCGACCGGGCCGCTGGAGGGAGTCCGGCGGATCTCGGGGGCGGAGGTGCTGGCGACGCGGCCCGTCGCGGCGGAGGAGAATCTCCGCACGCGGCTCGCCGGCCGGGTGCTGCTCGCCGAAGACGGAGCGGACAACCGGCTGCTCATCCGGGGGATTCTCGGCCAGTGGGGGCTCGAGGTCGCGGTCGTCGAAGATGGAGTGGAGGCGGTTGCGGCGGTGCTCGATTCGCGGGAGCGCGGCACGCCGTTCGACCTGATCCTGATGGACATGCAGATGCCGCGGCTCGATGGCTACGCCGCGACCGCGCAGCTCCGGAGTGCGGGCTGGGACGGTCCCGTCCTGGCCTTGACCGCCAACGCGATGGCGACGGACCGGCAGCTCTGCCTCGACTCCGGCTGCAACGACTACGCGACGAAGCCGATCCAGCGGTCGCAGCTCTTCCGGCAACTGGCTCAGTGGCTGCCGCGGGAGGGAGGCCGGGCGACGGTACTCTCTGATGTGGGGAAACGCTCCGCGGCACCGACCGTTGAAGGGGACCGATCCGCCGCCGTGTGCGACTTCCGCGTGCCGCTCGGCTTCGCGGGCGGGGACGAGACCCTCTTTCGGGAGATCCTCGAGCTCGTCGTCAGCGAGGTGACCAAACGCCTCGAGGAGATCGAGGCCGGGGCCGCCACTGGGGACTGGAAGACGGTGTCCCGCGCGGCCCACTCGCTCAAGAGCTGTGCCGACAACGCCGGCGCCCCAGGTGTCCGGGAGATCGCCTGGCGGATGGAGAAGACGACGAACCTAGGACCCTCCGACGAGTTCGCTGCGATCCACGGAGAGCTGCGGCAGCGGTTCGGGGGGCTTATCGAGGCGATCGAGTCCCAGCTCGCCGGGACCGCTCCGGTCGCCTGAGGCCGCAGAAACGAAAACCGCCGCGAACCCCTTCAGTGGATTCGCGGCGGCGGATCATTCTGCGATCGGCTTCCGCTTACTTCTGGGCGGGGAGCCGGGCGTGTTCGACCTTCGGGAACGGACCCGAGCAGGCCTTCATGAACTCGACGAGGTCCTTCTTCTCCTGCTCCGTCAGGTTCAGCTTCTTGACCTTGTTGCTGAGGTTCTTGTTCGGGGTTCCCCCCTTGTTGTAGTGCTCGACCACTTCCATCAGGGTCTTCTGGCTGCCGTCATGCATGTAGGGGGCCGAGAACTCGACGTTCCGGATCGTGGGGGTCTTGAACGCCCCGTAGTCTTCGTCCTTCTTCGTCACCGCCATCCGGCCGATGTCCGGATCCTTGGCGTCCATCCCGACGCCGAGGTTGTGGTATTTCTCGTCGGTCAGGTTCGCCCCGACGTGGCAGGCGGCGCAGTTGACCCGCTCGCTGAAGAACAGCTCGCGACCCCGGACCGCCGACGCGCTCATCGGCGATTTTTCCGCTTGAGCCTTGGCGACGATGTACTGGGCGTAGACTTCCGGCTGGTCGGTCTTGAGGTCCTCGAGGTCCGCCTTGTCGAGCTTCGCGAACTTGTTGACGATCTCGGCGTAGTCGTACGGGGAGGCTCCCGTGACGAGGACCCGCTCGAACGAGGCGATCGCGCGGGCGATGTTGTCGATCGTGACGCCGCCCCCGTCCTTGCCGAACACGGCGTCAAACTGCTTGGCGTAGCCCGGGATCGACTTCACCGTGTCGACGCACTGGACGTGGGTGTTCCCCATCTCGATCGGGTTGGCGATCGGCCCCTTGGCCTGCTCTTCGAGCGAGTTGGCCCGGCCGTCCCAGAACTGGACCGACGAGAGGATCCGGTTGTAGCTCACCGGCGAGTTGCGGTTGCCGGTCTGACCGTTGATTCCGACACCGTACTGAGTCTCCCGGCCGTAGGCGTTGTCCGGATGGTGGCACGAGGCACAGCTGACCGTGTTGTCGGCGCACAGCCGCGAATCGAAAAAGAGCTGGCGGCCGAGCTCGATCTTGGCCCGGGTCAGCGGGTTCTCCTTGAGCCCGGCGATCTGCGAGACCCCGAGGTCGAGGCCGGTCGGGAGGACCACCTCGAGGACCTCATGGTTCTCGGGCTTTGCCAGGAACGCGTCGATCTCCTTCTCTGTCAGGTCCCCTTTGCCGGGGATCCCCGAAACGAGCGAATCGCTCGGGAGCTTCACCTTTTCGGCGTGCAGCAGGGCAGGGCTCAAAAGGAGGCCCGCCGCGAGTGCGGACCCTTTCAGCCAGGATGCGAGGGATCGGAAGCGATGCGTCATCGGGGGGCTCTCCACAGGGCGAGGCAACAACGGTTGCGGCGACTCCCGACGATCTTAGTTACTGAATCGACATAATCAATTCCCATCGGCCTTCTGCGATGTATAAGATGTCCTTATGGATATTGCGCACCTTGAGGCATTCCTTAAAGTCGTCGAACATGGCAGCTTCACGAAGGCGGCCCGGGCCATGGGGGTCTCGCAGCCGGCGATCAGCCAGCAGATGGGGAAGCTCGAGGAGACGCTCCGGCATCCGCTGTTCGAGCGGCAGGGGCGAACGCTGCGGCTGACGCATGCGGGGGAGACGCTCAAGGCCCGCGCCGTGCAGATCGTGTCGATGGTCCGGGACACCCGCCGCGAGGTGACCGACGACGGCGAGACGGGGCGGCTCGTGATCGGGGGGATCCCGACGATTGCGCCGTATCTCCTGCCGCCGCTGATCGCCCGGTTCCATCGGAAATTCCCGAAGGTTCAGATGGAGATCCGGGAGGACGTCACGGAGCGGTTATTGAGGCTCTGCCATCAGGGAGAGGTCGACGCGGCGATCCTCGCGTTGCCGGTCGAGGAGGAGGGGCTGAAGGTCGAGCTCCTGTTCGAGGAGCCGCTGCTGCTCGCCCTGCCGACGACTCATCCGCTGACCGAGTCCGAGAAGATCCGGCCGGGGGATCTCGAGAAGGAGCAGTTCATCCTCCTGGGAGAGGAGCACTGTCTGCGAGGGGATGTCGTCCGATTCTGCCAGCGGCATGCCTTCCAGCCGGTCTCGGTCAACCAGGCGCAGCAGCTCGCGACGGTCGAGCATCTCGTGGCGGCGGGGTTCGGGATCTCGTTCGTCCCGGCGATGGCGGCAGAGTCGGCTCCCTCCCGCAAGGTGGTCCACCGTCCCCTGGCGTCGAGCGCGCCGCGGCGGCGGGTCGCCGTCTGCTGGAACCCGGTCCGCTACCAGACCCGGATTCTCCGGGCGTTCTTTGCCGAGCTGAGGGCCTTCGCCGCCGAATGGAAGAAGTCGCCGGCGAATGCCTGACGCCCCAGCCGGGTTGCGAAACGTCAACGCGACGAGCTGGGGTTCGTCGCCGGGGATGAACTTCGCGCTCTGGCGTTCCCCCTCTGCGTCTGGTCTTCACGGAATCTCCGACCGATTCTCAAGGCCGGAGTCCGGGCCGGACTGGAATCCCCTTGCAGGTCCGGGCGCGCCGTCGGCTAAGATGCGGTCGCGGATCTTTCATTTTCGTTATTCGCCCAAGGAGTTCGATCATGACCAGCGGGGAATCCCTGCGCCGACAGACGGGGCTGCTCATCGGCTGCCTCGCCAGCCTGTTCCTGACAGGCTGTGACCAGATCCAGCAGTTCTTCAACGGGCCGCCCGCCCCGCCGCCGCCGCCGCCGGTCGCGCAGCAGGCGCCTCCCCCTCCGCCGCCGATGATCCAGATCGCCCCGACGGCGCCGAACGCGGCGGAACTGGTGTCTCGGTTCAACGGGCTCCCGTCTCAGGAGCGGAACGACGGAGAGGTCCTGGCGCTGGCGGCCGTCCCTGAGGCGGCGGCTCAGGTCGTCGAGCTGAACCTCGACCACGCGATGGTGACCGACAAGGCGGGGGCGGAGTTCGGAAAGTTCCCGAACCTCAAGAAGCTCAGCCTCCAGGGGACGCACATTACCGACAAGACGATGTCGTCGCTGACCTCGCTGGCACTGCTTGAAGAGTTGAACCTCCATCAGTGCACGATCACCGACGCCGCAATTCCCGATATCGCGAAGCTCCGCAGCCTGCGGGTGCTGTCTCTCGCCCGGACCCGCATCAGCGAAGTGGCGCTCGCCGCGCTTGGTGAACTGCCGCGGCTCGAGGAGTTCAACATCGCCGGCTGTACCGGGATCACTGGCGAAGGGTTCAAGAAGGGGATCCAGGCGGGGGGCTATCGATCGCTCAAGTCGCTGGTCTGCGCCGGGACCAGCTTCGCCTCGTTCGGTCTCGAGCGGATCAAGGCCCTCTCGCAACTCGAGAAGCTGGTCCTCTACGACTGCGGCGTCAACGACGTCGGTCTGCGGTGGATCTGCCAGTGCAATCAGCTCAAACAGCTGGAACTCAACAACAACAGCTTTTCCGACATCGGCGTCGCGCAGGTCGACAACCTCAAGAACCTGGAGATCCTGAGCATCCCCGGCTGCAAGGGGGTGACCGACAAGAGCTTCTACACCCTCAAGAACATGAAGCAGCTCAAGGAGCTGAGCGTCGACGGAACGAGCTGCACCAAGGCCGCCGCGATGACGCTCAAGTCCAAGTTCCTCAAGAACACGAAGATCCGGATCGAAGGGACCGAGATCTGAGCGAAGAAGCAGGTTAAACACCAAGGCACAAAGATCGCACCAAGAACACAAAGGTTCCTCACCGAGGTTTCCACCGGCTCGAATGAGGAACCAGCGGATTCTTGGTGCCCTTTGTGCCTACTTGGTGTCTTGGTGTTTAACCCGAAACGCCCGCCGACCTCTGGATCGCTTTCACGACGACATACTCCCGCGAGGGGACGACCTCGACTCCTTCGAAGAGCTGCGACATCCGGGCGACGTACCAGTCGGCGTGCTTGGTCACCATGTAGACCCGGCCCCCCGGCTTGAGGGCGGCGTGCGCGGCGAGCAGGAACAGGTTGGCGATCTTGTACTGCGAGTAGTACGGCGGGTTCCCGGCGGCGACGTCGAATGTCCCCGGCTCGGTGATCTGCCCCGCCGCTTCCTGGCGGGCGGTGAACTTCGTGAGGCCGTTCTTTTCGGCCCCGAGCCGGGCGCAGGCGACCGCCCGGCAGTTCGAGTCGAGCGCCTCGACGGAGACGCCGTCGGCCCGGAGCGCGGCGGCGAGGCCGACGACTCCTGAGCCGCAGCCGACGTCGAGGACCTTGTCCCCCGCGCGGACCTCGACGACTTCGAGGAGCGCCCGCGAGCCGAGGTCGAGCTTGCGGTGGCTGAAGACCCCCGGCCGGCTCACCGCCTGGACGAGGCGTCCCTGGTCCCGGAACGCGAAGTCGGCCGAGAAGTCCCGGACCCGCTTGAGAGGGGTCTTCTTCTGCGCGATGTAGACCACGCCCCCCCGGCGGACGATCCGCTCGGTGTGCGTGAACAACTTTCCGAGTTCATCCCGCAGCCAGGTGTCTTCGAAGTTGTCGGAGCTGGCGAGGAACGTCCCGCCGATCTTGAGCTGCTGGTACGCCTGCTGGAGCCACTCCCGGTTCAGCTCCGCCTCGCCCCCGCGGGTGACGGGAACGGCGCACAGGTCGACCTCCCCCTCGGGCAGGTCGGTCTGGCAGGTGATCTCGAGGTTCGGCGCCGTCTTGCGGTGAAAGTCCCGCGACTCCTCGGCGGCGTAGAGATCGAGGAAGTTGCAGAGGAGGCGGGCCTTCGGGAAAGCGGCGGCGATGTGCGCAGCGAACTGCGCCCGGCCGAGTGACAGGCAGAGGGCCGACTGCACCGGAGCCGAAGCCGGCTTCCAGACGTCGATCAGGTGCTGTTCTGCCTTAGGCGTCTTGAGGACGCCGAGGCTGTACAGGTCTTCCTCGCGGACCTCGAAGTCGTCCTCGTCGTCGTCCTCGTCGTCGTCCGCCCACTGCTCCTGGTCGCTCGGAGGCCCGTATTCGCGGGGGGGCTCGGTCGAGGGGCGGGGCCGCTGCTCACTCCGGCCGCGCGGGGCGGGGGGCCGGCGCGAATGGGAAGGGGAGCGGGGAGCGGAGTCGGGACGCGACGGCTTTTGCGGGCGACGTTTCATCAAGGCGGTCGAGGAGAGAATCGGTTGGCCCGGATGCTACCGAGTTCCGGCCCCCCCCGCGACGACCAGTCCCCGCTCAGGCGACCGGTTCCGGCGATTCCTCGGCCCCCACCCCCGCCCGCGGGACGAGTTGGCGGCCGTGGCATTCCCGCCAGGTCGGGATCTCCGCCTTGTGGTAGAGCCGCTCGATGACCCGTTCGGGGACCGGTTCCCCCCGGCGGCGGTTCTGAGCGCGGATCGTCGCCAGCGGCGGTTCGATGTAGACCAGGTCGATCCGGGCTCCGTAGTCGCAGAAGAGCCGGATCCACCGCTCCCGGGTGACGTGGAGCAGGTTCGTCGCGTTGAACACGAAGTCTGCCCCCGCCCGGAGATGCTCGCGGCAGCGGGACCGGGCCAGCTGGGCGACCTCCCCCTGGTCCTCGGTCGGATCGATGTCGAGCTCTTCCCGGAGTTCGTCGAGCGCCACGACCGGGACTTCGCCCCGGTGCAGGCGGATCCAGGTGTCCTTGCCGCTGCCGGGGACCCCCGCCAGCATCGTCACAGTGCAGCGGTAGTCCTCGCGGGGGACGTAGAAGGCGTTCGTCAGCTCCCCCCGCAGGAACAGGAAGCGGGCGTGGTCGTTCTCGAACGGGTACGGGCTGCCGTAACAGCCGTTCTCTTCCGCCGCCATCCGCCACAGATGGAGGTTCTCCTCGGGGCGGCTCGTCTCGCGGGAATCCCGCCCGCGGGTGTCGGCCAGGGCGAAGAGGTACAGGAGCTTGGTGTCGACCAGCCACGACAGCCGGCGGATCTCGAGCTCCGGCTCGGCCGCCTCGAGAAGGAACTGCGGCCGGCTGTGATACCGGACGAGGGCCGCGATCTCTTCGCGGGTCTCGAGCGGACAGCCGAATTCGCGCAGCACTGACCGGGCCAGCCGCTCTCCCACGAGGGCGTGCTTCGGGGACCGGATCCGGCCCGTCTCCGGATCGACTCCAGAGGTGGCGGGCTTCCCCGAGTCATGGAACAGGGCGGTCAGCGCGAGCTTCGTCCGGTCGACCTGCGGCAGGTCCTCCCAGCCGGGGAGCAACGGCAGCACGTCACAGACGAGGCGTGTGTGCGTCCAGACATCTCCTTCGGCATGCCAAGCGGCGTCCTGCTGGCAAGCGGCCATGTCGCGGGCCCACGGTTCTTCCGCGGCCCAGTCGACGAGGGCTTCGAGATCGGCGGCGAGCAGGTCGGGCCAGGTGTTCATCTCCAGATCTCCACATCCGTGCGAAGCTGATTCGGGACGAGACGCTGATGCTGCCAGTGCTCGCTCTGTTTGATCCGTTCCACGAACTCCGGCCGGACGAGCTTCGCCCGGGCCGTCACCGCTCCCGCGGCTTCGGTCCGCAGGTAGAGCCCTTCCATGAGGTTGTCGGCCCGGCCGGTCAGCGGATTGTCGAAGTGGCTGTCGAACTGCGAGGGACTGATCAGTCGTTGCAGACGCTCGAAGTCGATCGCCCCGCGGTGCACGACAGGCACGGTCTCGAGCCCCGTCCCCTCGAGCAGCGCCAGCCGGCGGTCGAGGTCGAGGAAGATTTTTGCCGTCTTGTCGTAGATGTCGAACTCGAAGAAGTAGTGGGGGAGGGCGCGGTAGTGGATCGAGTGCCGGGCGTAGAGCCACTCTCCGAACAGGATTCGCTCGTCCCCCAGCAGCGCTTCGAGGGCGGGCCGCTGCGCCGCGGTCCACTGCTTGAACAGGTCGTACTGCGGGTGCATCCCCTCCGTGATTTCGTGCCCGCGGCACTGGAGGACCATTCGCCCCGCTGAAGTGAAGTGGATCCCGACGTTCGTCCCGTCGAGTTTCTCCTCGACGACGAGTGACGGATCGGCAAGGAGCGCCGCCGTCTCCCGCGGTCCGAGGTGTTTGTCGTCAGAAGTCCCCCGCGAGCCCCGGACATGCGGTGTCCGCGGGTACTTCACGAAGTCATCGCGTGAGGCACCCATGGCGGGACCTGGGGGGTGAGGGACAGGGAAATGGGGAACTCGAGAGCGACGTCTCGACACCCGGTGCCGGGAGAAGTTCGCACAAATCCGGGCCGGACTGAACGGATCGGCTTCGGCGCCCCACTGAGGCAATGTGGCGGGAGCTTCCTCGATTCTCCTACGATGGCGGGACCGATCGGCACCTCAGGACAGCGGGAACCCGGCGATTGCATTCGGACTGGTCTCTTCTTCGGCGCAGCCTCCTTGTTGCGGCGATCGCGATCGTCCCCCTGGTCGGACCGGCCGGCGTGGTTCGCGGGGCGGGACCTTCGAAGCTGGAATACTCGGTTGCGGCGGTCTCGCCGCTGGCTCAGAAGCGGCTTGAATCCGTTCAGGACTTTCTCGCCGCCCGGCAATGGACCGAGGCGTTCTCGGTGATCGAAGAGGTGCAGCGGGAACACCGCCGGGCACTCGTCGAAGCGGAGCCGGGACGCTGGATCAGCGTCCCGCGGCGGATCGCCGAGATCACGGCGGGGCTGCCGGCCGACGGCCTCGCAATCTATCGCCAGCGGGTCGATCCGCAGGCCGACGCGCTGCGTCGCGACGCGGAGTCGAGTGACGATCCGGCCCTCTGGCAGCGACTGCTCGACGAGTTCTTCGGGAGCTCGGCGGGGGCCGAGGCGGCATGGCGACTCGGAAGCGTCCGCTGGCAGCAGGGGGACCCTGCCGGCGCCCGCGAGCTCTGGTCGAGCCTGCTTCCTCCCGACGATCCGGCGAGCCCCTCAAAAACGCTCCGGCATCCCGATCCCGGTTATGCCGAAGAGGTCGTGCTCGCGCGGCTCGTCCTGTGTGACCTTCTGCTCGACGACCGGACCGCGGCCGGGGCGCGGATCGCCCGGCTCCAGACCCGGTTTCCGGAGAGCCGGGGGGCGATCGGAGGTCGCGAAGGGCGATACGTCGATCTCCTGACCGCGCTCCTGGGACCCGGCAAACGCGATGATCCGCCCGCAGCGCCGCCGTGGCTCGGTAGCGGGAGCGGGGCTCCGCGACAGATCGGGGCTCCCCTCTGGTCGCTGACCCTCACCGGGGCGACTCCCCCCAAGCGGTTCGGTGTTCCGCCGGTGACGCAGATCCCCGCCCTCTGGAATGACCTCTGTCTTGTGGCCGACAACCGCCGCGTTCTGGCGCTGCGGGCCAGCTCCGGCAAGCCGGCCTGGCCGAGCGGGGCCCGGCAGGATGACGGGAGCATTTTCGAAGGAGACGCAGCCGCCCGTCCCGCCCCCCGCTGGCCCGCGCCGCTCCATCGGCCTGCGATCGACGCCGAAGGCCGGGGCTTCGTCCGGGTCGGCATCGGTGCGCAGCCGAACCAGCTCTCGCTCCTCAAGAACGACACTTCGCGGATCGTCGCGCTCGACCTCGGGCGGGGCGAAGGGCGGCTGCTGTGGTCTCGGCTCGCTGGCGAACTCGTGAGCGGTCCCACGGCGACCGCGTGGGGCTTCGCCAGTTCTCCGATCGTCGTCGACGGCAAGGTCCTGGCAGTCGTCCGGTCTCCTGGAACCGAGGCCCAGTGCGGCATCGTCTGTCTGTCGGCCGCCACGGGGGACCTCCTCTGGCTGCAGCCGGTCGCGACGGTGATCTCGGAAGCGGACCCGCTCTGGGGACGGGAGTCGCTTCAGCACGGCAGCGATCGAGTGGTCCTCAACCTCGATGGCCTCGTCGCGGCGCTGCGGCCGGCGGATGGGCGCCTCGAATGGTGTGTCCGTCGTATGGCTCCCGACGGGCTTCTCCCGCGCAGCGAGACCGCCGAGACACTGACGCTTCAGCCGCTGGTCAGCGGAAGCCGGGTCTATGCCGTCTGGAGCGGGGCGGGAGCCACCGACCCGGAAGGGGAGGTCCTCTGTCTCGATCTGGCGGATGGCTCATCGCACTGGCAGGCAGGCTGCCTGGGACGGGTCGAGGCGGCCTGTGCGGTCCGCGGCGGCGTGGTGGCGGTCGCGGGGGAGTCGCTGTGGGGCTTCGACGCCGCCACCGGAGCCCGGCGGTGGCGGTTCGGCTACGACGATGTCGCGTCCCGGGGGGCAGGCCCTGCCGCGGCGGTCGGAAGCGACCTCCTCTGGTCGACCGCCGAGGATCTCTTCACGGTCGATCTCGCCACCGGAACACTCCTCCACCGGCTCCCGCTGGTGGAGACCGGGCTGCGCGGCGGAGCGATCGTGGCGGGCCACGAACACCTGTTCGTCGCCGGGGCGAATCGCCTGCTGGGATTCCGGCTGCGGCCCGTCCCGGACGACGGGACCGGTTCCCGCGACGCTGCGGCCCGCTGAGTCCTCGTCGCCTCGCGATGTTTCCAACAGACAGCGCCGGCGGTCGCACGTGTGCGGAGCCGCACTCTTGAGATTGTTGACAATCCTGTTGGAATTCAGCGCAAGAATGGAGTGCAAACGTGGTGTGACCGATGGTATGGTCGCAGGACCCTTCCAGTGTTGGCATTCGCCAGCGGAGACACCATGCGGCTCATTGCGGGTGCGATCCTGCTTCTCGCTGCGGAGCAGGCCTATGCTCATGCGCAGCTCGTCCCGTTCACCAACCGGGATACGGCGCTGCGGGTCTTCATCCCCGCTGCGCTCGGGCTGTCGATCTTCGGAGGACTGCTGATTCTGTGGGGGCTGTTCACCGATGGCCGCACTTCGGCCAGCGGTGCCGGGAATTCCCTGCCGCGGGAGTAGTCCGATGGGCCGCCCCCTCCCTGTCGCCCGTGCCTCCCGACCGGTCTCACACCCGCGTCGCGGTGAGTCGGCGATCGTCCGCTGGGGGCTGGCGGCGATCTGGTGCGGCGGTCTCGTGGCGATGGTCCTGCACGGACGATGGACCGACCCCGGCGCGGAGTACGCCGAGATCGCCCAGGCGGTGGATTGGAAACGGTCCGAGGGGGTCGAGCGGGCCGAGCAGCAGCTCGCGGCGCATCCCGGAGACCGGAACTGGCTCTGGCTGGCGGTGCAGGGGAATGTCGCCAGCTCGCGGCATGAGCGGGCGCTGGAACTCCTCAGGCAGATTCCGTGCGACGATCCGGCGTGGACCGTGGAGGTGGAAGCGGGACTCGCCCGCCGCTACGAGTCGCTCGGGCGGCTGGGGGACATCGAAGGGCACTGGAGGCGGGTCCTCGAACTCGACCCGAACCACAAGGAGGGGCTCGCGCGGCTCGGCCACATCCTGAATGCCTCCGGACGAGTCTGGGAGGCGTCGCCCCTCTTCTTTCGCCTGATCCTGCTCGGGAAATGCCGCGGCGACGAACTGCTCGGAGCGGCCGCCGTCGAGAAGTTCATGCGGCAGGACCAGCGGTTCACGCGGATCGACGCCCCGGGAGCGAAGCCGGATCCGCTCCCCCGCCTCGCCCGGGCGCGGCATGCCCTGTTCGAGAACCGGACTTCGGAGGCGGAGACGCTGCTGCGGGAAGTGATCGCCCTCCGTCCGGACTGCGGCGAAGCCCAGGGACGCCTGGGACGGATCTACGTCGATCGGGAGGATGTCGAAGCCTTCCTCAACTGGAAGGTGCAGCTCTCTCCGGCGGCTGCGGATCATCCCGAAGTCTGGTTTACGCTGGGGCTCGAGGCGCAGCACCTCGGCCAGCCCGCCGGCGCCATCCGCTGCTTCCTGGAGGTGCTGGACCGGTCGCCGAACCATCTGGGGGGGACGCTTCAGATGGGGGGAGCGCTGCTCGCCGCCGGCCGGGCGAACGAGGCCCGCGCGTTCGGGGACCGGGCCCGGCGGCTCGCCGAGCTCGAGGCGCTCTTCAACGTCATCCGGGGGAACGACGACGAGCGGAATATGGTCCGCGCCTCACAGATCCTCGAGTCCCTCGGTCGGTACTGGGAGGCGGCGGGCTGGTATCAGATTCAGCTCGGCATGGACATTCCGCACGAAGGTCCGCTGCAGGAACTGCAGCGGCTGCTGCCGCTCGCCCGGCGGTCGACCGAACAGACCTGCCTCGCTCTCTCGCCGGTGAAGACGCTGACCCCGTCCGACTTCGCCTATCCGGTCTGGCCCTCCCGTTCCGGAGCGAATCCCGACACAACCCGGTCTCAGCCGGCAGCACCGTCTGTGTCGCAGGCCGGAAGTTCCGCCAGCGGGCCGATCCGCTTCGAGGAACAGGCGGCCGCGGTCGGGATCGCGTTCCGCTACGACGAGGGGACGACGGAGAAGACGCGGCTGCAGCACATCTTCAACGTCGTCGGAGGGGGACTCGCGGCGATCGACTATGACCTCGATGGCTGGCCGGACCTGTATCTCCCGCAGGGAAACGACTGGCGGAATCCCGACCCGCAGCCCCAGCGGCGGGACGAGCTGTACCGGAACCTCCAGGGGATCCGGTTTGCCAACGTGACCTCCCGGGCGGGAATCACGGAGCTGGGGTTCTCCCACGGCGCGAACGCCGCCGACTGCAACGCCGACGGCTTCTTCGACCTGTTCATCACGAACATGGGACCCGATTCGCTCTGGTGCAACAACGGGGACGGGACGTTCGAAGAGACGACTGCCGCCGCGGGGGTCGCGGGGGGAGATGAATGGTCGACGAGCAGCGTGTTCGTCGACGTGAGCGGCGACGGCGATCCCGACCTGTACGTCCTCAATTACTCGCCGGTCGTCGAGACCGCGGTCAAGGAGTGCCGGGGTTCCCGCGGCCAGCCGGAGTCCTGTACGCCGTCGCAGCTCACCCCCGATGCGGCCCGTCTGTACGTGAATCAGGGGGACGGATCGTTCCGGGAGGTGAGCGACGAGGCGGGGCTCCGGAGCCGGCACGGCCGGGGGCTGGGGGTCGTCGCCTGGGATTTCGACGGCGACGGCCGGCTCGACCTCTTCGCCGGGAACGACACGTCCGAAAATTTCCTCTGGATGAATCGGACCGAACCGGGGGGACCGGTCCGCTTCGAAGAGGAGGGGGCCGAGCGGGGTGTCGCCCTCGACGGGGACGGGAATCCGATCGCCTCGATGGGGATCGCAGCGGGGGACGCCGACGGCGACGGCCGGCTCGATCTGTTCCTCACTAATTACTACAAGTCTCCGAATATCCTGTTCCGGCAGGTTGCGGGGGGCGCGTTCGAGGATGCGACGCGACTCTGGGATCTGCGGGACTCGGGCTACTTTCAGCTCGGGTTCGGGACTCAGTTCGCCGATTTCGACGGCGACGGGCGCGAAGATCTGATTGCGACGAACGGGCACGTCAATCAGCAGGCGGTGGACGGGACCGGCGACCGGATGCCGCCGCAGGTCTTCCGCAACCTGGGGGGGAGGTTCGACGAGGCGGATGCCAACGGGCTGGGGGGCTTTTTCGAGCGGAAGACCCTCGGACGGGGGCTGGCCCTTCTCGACTGGAACCGGGATGGCCGGACCGATGTCGGAATTTCACACCTCCACGACCCGTTTGCCTTGCTGACCAATCGATCGGCCGGCGGCGTCAAAACCGTCACGGTCCGGCTCGTCGACCCGGAGCGCCGACCGGTTCTGGGGGCCGTGGTCTCGCTCACGGAAGGGACGGCAGCGCTTCCCACGCGTCGTCAGACCCGGTTTGCCACCGGTGGAGGAGGGTACCTTGTGACAAATGAGCCCACTTTGCATTTCGGACTTTCTGCAGAGGCGGCTCCGGTTCGCGTGACGGTGATCTGGCCGGGAGGGAGACAGGAAAGTTGGGACCACGTGCCTCCGGAGGGAGAGATTGTCCTGGTCCGCGGGGAATCGCATCACTTCCCCTTCAGAGTCGAGCCGATCCTCACCAGCGGAGATCTATAACGAATAAAAAAACACTTGTATGGCGGTTTACGCTCACGTAGATTCACAACCACGCACTTCTCGTCGTTCTGCCTTCATCTCACTTCTCAGTCAGCCTTCATCACATCTCAGCCGCGCTCGCGGCTCGAGCTCCTGTTTTAGGGGTGCTTCATGCGTCGTCGTTCCGGGTTTACGCTGATCGAACTGCTGGTGGTGATCGCGATCATCGCCGTCCTTGTCGCCATCCTGCTTCCCGCCGTGCAACAGGCCCGTGAGGCGGCCCGGCGGAGCCAGTGCCAGAACAATCTCAAGCAGATCGGCATCGCGCTGCACAGCTACCACGAAACTTATGGGATGTTCCCGCCCGGGAACGTCGCCAGCAGCGTCGGTGGCTGGGGCCCCTCCTGGTACATGTTCATCCTGCCGTACATCGACGCGGCGAATACGTTCAACCAGCTCAACTTCAGCGGGGTCCATCCCGGCTGGACCTGCTGCGGGGACGCCGTCGGCCAGGCGAACGGGGATGTGCTGAGAAAGGTGACGCTGACCTTTGCCATCTGCCCGTCGAGTCCGCTGCAGCCGAAGCGCGACACCGGGGGGGGGCCGACCACGGTTGCTCAGTACATGGGGATCATGGGGGCGACCGATGGCAACGGCTTTACCAATTCTCCCAACCGGATCGCCAACTGCTGCGGGTGCTGCGGCGGCCAGCAGGCGACGGGGATCATCACGAACGGCGGCAGCTTCGGTCCCGTCGAAGGGCGGAAGCTGGCCGACTTCGTCGACGGCAGCAGCAACGTGCTGATGGTTGCGGAGCACTCGAACACGCTCCTCGACACCGCGGGAAATCCACAGCCGGTCAACGGCGCCCACGGGATCATGATGGGAAGCCCGAACCTGACCATCGTGAGCCAGTGCACGGGCTGCATGTTCGAACGGCAGTTCAACCTGACGACGATCCGCTACGCCCCGAACGCTCCGGCGATCATCGAAGACGTGAACTGGCCCGGGATCGGGGACAACTACGGGATGAACAACCCGCTGAACTCCGCCCACTCGGGGATCGTCAACGCCCTGTTCGCGGACGGGTCGATCCGGCCGATCGGGGACAACGTCGACATGCAGCTCCTGCGGCGCGCGGCGACGCGGGATGACCGGAAGTCGACCGAAGGGCTGTAAGCGCAATGCGGTGCGGGCCTCGGCGCGGGGACGGACCTCGTCCCCGCGCGGCAGGCATTCCCTGTTTCACTTCGCTTAGTCACAACGTGGAGCTTTCATGCGTAACGGTGTCGCGGTGCTGCTGCTCGCATCGCTTCTGGCGGGCTGCGGGAAGGGGAAGCCGACTCCCCAGGGAGATCAGGCCCAGATTTCGGGAAGCGTCTCGCTCGACGGAAAGCCGATTCCGGTCGACAGCTCGGTGATCTTCTACTGCAAGGAGAAGGCCGCCACGGCGGCAGGGAAGGTCGACAGCCTGGGGAACTATTCGCTGACAGGCGGGGATCCGGCCAAGGGGATCCCGGTGGGACGGTATGTGGTCACGGTCCGGCCTCCGGAAGCGGCCCCGGTGACTACCGACAGCAGCGACTACAACGCGCGGATGATGTCGGGTGGGGCGGCGGCCAAGCCTAAGGCGGCGGCGACCGGCGGGATTCCGACCCCGTTCCTGACGATGGACACCTCCCCCATCGTCGTGGAAGTGAAGGCCGGGCCCAACACGTTCGAGTTGCCGCTCGACAAGCTCGTGAAGAAGTAGCGGCGGGAGCGATCTCCTGGCCTCTCGAGAACAGAAACGCCTCGCAGGACCAAGTCCTGCGAGGCGTTGTCTTTTGGGCGACGGGCATGATCCGCCAGGTGGCGAGCATCTCGCGGCATTCGATCCGTCATGCGGACGTGCAGGGCAGCCGCGGCGTTCTACTCACACTCCGCGTCACACGCTCCGGCGGAACGTGTTGAACGTCGTGTACTCCCAGTGCCGGTAGAGCTCGGACTGGCGGACGAGGTCGGCGTGGGGGCCGATCGCTTCGACCTTGCCGTCCTGGAGCAGGATCACGAGGTCCGCCCGCTTCACCGTGGAGAGCCGGCTCGGGATGAAGATCACCGTCCGGTTCGCGGTCAGCCGCTGGTAGGCGTCGTCGATCACGTCCTTGGCGCTCGTGTCGAGGAGCCGTTCGGGCTCTTCGATGATCAGGACCGCCGGGTTCCGGAGGGCCGCCCGGGCGAGCCCGATCCGGAACGACTGGCCGGCATCGAGCTGCTCGCCGTGCTCGCCGAGGATCGTCTCGTATCCCTGCGGAAGCTTCTGGATGAACTGGTGGGCATGGACGAGCTTGGCGGCGTCGGTCGCCTGGTTGACCGTGAACTTGGGGTCGCCGCAGGTGATGTTCTGGAGGACCGAGCCGGTGAACAGGGGGTCGTCCCCGCCGACGTAGAGCATCTCCGCCCGGATCGATTCGAGCGTTCCCCAGCCGATGTCTTCACTGTCCGCCAGGACGCGGCCTTCCTGCGGTTCGATGAACCGGGGGAGCATGTAGGCGACCGCCCGCGGGACCATCCGGTCGAAGGCGACGAGGGCGATCGAGGTCCTGGCGGTGATCCGGAGGTCGAACCGCTCGAGGAGCGGCTTGTTGCCGACGCTGTAGGAGACGTTTTCGAAGATGACCGACTTCGAGACCGGCTCGATGAACTTGGCCCCGACCGCCTGGCTCACTTCGGGGATCGCCAGCAGGTAGCGGTTGACCGCCTGGCCGGCGATGTCGAGCGACTGGGCGACGTCGACCTGCTGCCGGAGGACGTTGACGCAGCGGGTCAGGATCGCGAACGCCAGGAGGAACGTCGCCGCGACCGCAATCGGGATCGGATTGACGAGCGACAGGGTCCGGGCCCCGACGAGGTACAGGACGACGGCCATCAGGACGGCGATCCCGGCCCGGGCGGTCCAGGTGGTCGCCCCTTCGAGGTTCTGCCCCATCAGGACGTCGCGGGTGAGCTGCCCCAGGTACTTCTGGAACTGCGCGTGTTCGAAGTTCTCCATCGCGTAACCCCGGACGAGGCGGGGCTTGCTGAGCCCCTCGCCGAGGGTCCGCAGGACGCCGGCCGAGCGGGCTTCCGCGAGCCGCCGCTGGGCCGCGCCGATCTGCCGCTCGTGCCAGAACAGCCACCAGCCGGCGGCGAGCGGGACGAGGGCCTGAAGCGTCAGTCGCCAGTCGAAGCGGAGGAGCAGGGCCACGACGAAGAGGGCCGTGAAGACTTCCCGCCACCAGGTGCGGGCCCACGTGAAAATCCCTTCCCAGATCAGGCCGGTCTCTTTCATGAACAGCGACAGGACCTGCTCGTGCGAGCGGTCGTCAAGGCCGCTGAGGCCGATCCGGAGGGACTGCCGGTGCAGGTCGCTCCGGATCTGGGTCGTGCTCCGGGCCGCGATGGCGGAGGCGAGCCGCCGGATCCGGCCGCGGCACATGGTCCACAGGCCGGCGAAGGCGGCCCAGCCGAAGATCAGCCAGAACAGGGAGCCGCGGTTGGTCCGCAGGAACTCAATCTGCATGGCGCTCGCCAGCCACTGGCCGACCGGCCGGTCTCTGAGCCGCCAGGCGGTCGGCATGACGCCGCTGTTTTCCGTCGGTAGCTTCGTGGACTCTTCGAGCGAAAAGAAAGTCCGGGCGGCGGGGACATCTTCGGGGGCAACGCTCAGCTGGCCATGATGGACCAGCAGGTCAACGAGCAGGGCGAACGTCACCAGGACGAGGACGATCGACAGGGCCGCCAGGATGCTCCAGGCGATGAGCTGCACTCCCTGGCTCTGCAGCCAGACGCGGCGAGGAAGCACCCGTTCGAAACCGGAGGAGGAGGGCATGTCGGACACCTGAAGGCCGCGAGCGGGCCGGGCTCAACGTCGGTAATCCGTGACGGGGTCTCCGCTCCCTCTGATTTCCACTGACTCTTGCTCTGACAAACGTCGGACTGACAGGGACCGAACCGGAACCATCGGAAGGGCAGAAGACTCCGTCTCTGCTCCCCTCATCCCGGTCGAAGGCCGGCTGCCTGCTGCAAAACGCAGCGGGCCACAGCCGGCTCTGCAAATCTCGAACCTGACGGCCGGGCATCCGGACTACGCCAGGTCGCGATCCTCGAACAGGATGAACGAGAGGAGGACGATTGCCGTCGAGTAAACCACGGCGTAGGCCGCCGTTGACACCACGTACGCGGGTGGAATCATTTTACCCGTCGAGACTGCCGCCGACATGTTGAAGACTTCGAGGGCGGGCAAAACGGTGGCAAAGAACTGGGCGACGAACGGGACGAACGGAATGTCCTGCAGGGCACCCTTCACCAGCACCGGCATCAGGTGCCCGACGATGAAGATCGAGAAGCAGGCGGTCATGTTGACGATCATCGGCATGCGGGTCGAAATCGCGACGCTCACCGCCGACATCACGGCCGCTTCGAAGAAAATCAGGGCGAGGCCCGGCAGCAGCGTCAGGGCGACTTCGAGCCGCTCCTTCTGCGGATAGGGGACCTTTCCACGCCACTCGAAGTACTCGAGGAGTTCCTTCCCCATCTCCTTCTGGTCGAAACCGAACTTGAAGTAGGTCAGGAACACGAGGGCGAAGCCGACGATCACGATCATCCAGAACGCGGCCTGGATGATGCCGAAGTATTTTCCGAGGATGAATTCGCGGCGGGTGACCGGCTTCGACAGCAGGGTGATCGCGGTCTTTCCTTCGATTTCTTCGGCGACGCTGAGGCTGGCGGTCCAGACGGCGAGGATCAGGGCGCAGATCTGCGTGGTGGCGAGGCCGCAGTCGATGAACATCTTGGTGTCATCGCCGAGCGAGAAGAACGGCAGATAGTAGTTGGCAATCCCGATGATCACCCCGAGGATCGCCAGCAGGATGAACACCGGCTGCCGGATCGCTTCCTTGAGGGTCGCCCGGGCAATCGACCCGGTCCGGGTGAAGTAATTCACGCCGATGAAGACCGCGAGGATCACCAGCACGCCGACCAGAACCGTGGCGGTCGGAGATTGCGGCGGAGCGGGGAGAACGGCTTGCTGGGCCAGAAGGCTCGCGAACAACTGGTTCATAGAGAAAGTGGGGAGAAAGCCGGACAGGGAAATGTGCGGAATGACACGCCGCAGGATGTCGGAAGCCGGCATCGCCGCGGACTTTCCGCGAATCTCGCGGAAGAACGGAACGCGACCACTCTACCCGGAGGCCTGTCGGGAAGAAACCGTCTTCCAGGGGAGCGGCGCGCCAGGAAATCCGGGATTTTTCCGTTTGGGGCTCCCGGTCGGTAGAATTCATCCCGATTTCGCCATCCTCCAGCGGGGTTTCCCGATGTCGATCTTTGATCCGGCGGCCGCAGCCCGGCGGGCCCGGTTCCAGTTCTGGCTGGAACGCTCCCAGGACAAGCGGGCCGCCGCGGACGTGTCTGCCGTGAGTGAGTCTGCGGCGGGCGCGGGAAAACCGGTCGGCCCTGCCGCGACGCTTCAGGCTCCGCCCGCGCCGGTCGAATCGTTCCGCCCGCTGGCCGAGGCGGTGGCCGACCGCCGGACACCGCTCACCTGGGTGTTCACCGGCCAGTCGCTGCCCGGATCGATCGGCGACGACCCCGAGGTGCCGCTTTCCGGACTGGTCGGGGTCTTCGTCCGGAACGTCCTCGAGCGGGCGTCCGATCCGATCATCGACACCACGGGACCGGATCTTCGGATCCGGGATCTCCTGAAGCAGTTCTCGCAGCGGGTCGCGCGGTTCCGGCCGCAGGTGGTCGTCGTCGGGGGGAGCCTCAGCGAGGCGGACCGGGGGATCGATGGACTCCCCCGCTTCGAGCATCACCTCGTCCGGTTCATCCACGAATGCCGGCGGATCGGGAGCGACGTCGTTCTGCAGACCCCCCGGTATGTCCCGGGGGAGCAGGGGCGGGACGACATCGACGGGCTCGTCTACGTCGAAGCGATCCGGAGCATCGCCGCGGAGCAGGGGGTGCCGGTCGTCGACCACTGGGACCGGGAGGCGACCGCGGCGGCGAGCCCCGAGCAGACCAACGATCCATTCGACCGCGAGGGGCTCCTGCGACGGTTCGTGACCGACCTGGAACTGCTGGTGGCGGCTCCGTCCCGGTGAGCGAAGAGGTTAAACACCAAGGCACCAAGATTTCACAAAGAGCACAAAGGAAGAAGCCAGCCAGAGCTCTCTCTTGGGTGCGACTGACCGCACGATCCTTGGTGTCCTTTGTGCGACCTTGGTGCCTTGGTGTTTAACCTCTTCAACCCGCCTTCGAATCGGCCGCAGCGCGGAGTTCCCACAGGCCCGGCTTCGTCTCGGTGAGGATCTCGAGGATCGCCTGCCGGTCCTCCGTCGTCAGGTGCTGGAACGGCTTCGTCGTGTCGTGGCCGGTCAGGACGTCGTGCAGTCGCTGGACGACGCGGGTCTTCACCGGGCGGGGAAGCTGATCGAACTGGGCCGAGTAGATGAGGTAGCTGCAGGGATACCGGAGCAGCCGCGTCGTCAGATCGAGTTCCCGAAGCGATCGACCGCGGCTGTCGCGCGGGCCCCGCTTGGCGAAATCGGCGGCGAAGGAAGTGGTCCCCTGGACCGGAGCGGTCAGCGCGAACTCGTCGACGAACAGCAGCGCATGGACCAGCTTCTCGGCGACCGAGTCGATCCGCCGACGGGTCGTGTCGCTGACGTAGTCGGCCGGACGGTCGAGCAGGGGATTCATCGTCGTGTCGTAGTGGTTGGCCGACCGGCACTCGTAGCTGGCGAGCGTCAGGAAGTTGTGCGTCTGGGTTTGATGCTCGAGCAGCATCAGCGCGACGAGGTCGCTGTGCGGAGTGAGGTAGACCCGGCTGTCGATCCGGTTTCCGAGCTCGACGACGTTCGCTCCCGCCTCGCGGTCGAACGTCGCGCGGGACTCGTCGGCTCCCATGACCCGGTTGCCGAGATGCCGCATGCCGCCGTGCGTGCCGGTCACGTACCAGCCCCCCCACCGCTCTTCAAAAGGACTCGTGTGGTCGGTCGTGAACGTGCCGGAGGCGAGCTGCGGATGGCCCGAAGCGTCGGGGAAGACGGAGCGGACGAGCGCTCCGGGAACCCGCTGGGTTCGGCCGCTGACATGGCAGGCGAGGCAGCGGTCCTGATCGCGGACGACCTGCGGGTTCTTATCGAGCGTCTGGTCGAGCGTGTAGAAGATCTCGCCCTGCTGCGGGTCGGTCGACATGATCTCGATCAGGTCGCCACCCGGGACCCAGCCGACGTAGGTGTCGTCGTTGAAGTAGATCGCCCGCGGCGTGCGCGGAGAAATCCGCCGCGTCTGGAGACTGGTCTTCGAGAAGACGAGCACCTGCGACTCGACCGGGATCTCGAGCCGCGCGAGCAGTGCCGCGAGATACCCTCGCCGGTCGTCATGCTCGAGCCGCGTCTGTCCCCCGTCGAGCGACTTCTGCAGTTCCGTCACGGCCGTGTGGACCGGCGTCGCCTGATAGCGGATCGGGGCCTCTTCGAACTCGAACTGAGCCACGGCACGGCCGCTGAGCGCCGTGAGACAGACGACGAGAGTCGAGGCGAGGCGAAGTGTCATCGGCCGGAGGCTCGGTGGCGAGGGGCGGGGGCGGGGAGGTGTGCGGACTAGGAGGGAGTGGCCGGGGGCCGCGGGGAGGGCTGCTGGCGGGAGTGGGCGATGATCGCTTCGAGTTCGCGGAGAAACCACGTCGCCTCAAGGCCCGCTTCGCGGCAGGCGAACGCGAGGGACTTTCCGCCGCAGGTCCATTCGACTCCGTGCCGCTCGAACAGGGGGAGCGTCTCGGGATGCTCCACGATCCAGTCCGCCGTGCTGGTGTCGAGATCGGCAGTCATCGGGCCTCCACACAGGTCTATCGGCGATTCTACCTCGAGATTAGTTGTTTGAACAACTATTCTTGCAGGCGGGAAAGCTGTAGAGGGGAAAGAGGTCACCGTCCGGAACGAGGCCGCGGTCTGTGTCAGCCCCCCGTCGGAGGGACGAACAGGCTCCGGAAGCCGGGGAAGGCGGCGACGAGTACGGCGTGCATCGTCGCATAGTGCTCATCGATCAGCCGGACCTGCGTGTCGATCGCCGACTGGAAACGGGCGTCCGCCTGTCGTCGGACCGGCTCGGGAACGAGGAACGTCGGGGTTCCCGATCGCCGGTCCACCGCCAGCTCAAAGCCGACCCCCGACCGGATCTGATCCGTCCCCTGGCGGCGGAGCTGCTTGAGCTCCCCCAGGACCGCCTGCCGGAAGGTTTCCGGCGAGTCGAGATAGGCCCGGATTTCGTCCGCCGTCACCCGCACGGGGTAGTGGTCGCGGCTTCGGACGAGGACGCGGTACTCGGCGAAGTCGTACTGAGCCTGCACCTGCGTATGGGAGTCCCCCGGGCTGAGGGCGAGCGTGCCGATGTGCGTGGCCGGATCCGGGAAGCGGAGCTCGCTCGGTGGAGTGAGCTCCAGGTGGAACTCATGCCGTTCGTCCACCTCCTCGGCCGACCGCGAGTAGAGGAGTCCGGCCCACCACCCCTCGGGGGGGCTGCGGCGGGCGGTGACCTGAAAACTCTCGGCCCAGCTCGTCGTGTTCCCCATCCCGATCGAGAGCTCGCAGCCGGGGCCCTTCCAGGTCGCTTCCCACTTGGTCGGGTCGAACGGGGCGGGCGCGTACCGTTCCCCCGGTTGCTGGGTCCAGCCGGGGTCCGGGGATTGCCGCACTGCGGCGTCGAGCGCGAGGACTGCCTGCTGATGCTCCGGGAGGAGGAACCGCATCTCGCGCGGGGAGATCGCCGTCCGCGTGTCGGGCTCGGGAGCCGTCTGCCGCACGATCGGCGGCATCGCGCGGGAGTCCCCCTTCGTCGGCGCGGGGTTGTTCGACCAGAGGAAGCGGTACGCCCCGGCGAGGGTCAGCACCGCCAACCCCACCGGGAGCAGGAACTTGTTACGCATGGCCCGTCTCCGCTGCGAATGCGCCCGAACGGGCAGAGGTCGGAGGAGGTTGGTCGAGAGGGAGCCGTCGCTGCGCGGCGCGTCAGCTCGGCGGGTGGCGGACCTGTTCGAGGAATTCCTTGAGAACGAGGGCGCTGCAGTGCAGATCATCCTTCGCGGCGTGGACGAAGGTGACGGTCTCGTGGTCGGCGACCCGTTTGAGCAGCAGGGGGACATCCCCCTGTTTCGTCAGTTCGGCCCGGTAGCGTTTCTGGAAGCCGGCCCACCGCTGGACGTCGTGGTCGTACCACGTCCGGAGTTCAGGGCTGGGAGCGAGTTCTTTGAGCCAGAGGTCGATGTCGGCCTTCTGCCTGGTGAGCCCGCGGGGCCAGAGTCGTTCGACGAGGATGCGGAGTCCGTCCGAGCGGGACGGAGCCTCATAAGCTCTCTTGAGTCGGATCATGAGCGGTCCCGACGCGGGAAGCGGGCCAAACCGCTCTCCAACGTACGAAGCTCGCGGCTGCGGTCAAGGGCGCGGCCCCTGACGCGGGTCCAGCACGCTGCTGGCCGCCGGAGGCATTTTTCGTTGTGGAACCGTGGGAAACGACGGGCGTCCGCTTTGGGAGTTGGCGTTGTGGGCTCCCTTTCCCCTCACCGCGGGGAGTGCGGGCGACGCGGGTTGGTGAGGGGTGTCCTCAACGCAACTCCGCGATGGGATACCCGTGGTTTTCGATGGTTTCTCAACGAAAGCGCCTCCGGCGGGGCCAGCAGCGTGCTGGACCCGGGTGGCCGTGGGACGATGGGTTTGAGCGGGCGGCGCTGCGCCGGCCAAGGGCGGGGTTTGAGCTCTAAATCTTTGCGCAGCCAAACGTCACGGCCCAGCGAGACGCTACCGGAGCAGGGCACCCAACCGGACACCCGCAGCCAGAATCCGCTGGTCCGAAACCCGCCGCACATTCCGAAGATAATCCGCCGACAACGTCACATGCACCGGTCCCGTCGCAGCCAGCACCGCATCCCGGACCTCACCAACGTAAACCGCATCCCGCTCAAACGAAGTCCCCTCCGCCAGCCACCTGTCGATCTCCTCCCGCGCCGTTCCCACCGGCTGGTTCAAAACCTCCGCCGGGGCATCCCCCAGCGCCACGATCGCCGCATTACGGCAGCTCTCATAACGCTCATCCGGACCAAGCGGCCCGTCCCACACCGCGTGCAGGTTGCTCCGCTCACCCACCTTGATGTTGTTCGCCCCGCGGTCCCCCTCGGCGAACGGCCCCGGACGATAAAGGCTCGACGTGTGACACGGCTGATGAAGGTCCTGCCCGATATGCAGCACCCAGCAGAGTGCGACCGCCCGGTTTGAACGGGACGCCTCCTCATTGTTGAGGACCTGCAAGTTAGCCAGAAACGCCTGCGGACCGTTGAGCTCCAGGTTCTCGGTCCCCCCCACCGGATCAAGTCGGCTGTTCAGCGTCCGCTCGACACCGGCCCGGAACGCCGCTTCCGGCTCCGTCAGATAGAACGCCCGCGGCAGGTAGTGCCACAGCGGCCGGTTGAACGCCGTCCGCTCCGGAGGACCGCTCCGAACGAAGTCGGGCCACGTACTCGCCTGCTGCAGCAGCCACTCCGACTGCATCTCCCGGTCACCCGTCCGGACCGATTCGGGCATCAGATCCGCAAAGTCGGTCTGGTAGCGGGGATGATCGCGCAACAGTCCGGCCAGTTCCTCGCGCCGCCCCTCAGGGAGCCGGCGAAACAGGATCGAGGCGATCGTCCGGTGTCCGGTCCCGTTCCAGGCGAGGAGCGCCGAGAACTCCGCGGAAACGATCCCGGCCAGCAGGCACAGCGCAACAAGACTCAGCTTCATGACAGTCTCTCAGGACGCTCTTCCGTCCCGCATCCGCCGACCATGACGACGCGAGAGGGGAAGGAAAGCATAGAAGGTGGTGGAAACCGAATCACCGGCCCGCGGAGGCGGTGCCGCTCCCCGGCCCGCCGATCTCGAAATCGAACAGCGCGTTCTCGGCTTTGACTTCCACGTCGCGGGAGCCTGGGCCCAGCGTCATCAGGTGCAGCGGCACCCGCGACGGCTTCGCGACCTGCCCCTGCGGAACCCGCTCCTCGGTCATGTCGACGAAGGTCACCTTGCAGGGACCGACCACCGCCCCCTTCTTGCCATCCGTCGTCTCGAGCAGGAACCGCCCCTCCCGGTCACTGACGCCGCTCGAGGTCGGACCCGGATCCCCCGGCTTCACCTGCGGGAGAAACTGCACAAGGATGTTTTCCGCCGGCTTGCCATTGATCAAAACCGTTCCTTCGGCTGGCGCGAGGACCGCTTCCTTCGCAGTCTTGCCACACCCCGAAACGGCGGTGGCGACGACCAGGGTGCTGAGCAGCGAAACGCGGGTGAGTTGTTTGGTGATAGGCATTGTTGTCGAGAAGTGAGTGGACGAAACGTTTGGTCTGGTAGGTTGGCACGTTGACGCTTGAACGGTTCCTCGAGGGAAAGGCCTCCGGCGGGCAGGGGCCCGGCCCCTGCACCCGGGTGGCCAGTCACGATGAGTTCGGAGGGCGACGATCTCACGGCAAAGCGGATCCCCAACACCCCCCATTGGCGTCGCAGCCCGCTTAGCGCGACCCATCGCCCCACGCCGCCCCGGTCCAGCGGAACGCTGGTTAGAATTCGCCTAGGATTTGCTTGTCGGCTCGTTTGCAGAGGTAAGTGAGGAGGGTCTGCGAGAGGGAGTTCGAGATGAACCGGACCGAGCCGTCGCAGAGGGTCACGTTCGCGCCGCCTGTGTGGGCGCTGCCGATCGCGTTGATCCGCATATCCTGGTAGACGTACCAGGCTGACTGCGACGTCGGGGCTCCCGGCTGGCCCATCTTGAACGGGGTCATGTAGCCGACCGGAGCGAACGCTCCGCACATGATGTCCTGCAGGCCGTTGTCCCCGCCGGCCGGGTAGTACCACGACCAGTCCTTGAGGAGCGAGTTGCTGTTCCAGGAGACGAACGTGTCGAAGTTGTCGTCGGTCAGGTAGTGCTCGCCGAAGGCGATCGTGTTCGTGGTTCCATCGGTGACTTCGGCGATGGCGACTGCGGTCCCGAGCGGGGCGGTCGAGGCCTGCCGGGCGGCCGGTCCGACGCACATGAACACGCCGTCATTGGTGGCGGAAGTGGCGAAGACGGGACGCGAGCCGCCGTTCAGCCGGTAGGAGGTCTTGGCGTACTGGTACTGGCCGTTGTAGAGGGCGAGGCCTTGCGCGCCGGGATCGCTGGGGCAGAGGTAGATCGAGACCGGGACGGCGGCCTTCACCCGCGGGCTGGAGGCGGCGACCCGGTTGTTGATCGGAATGCTCGAGTCGAACGTGTTCCAGAGCGTCGTCTGATCGATGAACGGCATGATGTAGTAGAAGGCGGAGTGCCCCTGGTACGTGCCGCGGATGTTCTCCTGCGTGAAGCCCATCGGGAACGTGCCGTGCGTGTCGTGGTAGTTGTGCACGGCGAGGCCGAGCTGCTTCATGTGGTTCTGGCACTGAGCGCGGCGGGCCCCTTCACGGGCCTGCTGAACGGCGGGGAGCAGGATGGAGACGAGGACGCCGATGATGGCGATCACGACCAGCAGCTCGATCAGCGTAAATCCTCTTTTCACAGTCATCGCAGGTTCCTTCGGAAACAGGCCGGGGGCGGGAGCGGGGACCGGGACGGCGGGCGGGGCGGTTCCTGAGTCAGGGGATGTCCGGAGTCCCGCCGACGGGACGCGACGTTACGTCTGTCGGCTTGTCAGGTCTCAGCGGCAATCAATGTCGCCTTAGGGATGAGCCTCCCGATCTTCCTTCAAAGTTCATGCAGCTTTCGCGGCCTCTTGTTCCACTCCCGAGGCGATGCAGAGACTCGTCTCGATGCATCAAAACACGTGGCAATGTGCCGCAGCGTTCTTCCGCATCCGTGGACGCCGAATGCGAATTTTCCGTGATCAATGGGAAGAACTGCCCAACACCGGACATTGAACGGCATGTCGGTGTCGCGCCGGCGAGGCCGCTCTCGAGAGTGGTCCTCGGCGGCACGTCCGACGATCGCTGGACCGGTGGTGTGTGATCCCGATCGCGCGGTCGAGCACGAGTCGGATCGCGGGCGGTCTTAGTTTTTGTCAGGAACCTTGTGATGGAGAGCACGACTCCCCCTGCCAACGACTCGCAGCAGGAAGAGTTCAGCCGGCTCGTCGCGTCGGTCGCACAGCGGCTGCGCCATTTTCTGCTGTCGCTGACGTGCAACGCGGACGACGCGGAAGATGTTCTCCAGGACTCCTATGAGGTCGCCTGGCGGCGGTTCAGCGATTTCCAGGAAGGGACGAACTTCTATCACTGGATCTCGCGGATCGCCTTCAATCAGGCGCGAAACTTCAATCGTCGCCGCCGCCGGCATCGCGGGCTGGGGCTGAGCGACGAGGTGCTGGCGAGCCTGGCGAAGACGAACTCGGGATACAGCGAGTTCCTGGAGATCCGCCAGGAGCTCCTGCAGCAGTGCCTGCAGAAAATGAAGCCGATCGACCGGGCGTTTCTGTTCGATTCTTACCGTGGTGAAGGGCTGAAGTCGGATTTAGCGGAGCGATACGGGATTCGCAGTGACCTCCTGTACAAGAAACTGTTCCGGCTTCGTTTGAAGTTGTACGAGTGCGTGAACCTCGCGCTCGGAAGAAAGAATCGCCATTCATGACTGCGCCCTCTTCCGATGTTCATCAGCGACTCCTGGAGCTGTCGGAGCAGGCCTGCAACGGCACGCTCGGGGCGGAAGACTACATCCAGCTGGATGCGATGCTCTCCGCGAGCCATCGCAACCAGCTCGTCTATCTCGAGTACCTCCACCTCTATTCGGAGCTCGAGACCCTCGCGAAGGGGGAAGATCGCCCGGCAGTCAAAGTCCTCGAGCGGCGGCGGGGGGCGGGGCTGGTCAAAGCGGTCCTCGTCGGGCTGTCGGTCTGCCTGTCGTGGGGACTGGCCCTGTGGGGGCTGTCGTATCTGGCCACGAAGAAGCCGGTCGCCCGGCAGGAGGTCGTCCAGTCGAAGGAGGTTCCTCCTCTGTGGCTGGCGCGGGTCCACCGGTTCTCAGGGAATGCGGCGTGGAAGGTCGACGGCCACGACAAGGGGAGCCATGTCTTTCAGCGTCAGTCGCTGGTGATCCGCGACGGGTGCCTGGAGCTCGACTTCCGCAACGGGACGAAGCTGTCCGCCGAGGGGCCGACGGAACTCGTGATCCACGACGACTTGCGGGTCAGCCTGGTGCGGGGGACCGTCCGGGCGACGCTGGCCGATGGGGTCTCCGGGTTCCGGGTCGAGACCGGGACGATGGAGATCGTCGACCGGGGGACCCAGTTCTACGTGCAGCTCGACAAGGATGGAGTGACGACCTCCTACGTCAGCGACGGCGTGTGCGACATTCGGGATCGAGGGGGCAACACGTCCATGACCCCCTATCGAAAACTGGTCGCGGGTGAGTGCGCGCTGGTGGACCATGAGCAGAAGCTGGTGCTGCTCAGCGCCGAGCAGTCGCGGAAATTCTCGGAGCAGATGGTCTCTGCGTTCCTCTCCTACGACATGCAGATTGAGCGGACCTCGCCGTCGGTCTGTGTGATCTCCCCGCCGGAAGGGATGCTCGACCATCTCGTCTCGTCGGCGAACCGTCCGGTCTATCTGATTCCGGAGCAACGGAACGTCGTGCTGCAGGAAGATCTGGTTCTTCCTGAGGGAAGCGGCGGGAAGCCGGTCCTGCTCCGGGCGGGGACGTCGGTCGACAGCTTTCTGGTTCACAGCGCGTTCGGGCCGGACCTTCCCGCCGGGGCCTCCGGCAAACTGCTGCGGGAGACGCGGACCGCGGGTGAAATCGTCTTCGAGCATGAGATCCTCGCGGTGTTAAGCGATCACGAGCATCTCGTTCAAACGGATGGGGTGTTCGCGGCGAGCGGAGTTCGGTTCCCGGCCCAGAGCCCGCGAGCCCTGGAGGGGCGGGACCGGCTCTCGGTCTCGCCGACCGATCCGGGCCGGGTCGACTTCGAGTTCCGGGCGACCGAGGGAGACGTCGACCATGTCCGGATTCTGGTCCGGTCGGCGCTGAGCAAGTCGCATTAGTCATTCCTCTACGATCAGTGGTTTCTGTCATGAACTCCGGCACCAGTCAGTCGAATGCGTTCCTGCCTTGGCTTCGTTCTGTATTGGGGAAGGGGGGCATGCTGTCGATACGGTGCATGCTTGCTGTCGTGACCGCGGGGCTTGTACTGGGGAACGCAGCCGAAGCGAAGTCGGACGACGTGATTCGGTTCGCGACGTTCAACGTGTCGCTGTACCGGTCGAAGGAAGGGGAACTGATCCGCGATCTGCGAGGCGGCAAGAACGAAGCGGCCCGTCAGATCGCGGAGATCATCCAGACCGTCCGGCCGGACGTGCTGCTGCTGAACGAGTTCGACTACGACCCCGACGAGAAGACCGCATACCTGTTCTCCGCCGAGTATCTGCAGACCAGTCAGAACGGGCGGTCGCCGATCCTCTATCCGTTTCTGTTCACCGCGCCGGTCAACACCGCGATCCCCAGCCGTCAGGACCTCGACGGCGACGGCAAGGTCGACGGGGCAGGGGATGCGCTCGGCTTCGGGAAGTATCCCGGCCAGTACGGGATGGTCCTCTTCTCCCGGTTCCCGATCGAATTCGGCTCGGTCCGGACGTTTCAGAACTTCCTGTGGAAGGACATGCCCGGGGCGCATCTGCCGGTGCAGCCGGCGTCAGGACAGCCGTTCTACTCCGACGAGGTCCTCTCGATCCTGCGGCTCTCGTCCAAGAGCCACTGGGATGTGCCGCTGTCGATCGGGGGGGCCACGGTCCACGTCCTCGCGGCTCATCCGACCCCGCCGGTGTTCGACGGCCCAGAAGATCGGAACGGTTGCCGGAACTACGACGAGATCCGGCTCTGGTCGGACTACGTCGATCCGAGCCGGGGGAACGGTTACCTGTACGACGACAACGGCCGCCGCGGGGGGCTGGAGCCGGGGGCCCGTTTCGTGATCCTCGGCGACTACAACGCCGACCCGCATGACGGCGATACGCTCGCCGGGGCGATCGATCAGTTCGTGAAGCATCCTCTGATCAATCAGGATCTCGTCCCGGCAAGCCAGGGCGGGGAAGAGGCGACCCGTGCGGCGGGGGGAGTCCACGCGGCGCATCGGGGACCCGCTGCGCAGGACACGGCCAACTTCTCCGCTTCGGGGAACCTGCGGGTCGACTACGTCCTCCCCAGCCGGACCCTCGGGATCTGCAAGTCGGACATCTTCTGGCCCAAGACCACCGAAGCGGCGGGGCGGCTCGTGAACGCGTCCGATCACCGGCTGGTCTGGGTGGACGTCAAGGTCGGGCAGTAGCGGGCACAGCTGTTGTTGTTACGGGTCAATCCAGCGGACTTCGAGCGGACACCAGCCGTATCCGCTCCACTGCGGATCGTCGCGGACCTGGAACTCGCCCCGCTTGCGAACCGCCCGCGACGGGTCGCTCGAGAGTCGTCCCACGAGGGCTCGCTCGATCTCGGCATGTCTCTCGCGATCTGCGGGGAGCGCCGGGTGCGTATCGCGAGTGGTCTCCCCTTGCTGAAAGGCGGTCTCCCAACGGCGCCAGATGGCCCAATCCTCGAGTGCGAGAGAGAACGTTTCGTGGTCGATTGGCGTCAGGAGGAATGTCTCCGCCTCCCACGCCTCGCCATCCGGCCACTCGGATTCGAAGACGTAGGGACGGCCCTCATGGTTCGCGACTCCTCGTCGCGGCCCGTCGTACCAGTCGGTGCAGGTGTGAACGACTTCGAACATGAGTGTGATTTCAGCCCAGCGAAACAAAGACGCCGAGCCAGATCAGGCCCAACTGCCACGGCCATCGAGAGGGAGTTCCGGCCACTTGCGTACTCCTTAGTTCGAGGCGGATTCTCCCTCGGGAGGCCGAAGTCCCGCAAGCCGATGTCCCATGTCGTCTGCGTCGCCGTGAAAGCCGAGTGTCGGAAGAGTCTTGGCGAGCTTGTGGGCGAACCGGATCTGTTCGTTCGTTGCCTCTTCCCATGCCTGATGCAAGGCGGCGGGGAGCACCCGCCAGCGTTCGCAGGGAGGGGAGGTCTCGTGCGGGGCGCTCAGGATCAGCCAGGGAGCCTCGTACCGAACGGAGATCCAGGGATGGCCGATCCACACCATCTGCCACTCGGGGCCTTCGTACGCCGCGGCCTTCTTCCATTCGATCGCGTCGGCCAGGTCACCGCAGCAGGTTGGCTCGATCAAAGTCCGGTTCCCTTCGGCCAAGAGAGCCAGTCCTCCCTCGAGGACCGCAGATTCCTCGAGGTCGCACAGCGAATCGATCCCTCCCCATTCCTGGAAGGTGGTTCGGAGGAAGATGTGGATTTGATCCGCGTCTCGAAACTCACTGGTTGGCACATGCCAGGACCCCCGCTGCACCGGATGCAATCCGTGGAGGCCGGAGTCAGCCAGGCAGTCGGACCAGTGACGGAACCACTCTTCGGGCAAGTCGGCGCACGAGCCATTCGGTGACGTACGCGGTTTTGTGTCGAACCGGTAGGGAGGGAGTTCCACGACGGGGACGAGCCGGACGTGGTGAAGCGACTCTGGCTCGTGCATGGGAGGACTCTTCGGAGACCGGGGCGGACGTCACCGGAGCAGCATCGAGTCCGGGCCGCGGACTTCAGTCCAATCCGCATAGCCGAAGACCTGGGACAGCGCGCCGAGCAGGGAGGTTCGAGTGATCGCCACCGATCGCGGGATCCGGATCAGGACTCCCGTCGCCTCCCGTTCCCATGGCGTCGGCTTTCTCCACCGCTGTGGCCGGGACTCGATGGCCGGGACATCCTCCTGCCGGAAGATGACGACCTTCCAGAGTTCGCCGGGAAGCCGGTAGCTCCCCTCCATCCAGGTCATTCCCTCTTCCCGCGCAAGATCGAAGCTGATCTCCGGGCGGGTCGCCAGGTGGTCGGACTCGCGATCGACGCCTCCCGCAGATTCGAGGTCGGACTGAAAGAAGGCTTTCCAGAGACCTCGCGCCGGGAGTTGAACGACATAAGTCCAGCGGCTCGGATCGGCTGGAGTTTTCAGAACCGCGGAGGACTCCAGAGCGATAATGGTTCCCGTCTCGCCTTGGAAGTCCGAACAGCGCGGACAGGTGCCGCAGACGATCACTCTCTCGAAGTGTTGCAGTCCGGGGGGCGGCAACTCAGTGGGCATCGCAGCTTTTGATCAGGGGCCGAGGCAGTCATCACGGGATCCGTGAGAACTGATCCTCGTACGCCTTTCTGTCGAACACGAGCGTCCCGAGCTCCGAGTAATCCCATCCCCGGTGGACTTGCTCGAAATCGGTCCAGGTCACGGTGTTTTCCGAGAACGTCATCCGGCACACAAAGTCCCAGCAGCCCTCGCATCCACATTCGCAAACCAGGATCGCGGTCTTCTCCGCGTGGCTCAGAATTGGATGAGGCGCGTTCAGAAAGTGTCGGGAAGGGAGGAGCGTCGTGATGATCGAAAGGCTGTGATATTGGCCGGCAATCTCCGGCACACCTTCGGCAGTTGCGTAGGGAGCTTCGATACGCTTCAGGATGTCGATGAGTCGCTGCCCATCGATCACGATATCGACCGGACGATACTGGCCGGCTCTGTCAGGATCGGCCGCGATGACGAGCTGAAGCGTGTTCATTGCGATGTGGTCGCGCCAAGGAAACTCGTTTCCTCAGGTTCCGACAGCGGCATTCAAACCGTGGTTCGCAAGATTGCCGAGGATTGCGGGCTCGGATCTGTAGCCTCATCGAGATACCGGCCGTCGAACTCGCCGTGGAGGATCTGCGCCCAGGGGCGAAGCCGGAGAGACCGTCGGTGATCGCCAGGACCACCGATTGAACAGCTACTCGATGAGCGATGAAAAATTCTTGTCGACGACCATCCTGGCGAAGTCCGTCGGTGACAAGGTCTGTCCTGCCTGGGCCGCGATCTGCTGATTTGTTACCCACATCTGACGAAGATGCTCGTCCAGTGACTCACCGAGTTGAAGAGTGGTGCGCAGCGTCGACTTCCAGTCGTCGCCACCGCCGAAGACACGATTGGTCACGGCCACTATGGCCACCCTCTTGTCCTCAGGGAACTGCCCGATGCAGTCCAGAACATAGTTCTCCAGCAGGATGAGCAGCGGTTTTCCTGCGTAACGGTCATCGCCCGTTGCTTGCGGCTCGTTTTTCTTCCTGCTGAACCAACTCATCTCGTTGCCGTTACTCCCCGATGATCTTCACCAGCACTCGTTTGGCCCGCCGGCCGTCGAACTCGCCATAGAAAATCTGTTCCCAGGGGCCGAAGTCGAGGAGGCCGTCGGTGATCGCCACCACGACCTCGCGGCCCATGATCTGCCGCTTCATGTGGGCGTCGGCGTTGTCTTCGCCGGTCCGGTTGTGGGCGTACCGCTCGGGGGAGGCGTCGAACGGGGCGATCCGCTCCAGCCACGCCTTGTAGTCTTCGTGCAGGCCGGTCTCGTCGTCGTTGATGAACACCGACGCGGTGATGTGCATCGCGTTGACGAGGACGAGCCCCTCTTTCACGCCGCTCCGGCGGACGATCTCCTCGATCCGCCCCGTGATGTTGAGGAAGCCGACGCGCTGCGGCAGCGTGAACGTCAGATACTCGGTCAGCGATTTCATGAGCATCCCCTCCGTTGAGGCGTGCCTCCACGAACCGGCCTCCCTCCCGACGCGCCGCTCCCTCGTCTCTCCCTGTCACCCTCGACCGCGACTCTCTGCCCTTGGCCGGGGGCCTCGGCCCCGTTCACTCCCACTCGATCGTCGCTGGCGGCTTCGAGCTGATGTCGTACACCACCCGGTTCACGCCGCGGACGCTGTTGATGATCCGCGTCGAGATCCGCTGCAGCAGATCATACGGCAGCCGCGACCAGTCCGCCGTCATGAAATTGTCGGTATTCACCGACCGGATCGCGAGAGCGTCTTCATATGTGCGGGCGTCGCCCATCACGCCGACCGACTGGATCGGCAGCAGCACCGCAAATGCCTGCTGGACGTCGCGGTAGATTCCGGCCCTGTGCAGTTCTTCGATCAGGATCGCGTCGGCCTCACGCAGCGTTTCGAGACGCTGCTCGCTGACGGCGCCGAGGCAGCGGACCGCGAGGCCGGGACCGGGGAACGGGTGCCGCCAGATCAGATCTTCCGGCAGGCCGAGCTCGAGCCCCATCCGGCGGACTTCGTCCTTGAACAGGTCCCGCAGCGGCTCGACCAGCTCGAAGCCGAGCTCCGCCGGCAGCCCGCCGACGTTGTGGTGGCTCTTGATCGTGTGGGCCGGACCGTCTTCGCTCGCCCCTGATTCGATGACGTCGGGATAGAGCGTCCCCTGAGCGAGGAAGTGGGCGTCCTGAATCGACTTCGCCTCCGCCTTGAAGACGTCGATGAACACCCGCCCGATGATCTTCCGCTTCTGCTGCGGGTCGCTGACGCCGGCGAGTTCATCGAGGAACTGCTTCCGGGCGTCGACGACGTGGAGGTCGGTCTGGAAATGGTCGCTGAACTGCTCGCGGACCTGTTCCCGCTCCCCTTTCCGGAGGAGTCCGTTGTCGACGAAGATGCAGGAGAGCTGTTTCCCAATGGCCTTGAACAGGAGGGCCGCGACGACCGACGAGTCGACGCCGCCGGAGAGACCGCAGATCACGCGGCTGTTGCCGACCCGCTTGCGGATCGTCTCGATCTGCTGATCGATGAAGGACGAGATCTTCCAGGTGCCGTGGCAGCCACAGATCTTCCGGACGAAGTTCCCGAGCAGCACGCCGCCGAACTCGGAGTGGGTCACTTCCGGGTGGAATTGCAGGCAGTAGAGGGGCTTGGTGTGGTGGCGGACCGCGGCGTTGGGGCAGGTGTCGGTCGAGGCGAGCGGGACGAAGTGGTCGGTGAGGTTCTGGACCTGGTCCCCGTGGCTCATCCAGACGACCGAGTCGGTCGGGACGCTGTCGTAGAGGGGATCGTCCTTGAGCTTCTTGGTGTGGGTGTGGCCGAACTCGCGGGACTCGCCGGGGACGACGTTGCAGCCGAGGGCCCGGCAGGCAGCCTGCATGCCGTAGCAGATCCCGAGGATCGGGATGCCGAGGTCGAAGATCGCCGGGTCGGGAAGGGGAGAGCCGTGGGCGTAGACGCTGGCGGGACCGCCCGAAAGGATCAGTCCTTTGGGGTTGATCTCGCGGATGCGCTCCGCGGAAAGGTCGTGGCGGACGAGCTGGCAGAAGACGTTCTGATCGCGGACCCGGCGGGCGATGAGCTGGGCGGTCTGCGAGCCGAAGTCGAGGACGAGGATCTTCTCCTCCTGGGCCTCTTGCAGAGCAGACGGAGAAGCGGAAGCGGCGGAAGAAGCGGGCATTCGAC
>VFQQ010000272.1_pt1 | contig 119560 bp, 98 predicted proteins | sample 3512341 | NCBI WGS metagenome assembly VFQQ01 (sample SAMN10412373, study PRJNA504923) | tailings metagenome | isolation source: Relicate 2 Philex TSF1 revegetated site | place: Philippines: Tuba, Benguet | collected 2017-08-29 | reverse complement strand
GCAGGCCGAACAGGTGGCTGTAGGTGTGCGCCATCAGCTCGTTGGCCTTCTTGGTCGCCGCGTACATGCTCACCGGGTGGTCGACGCTGTGGTGCTCGCTGAACGGCATCCGGGTGTTGCCGCCGTAGACGCTGCTGCTCGACGCGTAGACCAGGTGCTGCACCTGCGTGTGGCGGCAGCCCTCGAGGATGTTCATGAAGCCGGCCACGTTGCTGTCCACGTAGGCCTGCGGGTTCTGCAGCGAGTAGCGCACGCCGGCCTGCGCCGCCAGGTGGATGACGCGGTCAAAGCGTTCGGCGGCGAACAGCGCGGCGATGCCGTCGCGGTCGGCCACGTCCAGCCTGACAAAGCGGAAGTTGGCATGCGGCGTCAGCCGCGCCAGCCTGTCCTGCTTCAGCTGCACGCTGTAGTAGTCGTTCAGGTTGTCCAGCCCGACCACCTCGTCGCCGCGGGCCAGCAGGCGCAGCGCGGTGGTCATGCCGATGAAGCCGGCAGCGCCGGTGAGCAGGATCTTCATGTGCGGTGGGGTGCGCGCCGGTTGGCTGCGCGGGGCAGGCCCAGGGACAGCCCGGCATCTTCGCACGCGGCTCCCGGCCGCTGGCGGCTGCGCGGCGCGCGCCGGTGCCCGCGAGCGGCATTCCGCCACGCCGGCGGCCAGGGCCGCGCGCCGGGCCTGGCCTCAGCCGCGGCCGCCGTCGCGCCGCTGGCGCGCGCTGTGCAGGAAGTCGGCCAGCAGCGGGCCGTCGTCGAACACCACCGGGTCGCCCGGCGGATGGAACTCGGGGTGCCACTGCACCCCGGCCACGCAGCCCGGGCCGTCGCGGCGGATCGCCTCGACCAGGCCGTCGGCCGGGCAGCGTGCCTGCACCGAGAAGCCCGGCGCCAGGTCCTTGATCGCCTGGTGGTGGATGCTGTTGATGGTGCCGTGGCGGCCCGCCAGCGCCGGGTACAGGCCGGCCAGGTGGCTGCCGGGCACGATCTCCACCGGGTGCGTGTTGCGCTCGTAGTGGCCGGGGTTGACGTGCCTCAGCGCGTCGGGGCGCTGGGTGGCGATGTCCTGGTACAGCGTGCCGCCGAAGGCCACGTTGAGCAGCTGCACGCCGCGGCAGATGCCGAACACCGGCTTGCCGGCCTCGACGAAGGCGCGGATCAGCGCGATCTCGTAGCGGTCGCGCACCGCGTCGCCGGCCCAGGCCGGGTCCAGCGGCTGCTCGCCGTAGGTGGGCGGGGCCACGTCGTTGCCGCCCTGCAGCACCAGGCCGTCGAGCGCGTCGGCGTAGTCGCGCAGCTGCAGGTCCTCACGGTGCACCACGCTCTGCGACTCCACCGCCGGGATCATCACCGGCAGCGCGCCGCCCCGCAGCAGCCAGTGCGCCACCGACTGCTCCAGGTAGTGCAGCGTCTTGGTCCACACGCCGCCCAGGTCCAGCACCGGTGCGGCCGGGTAGTAGATGCGCGCCGAGACGCCGATCAGCAGGTGTGGGGGCGGGTGGGGCATGGGCGGAGGGGGTGCAGCCGGGGCCTGCCGTGATCTTAGGCCGCGGCCGGGCTCGCTGCACCGCCCCCTGGGGCCCGCGCTGCGGTACAAGACGGGCTCGCCGACGGGCCTGCACCGGGCTTGCGGCGGCCACGCCATGATCCACCTGCTGAACCTGCTCGCCGCCATCGCCCTGCTTGTGTGGGGCACGCACATCGTTCGCACCGGCATGCTGCGCGTGTTCGGCGAGAACCTGCGCGGCGTGCTGGCCAACAGCTTCGGCAACCGCTTCACCGCGGCGCTGGCCGGGCTGGGCGTCACCGGCCTGGTGCAGAGCAGCACCGCCACCTGCCTGATCGTCGCCTCCTTCGTCGGCACCGGCATCGTCGGCACCGCTGCCGGGCTGGCGGTGATGCTGGGCGCCGACGTGGGCACGGCGCTGATGACGCTGCTGCTGTCCTTCGACCTGTCGTGGCTGTCGCCGCTGCTGATCTTCAGCGGTGTGGTGATGTTCATCTCGCGCCAGAACACCAACGTGGGCCGCATCGGGCGGGTGCTGATCGGCCTGGGGCTGATCGTGCTGGCGCTGCAGCTCATCGTGGCCGCGACGCGGCCGCTGACCGAGGCCCCGGCGGTGCGCGCGCTGCTGGCGGCGCTGCCCAACGAGATCCTGCTCGAGATCGTGGTCGGCGCCGCGCTGGCGGTGCTGGCCTACTCCAGCCTGGCCATCGTGCTGCTGACCGCCACGCTGGCGGCCCAGGGCCTGGTGCCGGTGGGCGTGGCGCTGGGCCTGGTGCTGGGCGCCAACGTGGGCAGCGGCGTGCTGGCGATGCTGGTCACCAGCGGCGGCAAGCCCGAGCTGCGCCGGCTGCCGCTGGGCAACTTCGGCTTCAAGCTGGCCGGTGCGCTGCTGGCGCTGCCCTTCGTCGGCGCCGCCCACACCGGCTTGCAGCAGTGGGTGCCCGAGGTGCACCAGCAGGTGGTGCTGTTCCACCTCGGCTTCAACGGGCTGCTGCTGCTGGCCTTCATCGGCCTCACCGGGCCGATGGCGCGCCTGGTCGAGCGCCTGCTGCCCAAGCCGCCGCCGGCTGCCGACACGATGCGGCCGCGGCACCTCGATCCGGTGGCGCTGGCCACGCCCTCGCTGGCCATCAGCTGCGCCGCGCGCGAGGCCCTGCACCAGGCCGACATCGTCGAGACCATGCTGCGCGGCGTGCTGCCGGTGATGCGCGACAACGACCTGGAGCTGGCGCAGCGCCTGCGCCGCATGGACGACCATGTCGACGAGCTGTACTCGGCGATCAAGTTCTACCTGACGCAGATCTCGCGCGAGGCGCTGTCCGAACGCGAGGGCCGGCGCTGGACCGACATCGTCAGCTTCACCATCAACATGGAGCAGATCGGCGACACCATCGAGCGCGTGCTGCTCGACATCGAGGACAAGAAGATCCGCAAGGGCCGCAGCTTCAGCGACGCCGGCATGGCCGAGATCTGCCACCTGCACGAGCGCCTGCTGGCCAACCTGCGCCTCGGGATGAGCGTGTTCCTCGACGGCCATGTGCGCGACGCGCAGAAGCTGCTCGAGGAGAAGGCGCGTTTCCGCGACCTCGAGCACGAGTACGCCGCCAACCACATCGCGCGGCTGCAGGACAACACGGCGCAGAGCATCGAGACCAGCTCGCTGCACCTGGACCTGATCAGCGAGCTGAAGCGCATCAACTCGCACATCTGCTCGATCGCCTACCCGATCCTGGAGTCGGCCGGCGCGCTGGCCGACACGCGCATCCGGCACTCGCAGCTGGCGAGCTTCGACGACGTCGGGCGCTGAGCGCGCCCGGGGCACGGGCCCGGCGGCCGGCGCAGCGGCCGCCGCGGCCGCCGGCGCTACAGCAGGTTGCGCAGCTCGCGCAGCGCCACCGACAGCATCGCCAGGTCGGGCGACTTGGCCTCGGCCAGGTCGGCCAGCAGGCGCTGCGCACGCTCCAGGCCGTCGGCGTTGGCCGTCCGCCAGGCCGCCAGGCGCTCGTCGACGCTGCCGCTGCCGCAGTCGGCCAGCACCTCCTGGGCCACGGCGCGCTGCAGGCCGGCGAGGTCGTCGGCCAGCGCATTGCGCGCCAGCGACTGCCAGTGGCTGCCCGCCGGCAGCGCCGCGATCTGGTCGCCCAGCCGGGCCAGCGACAGCTGCTGCGCCACCGCCGCGTGCACCTCGGCCACCAACGGCAGCGCCTGGCCACAGCCCTCGGCCAGCTCGGCGATGTCCAGCGCGGCGTGCAGCTGCGGCGCGCTGGCCACGCGCGCGGCCAGCGCCTCGGGCACGCCGGCGTCCTGCCACTGCCGTGCCAGGTCGGTGTTCGCCGCCGCCGGCGCCAGCTGCGCGGCCAGCGCCTGCGCCGCCGGGCGGAAACGCTCGATCACGCCGTCCAGCGGCTCGCCGATGCGCTTGTGGCGCAGGAACCAGGTGGTGGCGCGGGCAGTGAGCCAGCCCTCCTCGATCAGCATCGCGCTCTGCACGGCGTCGGGCACGCGGTTGTCCAGCGCCTCGACCTGCTGCCACAGCGCCACATGGCCCATCACCTCGCGCGCCGCGAGGTAGGCGCGCACCACCTGTGCCGGCCGCGCACCGGTGGTCTCGCACAGCCGGTGCACGAAGGTGGCGCCGACGCGGTTGACCATGCTGTTGAGCACGTGGGTGGCGATGATCTCGCGCTTCAGCGGGTGGCGCGGGATGTAGGCGCCGAAGCGCTCGCGCAGCGGCGCCGGGAAGTAGCGCTGCAGCGCCGTGGCGATCCACGGGTCCTCGGGCAGGTCGGAGGCGACGATCTCGTCGAACAGCCACATCTTGCAGTAGGCCAGCAGCACCGCGCGCTCGGGGTGGGTCAGGCCGATGCCGCGCGCGGCGCGGGCCTCGATCTCCTCGTCGTCGGGCAGGTGCTCGATGGCGCGGTTGAGCAGGCCGCTCTTCTCGAGGAAGCGGATGAAGCGCGCCTCCTGCGGCAGCAGCGTGCTGGCCAGCCGGTGCGTCACCGACAGCACCTGGGTCTGGAAGATGTTGTCGCGCAGCACCAGCTGCGCCACCTCGTCGGTCATCTCGGCCAGCACGGTGTTGCGCTGCTTGGCGGTGAGCTCGCCGTCGGCCTGCGCCAGGCCGAGCAGGATCTTGATGTTGACCTCGTGGTCCGAGGTGTCGACGCCGGCCGAGTTGTCGATGAAGTCGGTGTTGAGCAGCACGCCGTTCAGCGCCGCCTCGATGCGGCCCTTCTGGGTCATGCCGAGATTGCCGCCCTCGCCCACCACGCGGCAGCGCAGCTCATTGCCGTTGACGCGGATCGCGTTGTTGGCGCGGTCACCGACCTCGGCGTGGGTCTCGCTGCTGGCCTTGACGTAGGTGCCGATGCCGCCGTTCCACAGCAGGTCGACCGGCGCCTTCAGGATCGCGGTGAGCAGGTCGTTCGGCGACAGCGCGCTCACGCCCTCGCCCAGGCCCAGCACTTCGCGCACCTGCGGGCTGATCGGGATCGACTTCAGGCTGCGCGCGTACACGCCGCCGCCGGCGCTGATCAGCGACTTGTCGTAGTCCTCCCAGGACGAACGCGGCAGCTTGAACAGGCGCTCGCGCTCGACGTAGCTGCGCGCCGCATCGGGGTTCGGATCGAGGAACACGTGGCGATGGTCGAAGGCGGCCACCAGGCGGATGTGCTTCGACAGCAGCATGCCGTTGCCGAACACGTCGCCCGACATGTCGCCGATGCCGACGACGGTGAACTCGGTGCTCTGCGTGTCGATGCCCAACTCGCGGAAGAAGCGCTTCACGCTCTCCCAGGCGCCGCGCGCCGTGATGCCCATGGCCTTGTGGTCGTAGCCGACGCTGCCGCCGCTGGCGAAGGCATCGCCCAGCCAGTGGCCGTACTCGGCGCTGACGGCGTTGGCGAAGTCCGAGAAGGTCGCCGTGCCCTTGTCGGCGGCCACCACCAGGTAGGGGTCATCCTCGTCGTGGCGCACCACCATCGGCGGCGGCACGATGCGCTCGCCGACGCGGTTGTCGGTGAGGTCGAGCAGGCCGCGCAGGTAGTCCTGGTAGCAGGCGATGCCCTCCTTCATCCAGGCCTCGCGCTCGGCCGGCGGCCGCTGCAGCACGAAGCCGCCCTTGCTGCCGGTGGGCACGATCACCGTGTTCTTCACCATCTGCGCCTTGACCAGGCCCAGGACCTCGGTGCGGAAGTCCTCGGCGCGGTCGCTCCAGCGCAGGCCGCCGCGCGCCACCTTGCCGCCGCGCAGGTGGATGCCCTCGAAGCGCGGCGAGTAGACGAAGATCTCGTACAGCGGCCTGGGCTGCGGCAGCCCGGGCACGCGGGCACAGTCGAACTTCAGGCTGAGGAAGCTGCGCCGCGGCCCTTCGTCGCCGCTGTGGCCGACGCCGGTGCGCCAGAAGTTGGTGCGCAGCGTGGCCTGGATCAGCGCGAGGAACTGGCGCAGCACGCGGTCCTCGGACAGGTTGCTCACCTTGTCCAGCGCCATCTCGATGGCCTTGACCTGCGAGGCCTCGCCCTCGGCGTCGTGGGCCTGCGGGTCGAAGCGCAGCTTGAACAGCTGCACCAGCATGCGCGCGATGCGCGGGTGCGCCGCCAGCGTGCTGCGGATGGCGCTTTGCGAGATGCCGAAGCCGATCTGCTTGTTGTACTTGCTGTAGGCGCGCAGCACCACGATCTCGTCGGCCGCCAGGCCGGCGCGCAGCACCAGGCGGTTGAACTCGTCGCTCTCGACCTGGCCGTGGAAAACGCGGTCGAAGCAGTCCTCGAACAGCCGGGCCACCGTGTCGTGATCCAGCTCGTCGGCGGCCTGGGCCTGCAGCGAGAAGTCGTGCAGCGAGACCGGCGCGTCGGTGCCGGCCAGCTGGTGGTTCTGCTCGGCCAGCACGCGCACGCCCATGTGCTCCAGCATCGGCAGGCTGTCCGACAGCACGATGGCGCCGCCACGCCGGTAGAGCTTGAAGCCCAGCCGGTCGGGCGGCGCGCCCAGCGGGCGGTACAGCGTCAGGCCCAGCGGCCGCTCGTCGCTGAGCGCCGCCACGGCGCGCACGTCGGCCAGCGCGGCGCGCGCCGGCACGCGCTCGCGGTAGTCGGCCGGGAAGCGCGCCGCCCAGGCCTTGAACAAGGCCAGCCCGCGCGCCTCGCCCTCCTCGTCGACCAGGGCTTCGCGCAGCGCGTCGTCCCAGCGCCGTGCCGCGGCCGCGAGCCGGGCCTCCAGCTCCTTCAGCGGCTGTTCGGGCACCTGGCCGGGCGTGGTGCGCACCGTCACCTGCAGCCGCACCAGCGGTGCGTCGGACAGCAGCACGTCGAACTCGGCGCCGCTGCCGGCATAGGCCTCGGTCAGGATGCGCTGGAACTTCGCGCGCAGCTCGGCGCTGTAGGCGTCGCGCGGCACGAACACCAGGCACGAGACATAGCGCCCGAAGGGGTCGTGGCGCACGAACAGGCGCAGGCGCTGGCGCTCGCCCAGCGCCAGGATGCCCATCGCCGTCTCCAGCAGCTCGTCGTCGCCGATCTGGAACAGCTCGTCGCGCGGGTAGGTCTCGAGGATGTGGGTCAGCGCCTTGGCCAGGTGGCCACCCGGGTTCAGCCCGGCACGTTCGGCCACGCGGCGCACCTTGTCGCGCAGCAGCGGCACCTCGGCCACACGCGCGGCATAGGCGGTGCTGGTGAACAGGCCCAGGAAGCGGTGCTCGCCGACCACCCGGCCCTGGGCGTCGTAGCGCTTCACGCCGACGTAGTCGGCGTAGCCCGGCCGGTGCACCGTCGAGCGCGTGTTGGCCTTGGTCACCACCAGGGCCGGCGACACGGCGCGCGCCAGCGCGCGGGCCCCCACCGGCAGCGGCGCCTCGCTGCCGTCGCGGCGCTCGGCCTCGCTCTCGCGCAGCACCCCGAGGCCGCTGCCCGGCAGCAGGCGCAGGCGGTCGTCGTCGCCATCGCCCAGCAGCTCGTGCTGGCGGTAGCCGAGCAGGGTGAAGTGGTCGTCGGCCAGCCAGTCCAGGAAGGCCAGGCCCTCGCGGTGCTCATGCTCGGCCAGCAGGCCGGCGGGCAGCGCGCGCAGCTCGTCGGCGGCCTCACGCAGACGCGCCAGCATCGGCTGCCAGTCGCCGACGGCGGCGCGCACGTCGGCCAGCACGCGCTCCAGCCCGGCCACCAGCTCGCTGCGCTGGGCCGGGTCGATCAGGCGGTCGACCTCGATCTGCATCCACGACTCGCGCGGTGCCTCGGGCGCGTCGCGCCGGGCGCGCAGGCCGGCCAGGCGGCCGCCGTCGCCGCGCTCGCTGGCGAAGATCGGGTGCACGATGAGGTGCAGCGTCAGGCCCTGGCGGTTGATCTCGGCGATCGTCGAGTCGACCAGGAAGGGCATGTCGTCGTTGACGATCTCGACCACCGTGTGCCGCGAACCCCAGCCATGCTCGGCCACCGACGGGTTCAACGCACGCACCTTGGCCTGGCCCGGCGCGCGCTGCGCGCCCCATTGCCAGTGCGACAGCAGCGCGCCGCCCAGGTCCTCGGGGCGTCGGTCAGCCAGCTCGTCGGCGTCGAGGTGGCGGAAGCATTCCTCGGCGAAGGTGGCGAAGGCGGCCTGCTGCGCGGCATCGAGGCGCGACTGGGCAGCGGCGATGGCCGCGGCGATGCGTTCGCGCCGCAGCGCGTCGGGGGTGTTGCTCATGGCTGGTTCCGTTGGCTGTACCAGCGGTACGCCGGCAGCCGTTCGTGGCGGCGCCGGCCCGCGGTCGTGGCGTCCGGGGTCGGCCCCGGGTCGCATCGGCCCATGCTAAACCCGGCCCGGAAACCGCCGGAAACCGCCGCGCATGCCGCAATGCGCGGCGCGCATGGCCGGCGCCGCCGCCCAGGGCGTCAGCGCGGCAGCAGCAGCCGGTGCCGCTGGTCGCGCCCGGCGTCCGGGTCCGGCCGCACGGCCTGGGCCGCCAGGGCGGCGCAGTAGGCGGCAGGCAGGCCCTGCTCACGTGCGCCGGCCAGAACCAGCGCGTGGTACCAGGCGTAGGGCAGCAGACCGTCCTGCACCTGCAGCGCGCAATAGGTCCAGGCCAGGTGTTCGCGCCCCGCGTGCAGCACGGTCAGGCGGCGCTCGGTGTAGCCCTGCCCCAGGCCCTCGGCGGCGTCGAGCAGCGCCTTCTGCGCCTGCGGGATGAGCCACAGCACCCCATGCACCTGCTCGTGCGGCGAGGCCACCACGTCGCACTTGCCGGAGCCGTCGGCACCGGCCTTGTGCCAGCGCAGGCCATGGCCTGGCAGCATGGCCGGGCCCAGCAGCCGCGCGCCGGGCACGCGTTGGCGCAGCCGGGCGGCCAGCATGTTGGAGCCGTAGGCGAAGCTCAGCACGGCGCCGGTGGCCGCATCGCCGACGCCCGCGCCGCGCGCGGCCGGCCCCGTGGTCGGCATCAGGCCTTCGCCAGGCAGGCGGCCCGGCGCTGCAGGGCCCAGGCCGGCCAGAACTGCTCGCGGTCGTAGTACTCGGGCACCACCGGCACCTCGGCCGACAGTTGCACCCACGGCTGCCTGCTGGCGCTGAAGATGTGGATGTCGGGCGGCAGCCGCGCGGGTTCGTCCAAGGTGCCCACGCGCACGAACGCAAATCGCGGCCCGGCACCGGCGTAATGGCTCCACAGCACCAGCTGGCACTGCGCGCAGCGCATCATGCGCTGGCCGCGTCCGCTGGCCGAGGGGGTATCCAGCGGATACGGCGCGGCGCCGAGCAATTCGATGTGCTCGGTTTCGATCAACGCGTTCAGCGCAAATGCGGCACCACTTTCGCGCTGGCACCAGCGGCAGTGGCAGCAATGAACGAACAGCGGTGCGGCGCGCAGGCGGTAACGCACGCGGCGGCAGTCACAACCACCGCTCGATGCAGGGCCTTCAAGTGATCCGGCCGAGTCCATGCAGGCCCCTATTCATTTGCTTGCAACCGGGTTTCCGAGTTTGTCGACTATTCTCGTCGAGGCCATTTGTGAGTTTTCTGGAACAATCCGCCACCAGCGGCCGATGGTAATGGCGATCCCTCGCCCGACCACCGCTGCACGGCGGACCTCCCTGCCGAGTACCTCGGCATCCGCGCGCCGTCGACGAGGCGCATTCCCAATAAACCACGAGCCACGCATGACCAAGACCTATCTGCAACTGCAAAAGCAAATCGCGGCCCTGACCAAGGAAGCCGAGGACCTGAAGCGCGCCGAGACGGAAGGCGTGGTCGCGCGCATCAAGGAAGCCATCGCCGCCTATGGCCTGACCGCGGCCGACCTGGGTCTGGCCGGCGGCCGCCGTGGGCGCCCGGCGGGCAAGGCGGTCGCGGCCGCCGCGCCGCGCAAGGCCGCTGCCAAGGGCGCCGCCAAGGCCGCGCGCAAGGGCGCGCCGGTGAAGGTCAAGTACCGCGACGGCAACGGCAACACCTGGACCGGCCGCGGGCTGCAGCCGCGCTGGCTGAAGGCCGCGCTGGCCGCCGGCGCGAAGATCGACGACTTCAAGATCTGACACGGCGCGCGGCGCAGGCCGCGCGCCCAGTCACCGCGGCAGCAGGCCGCGGTCGGACAAGGCGTCCAGCACCTGCTGCGCGGCGTCGTCGGGCGTCAGCGCGGCGGTGTGCAGGTGCAGCTCGGGCTGCTCCGGCGGCTCGTAGGGCGAGTCGATGCCGGTGAAGTTCTTCAGTTCGCCGCGCCGCGCCTTGGCATACAGGCCCTTGGGGTCGCGCTGCTCGGCCAGTGCCAGCGGCACGTCGACGAACACCTCGATGAAGCGCCCCTCGCCCAGCCGCCGGCGCGCCAGCTCGCGCTCGGCGCGGAAGGGCGAGATGAAGGCCGCCAGCACGATCAAGCCCGCATCGACCATCAGCGCCGCCACCTCGACGGCGCGGCGGATGTTCTCGACGCGGTCGGCGGCGGTGAAGCCCAGGTCCTTGTTCAGCCCGTGGCGCAGGTTGTCGCCGTCCAGCAGGTAGCAGGCGCGGCCCAGCGCGTGCAGCCGGCTCTGCACGAGGTCGGCGATGGTCGACTTGCCGGCGCCCGACAGGCCGGTGAACCACAGCAGCAGCGGCTGCTGGCCGAGCAGCCGCGCGCGCGCCGCGGCGTCGATGGTGATGGCCTGCGGCGTGAGGTTGTGCGCGCGGCGCAGCGCGAAGTGCAGCATCGCCGCGCCCAGCGTGGCGCCGCTGTCGGGGTCGAGCAGCAGCAGCGCGCCGGTGTCGCGGTTGGCGGCGTAGGGATCGAAGGGCACGGCGGCGTCGAGCGCGAGGTTGACGACGCCGATCTCGTTGGCCGCCAGCGTGCGCGCCGCCAGCGGCTCCAGCGTGTCCACGTCCAGCCGGTGCTTGAGCAGCGTGACGCTGGCGCCGACGCAGCACGGCCCCAGCTGCGCCAGGTAGCGCCGGCCGGGCAGCAGCGGCTGCTGGTCGTCGAACCAGACCAGCTCGGCCTCGAACTGGTCGGCCACCTCGGCCGGCGCGGCGGCGTCGACCAGCAGGTCGCCACGCGCCACGTCGACCTCGTCGGCCAGCGTGAGCAGCACCGACTCGCCGGCCACGGCCTGCTCGGCATCGCGCTGCCAGCCGACGATGCGCGACACGCGGCTCTCGCGCCCCGAGGGCAGCACGCGCAGGCGCTGCCCCGGCCGCAGCGTGCCGGCGGCCAGCCGGCCGGCGTAGCCGCGCAGGCCGTCGTGCGGGCGCGTCACGCGCTGCACCGGCAGGCGCAGCGGCATCGCCTCGAGCGCCGCATCGGGCAGCGGGCAGGTCTCCAGCCACTGCAGCAGCGTGGGCCCGGCGTACCAGGGCCAGGCGGCGCTGGCGGCCGTGAGGTTGTCGCCGCGCAGCGCCGAGACCGGGATGACCACTGGCGTGGGCAGGCCCGCGCGCGTCGCCCAGCCGGCGAACTCGGCGGCGATGCGCTCGAACACCGCCTGCACGCCACCCCCTGTCCGGTCCTCGGCGCGGTCGAGCTTGTTCACCACCAGCACCAGCTGCGCCACGCCCAGGCGTGCCGCCAGCAGCGCGTGGCGCCGCGTCTGCTGGCGCAGCCCGCGCGTGGCGTCGACCAGCAGCAGCGCCAGGTCGGCGGTGCTGGCGCCGGTGACCATGTTGCGCGTGTACTGCTCGTGGCCCGGGGTGTCGGCGACGATGAAGCGCCGCCGCGGCGTGCCGAAGTAGCGCCAGGCCACGTCGATGGTGATGCCCTGCTCGCGCTCGGCGGCCAGGCCGTCCAGCAACAGCGCGTAGTCCAGGCTGCCGCCGGTGCTGCCCCAGCGCCGGCTGTCGGCCTCGGCCGCGGCCAGCAGGTCGTCGGGGATCGCGCCGCACTCGGCCATCAGCCGCCCGACCAGCGTGCTCTTGCCATCGTCGACGCTGCCGCAGGTGACGAAGCGCAGCAGCTGCGGGCCTTGTGCAGGCGAAGGCTTCGCCGTGGGCGCGCTCAAAAGTAACCCTCCTGCTTCTTGCGCTCCATGGCCGCGCTCTGGTCGTGGTCGATCAGCCGGCCCTGGCGCTCGCTGCTGCGGCTGGCCTCCATCTCGGCGATCACCGCGTCCAGCGTGTCGGCGTCGGACTCGATCGCCCCCGACAGCGGGTAGCAGCCCAGCGTGCGGAAGCGCACCCGGCGCGGTTGCGGCGCCTCGCCGGGGAGCAGGCGGAAACGTTCGTCGTCGACCATGATCCAGCTGCCGTCGCGCGCCACCACCGGCCGCGGCGCGGCGAAGTACAGCGGCACCACCTCCAGGCCTTCCTGGCGGATGTAGCGCCAGACGTCCAGCTCGGTCCAGTTCGACAACGGAAAGCAGCGCCAGCTCTCGCCGGGCCGGTGGCGCAGGTTGTAGACGCGCCAGGGCTCGGGGCGCTGGGCACGCGGGTCCCAGCGCTGGGCGGCGCTGCGCAGGCTGAAGATGCGCTCCTTGGCGCGCGACTTCTCCTCGTCGCGCCGGGCGCCGCCGAAGGCCAGGTCGAAGCCGTGCCGGGCCAGCGCCTGCTTCAGGCCCTGGGTCTTCCAGGCGTCGGTGTGGCGGGCCGAGCCGTGGTCGAAGGGGTTGATGCCGGCGGCCAGCGCCTCGGGGTTGCGCCAGACGATCAGCTCCACGCCGGCCTGCGCCGGCAGCTTGTCGCGCAGCGCGTACATGTCGCGGAACTTCCAGGTGGTGTCCACGTGCAGCAGCGGGAACGGCGGTGGCGCCGGGTGGAAGGCCTTGCGCGCCAGGTGCAGCATCGCGGCGCTGTCCTTGCCGATCGAGAACAGCATCACCGGCCGTTCGCTCTGCGCGACGGCCTCGCGCAGGATGTGGATGCTCTCGGCCTCCAGGGCCTGCAGGTGGGTCAGCGGCATGGGTCGTCGGGGGCAGTCGCCACGATTGTCCATGCGCCGCCGGCCCGGTGCCGCGGCGCGGCTCAGGGCGGCACAATGCGGCAGCCGCCACGCAGCCCCTTGCGGCCGGCCCGCTGCGCTTTGCCGGAGGAACCCGCATGACGTTCACAGCCCTGCCGCGCCGGCGCGCGCCCTGGCCCGTGGCCTGCATGCTGGCCTGCTCGCTGGCCGCGGCGCCGGCTGCCCTGCAGGCCCAACCCGCGTCGCCGCCCCCGGTCGAGGACAGCGGCGCCAAGCCTGCCAAGCCTGCCAAGCCGCTGGCCGACAAGAAGCCCGCGGACAAGAAGGCGGCCCGGAAGCCGGCCAGGAAGGACACGGCCAAGAAGCGGGCCGCGCCGCGCAAGGCCGTGCCGAAGCAGAAGGCGGGCGAGGCCAGGCCCGGCGCCTGAGCCGTCGGGCCGACGCGGGCATCGCCTGCCCACCCCGGCAAACGCCGCGGCCCGGCGCGCTGGCTCAGCCGTCCTTGCCGTCGGCGCGCGCGCTCAGCAGCCAGGGCGTGTACAGGCCCAGGTACAGCGTGAACGCCGCACACCAGGCCAGCGCCGCCGCCCACAGCCAGAGCTCGCCACCCGCCGGCCACAACAGCGGCAGCAGCGTGCGCGCCAGCGCCGCCGCCATCACCAGCGCGTAGGCCGCCACCTCGGCCGGCGTCGCGCGCAGGGGCCGCCCGGTGTGTCCGCGCGCCGTGCGCGTGATCATCCCCATCACCAGCCCGCCGATGGCCCCTACCGCCAGCGCGTGCACGCCGGCGGTCGGCGCCACCCAGCCCAGCTGCGCCGCCGCCAGCAGCGCCAGGCCGACGGCGATCCAGGCGTAGCCAGCGTGCAGGATCCACAGGATGGGGCGGCGCCAGCTCAGCCAGGGCTGCCACTGCAGCTGGCGCAAGGCCTGCAGCAGCGCCGCCAGCGCCAGCAGCGGTGCGGACAGCGCCCCCTGCAGCGCAAACACCCAGGCCGCCAGGCCGGCCGCGGTGCAAGCCAGCGCCGCCGCTTCCAGCGCCCCGCGCGGGCGCAGCTGCAGCCCCGGCAGCGCGCCCATCGTGAAGCCCGGCACGACGCGCCCGCCGATCACGCAGGCGATCACCACCACCAGCGCCAGGGCCGCGTGCAGCGGCGCCAGCGGGCTGATGGCCAGCCAGCCCAGCGCGACGGCGTGGAACACGCCGTTGGCCGCCGCCAGCCCGAGCAGGATGGCCACCAGCGGCAGGTTGCGGTGGTTGCCGGCACGCAGCAGGCGCTCGCCCAGCAGCAGCCCCACCAGCGGCAGCAAGGGCCAGTCCAGCGCCGCCAGCAGCGCGGGCGGCACGCCGGGTGCGGCGGCCGCGACCCGCGCCGCCAGCCACAGCCCGGCCAGCGCCGCCAGCGACGCGCCGCGCGGCGTCGCCAGCCCGGTCCAGACACGGCCGGCGGTGAGCAGGAAGCCGATGATCACGGCGGCGGCGAAGCCGAACAGCATCTCGTGCGCATGCCACAGCAGCGGGGGCAGGGCCGGCGCCGCCGGCGGCGACGAGGCGCGCAACAGCAACCAGGCCGGCACGGCCAGCAGCGCCAGCAGCGCCGCGCCCAGGTAGAAGGGCCGGAACCCCAGCCGCCACAGCGGCCATCCCCGCGGCGGGAGCGGCACCGGGACCAGCGGTCTGCGAATCGGCGTGTTCATCGGCGGGTGGCGGGCGATTCGGGCTGCAGGCCGGCGCCGCGCAAGAAGATCGATCGTTGATGCATGTTAACGGCGGCGCGGGCTTGAAGCAATATCTTGTGTCGACCTTTGTATCGCGACGCACCGATGACGCCCTTCACCGATCCCACCCGCCCGCTGCTCTATGCCTGCTCGGGATGTTCCAGCGCCGCCCAGCTGGCCAACCACCTGGCGGTGCGGCTGGACCGCGAGGGCGTGGCCGAGATGTCGTGCATCGCCGGCATCGGCGGCGGCGTCAGGCCGCTGCTGCGGGTGGCCACCGCGGCGGCCCTGACGGGCCGGCGCATCGTCGCCATCGACGGCTGCCCGCTGGCCTGCTGCAAGGCCGCGCTGGCCCGCGCTGGCGTCGCACCCACGCGCCATGTGCAGCTGTGGCGCGCCGGCGTGCGCAAGCTGGCCCATGTCGACTACGACATCGACGAGGCCACCACCTTGCTGTCCGCGCTGCGCGCCGAACTGCGCGCCGACCCCGCCGGCGCCGACTGACCGGTGCGCAGCGCCTCAACCGGCCGGCTGCGCGCGGGCCGCCAGCGGCCCGATCGCGTCCAGCGTGTTCTTCAGCACCAGCCCCAGCTCGGTGTCGCCCTCCATCACCAGCGCGCGCTCGAAGAACAGCCGGTCGGCGTCGGCCTGGCCACGGGCCAGCGCGACCAGGGTCTGCGCCGCGGCGGCGATGCGCAGCGCCGGCGCGCCGGCGTCGGTTGCCGCCGCAAAGCCGCGCTCGCCCAGGCGCAGGCGCAGGCGCAGCCCGAGGTCGGTGACGCACAGCTCGACCACCGGGCCGGCCAGCAGCCGGCGCGCCTGGGCGTCCAGACGCGGCAGCAGCCAGCGGTCCAGCGCACGGGCCAGCACGAAGGACGGCGGCGCCACCGGCAGCCGTGCCACCAGGGCGCAGGCACGCCGGTGCAGCGGTGCCAGCCAGCCGGGCAGGCCGGCGGGCAGTCCGGCCGGCCGGCGCGGGGGGCGGGGCGCGCCGTTCAAGCGCCGCTCCAGGCCATGCCCGGGGCGCGCCGCGCGTAGCCGTCGGCCAGCGGCATGGGCACGCCGGCCTCGGCCCAGCCGGCCATGCGGGCCTGCGCCGAGGCGTCGCCGCGGCACACGGCATCGAAGTCGCGCAGCACCTGGGCGAAGCCGCGGGCGCAGGGGCTCAGGCGCAACGAGCGCGCGCCGCTGGCGCGCAGCGCCGGCAGCTGGTGCAGCAACGACTGCGTGGCCGCGCCCTGGGTCTGGGTGCCGTTGAGCACCAGGAAGGGCCGGCCCTCGCCGGTGTGCAGCAGCAGCCCGTCGGGGTCGGCCCCGCAGCGGTAGCCGCAGTCGTCCTTGCGCAGCCGGTGATGGCGCGCGGTGAAGCAGCGAGCCGAGAACGACAGCGGCACGCGGCCGAAGGCCCAGACCTCGGTGGCGATGGCCTGGCCCTGCGGCGTGCGCACCGGGTCGGCCGGCGGGTTCACCGCCGCCACCGCGTCCAGCGCCAGCTCGGTGGGCGCCACCCAGCGCGTGGCGCCCAGGTCGGCATGCTCGGCCAGCGCGGCGCGGCTGTAGATGTTCAGGTGCGGCCCCAGCACCAGCGGCACGCGGCCGGCCAGCAGCGCCAGCGCCGACGCATCGCCGGCCTCGACGGCGAACTCGCCCTGCTCGCCCTGGCGCTGCAGCAGGCGCAGGTCGGCCTCGGTCTCGATCAGGGCCTGCGCCGCCAGCACCACCTGCTTGCCGGCGGCGGCCAGTTCGCGCGCCAGCGCGAGCCAGTCGTCCAGCCGCAGCTCGCGCCGCCGCGCGCAGACCACCTCGCCCAGCACCAGGGTGTCGGCCGGGCCGTCGGCCAGCTCGGCGTAGAAGGCCAGCAGCTCGGCGCGGCCCCAGTGGTAGAGCACCGGGCCCACGGTCAGCGCGAGGCGCGACGCCTCGCTGGGCTTGGCTTGCGTCGTCATGCGGTGTCAGCGCCAGGGCCTGTCGTAGGCGCCCAGCGTGTGCTGCAGGCCCTCGGCATGGGCGTCCAGGGCGGCCGTCCAGGCCGGCAGCACGGCGTAGCGCGCGCCGCCCCGGGCGTCGGCCATGGCGCGGTCGATGGCCGCGCGCCACACGCGGGTGACCTGCTCGACATAGGCGGCGCTGCGCTGCCGGCCTTCGATCTTGATGGCGCGCACGCCGATCGCGACGAGCTGCGGCAGCAGCGCCAGCGTGTTCAGGCTGGTCGGTTCCTCCAGCGCGTAGCCGCGCCGGCCGTCGACGACGAAGCGCCCCTTGCACAGCGTGGGGTAGCCGCCCGGTTCGTCGGGCGCATAGCGGTCGATCAGCACGCCGCCCAGCCGCGCCTCGACGCCGTCCGGCGTGTCGTGCCAGCGCACATGGGCCGGCGGCGAGCACACGCCGGCGTTGTTCGGGCTGCAGCCGGTGGCCCAGGACGACAGCGTGCAGCGGCCCTCGACCATCACGCACAGGCTGCCGAAGCCGAACACCTCGATGTCGACGCCGGGGCTGTGCTGCACCACCTGGGCCACCTGCGGCAGCGTCAGCACCCGCGGCAGCACGGCGCGGCGGATGCCGTAGCGGCGGTGGTAGTAGGCGATGGCCGCATGGCTGGTGGCCGAGGCCTGCACCGACAGGTGCAGGCGCAGCTGCGGGTGGTGGTCGCGGCAGTGGGCCATCACCGCGCTGTCGGCCACGATCAGCGCGTCGGCGCCCAGCGCCGCGGCGCGGTCGACGGCGCGCCGCCAGGGGCCGTCGTCGTGTGCGTCGGCGAAGGTGTTCAGCGCCATCAGCACCTGGCGGCCGCGGGCATGGGCATAGGCCACGCCGTCGCGCACCTGGGCGTCGTCGAAGTTCAGCCCGGCGAAGTTGCGCGCGTTGGTGGCGTCCTTCAGGCCCAGGTAGACGGCGTCGGCGCCGGCATCCACCGCCGCCTGCAGCATGCGCAGCGAGCCCGCGGGGCACACCAGTTCGGGCGCGCGGCGCGCGCCGTCGGGTTCGTCGGCCATCACCCGCCTAGCGCTGTCGCCGCTCGCCGCTGGCGCGCACGCGCAGCGCCGCCGGATTCTTCAGCAGCAGCTCGTAGCCGTGCACCTCGATCAGGCCACCGTCGGCCAGCCGGCGCAGGCAGCGCGACAACGTCTCCTTGGCCATCGCCAGCTGGCGCGCGATCGACTGCTTCTCGTCGTGCAGCCTCAGCGCCACCGGCGCATCGTCCACCGGCCGCGCCTGGTCCAGCAGCCACTGCGCCACGCGCGCCAGCCCGTCCTGCGTGGCCAGCGCGCGCCGGCCTCGGGCCAGCTCGCGCAGCTGCGCCGCCATCACCCGGCCCATGCCGTCCAGCAGCTCGGGGTCGGCGGCGGCGGCCGCCTGCAACGCCTCCAGCGGCAGGGCCCACAGCCGCGCCGGCATGCGGCACTCGGCATCGTCGATCCAGCCGCCGCCGTCCCAGCCCGCGGCCAGGTCCAGCCAGCTGCCGGCGCGGCGCACGCAGCGCTCCTGGAAGCGGCTGCCACAGCGGGTGCCCAGCGCCACCCGGCCCTCGGCCAGCAGCCACCAGGCCGGCGTCCGTGGCAAGCCTGTCAGCGGCCCGGCGGGCAGCGCGTGTTCGCGCAGCGCGGCGCCCAGCGCCTCGAGCGCCCGCAGGCCCGGGCGCGCCGGCGCGAAGGCGCCGCGCAGCAGCCTCAGGCAGGCCGCATCGACGTCGACGGCCCGCCCCTGCGCGGACGGCTGTGCCGGCGCGCGCCGCCTGCTGGCCGCGCCCTGCTCGGGGGCGGCGCTGGCGCAGCGGGGATGGGTCTCGGGCAGGGGCATGGCCGGGCTCTTGCCGCGAACTGTCGCGCCAAGGGCGCAACCGCGCTTTGTCCTGGCGCAAACGCGCTGCAGGCGCCGCCTGCCGGCGGGCCCAGGGGTCGGCACGCCGGGCCCCGGCGCCGCGCCGGACCTGAAGCTCACTCTATGATGACCCTTCAAGTGCACGGGCCGGCGGTGCGGCGGACCCCGCGTGCCTTCCCCAGGAGCGAGCCATGCGGCTGACGACCATGAGCGACTACGCGATGCGCGTGCTGATGTACGTGGCCCACCAGCCGCAGCGGCTGTGCACCATCGGCGAGATCGCCGCCGCCTTCGCCATCTCGGAGGCGCACCTGATGAAGGTGACGCACCGGCTGGGCCAGGAGGGCTTCCTGGAGACCGTGCGCGGCAAGGGCGGCGGCATGCGCCTGGCGCTGGAGCCGGGGCAGATCCGGCTCGGCGACGTGCTGCGGCGCATCGAGCCCGACTTCGCGCTGGTCGAGTGCCTGGGCGCCGACGATGCCTGCGCCATCAGCGGGCGCTGCCGGCTCACCGCCATCGTGCGCCAGGCGGGTGAGGACTTCCTCGCCCGCTTCGATGCGCACACCCTGGCCGACCTGCTGCCCGACGCGGCGGCGGGCGGCGCGCGCGGCTCGCCGCGCCCGCTGCTGCGCCTGCGGCCGGCGGCGGCGCCGAAGGCGGCGCACCAACGCGCCCCGCGCGGCTAGCGGTCGAGCTCGCGGTCCAGCAGCCGGTTGCGCGCCTGGTCCAGGTGGTAGCGCATCGCGATGGCGGCGCTGTCGCCGTCGCCGACGCGGATCGCGTGCACGATGTGCGCGTGCTCGTCGAGCACGCGTTCGCGGCGCTCGCGCGAGGCGGTGCCGGTGATCGACAGCGTCACCTGCATCAGCCCGCGCACCCGGGTGGCGATGCCGTCCAGCGTCTGCAGCAGCAAGGCGTTGCCCGCGGCCTCGGCGATGGCGCGGTGGAAGGCGTAGTCGGCATCGCTGGCCGCCGCGCCGCGCGCGATGCTGCGGCGCAGGCGCTGCGCCGCGGCCTCGATGGCCGCCAGCTGCGCGTCGCTGCGCTGGCGCGCCGCCTGCTGCGCCGACAAGGCCTCGAGCACCAGGCGGATCTCCATCGCCTCGAGCAGCTCGCGCAGGCTGTGCTGGGTGGTCAGCTGCGCGACGCGGGCGTCGGGCCGGCGCTGCACGTAGTTGCCCGAGCCATGGCGCGCGACGACGATGCCGTCGTTCTGCAGCCGCTGCAGCGCCTCGCGCAGCACCGGGCGCGAGACCTGCAGGCGCAGCGCCAGCTGCGTCTCGGCGGGCAGCCGGTCGCCGGCGACATGCTCGCCGGCCAGGATCTCGGCCAGCAGGCGCTCGTAGACGGCATCCGACAGGCGCGGGCGCTCGGCGGGCGCGGCTGGCGGATGGTCGCGCGGCGCGCGTGGCTTCGAGGCGGGGTTCATGGCGGGTGGGTCCGCCGCGATTCTAGGAAGCGCCCGCGGCGGCGCCCCCGGGATCACCCCCGGTCGCGGTGGCCATGGACAAGTGGTAAAGTCGTCTGACCACTTAGCCACCCCGGGCCCCGGCCGCCGATCCGGCCGCAGGGGCCGCCCGCCACGATGTCCGCCACCCCTTCCCCTCCGGCCGCCGTCCACGCCGCGGCGCAGGCCGCCGCCGGTGCCTTCCCTGCCTGGGCCGCCAGCGACGGCGCCGCCCGCGCCGCCTTGCTGCGCGGCCTGGCCGATGCGCTGCAGGCCGCACGCGAGCAGCTGCTGCCGCTGGCCGACGCCGAGACGGCTCTGGGCGCCGCGCGCCTGAGCGGCGAGATCGACCGCACCGCCTTCCAGCTGCGCGCCTTTGCCGACCTGGCGTTGGCCGGCGTGCCCTACGCCGTCGTCGACGACCCGGCGGTGGCCGGCGCGCCGCCGCTGGGCCACCCGGCGCTGCTGCGCCAGCGCCAGCCGCTGGGGCCGGTGGCGATGTTCTCGGCCAGCAACTTCCCCTTCGCCTTCAGCGTGCTCGGGGGCGACACGGCGTCGGCGCTGGCCGCTGGCTGCCCGGTGGTGGTCAAGGCCCACCCGGGCCACCCGCAGCTGTCGCGCGCCACGGCCGAGCTGGCCGCCGGCGTGGTCGCGGCGCTGGGCCTGCCGGCGGGCCTGTTCGGCCATGTCGAGGGCGGTGTGGCCGAGGGCGTGGCGCTGGTGCAGCACCCGGCCATCGCCGCCGTGGCCTTCACCGGCAGCGTGCGCGGCGGGCTGGCGCTGCAGCAGGTGGCGTTGCAGCGGGCCCGGCCCATCCCCTTCTTCGGCGAACTGGGCTCGGTGAACCCGGTGGTGGCATTGCCGGCGGCGCTGCGTGCCCGCAGCACCGAGCTGGCGGCGGCGCTGGCCGGCTCGATCACGCTGGGCTGCGGCCAGTTCTGCACCAGCCCCGGCATCGTCGTGCTGCTGCCCGACGCCGCCAGCGAGGCCTTCGCCGACGCGCTGCAGGCGGCGCTGGCCGCGGCCACGCCGCACGCGATGCTGCATGCCGGCATGCGCCAGCACTTCGACGCCGGCGTCGCAAAGCTGGCCGGCCAGCCCGGGCTGCGCCTGCGCCTGGCCGGCAATGCCGGCGCCGGTGCGGCGCCCGCGCCGGTGCTCGCCGAGGTCGACGCCGAGGCCTTCATCGCCAACCCGGCGCTGCACGACGAGGTCTTCGGCCCGGCGGCGCTGCTGGTGCGCGCCGGCTCGGTGGCCCAGGCCTGCGCCGTGCTGCACGCGGTGGGCGGCAGCCTGACCTGCACGCTGTGGGGCGCGGACGACGACAGCCCGGACCACCGCGCCCTGGTGCGCGCCGCCAGCGCCATCGCCGGCCGCGTGCTGTTCGCCGGCGTGCCCACCGGCGTGGCCGTGTGTGCCGGCCAGCAGCATGGCGGCCCCTTCCCCAGCTCGACCCGACCCGACACCACCTCGGTGGGCCATGCGGCGCTGGACCGCTTCCTGCGCCCGCTGGCGCTGCAGGACGCGCCGGACTGGGTGCGTTCTTTCAACGGCAAACCCTGCTGAGCAGTCCATGAGCAAGCAACCCGAAGACCTGCGCAGCGCGCGCTGGTTCGCCCCCGACGACCTGCGCAGCTTCGGCCACCGCAGCCGCGTGATGCAGATGGGCTATGCCCCGGCCGACTGGGCGGGCAAGCCGGTGATCGCCATCGTCAACACCTGGAGCGACGCCAACCAGTGCCACGCGCACTTCAAGCAGCGCGTCGACGACGTCAAGCGCGGCGTGCTGCAGGCCGGCGGCTTCCCGCTGGAGCTGCCGGCGATCTCGCTCTCCGAGAGCCTGGTCAAGCCCACCACCATGCTCTACCGCAACTTCCTGGCGATGGAGACCGAGGAACTGCTGCGCAGCCACCCGGTGGACGGCGCCGTGCTGATGGGCGGCTGCGACAAGACCACGCCGGGGCTGACCATGGGCGCGCTCAGCATGGGCCTGCCCTTCGTCTACCTGCCCGCCGGCCCCATGCTGCGCGGCAACTGGCGCGGCCAGGTGCTGGGCTCGGGCAGCGACGCCTGGAAGTACTGGGACGAGCGCCGCGCCGGCCAGATCGACGACGCTGCCTGGCAGGAGATGGAAGGCGGCATCGCGCGCAGCCACGGCACCTGCATGACCATGGGCACCGCCGCCACGATGATGGGCATCGCCGAGGCCCTGGGCCTGACGCTGCCCGGCGCCAGCAGCATCCCAGCGGCCGATGCCAACCATGTGCGCATGAGCGCCGAATGCGGCCGCCGCGCGGTGCAGATGGTGTGGGACGACCTGACGCCGGCGCGCCTGCTGTCGCGTGAGAGTTTCCTCAACGGCATCGCCTGCGCGATGGCGATGGGCTGCAGCACCAACGCCATCATCCACCTGGTGGCGATGAGCCGCCGCGCCGGCCACCCGGTGACGCTGGACGACTTCGACGCCGCCAGCCGCCGCGTGCCGGTGATCGCCAACATCCGGCCCAGCGGCACGCAGTACCTGATGGAGGACTTCTACTACGCCGGTGGCCTGCCGGCGCTGCTGCAGCGCATCCGGGCGCACCTGCACACCGGCGCGCTCACCGTCAACGGCCGCACGCTGGGCGAGAACATCGAAGGCGCGCAGGTCTGGCAGGACGACGTGATCCGCCCGCTGGACCAGCCCATCTACGCCGAGGGCGCGCTGGCGGTGCTGCGCGGCAACCTGGCCCCCGACGGCGTCATCATCAAGCCCAGCGCCGTGGCGCCCCAGCTGCTGCAGCACAGCGGCCGCGCGCTGGTCTTCGACGACTACCCCAGCCTGAAGGCGGCCAGCGAGGACCCCGAGCTGGACGTCACGGCCGACGACATCCTGGTGCTGCGCTACGCCGGCCCGCTGGGTGCCGGCATGCCCGAGTGGGGCATGCTGCCCATCCCGACCAAGCTGCTGAAGCAGGGCGTGCGCGACATGCTGCGCCTGAGCGACGCGCGCATGAGCGGCACCAGCTACGGCGGCTGCCTGCTGCACTGCGCGCCCGAGGCCGCCGTCGGCGGGCCGCTGGCGCTGGTCAAGACCGGCGACCGCATCACGGTGGACGTGCCGGCGCGCCGCATCCACCTGGACGTGAGCGACGACGAACTGGCCGCGCGCCGCGCCGCCTGGGTGCCGCCGCCGCCGCGCTGGCAGCGCGGCTACGGCTGGATGTTCAGCCACCACATCAAGCAGGCCCACGAGGGCTGCGACTTCGACTTCCTTGAAACGGAGTTCGGGCCGCCGGTGCCGGAACCCGACATCTACTGATGGCCCCCAGGCTCCCTCCCGGTCGCCACCCCCCGAGGGGGCCGCTGGCTGCGGACCGGCAGAGCCGGATCCGCGCCATGACCTCGAATCACTTTCAAAGGCAGCCGCACGCACACCATGAACTCTGAGACCCGTTCCAAGTTGATGGCGGTGAGCACCGCCACGCTGTGCACCGCGCTGTACAAGCGCGGGCTGCGCAACCAGTTCATCCAGGACGTGCGCCCGCTCAACCCGGGGCTGCCGAACATGGTGGGCCCGGCGTTCACGCTGCGCTACATCCCGGCGCGCGAGGACCTGAACCCGATCACGGTGTTCCAGGACCGCCAGCACCCGCAGCGCCAGGCCGTCGAGCGCTGCCCCGCGGGCGCGGTGCTGGTCATCGACAGCCGCAAGGACGCGCGCGCCGCCTCGGCCGGCGGCATCCTGGTGGCGCGGCTGCAGGCGCGCGGCGTGGCCGGCGTGGTCAGCGACGGGGGCTTCCGCGACAGCCCCGAGATCGCGCGCATGCAGATCCCGGCCTACCACCACCGCCCCAGCGCGCCGACCAACATCACGCTGCACCACGCGATCGACATCGACGTGCCCATCGGCTGCGGCGACGCGCCGGTGTTCCCCGGCGACATCGTCGTCGGCGACGCCGAGGGCGTGGTGGTGATCCCGGCGCAGATCGCCGACGAGGTGGCTGCCGAGGCGCACGAGATGACGGCCTTCGAGGACTTCGTGCAGGAACGCGTGCGCGCCGGCCACAGCATCCTCGGCCTGTACCCGGCCACCGACCCCGCCACCGCACCGGCCTTCGCCGCCTGGCGCGCCGCCCACGGCCGCTAGGGCCGGCCCGCAGGCACCGACCTCAGACACCACACCAGGAGACACCGCGCATGACCACCCGACGCCTGTTCACCGTCCGCGCCGCGGCCACCGCCACGCTGGGCGCGCTGGCCCTGCTGGCCGCCCTGCCCGCGCTGGCCCAGCCCTTCCCGAGCAAGCCGATCAAGATCGTCAGCCCCTTCCCGCCCGGCGGCACCAGCGACGTGATGGCCCGCATCCTGGCGCCCGGCCTGAGCAAGGAGCTGGGCCAGCCGGTGATCATCGAGAACATCGGCGGCGCCGGCGGCACCATCGGCACCATCAAGGCGCTGCAGGCCGCGGCCGACGGCTACACGCTGATCCAGACCGGCGTCGGCCAGAACGCCGTGGCGCATGGCCTGGACCCCAAGCTGCCCTACGACTCGCTGCGCGACTTCGTCCACCTGACGCAGGTGCACTCGGGGCCCAACGTGCTCGTCGTGCACCCCGACCAGCCCTTCAAGACCTTCCAGGAACTGGTGGCCTTCATCCGCAGGAATCCGGGCAAGCTGGACTACGGCTACACCCATGCCGCCAGCGGCCACATGGCGATGGAGCTGTTCAAGCAGGTGGGCGGCGAGGGCGGCAAGCCGCTGTACATCGTCGGCATCCCCTACCGCGGCGGCGGCCCGATGCTGCAGGACCTGCTGGCCGGCCAGATCCCGATGATGTTCATCAACCAGGACGCCGCGCTGCCGCACGTGAAGGCCGGCAAGCTGCGCCCGCTGGCCGTGACCAGCGCGCAGCGCAACCCGCTGTACCCCGAGGTGCCCACCATCGCCGAGACTGGGCTGAAGGGCTTCGAGGCGCTGTCCTGGTCGGGCATGTCGGTGGCCAAGGGCACGCCGCAGCCCATCGTCGAGCGGCTCGAGGCGGCGCTGGTCAAGGTGATGAACAGCGCCGAGGTGCGCGAGCGCCTCACCAGCGTCGGCTTCGTCGTGCCCACGCTGGGCTCGGCGCCCTACACCGCCTTCGTCAAGAAGGAGATCGATCTGTGGAGCCGGGTGATCAAGGCCGGCGGCATCAAGCCGCAGTGAAGCCGCCGTGAAGCCGCTGCGCGCCGCGCGGGCCGGGCATGGCTGAGCCCGGCCCGGTCCGCGTCTTCGTCAGCCACCCGGCCGACAAGCTCGACCTCTACTACGGCGCGCGCGCACTGTCGGCGCTGCGCGGCATCGCCGAGGTGGTGCTGAACCCCCAGCCGCGCGACCTGGCCGGCGCCGAGCTGGTCGACGCGGCACAGGGCTGCGACGCCGTCGTCGCCTACCGCCAGACGGTGGCCGACGCGGCCTTCTTCGCCGGCCTGCCGCGGCTCAAGGCGCTGCTGCGCAACGCGATGGACATCCGCAGCATCGACGTGGCCGCGGCCAGTGCCCACGGCGTGCTGGTCACGCGCGCCAGCGCCGGCTTCCACAACGCCGTGGCCGAGTGGGTGCTGGGCGCGATGATCGACCTGGCGCGCGGCAGCAGCAGCCATGTGCAGGCCTACCGCCGCGGCGAAGCGGCCGTGCCGCGCATGGGCCGCGAGCTGCGCGGCTCGGCGCTGGGCATCGTCGGCTACGGCGGCATCGGCCAGCGCCTGGGCGCGCTGGCGCAGGCGCTGGGCATGCGCGTGGGGGTGCACACGCCACAGCCGGTGCCGGGCCACGCCGGCGTGGCCGTGCTGCCCTTCGATGAACTGCTGGCCTGGTCGGACTTCGTGGTCTGCCTGGCGCCGGCGCTGCCCGAGACCGCGGGGCTGTTCAACGCCGCGGCCTTCGCGGCGATGCAGCCCGGCGCCTTCTTCGTCAACGCCGCGCGCGGCGAGCTGGTCGACGAGGCGGCGTTGCTGGCCGCGCTCGAAGGCAACCGGCTGGCCGGCGCCGCGCTGGATGTGGGCATGGCACCCGACCAGATGCCCAGCCCGGCGCTGGCCGCCCACCCGCACGTGCTGGCCACGCCACATGTGGGCGGCCTGACCCGGCCCGCCGTCGAGCACCAGGCGCTGGAGACCGTGGCCCAGCTGCAGGGGCTGCTGCGCGGCGAGATGCCTGCGGGGGCGGTCAACCCCGAAGCCGCGTGGCGCTGGCCGTGGCCGCCATCCGGGCCCGCGCCTCGTGCCGCAGCCACAGTTCCAGCAGCGCCAGGTTGAGCAGCCAGCAGGCCCAGGCAGCCACGGCAAAGGCGGTGGTAAAGCGCACGCCGGCCAGCAGCTGCAGCCCGAGCAGCACGCGCAGGGTCAGCGCCGAGAAGGTCATCGCGTAGCTGCGCCGCATCCAGCGGCGGTGCGCCTCGATCTGGCCGCGGCAGGCCGCGCGCCAGCCCAGCGCCGTAGCCGCCACCCAGGCCACGGCGAGCACCGCGAAGGCGCTGCTGCTGGCCGCGCCGGAGGCGCCGGCAGCCCAGAACGCCGGCGTGGGCAGCGCCGCGGCCAGCACGGCCAGCACGTACACCCGGCCGGTCAGCCGATGGGCGAAGCTGCCGCGGCGCAGCAGCGCGGCCAGCAGCGCACCGCTGACGATGGCCACCGCGCCGCCCAGGCCGTGCAGCCAGCCCAGCAGGGGCAGCGCCAGCAGGTTGGCCTTGAAGCCGCGTCCGCCCACCAGGTCGGTGGCCAGGAACCCGACCGCGTTGCCGGCGGCGAACAGTGCGCCCAGCACCAGCAGCGCAGCGCCCGCGCGCGCCAGCTGGCGCTTCATGGCAGCTGCAGGCGCATCACGGCCGGCGGCTGCAGGCTGACGCGGGCCTGGTCCCAGGTGGGCGGCCCGAGGCCCGGCCTGGCGCCATTGGAGAAGGCGCCGGGCTCGGACGGAATGCCCAGCAGGTTGCGGTCGTTGCGGCCGTTGCCGTTGAGGTCGTGGTAGGCCGCCGCCGCATAGTCACCCGCGGGCAGGTCGTCGAAGCACACCGCCACCCCGGGCAGCGCTGCATCGGCCACGGCGTGGCGCAGGGCCTGGCGCAGGAAGCGTTCGGGGCTGCCGAAGAGGGCAATGCGCACCTGCCCCTGGGCGCTGCGCAAGCCCTGGACCTCGACGCGCAGCGCGCACGCTGCGCCGCTGGCCGGTCCGGCCCCGGCCAGCGGCGGCAAGCTCAGCAGCGCCGCGCCCGCGAGGGCAGCGCCGAGGCGCCGCATGCGGTTCATCGCTGCAGCCCCCGGACCAGCTGCTCCAGGTGCTGCAGGTGGCGTCGCAAGGCCCCGGCGCCGGCCTCGCTGATGCGGTAACGGGTGTTGGGCCTGTCCTGCACGAAGCGCTTGTGCTGCTCGACCAGGCCCGCCTCGAGCAGCTTTCGCAAGTGGGTCGAGAGGTTGCCGTCGGTGACCCCCAGCGCGTCGCGCAAGGCGGTGTGGTCCATCCAGTCGGTGGTGGCCAGCAGCGTCAACACGCCCAGGCGGACCTTGGCGTGGACCAGGTCGTCGAAGTCGGCCGGATTGGGCAGGCTCATGCGCCGGCGCGCGCCTGCCAGCGGCGCGGCAGGCGCCAGGCCGGCCAGGCCATCAGCAGCAACATGGCCACCGCCAGCACCACCAGGTGTGCCGGCCGCGGCAGCCACAGCGACAGAGCCGCCGCCAGCCACCAGCCCCCCGCACAGGCACGCAGCCAGGGCTCGCGCAACAGGCTGGCGCTGCTCCAGCAGGCCGAGGCGAGCACCACCTGCAGCGCAGCGGCCAGTGCGGCCCCGCTCAGCAGGCCGCTGAGCGCGCCGCCGAAGCCCAGCAGCGTCATCGCAATCCAGGTACCCGACCAGATCGACGCCAGCGCGCCACCGCCGCGCAGCTGGGCGCCGCTGCGTCGTTGCGCGCGGTGCCACAGCAGCAGCGACAGCCCCCAACCGGTGGCGATCACCGCGGCCCACAGCGGCAGCGGATCCACGCGCCACCAACCCGCCAGCGCCATCAGCTCGGCCATGGCGCCGGCGGCGACCAGCAGCGCCCAGGCCATCATGGGCCGCGCGTCGATGACGAAGCGGCGCTGTGCGTCGTCGGCGACGGCCGCCAGGAAGCGCAGCATCTCGGCCGCCGACTCGCGGGCCTCGGGATTGCCCGTGTGGGGGGGCGGGAAGGGTTCGGCCATGGACAGAACAGAAGAGTACTTTGCGATAGAGAGTACTCTTCAGATCACTGGCGATCAAGCCCCCAGCACCCGGGGCCGCTGCGAAGTCGCGTGCCGCGCCGCGACCCGGCAGCACGCCAGCGCAAGGCGCGCGCGAGAATGCGCTGCAGCGGGCGGCCGCGCCGGCGCGGCGCGTTGCGGCGGGCCTTGGCCGCCGGCCCATTCGCCACCCTGCCGCGCTCATACATGCCCATGCCGCACGCCCCCGCCCCCCTGCAGCCCAGCGCAATGGCCGCGGCCATCGCCTGGTCCCAGGCCCACGAGATCGACTGGGTGCGCGACCCCGCTGCCGCTCCCGGCCCCGGCCAGCGGCCCTACGGCGTGCACCATGACGACCCGCCGCCCTGGAACCGCGCGCTGGGGCCGCTGCACCCGCGCGGCGGCGTCAGCGGCGTGGTCTGGCAGCAGGGCCGCGAGCTGGCCGCCTGGGGCGAGCCCGATCGCGCCGGCCAGACCTTCAGTGTCGCCAAGACCTACCTGGCCCTGCTGGCCGGCCTGGCCCGCCAACGCGGCCTGCTGCCCGACCTGGACGAGCCGGTGGCGGCACGCCTGCCCGGCATCGGCTTCGACGCGCCGGCCGCCGGCCAGGCCCGCAACGACCTCGTTAGCTGGCGCATGCTGATGCAGCAGACCAGCGAGTGGGGCGGCCGTTGCCTGGGCCTGGACGACCAGGCCGACCGCTGGCGCAAGGTGGCCAGCGACCCGCGCACCGCCAGCGGGCCAAGTCGTGACGAGCGGCCCGCAAGCGGGCCGAGTGGTGGCGAGCGGCCCGCCAGCGGGCCGAGTGGTGGCGAGCGGCCCGCCAGCGGGCCGAAGGGCGGCGCGCGGCCGCTGCAGGCGCCGGGCAGTTACTGGGAGTACAACGACGTGCGCGTCAACCAGCTCTCGCTGGCGCTGCTGCACCTGTGGCGCGAGCCGCTGCCGCAGGTCTTCCAACGCGAGCTGCTGCAGCCGCTGGGCGGCGGCACCGGCTTCGCCTGGGAGGCCTACGAGCACGCGGGGGTGGACGTCGGCGGGCAACGCCTGCCCAGCGTGCCCGGCGGCACGCACTGGGGCGGCGGCGTGCGCATCTCGGCGCGCGACCAGACGCGCATCGGCCAGCTGTTGCTGGACGATGGCTTGCTGGGCGACGGCCGCCGGCTGCTGCCCGCCGGCTGGTTCGCCGAGATGTCGCGGCCCTGCGCCATCGCGCCCTTCTACGGCCTGTGCTGCTGGCTGAACCCGGGCGGCGTGGCCCTGCCCGCCGCCAGCGAGCAGGCGGTGTTGATGCAGGGCGCCGGTGGCCACCTGGTCTGGGTCGACCCGCCGCTGGCGCTGGTGGCGGTGCTGCGTTGGGTGGACCCGGCGGCGCAGGCCGGCTTCGCCCAGCGGCTGCTGGCGCAGCGCACATGAGCGCGGCCTCCACCGCGCCCGGCTTCGAGCCGCTGCCCGACGCGGTGTCGCGCCATGCGCGGGTGATGCCCGACGCGGCGGCGCTGGTCACGGTGCAGCCCGATGGCCGCGACGACCTGCTGCGCTGGGCTGCGCTCGACGAGCAGGTGCACCGCGGCGCCGCCGCGCTGCAGCGCGACGGGCTGCAGCCGGGCGAGGCGGTGGCGATCTGCGCCGCGTCGAGCAACGCCTACGTCGTGCTCTTCCTGGCCACGCTGCGCGCCGGCGGCGTGGTGGCGCCCATCGCCCCCGGCGGCACGCCGCCGCAGATCGCGGCCATGGTGGCAGACAGCGGCGCGCGGCTGCTGGGCTGCGACGCCGCGGTGCATGCGGCGCTGGCCGACGAACTGGCGGGCCTGCCGCGCCTGCAGCTGGACGATGACGCCGCCTGGCAGGGCTGGCTGGCGGCGCCCGGTTCGCGCCCCGCGCCGGTCGCGATAGACCCCGAGGCGCCGTTCAACATCATCTACTCGTCGGGCACCACGGGCACGCCCAAGGGCATCGTGCAGGCGCATGCGATGCGCGCCGCGCAGGTGCAGCGCGCCGCCGCCGCCGGCTACGGCCCGGGCACGGTGACGCTGCTGGCCACGCCGCTGTACAGCAACACGACGCTGGTGGCGGCCATCCCCACGCTGGCGCGCGGCGGCACCCTGGTGCTGTGCCCCAAGTTCGACAACGCCGCCTACCTGGCGGCCGCGCAGCGTCACCGCGCCACCCACACCATGCTGGTGCCGGTGCAGTACCGCCGCTTGCTGGACTTCGCCGGCTTCGACGCCGCCGACCTCTCGAGCTTCCGCTTCAAGGCCTGCACCAGCGCGCCTCTGGCCGCCGAGACCAAGGCCGAGCTGCTGCGCCGCTGGCCGGGCGAGCTGGCCGAGTACTACGGCCTCACCGAGGGCGGTGCCACGGCCATCCTCTACGCCCGCCAGCACCCGGACAAGCTGCACACCGTGGGCCGGCCGGCCGAGGGGCACGAGTTCAAGCTGATCGACGAAGACGGCCGCGAGCTGCCGCCTGGGCCCGACACGGTGGGCGAGCTGGTCGGCCGCAGCGCGGTGATGATGAGCGGCTACCACCGCCGCCCCGAGGCCACGCGCGAGGCCGAGTGGTTCGACGCGCAAGGCCGGCGCTTCCTGCGCAGCGGCGACATCGGCCGCTTCGACGCCGACGGCTTCCTGCAGCTGCTGGACCGGCGCAAGGACCTGATCATCAGCGGCGGCTTCAACCTCTACCCCAGCGACCTGGAGGCGGTGCTGCGCCAGCACCCGGCGGTGGCCGACTGCGCCGTGGTCGGGGTGGCCAGCGCCACCTGGGGCGAGACGCCGGTGGCCTTCGTGGTGCGCCGCGCCGGCCACGCCGAGAGCGAAGACGCGCTGCGCGACTGGTTCGCCGCGCGCGTGGGCAAGACGCAGCGCCTGGCCGGGCTGCGCTTCGTCGCCGAGCTGCCGCGCAGCGCCATCGGCAAGGTGCTGCGCCGCGAGCTGCGCGAGGCCTGGGGCCAAGGCAGCAGCTAGGGCCGGGCGCGGCACAGCGGGCACCATGCACCGGCCCGGGCATCGCGCGGCGCCGGGCGGCGCGGGCCGCCACGGCTGGCGCGCAGGCTCGCCGCCCTGGCCATCGCCGGGGCACGGACTGCGGGACGGACCGCAGCTTGCAAATGCGAATCGTTCGCATTAAATTCGCTGCAAATCGCTGAGCTACCGCCTCGCTTGCGGCCTGCCAGTGCCTGCCGCGCCCGCGGCCATGCCCCGCCCACCCAGACCATGTGCCAGTCCACCCGCCCGCCGATGGCGCTGCGCGCCACCGCCCTCTTCGTCGACCAGCCCGCGGCAGCGGTGCCGCCGACAGCAGCCCCCGCCGAGCCAGCGGCCGCCGCCAGCGCGCGGCCGGCAGCAGGCACCCGCCGCCGCCGGCTGTGGGACCTGGGCGCGCACACCCACTGCCCGGTGCTGGGCGTCTGCCTGCCGCTGCCGGCGCTGCGCCGGCTGGCCACGCGCAGCCTGGGTGGCCGGCCACCGGCCGACGACTACGAACTGCACGTGGGCCTGGTCGCCGAGTGCCGCCAGCGCGGCCGCATGGCCGAGGCACTGCAGCGCGAACTGGACCGCCGCCACGCCGCCGCGCTGCGCGCCAGCGCAACGGCCAAGACGCCCGATGCGCTGGCCGCCTGGTGGCGCCAGGCCAGCGCCGACGCCGGCCCGGAGGACGCGCTGGCCGGTGCACTCTGGGCCACGCTCACCCACGCCCGCTGCAGCCCGGCGCTGGAGCAGCAGGTGCTGGGCGAGGTGCACATGCTGCAGCACCAGGTGGGCATGGCCGGGCGCGCCGACCTGGCGCGGCTGGAGGCGCTGCAGGACGAGAACGCCCTGCTGGCGCGCGAGCTGGCCCGGGCGCAGCAGCGTGCCACCCAGGCCACGCGCAGCCTGGCCCAGCGCGTCGAGGCGCTGCAGGCCCAGCTGCAACGCGCCCAGGCCGAGCAGATGGCGCGCGACACCACCATCGCCGCGCTGCGCGACGAGCTGGCGCAGCTGCACGCCGCCGTGCCGGCGCTGCGTTGCCGCCGCGAGCTGGCCGCCGAGGTGACGGCGCAGGCCGCGCGCGCCCAGGCGCTGGAGCGCGAGGCGCTGGCGCTGCGCCACGAGGCCGAACGCCAGCGCCACCGGGCGCAGGTGGCGGAGGCGGCCCTGGCCTCGCGCAGGGCCGTGGGCGCACCGCCGGCGGCGCCTGCCGGAGCGGCCACGGCGCCCGCGGCCCCCGGCCGAGACGACCCCGCCGCCGAGCTGCGCGACCGCGCCGTGCTCTGCGTCGGCGGCCGTGCCGGCAGCGTGCCCCGCTACCGCGCGCTGGTCGAGGCCGCCGGCGCGCGCTTCCTGCACCACGACGGCGGCGAGGAAGACCCCGTGGCCCGGCTGGACGCCACGCTGTCGGCGGCCGACCTGGTGATCTGCCAGACCGGCTGCGTCAGCCACGACGCCTACTGGCGCGTGAAGGACCACTGCAGGCGTACCGGCAAGCGCTGCGCCTTCGTCGAACGGCCCAGCCGCGCCGGGCTGGCGCGCGCGCTGCAGGCGCTGGCGTGCGCCGGGCAGCCCGCCGACGCCAGCGGCGACCGGGCCGCGGACGCGGCCGCGCAGCAGGAGGGCGCCCGATGAGCGCCACCACCCGCGGGCCGCGCCCGCCCCACGGCGCCGAGGCGCGGCGCTGGCTGCAGCGTTTCGACCGCATCGGCATCGGCGTGCGCTGCGCCTACAACCCGCAGCGGCCGCAGGCCATCGCCGCCTACCTGGGCATGGCCGCCCAGCTGGGCGCGCTGGGCGTGCTGCCACGCGCCGCGGCGCAGGGCCGGGTGCTGGAGGTGCTGCTGCAGGCGGCGCACGACAGCGCGCTGCCGCTGCCCTGGCGCCGCGCCTGCGCCGAGTACGCCGTGCGCCCGGTGGCGCGGCTGCGCACGCTGCTGGGGCCTTGCCGCGGCGACGCGCTGGCGGCGGCGCTGGCGGCCACCCACGAGATGCTCGACGCGGCGGGCGGCGCCTAGCATCGCGCTGCGGCCCTCACCGCTCCGGATCGCGCCTGCGCCGGGCCCGGGCGTCTCCAACCGCATCCTCCCCCGGCACGGCACCGAGGCCGCCGCCTTGCGCACCCGGCGCCTGGAGGGCCCCGCCGAGTGCCCGGGGGCCGTTGCCGCCAGCCCCGAGGACGCGCGCGGCGAACCGCCGCAGGCGCCCGCCGCCCGCCCGGCCGACCGGCGCGACGGCGCCACGCTGGGCGCCCTCGCCGCCGACGGCGCGCTGCCGCGCGTCAACGCCGGCAAAGCCCCGTCGCCGGACCCGTGCGGCTCGCCGGGCTTCGGGCCCCAGGGGCTGGAACCTGGCGACCGGTTCGCCGGGGTCGAGCAGCACGACCCGTGCCTGACGCGCCCCGCGCCCGCGGCCCACGCCCAGGCCATCGCCACCGCCACCGCCACCGCGGCGAGGACCACGTGAAGTATTAATACTACAGCCGCTCTCGACCATTCCCGCTGAAACACATGGAGTTTCCGCCGATGCTGAGCGTCATGCGTGTATCTAGACTACATCGATGGACCTCGCTTCCGCTGCCCTCCCGGGCGACCTGGCTACCCGGCCCGGGTCCGAGGCCGCGCGCCGCCAGGCCCAGCGGGACTTTGCCGCCAGCGGCGCCAACCTGGCCGTGGGCGGGCTGTCGGGGCTGCCCTGGTCGGCCGCCGAGCTGCGGCGCCTGGACGCCGGCTCGCCCGGCGTGCTGCGGCGCATCGCCAGCGGCCTGACCAGCGTCGTCTTCCAGCTGCGTGACGACGCCGGCCGCCACTGGGCGCTGAAGCGCGCCTGGCCGCAGGCCCGCGTGCACAACGTCGACGGCCAGACCTCGTTCCTCAACGAGGTGCAGCGCCGCGCCGACATCAACGGGCTGCTGGCGCGCGGCGGCGGCCTGCCGGGGCTGGCGGCGCTGCCGCACACCCGCTACGCCGACTACCGCGCCGGGCTGATCCTGTCACCCTGGATAGACGGCTCGGCCGTCACCGACTGGGACGAGCGCCGCCTGCTGCAGGTGCTGCAGGCGGCCTGCGCGCTGTGGCTGGAGGGCTTGTTCGAGTGGGACCTGAGCGGCGGCAACCTGCTCGACGACGGCCGCCAGATGCGGCTGTTCGACTTCGGCTACTGCTACCGCTTCGACCCGCTGCGCCAGTTCAACCCGGCCGGCAGCGGCATCGGCGTGCCGCTGTTCCACCCCGCCGAGCGCTTCGAGACGCGGCACCTGTCTGGCGTGCTGCTGGCGCTGGAGCGCGACGTCGGCGAGGCCGCCGCGCTGGCGCTGTTCCGCCGCGCCAAGCAGGCCGCCGTGGAGGCCTACGCCGAGCTGCGCGCCGCCGCCGCCGCGCGCGGCGCCTCGGCCGAGGTGCTGGGCTGGCTGGACGGCATCGGCGCCAGCTGGCGCACCGGCCTGCGCGACGGCGCCGAGGCGCTGTACTTCGCCGAGCAGTGGCGTTCGCACGCGCTGGACCTGGCCGACGACCTCGGCGGCCGCAGCTGCACCGCCACCACGCTGGCGCGCGCCGACTGGCTGCTGGCCGCGCTGCGCAGCCACCCCCAGGCCGTGCGCGGCGCGCTGTTCGGCGCCGACGCCGGGCTGGACGCCGCCGCGCTGCGCGCGCGCTACGCCGGCTACCGCGAGCAGGCGGCCCTGTGGCAGATCACCGCCCCACCCGACCCCACCCCTCAGGAGACCCGATGAGCCCCGCCGACGCCCCCGTGCCCGCGCCGCACGCCGCCCACCGCCGCGCGCTGCGCCATGCCGCCACCTGGCTCTGCAGCCTGGGCTTGCTGCTGGCGCTGGCCGCGCTGCTGGGCCCGGCCGCACAGGCCGCCACGCCGGGCCAGCCGCCGGCCGCGGCAGCGGCCGGCCATGTCGACCGCGTCGAGCCGCCGCATTGGTGGGTGGGCATGGCCGAGCCGCGCCTGCAGCTGATGCTGCACGGCCCCGGCATCGCCGCCTTCACGCCGCGCCTGCCAGCGCCCGGCGCGCCCGGCGTGCAGCTGCTGTCCAGCACCCGCGGCAGCAGCGCCAACTACCTGTTCATCGACCTGGAGATCGCCGCCGACGCGAAACCCGGCCCGATCACGCTGGAGCTGCAGCAGGGTGCGCAGCGGCTGGCGCTGCGCTACGAACTGCGCGCGCGCGCCCCGGGCTCGGCGCAGCGCGAGAGCTTCGGCCCCGCCGACGCCATCCTCAACCTGGTGCCCGACCGCTTCGCCAACGGCGACCCGGCCAACGACAACCGCCCCGGCTTCCCCGACCCGGCCAACCGCGCCAGCGACGAGCATGGCCGCCATGGCGGCGACATCCAAGGCATCGCCCAGCGCCTGGACTACCTGCGCGACCTGGGCTACACGGCGATCTGGCCCACCCCGCTGGCCGAGAACCGCCAGCAGCGCTACTCGTACCACGGCTACGGCATCACCGACCTGTACCGCATCGACGAGCGCTTCGGCAGCCATGCCGACTACCTGGCCCTGGTGCGCGCGGCGCGCCAGCGCGGCATCAAGATGATCCAGGACGTGGTGCTCAACCACATCGGCCTGGGCCACTGGTGGATGGCCGACCTGCCCACGCCCGACTGGATCACCCACGGCGGCCGCTTCGTGCCCACGCAGCACCACCGCACCGCCGTCAGCGACCCCTACGCGGCCCAGGTCGACCGCGACGACTTCACCCGTGGCTGGTTCGTGCGCGAGATGCCCGACCTCAACCACCGCAACCCGCTGCTGGCCACCTACCTGGTGCAGAACACGATCTGGTGGATCGAGGAGGCCGAGCTGGCCGGGCTGCGCATCGACACCTACGGCTACAGCGACGCGGCCTTCCTCGCCGAGTGGAGCCGCCGCGTGCTGCAGGAGTACCCGCGCATGAACATCGTCGGCGAGGAGTGGAGCGGCAACCCGGTGGTGGTGGCGCGCTGGCTGCGCGGCTCGGCCATTCCGGCCGGCGGCCACCGCTCGCACAGCGCCAGCATGATGGACTTCCCGCTGCACGAGGCGCTGCGCCGCGCGCTGCCCATGCGCGACGCGCAGGAGGGCGCCAAGACGCTGTACACGGCGCTGGTCAACGACGTGCTCTACCCCGAGCCGCTGAAGATGGTGTACTTCGAGGGCAACCACGACGTGCCGCGCATCTGGAGCGTGCTGGGCCAGGACCTGGCGCTGTGGAAGATGGCCATGGTCCACGTGGCCACGATGCCGCGCACGCCGCAGTTCTATTACGGCACCGAGCTGCTGATGGACAGCCCCACCGTGCGCGACGACGGCGCCACGCGGCGCGGCTTTCCCGGCGGCTGGGCCGGCGACGCCGTGGATGCGGTGAGCGGCCGCGGCCTGACGGCGCAGCAGCGCGAGGCGCAGGACTTCCTGCGCCGCTTGCTCACCTGGCGCCGCGGCACCCCTGTGCTGCACCAGGGCCGCATGACGCACTACGCGCCCGAGCAGGGCAGCTACGTCTGGTTCCGCCACGACGGGCGGCAGCGCGTGCTGGTGGCGATCAACCTGTCGAACGCCAATCTGGAACTGGACACGGCGCGCTTTGCCGAGAACATGCGCGCCGACGAGACCGGCACCGACCCCCTCAGCGGCCAGCGCCACCGGCTGCAGGGCAAGCTGCCGCTGGCGCCGCGCTCGGTGCGGGTGCTGCAGCTGGACTGACGCCCAGCCGCCACACCGGGCAGCGCGCGGCGGCCGCGTTGCCGCTCAGCGCAACCAGGGCGCCGGGCGCTCCGCGTCCAGCCCGTAACGCGCGATGGCCTCGGCGCAGGCCTGCGCGTCGACGCGGCCCTGGGCCCGCAGCGCCGTCAGCGCCGCCAGCACCACCTGGTGGCGGTCCACCTCGAAGAAGTCGCGCAGCGCGGCGCGCGTGTCGCTGCGGCCGAAGCCGTCGGTGCCCAGTGCGGTGAAGGGTGCGTCCAGGTACGCCGCCACCGACTCGGGCCAGGCGCGCACGTAGTCGGTGGCGGCCACCACCGGCGCGTCGCCGGGCAGGCACTGCTGCAGGTGGCTCACACGCGGCGGGTCCTGCGGGTGCAGGCGGTTGTGGCGCTGCGCCTCGCGCGCCTCGCGCGCCAGCTCGCTGAAGCTGGTGGCGCTCCAGACCTCGGCGTCGACCTGCCAGTCGCGCGCCAGCAGCTCGGCCGCGGCGATCACCTCGCGCAGGATGGCGCCCGAGCCCAGCAGCCGCACCCGGCCGCGCGGCGACGCGGCCGCCTGCTCGCCGAAGCGGTACAGGCCCTTGATCACGCCCTCGGCGGCCTCGGGCGGCAGGTTGGGCTGCTCGTAGTTCTCGTTCATCAGCGTGACGTAGTAGAAGACGTCCTGCTGCCGCTCCAGCATCTGGCGCATGCCGTGGTCCAGGATCACCGCGAACTCGCCGGCGAAGCCCGGGTCGTAGGCGCGGCAGTTGGGCACCTGCGCCGCCACCAGCAGGCTGCTGCCGTCCTGGTGCTGCAGGCCCTCGCCCCCCAGCGTGGTGCGGCCGGCGGTGGCGCCCAGCAGGAAGCCGCGCGCGCGCTGGTCGGCGGCGGCCCAGATCGCGTCGCCCACGCGCTGGAAGCCGAACATCGAGTAGTAGATGTAGAAGGGCAGCATGGCGCGGCCATGCACGCTGTAGCTGGTGGCCGCCGCCGTCCAGCTGGCGATGGCGCCGGCCTCGCTGATGCCTTCCTCCAGGATCTGGCCGTTGGTGGCCTCGCGGTAACTCATCAGCGAGCCGATGTCCTCGGGCTCGTAGGCCTGGCCCGAGGATGAGTAGATGCCGATCTGCTTGAACAGGTTGGCCATGCCGAAGGTGCGCGCCTCGTCGGCGACGATGGGCACGATGCGCGGGCCCAGCGTGGCGTCCTTCAGCAGCGCGCCCAGCAGCCGCACGAAGGCCATCGTGGTGCTCATCTCCTTGCCGTCGGCCGACACGGCGAACTGCCCGTACTGGGCCAGCGCCGGCACGGCCAGGGCGTCGCCGCGCTGGCGGCGGCTGGGCAGGAAGCCGCCCAGCGCCGCGCGCCGCGCATGCAGGTAGCGCATCTCGGGGCTGTCGGCGGCGGGCCGGAAGAAGGCCAGCTCGGCGGCCTGCTCGTCGGTGAGCGGCAGGTTGAAGCGGTTGCGGAAGGCCAGCAGGTCCTCGCGCTCGAGCTTCTTCTGCTGGTGGGTGGTCATGCGGCCCTGGCCGGCCTCGCCCATGCCGTAGCCCTTCTTGGTCTGGGCCAGGATCACCGTGGGCTGGCCGCGCGTGCGCAGCGCGGCGTCGTAGGCGGCGTGGATCTTCACCAGGTCGTGGCCGCCGCGCTTGAGGCGGTCGATCTGCTCGTCGGTGAGGCCCTGGGCCAGCGCCGCCAGCTCGGGGTCCTGGCCGAAGAAGTGCTCGCGGTTGTAGCGCCCGTCCTTGGCGGCGAAGGTCTGGAACTGGCCGTCCACGGTGTGCGCGAAGGCGCGCGCCAGCGCGCCGTTGCGGTCCTGCGCGAACAGGCCGTCCCAGTCGCTGCCCCAGACCAGCTTGATGACGCGCCAGCCGGCGCCGCCGAACAGCGCCTCCAGCTCGTCGATGATGCGGCCGTTGCCGCGCACCGGCCCGTCCAGGCGCTGCAGGTTGCAGTTGACCACCCAGACCAGGTTGTCGAGCCGCTCGCGCGCCGCCAGGGTCAGCGCGCTCATGCTCTCGGGTTCGTCCATCTCGCCGTCGCCGAACACGCCCCACACCTTGCGCTCGGCGGTGTCGAGCAACCCGCGGTGCTGCAGGTACCGCATGAAGCGCGCCTGATAGATCGAGCTGATCGGGCCCAGCCCCATCGAGCCGGTTGGGAACTGCCAGAAGTCGGGCATCAGCCAGGGATGCGGATAGCTGGACAGCCCGCGCGCGCCCGCGGCGCTGGCGCCGATCTCCTGGCGGTAGTGCGCCAGGTCGGCCTCGCCCAGCCGGCCCTCGAGGAAGGCGCGCGCGTAGACCCCGGGCGCCGAATGCGGCTGGAAGAACACCAGGTCGCCCGCACCCGCATCGCCGCCGGCGCGGAAGAAGTGGTTGAAGCCGACCTCGAACAGGTCGGCGGCGCTGGCGTAGCTGGCGATGTGGCCGCCCAGCTCGCCGTAGGCGCGGTTGGCGCGCACCACCATCGCCAGCGCGTTCCAGCGCATCAGCGAGGCCAGCCGCTCCTCGATGGCCAGGTCGCCCGGGAAGGCCGGCTGCAACGCCGCCGGGATGCTGTTGACGTAGGGCGTGCCATGCAGCGGCGTCCAGCCGATGGCCGGGTCGCGTGCCAGCGCCGAGAGCATGTCCATGATCTGGCGCACGCGCTGCGGGCCGGCGCTGGCCAGCAGCGAGCGCAGGGCCTCGCGCCATTCGGCGGTCTCCTGGGGGTCGCCATCGGCCGGGGCGTCGGGCAAGGCCTGCAGGCCTAGGTGCGTGGGGTGGGACAGGTCGTTCATGGGGTCGTGCCCGGCGCGGCGACGCGTCCGGTGCTGCTGCCGCCCGCGGCGGTCGAGGCCGGCAGCGTACTGCAGCCCGGGTCGCCGGGCCGGCAGCACGGTCGGGCGGGCGGCGGTGCCGCCGCGGACGGCTATGCTGGGCCGGGGCCGATCACGCGGCCCGCGACACCCGGACGCCCGCATGCCCCAGCCCGCCACCGCCGCCGACCTGCACCGGGTCTTCTACGTCAGCCGCTGCATCGGCGAGCCCGAGGACGTGCGCACGATCGAGGCCGTCGCGCAGCGGCGCAATGCCGCCGCTGGGCTGACCGGTGCGCTGCTGTTCACCGGCGGCGGCTTCGCCCAGGTGCTGGAGGGGCCGCCGGCGCCGCTGGCGGCGGTCCTGGCGGCGATCCAGGCCGACCCGCGCCATGCCGGGCTGCGGCGGCTGATCGACGCGCCGCTGGCGGCGCGCCGCTTCGGCGACTGGGCGATGGTGCTGATCGACGACGCCGGCGCCGACGAGCTGGTGCAGCACCTGCTGCGCGCACCCGCCGTCGACGCGCAGCGCGCCGAGAGCCTGGTCGAGCGGATGTTCCGCGGGCTGGCGCAGGGCGGCGCCGGCGGCGCTCAGCCCAGCAGCAGGGGCGCGCGGAACTCGTAGCCCAGGCGCGACAGGGCCTGCACCGGGGCGCGGCGCGCGCCCGCCTGCTCCAGCCGCTTGCGCAACCGGTAGATGGTGGCCTGCAGCGCCCCGTCCATCGCCTCGGCGCCCTCGCCCCACAGCCGTGCCACCAGTTCGGCGCGCGTGGCGCGGTGCTGCGGATGTTCGGCAAAGCAGCGCATCACCTCCAGTTCGGCATCGCTCAGGGCGATCGTGGCGCCGTCGGGGCCGACCAGGCAGCGCCGGCCCGGGTGCAGCCGCCAGGCCGCCCCGCCCGCCACCGGCCCCGCAGCCCGCCGCCGCAGCGCGCGCACGGCGGCCAGCAGGTGTTCGGGGGGTGCGTCCAGCGCCAGCACCAGGTCGGCCCCGGCGTCCAGCGCGTCGACATAGGCCGCCGCCGCGTCGCCGGCCAGCGCCAGCAGGCGCGCCTCGCTGCGCCGGCTCAGCAGGCCCAGCAGTTCCAGCCCCGGCACGCCGCCCAGCGCCAGCTCGACGATGCACAGCCTGGCGTCGAGCGCGCCGGGCGTGAGCAGGAAGTCGTCGCTGTCGGGGTGGCGCACGAAGCCCGGCTGGCCGGCCAGCGTCGGCGGCACCAGGCCGTGCGTGCCGATCCAGGCCACCGCCGGCAGCGCCTCGCCGCCGGGCCGCGGCGACGCGGCCGCCGGTGACGCGGTGGCGGCGGCGACCAAAGGAGCGGCTGGGGCGGTGGCGGTCACGGTGAGGCGGTGCGCGGTGCTGGGGCGGGGTCGGCGGCAGGCGGCGGGCGGGTAGCGATCTGCCGCAACCGCATCTTCGTCAGGCCCGCGGCCAGGCCCCAGCGCGGCGAGCTCCCCGACCGTGACGGATGCCACAGTGCCGTCATTTCTGACGACGCCGGGTCATTCATTGCCGCCAGTGGGCGCCGACAACCGTGCGTCGGGCACCGCGGCGTCGGGCCCGACACCACCCACTCTGCACTGGAACCCACCATGACCCTCGGCACCCTGGACACCGTCGCCTTCGGCAAGACCGACATCGAGAACGTGCTTGCCAAGATGGACAACCGTCAACTGGACGCGCTGGCCTTCGGCGCCATCGAGGTCGACAAGGCCGGCCGCATCCTCAAGTACAACGCCGCCGAAGGCGCGATCACCGGCCGCGACCCCAAGGCCGTGGTCGGCAAGAACTTCTTCACCGACGTCGCCCCGTGCACCAACCGGCCGCAGTTCCGCGGCGTGTTCGACGCCGGCGTGAAGGCCGACAACCTGAACACCCTGTTCGAGTACGTGTTCGACCACCAGATGAAGCCCACCAAGGTGAAGGTGCACATGAAGCGCGCCATCTCCGGCGGCTCGTACTGGATCTTCGTCAAGCGCGTCTGAGGCCATGGGCGCGCAGAAGCCGGCGCGCGGCGCCGCCGCTGCAGACCCGGGCTGGCACCAGGACCGGGCCACCCTGGCGCGCGTGCTGCGCGACCTGGTGGCCGCCGAGACGCAGGCGCAGCGGCCAGGCGCGCCGGCGCTGCCGCCCGGGCCCTGGGACGAGGCGCTGGCGCTGGACGAGGACGGCCTGGGCCTGGACTCGCTGGAACGCCTGGCCGTGGCCTCGGCGCTGAACGAGGCCCTGCACCTGCACGAGAGCGGCCTGGAAGACCTGCTGCTGGCCCGCCGCCGCTTCGGCGACTGGCTGGACATTGCGCAGGCGGCGCTGCAGCGCTTCGACGCCACGCTGAGCTTCCGCACCTCGGGCAGCAGCGGCACGCCCAAGCCCTGCAGCCATGCGCTGGCCGAGCTGGAGCAGGAGATCGCCGGCACGGCGGCACTGCTGGCCGGCACCCGGCGCATCGTCAGCGCCGTGCCGGCGCAGCACATCTACGGCTTCCTGTTCACCGTGCTGCTGCCGCGCGCGCTGGGCGGCGGTGTCGAGGTGCTCGACGCGCGCACGCTGACGCCGCAGGCGCTGGCGGCCCGGCTGCGCGCCGGCGACCTGCTCGTCAGCCACCCGGCGCACTGGGCGCTGATGGCGCGGCACGTGGCGCGGCTGCCCGCCGGCGTCACGGGCGTCAGCTCCACCGCACCCTGCCCGCCGGCGCTGGCCGCGTCGCTGCGCGACCTGGGGCTCGCGCGCCTGCTGCAGGTCTACGGCAGCTCCGAGACCGCCGGCATCGGCTGGCGCGAGACCGCCGACGGGCCCTACACGCTGATGCCGCACTGGCGCCGCGACGGCGACGCGCTGCGCCGCTTGCCGCCCTCCGGCGACGCGCCGCCGCGCCGCGTGGTGCTGCAGGACGGCGTGGACTGGCTGGACGAGCGCCGCTTCGTGCTCGGCGGCCGCCTCGACGCCGCGGTGCAGGTCGGCGGGGTCAATGTCTTCCCGCAGCGCGTGCGCGCGCTGCTGCTCGAGCACCCAGGCGTCGCCGACGCCGCAGTGCGGCCGATGGCCGCCGCCGAGGGCGACCGGCTCAAGGCCTTCGTCGTGCCGCGCGACGGCACCGACCGTGCCGCGCTGCCGGCCGCGCTGGCCGCCTGGGTCCAGGCCCGGCTGCCCGCACCGGCGCGGCCCAAGGCCTTCACCCTGGGCGACGCGCTGCCGGTGGACGAACGCGGCAAGGCCTGCGACTGGCCGCTGCAGCCGGCGCCGGAGGCCCGGCCGCTGCCGGCGCTGCCCGACTGACGCGTCCGCGCCGGCGCGGACGGCGGCAAGGGCTCGGCGCGGCGAGAGCCAGGACTCCGTCGGGCCGGCGGCGCAACGGCACGGCGCGACTACGGGCTGCCGTCGGCCAGCGCGCGCCAGGCGAAGAACTCGCGCCGGTTGCGCGGCCCGTAGGTGGCGAAGCTGGGGCGCGGGTCGTTCAGGTAGTCCAGCTTGCTCTTGTGCACGCGGTCGCGGGCCAGGCGCGGCCGCAGCGCCGCCGGGTCCAGGCCGTACACGCGCGCGGCGTTGAGGCCGAAGATCTTGCGCTTGATCGCCGGCGTCAGCGCCGGGTAGCCGTGGCGCTGCTGGAACTCGGCGCTGATCTGGAAGGCGCGGAAGGCCTGGATCTGGTCCTGCGGGCTGCCGTACCAGATCGAGTCGGTGCCCCACAGGATGCGGTCCTCGCCGAAGGCCAGCAGCAGCTTGCCCAGCAGGTGCGCCGCCTGGTCGGGGTCGCGCATCACGAAACGCCAGGTGCTGCCCAGCTCGGCGTAGACGTTGGCCGGGTAACCGGCCTCGCGCACCGAGCGCACCAGCGCGTCGACGCCGTAGAGCGCCTGCGCGTCGTACGGGCCCTCCTTGCGCTGCACGTCGAAGCCGGCGTGGTAGACGAGGAAGTTGATGTCGGGGTGGCGGCGCGCCGCCGGCCCCAGGTCGCGCGACGACGAGTACTCGTAGCCGCGCGGCCCGAAGGCCAGGCCCTTGTGCACGGCGATGTTGCGCACGCCGAGCTGCCGCGCGCGCTCGATGAAGGGCGTGCCGTAGCGATCGTCGTCGAGGAAGAAGCCGGCGGCGCCGTCGCGCGGGCCGAACTGGGTGTAGGTCTTGAAGGCGCTGATGCGCCCGCGCGCGCCCTCCACCTGCGCCGCCATCCCGTCGATCTCGCCGTGCAGCGTGGGCATGCAGCGGCCATGCAGCAGCAGCCGCTCGCTGCCGTCCAGCGCGTTGGCCGCCAGCCGGGTGGCGCCGGCGGCCTCGAAGTCCAGCGGGTTGGTGTCGGGGCCGCCGGGCACATGCGACAGCACGCCCATCGCGGTGTCGCTGTCGTGGAACACGTCCTTCAGCAGCACGTCGGCCGAGAAGCACTCGACGTGGTCGGCCCGGCCGCAGTGGGCGTTGGGCAGTCCGCGGAAGGCGTTGGGGCCGGCCTTGGCACGCCAGGCGCCACGCGGGTTCACATGGTGCAGCTGCACGTCGAAGATGAACTCGTCGCCGCCGATGGCAGCCTGGGCCGCCGCGGGTTCGTAGCGCGCCTCGCGCGCCACTTCGTAGGCACCCCCGCGCTGGCCAGCCGCGGCAAAGGCCTCGTTGAACGCCGACAGCGTGGCCGCCGCGCCCAGCAGCGAGCGCAGATACCGCCGGCGCGGCATCGCCAGGCGCCGCGCGGCGTCGCCCAGCGCGCCCTGCGCCAGCGCACGCGCATGGCGCGCCGCCGGCGGCAGCGGCACGGGCTCGAACTCGCCGTTGCAGGTGCTGTCGAGCTTGATCGGCAGCGCACCGGGTGCGGGGGCGTCATCGGGCTTCATGGGCCGACGATAGACCCGGCCCCAGGCGCTGCCAAGCGGCGCGGCGCGCCTGTGGAGACCCGCGCGGCGCGGCGCCGGCAGTGCCGGTACCCCACCTGTTCCCGGTGGCATCCCTTGACCGGGGACGCAGGCGGCTACCAATAATGGGCCTCGTCGACCGGCCACGCACCCGCCCCCTGGGGGCGGGGCATGCTGGCCCAAAGGGGCCTGCCCGATGACCCTTCAGCCACCGTCGGTTGCCTCGCAGCAGGCGGAGCGCACCGAGCTGCTGAACCTGCTGGAGCGCGCCGAACGGCACGTGATGTGGGTGATGCGCTTCGATCCGGTCGAGCGCGTCGCCTACGTCAGCCCGGGTGTGGCGCACGTCTGGGGCCGCCCGCCGGCTGCCTTCTACGAGGACGCGCGGCTGTGGCTGGCGGGCATCCACCCCGACGACCGGCCACGGGTTGCCGAGGCCTACGGGCACTGGCTGGCCGACCCGAAGAACCGGCGCTACGACATCGAGTTCCGCGTGCTGCGGCCCGACGGCAGTCTGCGCTGGGTGCACGACGTGGGCCACTCCGCGGTGGACGATGCGGGGCGGCCGGTGAGGCTGTCGGGCATCGCCGAGGACATCACCGAGCGCAAGCTGGCCCAGGCTGCGTCGCAGGCCGAACGCGGGCGGCTGGACGCCATCATCGAGACCGCCCCCACGGTGGTGCACTCGTTTCACCTGGCGCCCGATGGCCGCATGTGGTTCGAGCTCGGTGCCGCGCGCTGCGGCGATCTGTACGGCGCCACCGAGGCCGAGATGCGCAGCGACGCCCGGGCCGTGTTCCGGGCCCGCGTCTTCGAGGAGGACCGCCGGCAGGCCGGCGCGCTGACCCTGCGCTCGGCGCGGGACATGGCGCCCTTCCGCGTGGAGGTCCGCGTGCGCCACCCACGGCGCGGCACGCGCTGGATCGAGGCGCACTCGATGCCGACCCGGGCCGCCGACGGCGGCACCACCTGGCATGGCGCGCTCACCGACATCACCGAACGCAAGGCGACCGAGACCGCGCTGCGCGAGAGCCAGGCCCGCTTGTCGGCGGTGTTCGACCACATGACCGACGGTCTGGTCCTGTGCACACCCGATGGCGTGCTGGCCGACTGGAACCCGGCGGCGCTGCGCATGCACGGCTTCGCCTCGCCCGAAGACGCGCGCATGGACCTGGCGCAGGCCGAGCGCCTCTTCGAGATCCGCACGCTGGCCGGCGACAAGGTGCCCACCGCGTCGTGGCCGCTGCCGCGCACGCTGGCCGGCGAGTCGCTGGCCCAGCACGAGGTGCGCGTGAGCCGGCGCGACCAGGGCTGGAGCAAGGTGTTCAGCTACAGCACCGCGCGCGTGTCCGACGCCGATGGCACGGTGCGGCTGGTGATCGTGCAGGTCGTCGACGTCAGCGCGCGCCGCGCCGCCGAGGACGAGGTGGCACGCCTGAACGCCGAGCTGGAGCTGCGCGTGGCCGAGCGCACCGCCGACCTGCAGGCGGCGGTGCAGGAGCTGGAGGCCTTCAGCTACTCGGTGTCGCACGACCTGCGCGCGCCGCTGCGCGCCATCGACGGCTTCTCGCAGGCGCTGATCGAGGAACATGCCGCCGCGCTGCCGGGCGAGGGCCGGCGCTATCTGGGCATCATCCGCCAGACCGCGCAGCGCATGGGGCGGCTGATCGACGACCTGCTGGGCTTCGCGCGCCTGAGCCGCCAGGCGCTGGTGCGCCGGCCGGTCGACCACGAGCAGCTGGTGCGCAGCGCCTGGGACATGCTGGCGCCGCAGCGCGACGGCCAGCAGATTCTCTTCAGCATCCGTCCGCTGCCGGCGGGCGAGGGCGACCCGGCGCTGCTGCGCCAGGTCTGGATCAACCTGCTGAGCAATGCCATCAAGTACTCGCGCCAGCGCGACCCGGCCGTGATCGAGGTCGGATGCGCCGCCGGCGTCGGCGGCGCGCCCGAGTACTACGTGCGCGACAACGGCGCCGGCTTCGACATGCGCTACGCGCACAAGCTGTTCGGCGTGTTCGAGCGCCTGCACCGCAGCGAGGAGTTCGAGGGCACGGGCGTCGGCCTGGCCATCGTGCAGCGCATCGTGCAGCGCCATGGCGGCAGCGTGCGCGCCGTGGGCGAGCCTGGGCGCGGCGCCTCCTTCCACTTCACCCTGGGCTGAGGAGGCCACGGGCATGCCTGAGGCATTTGAGATCCTGATCGTCGAGGACGACCCGCTGGACCTCGAGATGACGCTGCGCGGCCTGAAGAAGGCCAACATCGCCAACCGCATCGAGGTCGCGCGCGATGGCGCCGAGGCGCTGGAGATCCTGTTCTGCGAGGGCGCGCATGCCAGCCGCCACATCGCCGACGCGCCGCGTCTGGTGCTGCTGGACCTGAAGCTGCCCAAGGTCGACGGCCTGGAGGTGCTGGCCCGTCTGAAGAGCGACCCGCGCACCCGCGCCATCCCGGTGGTGATGCTGACCTCGTCGAGGGAGCAGCGCGACCTGGTCGAGAGCTACCGGCTCGGCGTCAACAGCTACATCATCAAGCCGGTCGACTTCGAGAAGTTCGTCGAGGCGGCGCGCGAGCTGGGCAGCTACTGGCTGCTGATCAACCAGACGCCGGGCGGCTGAGCGGCGTCCCGGCCGGCGCCCCCAGGGCCGGGCCCGGCACGCCCCCCGCGGCCTGACCGCGCCGCGGCGGCCGACCCGAACCGCCGCGGCGCGGGTTGGCATGGGGCGTGCATGCGTACGCACTGGTATACCAGTACGTGCACCAACAATGCGCCCCCATCCCACCCTGCTGACGCTCGACGACTGGCGCGAAGCCAGCCTGGCCGCGGCCGCGCAGCGGGCGCGCCTGCCCGACTACCTGGCCTGCACCGGCAAGGGCGAAGACCCGGCCTGGCTGTTCCGCGCCGACGCCGCGGCGCTGGCCACGCGCCTGGACGAGCTCGACGCCTGGGCCGCCGAGGCCGGCGGCCGCCGGCAGCTGCGCGCACGGCGGCCGCTGTTCGGCGTGCCCTTCGCCGTCAAGGACAACATCGACGTCGCCGGCTGGCCCACCACGGCGGCCTGCCCCGACTTCGCCTACCGGGCCGAGGCCAGCGCCAGCGTGGTGCGCCGGCTGCACGATGCCGGTGCGGTCTGCGTCGGCAAGACCAACCTGGACCAGTTCGCCACCGGCCTGGTCGGCACGCGCTCGCCCTACGGCGCCCCGGCCAGCGTGTTCGATCCGCAGCGCGTCAGCGGCGGCTCCAGCTCGGGTTCGGCGGTGGCGGTGGCGCGCGGGGCCGTGCCCTTCGCGCTGGGCACCGACACCGCCGGCTCGGGCCGGGTGCCGGCCGGCTTCAACAACCTCGTCGGCCTGAAGCCCACGCCGGGGCGCGTCTCCACCGCCGGCGTGCTGCCGGCCTGCCGCAGCCTGGACTGCGTCTCGATCTTCGCGCTGACCGCCGACGACGCCGCCGCGGTGCTGGCGGTGCTCGAGGGCGCCGACGAGGCCGACGACTACAGCCGCTTCGTCACCGGGCCCGCCGACTGGCCGCGTGCCCCGCGCGTGGCCGTGCCGCGCGCGCCGCGGCTGGACGCCGCGCTCGGCTACGACGCGGCCTGGAAGGCGGCGCTGCAGCAGCTGGCCGGGCTGGGCGTGCAGGTGGTCGAGGTCGACACCGGGCCGCTGCACGCGGTGGCCGCGCTGCTCTACGACGGGCCCTGGGTGGCCGAGCGCTACGCCGTGGTGCAGCCGCTGCTGGACGCGCGGCCCGCGGCGCTGGACCCCAGCGTGGCCGCGGTGATCGGCCGCGCACGCGGCCTGTCGGCGCTGGACGCCTTCCGCGGCCAGTACGCGCTGCGCCGCGCGCAGCGCGAGGCGGCCCGGCTGTGGGACGGTGCCGACCTGCTGATGGTGCCCACGGCACCGCGCCACCCCAGCTTCGCCGAGCTGCAGGCCGACCCGATAGGCGCCAACGCCGCGCTGGGCCTGTACACCAACTTCGTCAACCTGCTGGGCTGGTGCGCGCTGGCACTGCCGGCAACGATGACCGCGCAAGGCCTGCCCTTCGGCGTGAGCTTCATCGCCCCCGCCGCCCACGACGCGGCGCTGGCGCGCTGGGGCCGCCGCTGGCAGGCCGCCTGCGCGCTGCCGCTGGGCGGCACCGGCCGGCTGCCGCAGGCGCCCGCGGCCGCCCCCGCGGGCCCCTGGCCCGCCAGCGCCGCCACCCTGCCCGTGGCCGTGGTCGGTGCGCACCTGGCCGGCCTGCCGCTGAACCACCAGCTGCTGGAGCGCGGCGCGACGCTGCGCGCGGCCACCACCACCGCGCCGGCCTACCGCCTGTTCGCCCTGCCCCACAGCCAGCCGCGCAAGCCCGGGCTGCGGCGCGCCGCGGCCGGCGAGGCCGGCCATGCCATCGCCGTCGAGGTCTGGGACCTGCCGCTGGCCGAGGTGGGCGGCTTCCTCGCCGGCATCGCCGCGCCGCTGGGCCTGGGCTCCGTCGAGCTGGCCGACGGCCGCACCGTGCACGGCTTCCTCTGCGAATCGCATGCGCTGCAAGGCGCCACCGACATCAGCCACTTCGGCGGCTGGCGTGCCTACCTGCAATCCCTCTGAACCAGGAGTGACCATGGACCGTCGCGACTTTCTCTCCCGCAGCTCCGTTGCCGGCACGCTGGCCCTGGGCGGCCTGCCGCTGGCGGCGCAGGCCCAGGCCCGGCCCAAGGACGTGCTGGTGGTGGCCAACGAGTTCGGCCCCAACTCGCTGGACATCCACACCGTGGGCGCCAACCGGCCGGCCTACGGCGTGAGCTGGATCTGCTACGACCGGCTGCTGACCTACGGCCGCAAGAAGCTGCCCGACGGCCGCGTGGTCTACGACCGCGACAAGCTCGAGCCCGAGCTGGCCGAGAGCTGGGCCATCGCCCCCGACGGCAACTCGGTCACCTTCAAGCTGCGCAAGAACGCCCGCTTCCATGACGGCACGCCGGTGACGGCCAGGGACGTGAAGTGGAGCTTCGACCGCGCGGTGACGGTGGGCGGTTTCCCCACCTTCCAGATGGCCGCGGGCTCGCTGGAGAAGCCCGAGCAGTTCGTCGTCGTCGACGAGCACACCTTCCAGATCAGGTTCCTGCGCCGCGACAAGCTGACCATGAACGACCTGGCGGTGCCGGTGCCCAGCATCTTCAACAGCGAGCTGGTGAAGAAGCACGCCACGCCGCAGGACCCCTGGGGCCTGGCCTGGACGCGCAACAACGTGGCCGGCGGCGGCGCCTACAAGGTCGAGGCCTGGCGCCCGGGCCAGGAGATCGTCTACGTGCGCTACGACGACTGGAAGAGCGGCCCGCTGCCCAAACTGCGCCGCATCGTGCAGCGCGACGTGCCCAACGCCGGCAACCGCCGCGCCCTGCTGCTCAAGGGCGACATCGACATCACCTACGACCTGCCGCCCAAGGACTTCTCCGAACTGGCCACCGACGCGGCGCTGGTCAAGGTCAGCTCGACGCCGATCGAGAACTCGATGTTCTACCTGGGCATGAACGTCACCAAGCCGCCCTTCGACAACCCCAAGGTGCGCCAGGCCGTGGCCTGGGCGCTGCCCTACGACAAGCTGTACGAGAACGCGATCTACAAGCGCGCGGCCAGGCTCTACGGCGCCGCCGGGCCGGTGAAGGGCATCGCCTGGCCGCAGGCCACCGCCTACAAGACCGACCTGGCCAAGGCCAAGGCGCTGCTGGCCGAGGCCGGCTATGCGGGCGGCTTCGAGACCACGCTGAGCTTCGACCTCGGCGGCGCCACCGTCGGCGAGCCGATGGCGGTGCTGGTGCAGGAGGCCCTGGCCGCGCTGGGCATCAAGGCGCAGATCAACAAGATCCCCGGCGCCACCTGGCGCGCCGCGCTGCTGAAGAAGGACCTGCCAATGGTCATCAACCGCTTCGGCGGCTGGCTGGACTACCCCGAGTACTTCTTCTTCTGGTGCTACCACGGCCAGAACGCGGTGTTCAACACCATGAGCTACCAGAACCCCAAGCTGGACAAGCTGATCACCAACGCCCGCTTTGCCGAGAGCAAGCCCCTGTACGACGCGATGGTCAAGGAGATGATCCAGCTGGCCTTCGACGAGGTGCCGCGCATCCCGCTGCTGCAGCCGACCATGGACGTGGCGATGCAGAAGGACGTGCAGGGCTACCAGTACTGGTTCCACCTGCAGCCCGACTACCGCCAGCTGTACAAGGCCTGAGGGCGCCGCGATGGCCGACGACGAGCATCACGGGCCCTATGTCGACGCCGCCGCGCGCACGCTCGCGCTGCCCATCCCGGCGGCCGAGCGCGCCGCGGTGCTGCGCTGCTTCGGCCTGGCCGCGGCCATGGCCGAGCGCGTGATGGGCCTGCCGCTGGAGCCGGCCGACGAGTCGGGCAGCGTGTTCGTGCCGGTGACGCCGGCGCGCGAGGAACGCTGAGCATGCACGCCCCATCGGCCACGCAGATCGCTGCCGCGGTGCGCGCCGGCGAGATGAGCGCGGTGGCGGCGACGCGCGCCGCGCTCGCGCGCATCGCCGCCACCGACGGCCGCGTCAACGCCTTCACCGCGGTGCTGGCCGAGCGCGCGCTGCAGCGCGCGGCGCAGGTCGACGCGCACCCGCGGCGCGCCTCGCTGTGGCTGGCCGGCGTGCCCTTCGCGGTGAAGAACCTGTTCGACGTGGCCGGCCTGCCGACCCTGGCCGGGTCGGTGATCGAGGCCACGCGCCCGCCGGCGGCGCGCGACGCGCTGCTGCTGCGCCGCCTCGAGGCCGCCGGCGCGGTGCTGGTGGGCGCGCTGAACATGGACGAGTACGCCTACGGCTTCAGCACCGAGAACAGCCACTACGGCCCGACGCGCAACCCGCACGACCTGGCCCGCATCGCCGGCGGCTCGTCGGGCGGCTCGGCCGCCGCGGTGGCCGCCGGCCAGGTGCCGCTGGCGCTGGGCTCGGACACCAACGGCTCGATCCGCGTGCCGGCCTCGCTGTGCGGAACCTTCGGCCTCAAGCCCACCTTCGGCCGCCTGCCGCGCAGCGGCAGCTACCCCTTCGTCGCCAGCCTGGACCACCTGGGCCCGTTCGCGCGCACCGTCGAGGACCTGGCCCTGGCCTACGACGCGATGCAGGGCCCCGACCCCGGCGACCCGGCCTGCGCGCAGCGCGCCGTCGAGCCGGTGGCGCCGCAGCTGGCACGCGGCGCCACCGGGCTGCGCATCGCCGTGCTGGGCGGCTGGTTCCGCGAGCAGGCCCTGCCCGAGGCGCTGGCCGCGGTCGACGCCGCCGCCCAGGCCCTGGGCACGCAGCGCCTGGTGGAGTGGCCCGAGGTCGAGCGCGCGCGCGCCGCGGCCTTTTTGATCACCTGCGCCGAGGGCGGCGCGCTGCACCTGCCCGAACTGCGTACCCGGGCGCACGACTTCGACCCGATGACGCGGGCGCGCTTCCTGGCCAACGCGCTGCTGCCGGCGGCCTGGGCGGTGCAGGCGCATCGCCTGCGCCACTGGTTCGCGCGCCGCGTGGCGAGGATCTTCGAGACCGTGGACGTGCTGATCGCGCCGGCCACGCCCTGCGTGGCGCCGGCCATCGGCACCGAGTGGCTGGAGATCGCCGGCCAGCGCCTGCCGGCGCGCGCCAGCCTGGGCCTGCTGACGCAGCCGGTGTCCTGCATCGGCCTGCCGGTGGCCACGGTGCCGCTGTGGGGCCACAGCGCCGAGGCGCCGCAGCTGCCCATCGGCCTGCAGCTGATCGCCGCGCCCTGGCGCGAGGACCACGCGCTGCGCGTGGCCGCCGAGCTGGCATCGCGCGGGCTGGCCAGCGCGCCGGTCGCCGCGCTGGACTGATGCGGAGGAGGCGATGGACACGATGGACATCAACCTGCCCGAGGTGCATGCCGAGGTCTGCGCCGCCTTCGCGCGCTACGAGGACGCGCTGGTGCACAACCGCGTCGAGCTGCTCGACGAGCTGTTCTGGGCCAGCGAGCACACGGTGCGCTACGGCGTGGCCGAGAACCTGGTGGGCATCGCGGCGATCCGCGCCTTCCGCGCCGCGCGTTCGCCGGCCGGGCTGGCGCGCCGCTTGCATCGCACCGTCATCACCACCTTCGGCCGCGACGCGGCCACCGCCATGACCGAGTTCCAGCGCGAGGGCAGCAACAAGACCGGCCGCCAGAGCCAGACCTGGTGCCGCATCGATGGCCGCTGGGTGGTGGTGGCGGCGCATGTGAGCCTGATCGACGCGCCTGGGGCCGCCCCATGATCGCCAGGGCCGTCGCCCGCCGGCTGCTCGGCGCGCTGCCCAATCTGCTGGGCGTGGTGGTGATCACCTTCGTGCTGACGCGCGCGCTGCCGGGCGACCCGGCGGCCTACTTCGCCGGCGGCGCCGCCACCCAGGAGGCCGTCGCCCAGGTGCGCGCGCAGCTGGGGCTGGACCGGCCGCTGTTCGAGCAGTTCCTGCGCTACGTCGGCGCACTGGCGCGCGGCGACCTGGGCCTGTCGCTGACCACCGGCCAGCCGGTGGCCCAGGAGCTGATGGCGCGCCTGCCGGCGTCGCTGGAGATGGTGCTGTGCGCGCTGCTGCTGGCCTGCGCCATCGCGCTGCCGCTGGGCGTGCTGGCGGCCACGCGGCCGGGTTCGTGGATAGACCAGCTGTGCCGCGTCGTCACCACCGCCGGCGTCTCGCTGCCGACCTTCTTCACCGGGCTGCTGCTGGCCTACGTCTTCTACTTCCTGCTCGGCTGGGCGCCATCGCCGCTGGGCCGGCTGGACCCGCTGTACTCGCCGCCGGCGGCAGTGACCGGCTTCTACCTGGTCGACGCCGTGCTGGCGCGCGACGCGGCGCTGTGGTGGGCCAGCGCCAGACAGCTGATCCTGCCGGTGGTGACGATGGCGATCTTCGTGCTGGCGCCGATCGCGCGCATGACGCGTGCGTCGATGCTGGCGGTGCTGTCGTCGGACTTCGTGCGCACGGCGCGCGCCAGCGGGCTGGCGCCCACCACGGTGCTGGTCACCTACGCGCTGCGCAACGCGCTGCTGCCGGTGGTCACCACGCTGGGCATGGTGTTCGGCTTCATGCTGGGCTCCAGCGTGATCGTCGAGAAGGTGTTCGCCTGGCCGGGCGTTGGCAGCTACGCGATCGACGCGCTGACCGCCAGCGACTACGCGCCGGTGCAGGGCTTCGTGCTGGCGATGGGGGTGCTGTTCGTGCTGCTGAACCTGGCGGTGGACCTGGTGTATGCGCTGATCGACCCGCGGGTTGAACTCGCGACCTGAGGCCCCGGCGCGCATGAACAACTCCACCTGGTCGCATGTCCGGCATGTGCTGTCGGAGAACCCGGTCACCGGGTTCGCCGCGGCGCTGTTCGCGATGTTCGTGTTGCTGGCGCTGTTCGGCCCGGCCATCGTGCCCTACGACCCGCTGGCCAGCAATGCCGCGGTGGCGCTGCAGCCGCCGTCGGCGGCGCACTGGTTCGGCACCGACGCGCTGGGGCGCGACATCTTCTCGCGCGTGGTGGTGGCCACGCGGCTGGACCTGGGCATCGCCGTCAGCGCGGTGGCGGTGTCCTTCGTGGTCGGCATGCCGCTGGGCCTGGCGGCGGGTTACTTCGGCGGCTGGTGGGACCGCATCGTCACGCGGCTGTCCGACACCATCATGGCCTTCCCGCTGTTCGTGCTGGCGATGGGCATCGTCGCCGCGCTGGGCAACACGGTGGGCAACATCGTGCTGGCCACGGCGGTGATCAACCTGCCCTTCTACGTGCGCGTGGCGCGCGCCGAGGCCAACGTGCGGCGCAGCGCCGGCTGGGTCGAGGCGGCGCGCCTGGCCGGCAACGGCGACGCACGCATCCTGGCCGTGCACCTGTTCCCCAACGCGCTGCCGCCGGCCACGGTGCAGCTGAGCCTGAACATGGGCTGGGCCATCCTCAACGCCGCCGGGCTGTCCTACATCGGCCTGGGCGTGCGCCCGCCCGAGGCCGAGTGGGGCATCCTGGTCGCCGAGGGCGCGCAGTACATCGTCTCGGGCGAGTGGTGGGTGAGCCTGTTCCCCGGCGCGGCGCTGATGCTGGCGGTGTTCACCTTCAACCTGCTGGGCGACGCGCTGCGCGACATCTTCGACCCGAGGCGAAGAACATGAAGGCCCCCACGCTCCCGCTGGTCGCTGCCCCCCGAGGGGGCGTCCGGCGACGGACCGGCAGAGCCGGATCCGTGCCGGGGCTCGACCCCGCCTGCCGGCTGCGGCGCACGACGCCGCAGGGGAGGCGCGCATGAGCAAGCAGCCGGCCTTGCTGGAGGTGCGCGACTTCGGCCTCGAGTTCCGCACCCGCTCGGGCACGGTGCGTGCCATCGAGGGCCTGGACCTGACGTTGCACAAGGGCGAGGTGCTGGGCCTGGTCGGCGAGAGCGGCTCGGGCAAGTCGGTGCTGAGCTACGCGCTGCTGGGCATCAGCGACCGCGCCGCGCGCGTCACCTCGGGCAGCGCCACCTTCGGCGGCATCGACCTGCTGCAAGCCGACGCGGCCACGCTGGCCGACCTGCGCGGGCGCGAGATCTCGATGATCTTCCAGAGCCCGCGCACGGCCCTGAACCCGATCCGCCCGGTGGGCCGGCAGATCGAGGACGTGCTGCGCCGCCATGCCGCGGCACGCGGCGCCGACCTCGCCACCAGCCTGGCGCAGCGCGCCGTGCAGGCGCTGCGCGAGGTGGCCATCGCCGACCCCGAGCGCCGCGTCGCCGCCTACCCCTACGAGCTGTCGGGCGGCATGTGCCAGCGCGTGATGATCGCGCTGGCGCTGGCCTGCCGGCCGGCGCTGCTGATCGCCGACGAGCCCACCACCGGGCTGGACGTGACCACCCAGGCCGCGGTGATGGACCTCATCGCCGGCCTGGCGCGCGAGCGCCAGATGGCCACGCTGTTCATCACCCACGACCTGGCGCTGGCCGCCGAGTACTGCGACCGCATCGTGGTGATGCACGCCGGCCATGCGGTGGAGGCGGCGCCCACGCGCCAGCTGTTCGCCGCCCCGCGCCACCCCTACACCGAGCGCCTGATGTCCAGCACGCCCGGCGACCACGGCAGCATCGCCGCGCTGCAGCCGGTGCCCGGCCAGCTGCCCGACCTGCGCCGCGCCGAGCTGCCGGCCTGCCGCTTCGCCGAGCGCTGCCCGCGCGCCAGCGCGCGCTGCACGCACGAGCGGCCGCGGCTGGACTTGACCCTGCCGCACAGCGCCGCCTGCTGGCACCCGCTGGGCACGCCGGCCCCGCAAGCCCAGCGCGTGGAGGCCCCGCATGCCTGAACAAGCCCTGCTGGCTGTCGAGCGCCTGCACAAGCGCTACCCGGTGAACGGCAGGCGCGGCGCCTTGCTGCACGCCGTGGACGACGTCTCGCTGACCATAGGCGCCGGCGAGAGCGTGGGCCTGGTCGGCGAATCGGGCTGCGGCAAGTCGACCCTGGTGCGCCTGCTGGCGCGCCTGCATGACCCGACCGAGGGCCGCATCGTGTTCGACGGCCGCGACCTGGCCGAGCTGCCGGCGGCGTCCTTTGCCCGCCGGCCCGAGCGCGCCGCCATCCAGATGGTGTTCCAGGACGCCAACGACAGCCTGAACCCGCGCTTCACCGCGCGCGACACCATCGCCGAGCCGCTGCAGCTGCTGGCCGGCCAACGTGGCGACGCGCTGCGCGCGCGCGTCGACGAGGTGGCCGAGCAGGTGGGCCTGCCGCAGGCGCTGCTGTCGCGCTACCCGCACCAGCTCTCGGGCGGGCAGAAGGCGCGCGTGGGCATCGCGCGCGCGCTGGCACTCAAGCCGCGGCTGCTGATCCTGGACGAGCCCACCGCGGCGCTGGACGTCTCGGTGCAGGCGGTGGTGCTGCAGCTGCTGGACCGGCTGCGCCGCGAGCTGGGGCTGAGCTACCTGTTCGTCTCGCACGACCTGGCGGTGGTGCGCCTGCTCACCGAGCGGGTGGCGGTGATGTACCTGGGCAAGCTGGTCGAGCTCGGGCCGTCGGAGGCGGTGTTCCGCGCGCCGCGGCACCCGTACACGCAGGCGCTGGTCTCGGCCATCCCCGGGCGCGGCCCGCGCATCCGGCTGGTCGGCGAGGTGGCCAGCCCGATCGACCCGCCGGCCCAGGCCTGCCGCTTCCACGGCCGCTGCCCGCGCGGCGAGGACCGCTGCGGCCGCGAGGCGCCGCGCTGGGTGAGCAGCGGCACGCACGGGGTGGCCTGCCACTTTGCCGCATGATGCGGGCATGAGCAGCGCCGCCGACCCCGATGCCCGCAGCACCCTGGCCGGGCAGGTCTACGCGCGGCTCAAGGCCGAGCTGCACGACTTCCGCTGGGTGCCGGGCGACCGCTTCTCCGAGGCCGAGGTGGGCGCGCGCCTGGGCGTCAGCCGCACGCCGGTGCGCGAGGCGCTGTTCCGGCTGCGCAACGAGGGCTTCCTCGAGGTCGAGTCCAAGACCGGCTGGTTCGTCAAGCCGATCGACTTCGACAAGCTGGAGCAGCTGTACGACCTGCGCATCGTGCTCGAGAGCGCCAGCCTGGCGCGCCTGGTGCAGCGCAGCGACGAGCCGCCGCAGCTGCAGGCGCTGAAGGCGTTCTGGCTGGTGCCGGCCGCCGAGCGCCTGGCCGACGGGCGCCGCGTGGGCGCGATGGACGAGTTGTTCCACGCCCAGCTGGTGGCCGCCGCGGGCAACGCCGAGATGGCGCGCGTGCACCAGGACGTGACCGAGCGCATCCGCATCGTGCGCCAGCTCGACTTCACGCGCGGCGACCGCATCGAGGCCACCTACGTCGAGCACGGCAAGATCCTGCGCGCGGTGATGCAGCGCAAGGCCGACCAGGCGCAGCTGCTGCTGAAGAGCCACATCGAGCAGAGCAAGCTCGAGGTGCGCAAGATCACGCTGCACTCGCTGCTGCAGGCGCGCGAGGCGCGGCGCCGGCGCAAGCCCGGCCAGGCCCAGCCGGCCTGAGCGCCGGGGCAAACCTCAGGCCGCGTCGATCACCTCGGCCGCGCTGCGGAAGGCGTCGACCGCGGCCGGGAAGCCGCAGTAGACGCTGGCGTGCAGGAAGATCTCCTGCAGCTCTTCTTTCGTGACACCGTTGTTGAGCGCGCCGCGCACGTGGATCTTCAGCTCGTGCATGCGGCCCAGCGCGACCAGCATGGCCACGGTGACGATGCTGCGCGTGCGCAGGTCGATGCCGTCGCGCTGCCAGGTGTTGCCCCAGGCATGGCGCGTCACCAGTTCCTGCAGCGGCGCGGTGAAGTCGGTGGCGCGCGCCAGCGCGCCGTCCACATAGGCATCGCCCAGCACGGCGCGTCGGGTGGCAAGGCCTCGTTCGTCCAGGTCCATCGGGCTTCCTCGTCGGTGTCGCTGCGGGGAAGCGCAGCTTAACGGCGGCCGCGGTGGCAGGCCGCGGCCACGTGGCGCCCACGCGCGCCCGGGGGGGGGATCAGGCGCCCTGCGGCAGCGCGCCGGCACCGACCTCGGCCAAGGCCTGGCGCGAACGGGCGACGCGTTCCGTGCGCGCCTGCAAGGCCTCGAGCGCGTCGAGGGCCTGGTCCCAGCGGGGCCTGCGGCCCGGGACGATGCCGGCGGGCAACGCCGGCGGCAGCTGCGCCTTCAGCGCATCCAGCTCGCCCAGCAGCGCATCGGCGCGCCGCGCGTCGTCCAGCGCCTGCTGCAGGCGCAGCAGTGCGGCGATGCGGCGGGCGCGGGCCAGGTCCCCGGCGTCGGTGGTGTGGACGGCCACGCGGCCGGCACGGCTGTCCACGGCCGGCCGGCGCGCGCCGGCCGCGGCCGTGGCGGCCCCGGCAGGCGCCGGATCGACGGGCGGCGCGGCGCCTGCCGAAGCCGGCAGGCGGTGCGTCTTCGGTGCCCGGCCGGGCTGGGTGTCGCCAAGGCCTGCCGCCACCTGCGCCTGTGCGGCGTCAGCGGCATCACCCGGGGCCTGCGCGGGCGGCACCGCGCGGCGCTTGCGCCTGACGACGACCGCAGTGCCGCTGCCCTGTGGGGCCGGCAGGCGCTTGGGCGGGGAGAACAGCGATTCGGCGGCGGCGCGCTCGGGGGACATGCAGCAGGCCGGTGCCCGAAGGGGCCGGCGGGCAGACGGCGATGGCTGGATTATCCGCCGCCGCCGGCCATGCCCGCGCCGCCGGCGCTCACGCGGGCGCGGCCCCCGGCCTGCGCCCGCCCAGGCGCCAGCGCCGCGCGGCCAGCAACAGCAGCCCGCTGGCCAGCGACCCCCAGGCGGCGGGTTCGGGCACCGGGCTCACGTCGACGCGCATCATCAGCGGGTTCTCGATGCCGAAGCCCGCCCAGCTCAGGCCCTGGTCGGTGGTGAAGGCGTAGGCGCCGAAGCTGCCGCTGCCACTGGCGCCGTTGCCCTCGGCGTACTGCCACTCGTAGCCGCCATCGCCGGTGGCGCCCAGCAGCAGCCAGTAGGTGGACAGCGGCGCCAGATCGATGGTGGCGGCCGCCAGCAGCGGCGTCGGCGTGGTGGCGCCGGCGCCCAGCGCGGGGATCGTGAAGCTCGTCAGCATGGCGCCGGGGCTGCCGGCGGCGTCGGCACGCAGCTCGGCCACGATGCCCGGCGCGCCGACCAGCAGGCCCAGGCGCGCCGTCACCGCGTCCAGCCGCAGCGGGTCGCCAGCGGGCGTGAGGAAGGCCTGCGCATACCAGAAGCCGCTGGACAGCGGCGTCGGGAAGCGCAGCGGCTCGCCGAGGTTGTCGATCAGCACATCGGCCCGCGCCGCGGCGATCGGCAGCGAGAGCATGAGCGCGAGCGCGCAGGATGAGGCGGTGCGGTGCAAGGCGGTCGGCATGGTCGGGCTCCTGTGGGCGTGGATGGCGGCTCGCGTCGGGGTCGAGCGGGGATGCGCGATGCAGCCCTGCCCCGTTCACGCGGCGGCGCGGCGCAAGCGGCCAGGCCCGGCGCGGCAAGCTGGGGGGATGGCCTCAGCCCGGCGACCGGGTGGAGGCGAGCAACGCGGCCACACGCTCGGGGTAGCGCCGCAGTTGCGGGCCTAGCGAGGGCTGCGCGGCGATGGGGCCGCGCGCCTGCGCCAGCCGCTGTGCGGCCGCGGCGGGGTCGCCGGCGAGCCACAGCGCCTCGGCCCAGGCGGTGTCGATAGGCACCCGCAGCGGCGCGTGTGCATGCAGCCGCTGCGCCAGCTCGTCCAGCCGCTGCAACTGCGGCCGCGCCTCGGCTGCGCGCCCGCAGCCCAGCAGCGCGCGCGCGCAGCGCAGCCGCAGCGAGATCTCGGGGATCGCGCCGCGCTGCGCCGGCGGCAGCGCCAGCAACTGCGCCAGGCTCGCCATCGCCAAGGGCCGTGCCGCTTCGAACCGGCCCCGCTCGATCAGCAGCAGCGCCCGGTTCGAGGCCGCCAGGTCCTGCGGCGAGCCGAAGGCCTCGCGCCCGGACGGCGCCGGCACCGCCAGGATGCGCGCGATCAGCGCATCGGCCTCGTCGAAGCGGCCGGCCGCGATGTGCGCCACGACGATGCGGTTGTCCACCGACAGCGTGTAGGCATGGTCGGCGCCGAAGCTGGCGGCGCGCCAGGCGCGCGCCTCGTCCAGCAGCGCCAGCGCCTCGTCGAAGCGGCCGACCTCGACCAGCCAGCGCGCCTGCAGCACGCAGGCCTGGTTCAGCTCGGGCGCCGGCGCCTGGCGCAGCGCCGGCATGGCGGCATCGAGCGGCGGGCCGGCGGCTTCGACCCGGCCCTCGTCGAGCAGCAGCTCGGCACGGCGCAGCTGCAGGCGTGCCAGCGCCGTCGGCGCGAACGCGGCCGGCGCGCGCCGTACGGCATGCTCCGCGCGCTGCAGCTGCTCGGCCGCCTCGTCGCCGCGGCCCCGCATCGAGAACACCTGCGCCAGCCGCTCGCGCAGCCGCACCGCCGCCGGATGGTCGGCGCCGGCGGCGGCCTCGACGACGGCCAGCGCCGACTCGAGCTCGCGGTGTGCCGCCGCGTACTGCTGGTTGGCCATCAGCAAGGCGATCAGCCGGTGCCGACGGTCCAGCGCCGACGGCTGCAGCAGCCGGCCCGCCGCCGTGTCGGCGGCGACGGCCTGCCGGTACAGGCCGTAGGCGTCGTCGACCCGGCCCTGCTCGCCGCGCAGCGACGCCAGCGCTCCCAGCAGTTCGGCACGGTCGGCGTCGCCGCAGGCCTGCAGCGCGGCGGCGGGCGCGGCGATGGCCTGCGCGGCGGCCTCCAGCCGCCCCTGGCGCAGCCGGACGAGGCCGAGCTGCGCGCCCAGCAAGGCGGCCTGCAGCGCGGCCCCGGGCTCGGCGGCGGCCCCCAGCGCCGCCAGGCCCTGCTCGAACGCCGCCGCCGCATCGTCGAGCCGCTCGGCATCGGCCAGCGACTCGCCCCAGGCGCGGCAGGCCTGCGCCCGCTCGATGGCCGGCGCGCCGCGCGCCTCGAGCCGCTGCAGCCACTCCTGGCGCAGCGCCGCGGCGCTGGCGCTGGCGCCCAGCCCCTGCTGCAGACGGCTCACCAGCTGCAGCATCGCCTCGTGCACCGCGGCGTCGGCTGCCGGCCGGCTGCGCAGCGCCTGCGCGGCCTGCTCCAGCCAGGCGACGATGGTCAGCGAGTGCCGCGCCTCGGCGCTGCCGGCGTCGATGCCGGCGGCCTCGAGCATCGCGCTGAGCAGCTGCTGCACGGCGTCGGCGCGGCGCGTCTGCGCCTGCGCCAGCGCGGCCTCGCGGCGCGCCCGCCGCGCCTCCAGGCCCGCCAGCACGAGCCCGGCCGCCAGCGCCGAGATCACCAGCGCCGTCGGCCCGAGCCCGACCGCGATCGCCAGTGCCGCGGCCACGCCCAGCGCGGCGCCGACGGCCAGGCGGTGGTGCCGCAGCCGGCGCAGCAGCCGCAGCCCGCGCCCGGCCCAGCCCTCGCGGCGCGCACCGACCGCCTCGCCGGCCAGGTAACGCTGCAGGTCGGCGGCCAGCGCCTGGGCGCTGGCGGTGCGCCGTGCCGGATCGCGCTGCAGCGCCTGCAGCACCACCGCGTCGAGGTCGCCCTTCAGCGCCCGCGCCCTGGCGGGGTCGGCGGCGCGCCGGCTCGGCGCCTCGATCTCGGCGCTGGCGATGGCCTCCTCGAGCTCGGCCGCGCTGCCCCTTCCGAGGCGGTAGGGCCGTGTGCCGGCCAGCAGCTCGTAGGCGATCACGCCCAGGCTCCAGACGTCGCTGGCCGGCCCGGCCGGCTCGCCGCGCAGCTGCTCGGGGCTGGCATAGGCGACGGTCAGCGCCCGCTCGCCGATGCGGGTGAGCGCGGTCGGGTCCCGGCCGGCCCCACCAGCCGCGCCGCCGTGCAGCAGCCGCGCAATGCCGAAGTCGAGCAGGCGCACGCGCCCGTCGGCGCCGACGAGCATGTTCGACGGCTTCAGGTCGCGGTGCACCACCTGGCGCGCGTGCGCGTAGGCCACGGCCGACGCGGCCTGCAGCAGCAGCCCGACCCGTGCCCGCAGGTCCAGCCCGCGCCCGTCGGCATGCTGGTCGATGGCCTGGCCCTCGACGTACTCCAGCGCCAGCCAGGGCCGGCCGCGCTGGTCGAAGCCGGCGTCGTGCAGCCGGGCAATGTGCGGGTGGTCGAGGGCCGCGAGGATGTCGCGCTCGCGCGCCATGCGCGCCGCGATGCCGTCGTCCCAGGCCAGGCGCGGCAGCTTCAGCGCCACCGGGCGCTTCAGGCCGCCGTCGGCGCGCTCGGCCAGCCAGACCGTGCCCATGCCGCCATGGCCCAGGCAGCGCTGCAGGCGGTAGGGGCCGACGGCGTCGCCCGCTTGCAGAGCGGCCTCGGGCCGGAGCTCGGGCCCGGTGCCGGGTGGCGGCCAGGCCGGGCGCCGGCGCAGGAAGTCGGCAGTCGCTATCCGGGCCTGCAGCGCCAGCAGGTGTTCCAGCGTCGGCCGCAGACCGGCATCGGCGCCGCCGAGCGCGTCCAGCCAGGCGGCGCGGTCGGCCGGCGCGAGGGCGAGCGCCTGGTCGAGCAGCCGGTTCAGCGCCGGCCACTGGCCCTGGAGCGCGGCCAGCTGCATTCAGCGCCGTGCCGGGCGGCTCCGGCAAAGCGACAGGAACAGGGCGCCGACCGCCAGCAGCCACGCGGGCGGCAGCTCGGGCACCGGCAGCACGCCACCGCTGCCATAGGGCGTGCCCGAGGCCGCGACCACGCCGAAGTCGGTGACCGGCACGCCACCCACGCTGGCCGCGATGCGCGAGACCCAGGCGCTGAAGTCGACCTGGCCGGCGCCGTCCCGCCCCGGCGCGCTCCAGGCGGCCAGGCCCAGCGTGAAGTCGAACGGCGTGCCGAACACGAAGGGCATCGCATAGGTATAGACCTGGCCGGCACCGCTGATCGACCGCGCGCCCAGCGTGAAGCCCGACAGCACATCGCCAACCGTGCTTGCCGAGCCCGCCGTGCCGGTGGCGAAGGGGTTGCTGCCGTCGTGCTGGGCGCGGAACAGGTTGTAGACCGGGCCGGCGTCGAGCTGGTAGCGCAGCTCGACGGCACTCATCGCGTACGAGGGCAGCGTGGGCTGCGAGTGCAAGGCCCCGGCGAGGGTGACGCCGAACACCAGCATCCCCGCCGTGCCGTTGGCGACGCTGGCGCTGGTCAGCGTGAAGCTGTCGCTGAACTTGCCGAAGGCGGTGGCGCCCTGGACGATGGCGCTGTTGCTGGGGCCGGTGAACAGCGCCGTGGCCGAGGCCGCGAGCACCCCGGACTGCGCCGCGCCGGCTGCCGTGCCCTGGAAGGTGTTGTGGCTGGGCAGGTGGGTGTTGAAGGCGACGTTGAGCGTGCTCGTGTCGCTGATCGGCCCCGCCGCGGCCACCTGGTGGCGGATGCTGCCGGCCACCTGGCAGGTGCCCAGGCCGTCGACCGGCACGCTGCTGCCGATGACGCCGAAGAAGCTGGTCACCGGCGCCGGCACGGCATAGGTGCTGCAGCCGAAGGGCGGGATCAGCATCGACTGGCCGCCCACCGTCATCACGAAGCTCTCCACCGATGCGGCGGCGGCCGGCGAAGCCAGGACAGCGGCGCCGAGCCAGGGCGCCAGCAGCGATGCCAAGGGGTGCTTCATCGGTTCTCTCCCGCGGATGGAACGAGCCGGCGAACGGACGATCGCCTGAACGGGTTCACGGCGTCGCGGCCACCGACCGGCCACGCTGGCGAGCCGGCCTCGCCTTCCCCCCTTGATCCAGGCCCCAGGGCCGCCGGCGCCTCAGGCCCTCAGCGCCGCCGCCAGCAGCAGCCGTGCCTTCTCCCAGTCGCGGCGCACGGTGCGCTCGCTGCAGCCCAGCGCCTCGCCGACCTCGGCCTCGCTCAGGCCGCCGAACCAGCGCATCTCGACCACCTGCGCCAGGCGCGCGTCGACGGCGGCCAGCGCGACCAGCGCGGCGTCGATGTCCAGCAGTTCGTCGTCGTCCTGCGGCAGCTGCGCGGCCAGCTGCGAGTCCAGCGTGACCCGCTGCTGGTCGGCGCCGCCGCGGCGCGCGGCGAGCCGGGCGCGGGCGGCGTCGACGATGATCGAGCGCATCGCGGTGGCCGCATAGGCGAGGAAGTGGGCGCGGTCGCGGGCGCTGAGGCGCTGGCTGGCGCGCAGCTTGAGGTAGGCCTCGTTGACCAGCGCGGTGGTGCCCAGCAGCGGGTCGTGGATGCCGGCGCTGCCGCGCTGGCCGTGGGCGGCGCGGCGCAGCTCCGGGTACAGGCGCTCGAACAGCGCATCCAGCGCGCCCGCCTCGCCGCTGCGGGCGCGGCCGATCAGCGTCGTGATGTCGCCGGTCTCGGCGGGGCCGTCCATGGCCGCATCTTGCCAGCGGCGGGCCCGCGCTGCACGGGCCGCGGCGCAACATGCTCGCAGCCCGCGCTGGCGCGCTTGCCGGCACGGGCGCCACCGCTCAAGGCCGCGCGCCGCCTCGCCGGTCCGCGCCAGGCCGGGCAGGCCGGGCAGGCCGGCCGCGGGCGGCGACGCGCCACTTGTCGCGAAACGCCACCTGGGCCATGCTTCGCGCCGCCCAGGTGTCGCGCGCCAGGTGGCCCGGTCGCCCGGCGCTGCCGTGCCCTTCACACACGACGCCTTCATCAGCTACAGCCACGAGGCCGATGGCGCGCTGGCACCGGTGCTGGAGCGCGGGCTGGAGCAGCTGGCGCGCCCCCCCTTCAAGCTGCGCGCGATCGACGTCTTCCGCGACCAGACCAGCTTGTCGGCCAGCCCGGGCGTCTGGAGCGGCATCGTCGAACACCTGGCCGGCTCGCGCTGGCTGATCGTGCTGGCGTCGCCGGGCTTCGCCGCATCGCCCTGGTGCCGGCGCGAGCTGCGCTGGTGGCTGGACGCCCACGGCAGCGAGCGCCTGCTGACCGTGCTCACCGGCGGCGACCTGGTGTGGGACGACGCGGCGGCCGACTTCGACTGGGCGCAGACGACCGCCCTGCCGCGCGAGGTGGTGTCCGGGCGCTTCGCCGAGGTGCCGCTGTACGTGGACCTGCGCCGGGTGCCCGGTGCGGCCGGCACGCTGGATGCGCGCGACCCGCGGCTGCGCGCCGCCTGGCTGGACCTGGCGGCCCCGATCCGCGGCATGGCCAAGGACCTGCTCGATGGCGACGACGTGCGCCAGCTGCGCCGCACGCGCAGGTTTGCCCGCAGCGGCGTCGCGCTGATCACGCTGGCGGCGGCGGTGGCGGCCTGGCAGGCGGTGGAGGCCACGCACCAGCGGCGGCAGGCCGAGGCCGAACGCGGGCTGGCCGTGTCGCGCCAGCTCGCCTCCCAGGCCTCGGCGCTGAGGGTGCGCGAGCCGGTGCTGGCGCTGCTGCTGGCCGCGCAGGCGCAGGCGGTGGCGGCGACGGTCGAGTCGCAGTCCGCGCTGGTCGAGCTGGCGCGAACGATGCCGTTCGAGCGCATCCTCGAACGCGACAGGCCCTTCTCGGCGGTCGTTGCACGCGGGCCGGACACCGGCGAACAGGGGTCCGGCACGGGCGGCACGCTGTGGGCGGGGGACAGCGCCGGCCAGGTGTGGCGCCTGCCACTGCCCGACGCGACCTGGACGCGCGTCGTCGAAGGCCGTGGCGGGCTGCTGGCCGGCAGGTCGGTGATGGCCTTGTCGCCGGACGGGCGCACGCTGGCCGCCGCCGGCTACGGCGGCGACGTCCAGCTGCTGACCGAAGGCGCGCCGATGGTGATCGTCTCGACCGACGTCGAGAAGGAGCAGATGCTGCTGGGCCTCGACTTCAGCCCCGACCAGCGCCTGCTGGCGATTGCCGGGCAGGCGCTGGACCGCCGCGCCGACGCGGGCTTCGTGCTCCTGCACGACCTGGCGAGAGGCGGGCGCCGCCTGCTGCCTGGCCACGCCAACGCCGCGCGCGTGCGCTTCTCGCCCGACGGCCGCTGGCTGGCCGTTGGCGGCGACCAGGGCGAGTTCGCGCTGCACCCGCTGCGGCCCGGGGACAGGCCGCCCAGGCTGCAGCTCACCCGTGCCGGCGCGGTGGCCGGCATCGCATTCACGACGGACGGCCAGCGGCTCTTCGTGGCCTGGTCGTTCGGCCGCATCGATGTGCTGGACATGGCCAGCGGCGAACGCACGGACACGCTGCTGTCGCTGGACCACGGCTTGATCGAGGGCCTGGCCGTCGCGCCCGACGGCGACGTGGCGGTGACCACGCATGGGGACGGCAGCGTGCGGCGCTGGGCCCGGCGGCGCGCCGACGGCAGCTGGTCGTCGCGCGAGATCTACCGGCACCCGGGCGCGCCGCGCGGCCTGGCCCTGCTCGACCCGGGCAACCGCGTCGCCACGGTCGATGGCGACGGGCGCCTGGCGGTGGCGCGCGATCTGCACCTCGTCGCGCCGCAGCGGCTGCACTGGCAGTCCGACCTGGCGATCCGGCAGGCCTGGCTGGACGCGGCGCAGGGCCGCATCGGCCTGGTCACGCCGCAGGGGCCGCGCTGGTTCGACCCGACCTCGCGCAGCCTGACCGCCGCCCCCGCCGAGGCCGTGCCACCGCCCTTGCGCGGGCTGGGCTTCGAGACCGCTGCCCGCCAGGGCGGGTGGGCGCTGAAGCGCCAGGGCGCGGCCGCGCTGCTCGAAGGCCCGGCAGGCACGCGCGCGCTGGCGCTGGACGCGCCGCTGGTGGCGGCCGCGTTCTCGGCCGATGCCCGCCTCGTCTACACGCTGGCCAGCGGGGCCGTTCGTGCCTGGGCGACGGCCAGCGGCGAGCCCGTCGGCGCGCCGGTGGCGGTGGACGAGCTGGCCGGCCGCCTCGTCGCCAGCCCGGACGGGCGCTGGCTCGCGGTGGTGCACGCCGCGCCGCTGCAGATCGGCAAGCTCGCGCGCGGCGTGCGCCAGGCATCGTTGTCCCTGCTGGCGCTGCCGGGCCTGCAGCCGCGGGTGCAGCGGGCGCCGCTGGACATCGACGCGGCCGACTTCGCGGGCCCGGAGGCGATGTTCAGCCCGGACAGCCGCGTCCTGCTGCTCGCCGGCGATGCGGGGCTGGGCCTCTTCGACATCGCATCGATGCGCCGCATGGACGTGGCGCTGCCGCTGGGCGACGGTGTCCAGGTGCTGGGCTTCCTGGGCAGCCGCTGGCCGCTGTGGCTGGCCGACCTGCGCGGCGACCGGCTGTTGACGCTCGACATCCGCCCCGAGGTGCTGGCCGACTGGGCGTGCCTGCTTGCGGGGCGCGGCCTCACGGCGCAGGAGTGGGCCAAGCACCTGGGCAGCGGGCGGCCGCCTGCGCCGCGCTGCAGGCCGCAGCCTTGAGCGCCGCCTCGCGGCCGGGCGCAAGGCGGCGGTCGCGGCGCCGGGCGTCGTCGATGGTCTGCCGCGATTGCGCGGCAAGCGTCGGCGCGGCCTGGGCCGGCCCGGCCGGGGCCGCGGCGGCCGGCAGCCGCGAACCCGGCCCGCCTCAGCGCTTCGAGGCGCGGCCGGCGTCAGGGTGAAGCCCAGGCCAGGCCCGGCCACCACCGCAGCCTGGATGCGGCGGCCGGCCCGCACCGGCTCGCCCACCGGCGCATCGGTGTTGACCAGGGGCGAACCGGCCAGTTCGCCACGCTGGCCCCGTTGACGCCGCCGGTCCGCCGCGCGATCGTCTGGCCGCCCGCTGCCCACGCCACAGCCCATGTCCACCGCACCCCCCCGCCTGACGCTGCACAGCCTGCAGCTGCGCGTCGTCGCCGCCCCGCTGCGCCGCCCCATCGTTTCCAACCCGGTCGTCGGCCGCTTCACCGAGTGGCCCTTCATCCTGATCGACCTGCGCACGAACGAAGGGATCGTCGGCCGCGCCTACCTCGAGCCCTACCTGCTCGGCTCGGCGCGCTACATCGTGCCGGCCATCGAGGCGGCGGCCGAGCGGCTGGCCGGCGCACCGCTGGCGCCCATCGACGCCTACCGCGGCAGCGTGCAGGCGCTGAACCTGCACGGGCGCGAGGGCGTCAGCACGATCGCCGCCGCCGGGCTGGACATGGCGATCTGGGACGCCTTCGCCAAGGCCGCGAACCAGCCGCTGGCCGTCTGCCTGGGCGGCAGCGTCGGGCCGGTGCGCGCCTACAACACCAACGGGCTGTGGCTGCTGCCGCCCGACGAGCTGGCGGCCGAGGCGCAGTCGCTGGTGGCCGAGGGCTTCGGCGCGATCAAGATGCGCTTCGGCCGCCCGACGCTGGCGGCCGACCTCGAGGCGGTGCGCATCGTGCGCGAGGCGATCGGCCCCGGCGTGCGGCTGATGTCGGACTTCAACCAGGCGCTGGACCGCGGCGAGGCGCTGCTGCGGCTGCACGCGCTCGACGACCAGGGGCTGCAGTGGTTCGAGGAGCCAATCCAGTTCGACGACCTCGAGGGCTCGGCGCAGCTGGCGCGCGAGCTGAGGACGCCGGTGCAGATCGGCGAGAACCTCTACGGGCCACGCGGCTTCTGGCGTGCCGTGCAGGCGCAGGCGGCCGACCTGTACATGCCCGACCTGATGCGCATCGGCGGCGTGACCGGCTGGATGCGCTGCGCCGCGATCGCCGGCGCCGCCGGGATGCCGCTGTCCAGCCACCTCTACCCCGAGATCAGCGCCCACCTGCTGCGCGTCACCGAGACCGCCGACTGGCTCGAGTGGCGCGACTGGGCGCATCCCTTCCTGGCCGCGCCGTTCGAGCTGCGCGACGGCATGGTGATCGTGCCCGACCGCCCGGGCAACGGCATCGAGTGGGACGAGCCGGCGGTGAAGCGCCTGCTGCGCGCCTGAGGCCGCAGCCGCCTCAGCCCGGCGCTGCGATGTGCACCACGGTGCGCCCCTTGGCACGGCCCTGCACGAAGTCGTCGAACGCGCCCGGCAGGTCGGCCAGCTCGATGGTGCGCGCGATCTCCGCCAGGCGCCTGGGCTTGAGGTCGGTGGCGAGCCGGTCCCACACGCGCTGCCGCGTCGGGAACCCCATGTAGCCCGAATCGATGCCGAGCAGGCTCACGCCGCGCAGGATGAAGGGGAAGACCGTGGTCGCCAGGTTGGCGCTGCCGGCGTTGCCGATGCTCGCGACGGTGCCGGCCTGCTGCATCGTCGCCAGCAGCCAGTGCAGGACGGGGCCACCGACGTTGTCGACGGCGCCGGCCCACCGACCGGCCTCGAGCGGGCGCAGCTTGGCGTGGTCGATGCTCGACGTGGGCAGGACCTCGGTGGCGCCCAGGCGCTGCAGGTAGTCGGCTTCGTGGGCCTTGCCGGTGAGCGCGGTGACCGCGTAGCCCAGGCCCGCCAGCATCTGGATCGCGAGGCCGCCCACGCCGCCGGTGGCGCCGGTGACGACCACCGGCCCCTTGGCGGGCGCCAGCCCGTTGTCCTCCATCCGGACGACGGCGAGCGCCGCCGTGAACCCGGCCGTCCCGAGCACCATCGCCTCGAACAGCGTCAGGCCCTGCGGCAGCGGCACGACCCAGCGCGCCGGCACGCGGGCGATCTCGGCGTAGCCGCCGTGGTGCGAGACGCCGAGGTCGAAGCTCGTCGCGATCACCGGGTCGCCCGCCTTGAAGCGTGGATCGCTGCTGTCGACGACCTCGCCGCAGAGGTCTATGCCGCCGATGCACGGGAAGCGCCGGATGATCTTGCCGGCGCCGGTGGCCGCCAGCGCGTCCTTGTAGTTGATGCTGGAGTAGTGCACCCGGACCGTGACCTCGCCCGGGTCCAGCCGGTCCGTCGTGAGGCTCGTGAGCCGGCCGCGGACGGCGCCATCGGCGTCCCGGTCGATCAGGTAGGCGGTGAAGCTTGGCGTCATGGGCGGGTTCCTGGGTCGGTGGGCGCCCGCCGGCGCCACCACCGACGGGCCGCGAGCGGTGTTCGCGCGCGGGCAAGGTGCAACGCGCCGCTTCGCGGTTGCGCAGGTCGCGGAGCGCATCCAGTCTAGGCCCTGCCCCGTGGGGGAGGACCGGCGTCCGGGCGGGCGGCGCGCCGGCGCACGAAGCCGGCGCCGCAGGCCCGCCCGCCACGCCTGCGGCCGCTGCGGCCCGCCTCAGCGCGCCGGCCGCGCCTGGCCCGTCGAGCCCGGCATCGCGGCGGGCGCGTCGACCCAGGCCACGGCGGCCGTGAAGCTGGCGAACGCGCCGACGGTGCTGAGGAGCACGACGCGCGCGATCCGGCCGGCGTCGGCCCGGTAGCGCTCGGCCAGCATCGGCACGTTGCTGGCGCTGGGCAGCGCCGCGACGAGCACCAGCACCGCCGCCGCGAACGGGTCCAGCGGCACGCCGGCGGCGATGGCCAGCCCGCCGGCGGCGAACACCACGAGCGGGTGCAGCAGCAGCTTGGCGGCGACGAAGCCCGCCACGCCCGGGGTGCGCCGGTCGGGCGGCGTCGTGCGGTCCATCAGCTGGCGGCGCGCGAGCATCGCGCCGAGCGCGAACAGCGCCACCGGCGACGCGGCCAGCGCGAGCATCTCGACCGGCTGCATCCACGGCGCGTCCAGCGGCACGCCGCTGGCCGAGGCCAGCGTGCCCAGCGCGATCGACCAGGGCAGCGGGTTGGTCAGCATGCCGCGCAGCGCGCGGGCCACCGCGGCGCGCGCGCCGGCGGCCTCGTCGGGCCCGCCGTGGCCGAGCTGCGACAGCGCGATGCACAGCGAGGTGGTGGCGACCATGTCGAGCGCCAGCGCGACGATGGCCGGCGCCGCCGCGGCCGGCCCGAGCAGCGCGACGAGCAGCGGCACGCCCATGAAGCCGCTGTTCGGGAAGGCAGCGATCAGCGCGCCGAACGAGGCGTCCGGCCAGCTCAGGCCCTGGCGCCGGGCGACGCCGACGGCGAGCGCGACCATCACCGCCGCGCTGCCGAGGTAGACGACGACCACCGCGCCGTCGAGCAGCTGCGCGATCGGCGTCATGGCGCTGAAGCGGAACAGCATGCACGGCAGCGCGAAGAAGAGGACGAAGCCGGTCAGGCCGGGGATCGCGTCGACCGGCAGCAGGCGCGCCCGCACCGCGGCCCAGCCGATCAGCACGAGCGCGAAGAACGGCGCCGTGACCGTCAGGATCTGTTCCATGGGCGTCGCGTCAGCGCTGTCGCTCGGCCTGCCGCCAGCCGGCCTCGGCCATCAGGCGCGCGCGCGCCCCGGTGGCCTGCGCGTCGGCGGCGGCCGCGTTGCCCTGCCGCGCGCGCGCCAGGATGCCCTGCAGGATCGCCGCCATGCGGAACATGTTGAAGGCCATCAGGTAGTCCATGACCGGCGCGGCGGGCCCGCCGGGCAGCGGCCCGGCGTGGGCCTGGGGGTGCGCCTGGTGGTGCGCTCGATGGTGCGCCTGGTAGTGCGCCTGGTAGTGCGCCTGGTAGTGCGCCTGGTAGTGCGCCTGGTAGTGCGCCAGCTGCGCGGCTTCGTCGGGGATGCCCAGCGCCGCCAGGTCGTGCCCCTTCAGGCCGCGGAACTCCTGCGGCGTGACGCGCCAGGCCATCAGGTGGTAGGCGAGGTCGGTCAGCGGGTGGCCCAGCGTCGACAGCTCCCAGTCGATGACCGCCAGCACGCGCGGCTCGGTGGGGTGCAGGATCAGGTTGTCGAGGCGGTAGTCGCCATGGACCAGCGCGCCGGGGTGCTCGTCCAGCCCGGCCGGCAGGTTCGCCGGCAGCCAGGCGATCAGGCGCTCCATGGCCTCGAGCCGGTCGGTCTGGCTGGCCCGGTACTGGCGCGTCCAGCGCTCGATCTGCCGCGACAGGTAGCGCTGCGGCTTGCCGTGGTCGGACAGCCCCACCGCGGCGACGTCGACGCGGTGGATCGCCGCCAGCACACCCGCCATCGCGTCGTAGATCGCGCCGCGTTCGGCGGCCGGCAGGCCGGGCAGCGACGGGTCGGCGAACACCCGGCCCTCGACATGGTCCATGACGACGAAGGTCGAGCCGATGACCGCCGGGTCCTCGCACAACGCGTGCACGCGCGGCACCGGCACGTCGGTGCCGGCCAGCGCGGCCATCACGCGGTACTCGCGGTCGACGGCGTGCGCCGAGGCGAGCAGCACGCCCGGGGGCTTGCGGCGCAGCACCCAGCGGTGGTCGCCCGCCTCGACGCGGTAGGTGGGGTTGGACTGCCCGCCGGCCAGCGGCTGCAGCCGCACACCGCCGCGGAAGTCGGCCACGTGGGTGCGCAGCCAGGCGGCCAGGCGATCACGTTCGTCGTCGCTCATGCGGTCTGGGTGATGAGGGCGAGCCGCGGGTCGCGGCGGAAGTCCCGGACGGTCATGCCGCCACCCCCTTCAGGATGCGCTTGGCCAGGCTCCAACGGTGCACCTCCGACGGGCCGTCGTAGATGCGGAAGGCGCGCATGTCGGCGAAGATGCGCGCGACCACCGTCTCCGAGGTCGTGCCCTGGCCGCCCAGGATCTGCACGCAGCGGTCGGCGACGCGCCAGACGGCCTCGGAGACGAGCACCTTGGCGCGGCTGGACTCGTGCAGCCCGAGCTCGCCGCGGTCGAGCACCCAGGCGGTGTGCCAGATGGTCAGCCGGGCGACATGCAGGTCCATCTCGTTGTCGGCGAGCATGAAGCCGACACCCTCGTGCTGGCCGATCGGCTTGCCGAAGGCCTGGCGCTCGCGCGCGTAGGCGGTAGCCACCTCGTGGGCGCGGCGGGCGGCGCCGAGCCAGCGCATGCAGTGCGTCAGCCGCGCCGGCGACAGCCGCAGCTGCGCGTTGCGCAAGCCCTGGCCGATCTCGCCGAGCACGTCGTCGCGGTGCACGCGCAGGCCGTCGAAGCGCAGCACGCCGTGGCCGCCGGGAAAGCAGCGATCCAGCGTGTCCATGTTGCGCTCGAGCACGATGCCGGGTGCGTCCATCGGGGCGAGGAACATCGTCGCGCCGACCTCGGGCACCTTGGCCATCACGATGGCCAGGCCGGCGCCGTCGGCGCCGGTGATGAACCACTTGCGGCCGCGGATCACGAAGTGCTCGCCGTCGGGCTCGGCCGTCGTGGCCAGCATCGACGGGTCGGAACCGGCGCCCGGCGCCGGCTCGGTCATGCAGAAGCAGGAGCGGATCTGCGCCGCGGCCAGCGGCTTCAGCCAGCGTTGCTTCTGCGCCGGCGTGGCCACCAGCTCGAGCAGGTGCATGTTGCCCTCGTCGGGCGCGAACACGTTCAGCGCCACCGGCCCGAGCAGCGAGGTGCCGGCCTCCTCGAAGACGACGGCGCGCTCGGCGTGCGACAGGCCCAGGCCCCCGTGCTCGGGCGCGACATGCGGCGACAGCAGCCCGGCGCGGCGCGCACGCCCGACGAGCTCGGCGCGCAGCGCCTCGTCGGGGCCGTGCGGACCCTGGCGGGGATCGTGCTCGAGCGGGATCACCTGCTCGGCGATGAAGTCGCGCACACGCGCCTGGAGTTGCAGCAGCGAGGGCGGCAGGGCGAAGTCGATCATCGTCGCGGTCTCCGGTTCAGGGCTGGGCGCGCCAGCGGCGCTCGGCCTCGTCCCAGGCGGCCAGCGGCTGCAGGTCGGGCACCCAGGCCAGGCCCGACTTGGCGTCGGACGACGCCGCCTCGGGCGTGACCAGCACGTCCAGCAGCGCCGGCCGGCCTTCGGCCATCGCGGAGCGGGCGCGCGCGATCGCCCCGGGCAGGTCCTCGGCGCGCTCGACGCGCTCGCCGTGGGCGCCCAGGGCGCGGGCCATGGCCGCGTGGTCGGCGAACTGCAGCCGCGTGCCGACGACCTTGCCGTGGCTCTCCTGCTGGTCGCGCACCTCGATCGCCCAGCTGCCGTTGTTGGCCACCGCGATCAGCAGCGGCACGCGGTGGCGCACGGCCGTGTCGAGCTCCATCGCGTTGAAGCCGAAGGCGCCGTCGCCGGTGGCCACCAGCGTCAGCCGCCCGGGGCAGGCCAGCGCGGCGGCCACGCCGAAGGGCGTGCCCACGCCGATGCAGCCCAGCGAGCCCGGGTCGAGGTAGCTGGCCGCGGGCAGGCCGACGCGGGCAAAGCTGAGGAAGTCGCCGCCGTCGCAGACGACCACCGCGTCGGCCGGCAGCGCCGCACGCAGCGCGGCGACCAGGCGGTTCGGGTGCATCAGCCCGTCGCTGCCCGGCGCGGCGGTGGCCATCGCAGAGACGAGCTTGTCGGCGCGCGACAGGTGCTGGCGGCGGGTGTCGGAGGCCCAGGCGCGGTCGGTGGCCGGCGCACGGTCGCCGGCTGTGTCCAGCATCGCGCGCAGCGCGTCGTCGGCGGTGGCCAGCAGCTCGGCGGCGCCGCGGCGGTTGTCGCGCAGCTCGGCGGCGGTGTCGGCGATGCGCACGAAGCGCGCCTCGCCGAACACCGCCGGCGAGCCGTAGGCGAGCTGGAAGTCCAGCTTGCGGCCCAGCGTGACGATCACGTCGGCCTGCTGCATCACCGTCCCGCGCATCGCGGCCACCACCGAGGGGTGCTCGTCCGGCACCAGGCCGCGGCTCTCCCCGGTGTCGAGGTAGAGCGCGCCGGTGCGGTCCAGCAGCTCGCGCAGCGACGCGCCTGCGTGGCGTGCCCCGCGGCCGGAGATCACCAACGGCCGCCGGGCCGACCACAGCAGTTCGACGGCCTGGCGCACGGCCTCGGGGTCGGGCAGCAGGCACGGGCGCGCCGGCGGCCGGAAGCGCTCGGGCAGCTGCACCGCGGCCGACACCTCGGCGCGCAGCGTGTCGACCGGGAAGTCCAGGAACACCGGCCCCGGTTCGCCGCCCTGGCCCAGGGCGCGGGCGACCGCCTCGTCGAGCTCCTGCAGCACGAGGTCGGGCTCGCGCACGGTGCGGGCGTAGCGGGTCAGCGGGGCGACGAAGGCGGTGTGGGCCATGTCCTGCAGCGCGCCGCGGTTCTCCTGCGCGCGCGGCGGCGTGCCCGACAGCACCAGCACCGGCGCCCGCGCCACGTGCGCGTTGGCGATGCCGGTCATGGCATTGGTGACGCCCGGCCCGGCGGTCACCAGCGCCACGCCCAGGCCACCGCTGAGCTCGGCATGCGCGTGCGCCATGTAGACCGCGGCGCGCTCGTCGCGCACGTCGACGATGCGGATGCCCTCGGCGTCCAGGCGCATCCAGGTCGGCATCACGTGGCCGCCGCACAGCGCGAACACGCGGTCCACGCCGCGGGCCTTGAGGAAGCGGGCGATCAGCGCGGCGGCGCTGCGTCCGGTGATCGGGGGGGCTGTTGTGCTCACGACGGGCTCCTGTCAACAGGCCCGGACTGTAGCATTCTGAATTCAGAGTGCAACATGTCGGGAAATCCCCTACTATTGGATTCTGAATTCAGAGTTCTACAATCGCAGGCCTTCAAGGAGACCCCGCCATGAACCACCTGCTGACCCTGGCCGACGCCGTGGCCGCCCATGCCCGCCTCAGCCCCGACAAGCTGGCCGTGCGCGATTCGCGCCGCAGCCTCAGCTACGCGCAGTGGCACGCGCGCGCCGCGCGGCTGGCCAACGGCCTGCTCGGCCTGGGCCTGGCCAAGGGTGACCGCGTGGCGCTGCTGGCCTACAACTGCGCCGAGTGGATGGAGCTGTACGCCGGCCTGGCGGCCGCCGGGCTGGTGGCGGTGCCGATCAACTTCCGCCTCACGGCGCCCGAGATCGCCTACATCGTCCAGCACTGCGAGGCGCGTGCCGTCATCGCGCAGGACGAGCTGGCCGACCGCGTGGACGCCGCGCGCGCCGAGTTGTCGCTGCCGGCCGATGCCTACCTCGCATTCGGCCCCACGCTGCCGCCCGGCTGGCGCTCGTACGAGGCGCTGATCGATGCCGCCAGCGCCGCCGCGGTGGCGGTCGAGGTGCGGCCGGCCGACATCAGCGCGCTGATGTACACCTCCGGCACCACCGGCAAGCCCAAGGGCGCGATCCGCAGCCACGAGGGCAGCACGCTGATCGCGCTGGCCACCGCGCTGCAGATGCGCTTCACGCGCGACGACACGGCGCTGATGGTGATGCCGATGTGCCACGCCAACTCGCTGTACTTCAGCCACACCTTCGTGCACCTGGGCGCGACCTGCGTCATCGACGACCGCCGCAGCTTCGACCCCGAGGCCCTGCTGGCGACGCTGGCCGGGCAGAAGGTCACCTTCACCTCGCTGGTGCCGACGCACTACATCATGATGCTGGGCCTGCCCGCGGCGACCAAGGCCAGGTACGACGTGAGCCGGGTCGAGAAGCTGATGATCTCGTCGGCGCCGGCGCGCCGGGAAACCAAGCTGGCGATCCTCGAGCACTTCCGCAACGGCAGCCTCTACGAGCTCTATGGCTCGACCGAGGCCGGCTGGGTGACGCTGCTGCCGCCCGAGGAGCAGCTCGACAAGCTCGGCTCGGTGGGGCGCGAGTGGCTGGGCTCCGGTCCGATCCGTCTGCTGGACGCCGACGGCCGCGAGGTGCCGGACGGCGAGGTCGGCGAGCTGTACTCGCGCACGCCCTACGTCTTCGACGGCTACTGGAAGAACCCGGAGAAGACCGCCGAGGCCTTCCGCGGCGCCTGGTGCTCGGTGGGCGACATGGCGCGGCGCGACGAGCACGGCTACATCCACCTGGTGGACCGCAAGAGCAACATGATCATCACCGGCGGCGAGAACGTCTACCCGTCGGAGGTCGAGGGCGTGCTCGGCGCCCACCCCGCAGTCAGGGACGTGGCCGTGGTCGGTCTGCCGCACGACAAGTGGGGAGAGGCGGTGCACGCGGTCGTGGTGCTGCACGGCGGCGCCGCACTGACCGAGGACGCGCTGCTCGCGTGGTGCCGCAGCCGCATGGCCGGCTACAAGCGGCCGCAATCGGTGCGCTTCGTGGCCGAGGCCGAACTGCCGCGCACGGCGACCGGGAAGATCCAGCACCGCGTGCTGCGCGAGCGGCTGCTGGCCGACCACGCGCCAGCGCGCGCCGTCGCCGGCTAGACTCCTTCTGAATTCCGCATGCCATCGCCATGAAGGCCTTGTCGACCCAGCCCAACCTCGTCGAGCAGGTGCGCGACGCCATCCTCGAGGAGATCGCCTCGGGCGCGTTCGCGCCCGGCGACCGCATCATCCAGGAGCAGATCGCGCAGGCGCTGGGCGTGTCGCGCCAGCCGGTGCAGCAGGCGCTGGCCTTGCTGCGCAACCAGGGCGTGCTGCAGGATGCTCCCGGCCGCGGCCTGCTGGTGGCGCCGCTGGACCCGGAGCATGTGCAGCAGATGTACGACATCCGCGCGGCCATCGAGGGCCTGGCCGCCCGCCGTGCGGCGGAGCGCGGGGCCGAGCGCGCGGCCAAGTCGGGCCAGGCGCTGATCGACGCCGGCCGCAAGGCCGTCGCGGCCGGCTCGGTGGCCAGGATGAGCGCGGCCGACATCCGCTTCCACGAGTTCATCTACGGCCTGTCGGGCAACCCCTTGATCGCCCCGGCCCTGGAGCCCCACCTGAGCTACACCCAGCGCGTGATGGGCGAGGTGCTGGTGCGCGACGAGCAGCCCCGCGACATCTGGGACCAGCACGAGGCGATCCTCGCGGCCATCGTGGCCGGCGACGGCGAGCGCGCCGAGGCGCTGGTGCGCGCCCACCTGACGCAGGCCGCGGGCTTCATGGTCGCGCGGCTGCGCGGCGAGAGCGCGCGGGCGGGCGCTGCCGCCGCTTGACCGGCCCCCAGGCCCGCGGCGTGCGGGCGGGGACAGCGAACGGCGCGCCGCGCGGCAAGCGGATGCGGCGCCGGCGCCCTTCGCGCCCGGCCATCCCGGCACCGGCGTCGGAAGCAGGCGCCACCGTGCCGGGCAGGCCGCAGGCCGGCGTCGGCATCGTGGGCACTCGGGCTGGCCTGCCCGCTGCGCCGCCCAGCGCCACGGGGGCAGAACCCGAGAAGCTCATGCCGCCGCAAGGCCCCACTGGAGCCTCATAGGACAGCTCGAGGGCCGTTGAGGCTGCGAGGCGCCAGCGCCGTCGTATCTGTGACGGCACAGACCCCGTCACAAATTATGAGACCACGTCACATCCCAGGGCTAGTTCAGTCCTGTGCATATACCATTTGGCAATAATCGTTGTGCGACAACAACTTACATTGCTTGCCTGACTGACTCCGGGACCCCTGCCGCAGCCGATTAGCGCCGAGAATCGGGCGACATCAGCTCTTGGGGCCTTGCTTGAATACGACCGTTGGGCCGCTTCGGCACCTCACTGCGATAGCGGCGGCGACCGGCACGTCGTCAATTCTGGACCTTCTCAGGGCGGCTTTCCTTCGCCAACAGTGTTCGCATTGCCTCGGCGAGATTCAGTCCTGCCTCCAACAAGGCAAGCAGCTCTTGGCTGAAGTGCAGGAGCGGGAAAGGCGCGCCCGCCTCTTGCCTCTTGCTTCCTCTAGGCGTTGTGGCTCGGTTGGTTTCAATGGCGAGGAGATGCAAGCCTCGCGCTTGAGCCGAGAACGCCGCTTCTTGCGCGCTGCGTGCGGGCATCGTGACGATCGCCATGTTGCCCTGCGCATCCCGCACCCGCAACGCAACGAGACCCAACTCCGACGTACGGTTCTCCAGGGGAGTCGAAGAATCGCCGACCGGGCCGGAAGCGTGAAACGGTGTGTACAACATGTTGTCGGCGGATCAGCGGTAACTCACGTCGGCGCTGTCTGCCGTGCCGCCGGGCTGCCCGTCGCGTCCAAGGCTGAGCAGATCGAAGTCGCCGCCATCTGCGCCCGGCGAGCGGTAGATGTACGGCCGACGCCATGGGTCGGCAGGCACGGCCTTTAGCAAGTACGGGCCAGCCCACTTCGGTTCATCTGGGGGCCTGCTGACCAGCGCGGACAGACCCTGTTCAGTGGTCGGGTAATGCCCAGTATCTACACGGTAGCTGTCCAGCCCTTTGGCCAGCGCGTCCAGCTGCATGCGGGCTGCACCTTGCTCGGACTTCCCAATCTGCGAGAAATAGCGCGGCCCCACAAAGGCTGCCAGTACGCCAATGATCGCAACCACGACTAGCAGCTCCAGCAAGGTGAACCCTCGCAATGCCTGACGAAACCTGACAAAAGGAGGCGTGTCGTTTCCAAGGCGACTCTGACATTGCCCTATTCTGGCAGCTTCCATGCTTGTGGGAAGTAGAACTTAAAAGCGAAAGGGCGACTTGACACGCCCGCGCCGCGCGGTCCAGCTACCGGCAACAGGCGGGTGGGGGAGGCTTCTTACTTCTACCTACAGCTATCGCCACCTTACCTGCGCCGAGTTTTCCAAGTCAGCCCGACCCCTTGTCGGAACGAATAGCCTCCTCTATCCGTGGAATAACGAAGTAGCACAGAAATCCAACGAATGCCCCGCCAAACCACGCACGAAATAGCTCTGTTCGGCCGCCCCCTTCATTTGATGAAGTAAGCATGGTCGTCCATGCCCACCCTATGCAGAAGTAGACAGCAACTGCAAAGAGCAGAATCGCTGCTGAAGTGAAAAATCGACAGAATGGCAAGCGTTCGTCAGAGTTATGCATGACCTTTCGCGTCAGTGGATCAATACCTCCAACCACAAACGCATATCCTAAGTAGCCCTGCACGAAGCCAATCAATGCTGACAGCGCAAACGCTACGGTCATGATAGTCCGCCTTCAGAACGGCCAGCCAAACACTGACGCAGCACCCACGCCAGACGCAGCGCCGTAGGCGCCAGCAGCAGCGCTGTTGTTTACCCCGCTCCACGTGGACGGGCCAAAGCGGTTCGCCTGTTTGACGGTATACAGCCCAGGAGTCTTAAACAAGGCGCCTGCAAAACCTCCTCCTACTCCGGCCCAAAGCGCAGAATTCAAGGGGTTTGATGCATGGCATGGATCAATCCCGTTAGCGGCGACTTGACCAGTGTATCCACCTGCCGCTGAGAACGCAGTATTGCCTGCAAGACCTAAGGCGCCATTGGCCTTGCTGCCCAGCATTCTGGCGACAGTTCCACCAACGGGTCCGGCAAGCGCACCATACGCGCCAGCAATAGCGCCACTAACAGCAGCAGCACCCACCTGCTGCCAACTTGTGGACTGACCCGACGCAGCGTTATAGGCAACAGTGGCAGCTACATTTACGAAAGCGCCGATTCCCGCGCCAGCCGCGACCCAAGCCACCTCTCCAGTCGGGTCCACATAGCTGAGGGGGTTGCCCCCCACGTAGGCATACAGATTCGAAGTCCCTCCGTCAAATCGAATCGGATCCTTGGCTGTCCACCGTCCAGTCTCCGCATCGTAGTCCCGAGCGCCGAACCGCACCAGCCCTGTGTCGTGGTCGTAGATGCCACCTGCGTAGCCAAAGGGCTGGAACCCGGGATTGGAGTCGGAAGTCACCTTGCCCCAGGCGTCATAGTCGATGCGCTGTGCGACTTGCCCTGTGCTGCTGTCGACCACCAAGCGTACGCTGCCCAAGTGGTCAGTGACGAAACGGTAGGTCACGGCACCCTTGACCATGTACTCGGGCACGTTGGGCCGCAATGCATAGATGAAGCGGGCCTCGACTGCCCCGTTGGCATCGAGCTGCGCCGCGATCTGCAGCTCGTTCTGGTAGAGCCAGCGCCGCACTACTACGCCGTTCACCCGCTTCGCGACGCGACGGTTTGCGCCGTCCACAACATAGCTGACCACGCCACCAGAGGGCAGCGTCACGCTGCGCAGGTTGCCGAAGATGTCGTAGTCGTAGCTGGTCGTATGCCCACCCTGCACCTTCTGCTGCAGCTGCCCGCTGGCATTGTGACTGTACGTCGCTGCGCCCTGGCTCAACAGGCGGTCTTGGTTGTCGAAGTTACATGAGGGGCCAACCACCGTCTCCACATGGCGCACGTCGTCAATCATCTTGAGCCGGCGAACCGAACTGTCCCAACGATTGCTGATGCAATCGCGTTCTTCACCATACGGCGGAGTCTCGACGAAGTAGATCTCACCGTCCGGCGACTCCGCTATCGCGACGATGGCGGTTAGCAGCCAGTGCTGCCGCAGGCACGCTGATTGTGCGTACGATGGTGCGCGTGACCGGATCGCCCTGATAGAGGCGCTCATGCGCGTCAACGTCAACGAGCAGGTGACCCTCACGCCTGCTTAGCGGCGCCAGGTTCGTGCGATGGTCCACCAGCTCGAGCAGCGTGTTCGTTCAGGCGAGAACACGCCCGAAGTCCGGCAACTGCTGTCGTCAGCGATCGGCAAGATCGGCCGCATCCAGCGACTGCACCCACACTATGCTGACAAGCTGCGTCTCCAGGCCCGCGGCATCCAGTCGACCCTGGACGAGATGCCCTTCAGTACCGAGTCCCAGGTTTCGTCCATCTCGAACCAGGCCGATGAGGGGGGCCCTCCCTTTTGAGTGCGCCTGTCGCTACTTCGTCGAAAGGCGTGACTAACGGCCTGTTTGTGCGGTGCCAAAGAGGAACGGTTGGCCGGCCAAAAAAACTGGCGAGTAAGTATGCGAGAGGCTGATGTCCCAGGAAGTGGTGTAAGTCCTTCGGCGCGCGGCAGGTCGCGGAGGGTGAAGCCCGTTGGGCGTAACCCGCAGCGAGCTGCCGCGCGCGGCGGCGGCGATCCCGGTCGGGGTGGCCATCGTGGTCCCGGATAAGGTTGAGGTGCGACCCACCAACCTGTCCAAGGAGATCTCCACGATGACCACCCCCACTATGGCACTGGCCGAACTCGCCGAGAAGGGCGCCGACGTCGACGTGCTGCGCCAGATGGTGCAGTTCATGGCGCAGCGGCTGATGGAGCTCGACGTCGAAGCGCGCTGCGGCGCCGGCTACGAGGAGAAGAGCGCCGAGCGGCTCAACAGCCGCAACGGCTACCGCGACCGGGTCTGGGACACCCGCGCCGGCTCGGTCGATCTGCGCATCCCCAAGCTGCGCCAGGGCAGCTACTTCCCGGCGTTCCTGGAGCCCCGGCGCACGGCCGAGAAGGCACTGACCGCCGTCATCCAGGAAGCCTACGTGCACGGCATCTCCACGCGCTCGGTCGACGACCTGGTCAAGGCGCTGGGCATGACCGGTGTCTCCAAGAGCCAGGTCAGCCGGCTGTGCGGCGAGCTCGACGAGCGCGTGGGCGCGTTCCTGAACCGCCCGATCGAGGGCGACTGGCTGTACCTGTGGATCGACGCCACCTACGTCAAGACGCGCGAGGCCGGGCGCATCGTCAGCGTGGCGGTGATAGTGGCCGTGGGCGTGAACACCGACGGCCAGCGCGAGGTGCTCGGGCTGAAGGTCGGCGCCAGCGAGGCCGAGCCGTTCTGGACCGAGTTCCTCAGGAGCCTGAACCGGCGCGGTCTGCGCGGCGTCAAGCTCGTCATCAGCGACAGCCACGAGGGCCTCAAGACCGCCGCGGCCAAGGTCCTCAAGGCCACCTGGCAGCGCTGCCGCGTGCACTTCATGCGCAACGCGCTGGCGCACGCCGGCAAGACGCAGCGGCGCATGGTCAGTGCCGCGATCGGCACGGTGTTCGTGCAGGACTCGGCCGACAACGCCCGGGCGCAGTGGCGCACGGTGGCCGACCAGCTGCGCGAGCGGTTCCCCAAGCTCGGCGCGCTGATGGACGAGGCCGAGAACGACGTGCTGGCGTTCATGACCTTCCCTCGGGCGCATTGGACGCAGATCTACAGCACCAACCCGCTGGAGCGGCTCAACGCCGAGATCAAGCGCCGGACCAACGTCGTGGGCATCTTCCCCAACGACGCCTCGATCGTGCGCCTGGTCGGCGCCATGATGCTGGAGCAGAACGACGAGTGGAGCCTGAACCGGCGCTACATGCAGCTTGAAGGCCTGCAGACCGTCAGCGATACTGCCCCGACTCGGCTGCCCGCTGTGGCTCGCTGAGTAGCGCGCATCCAGCCCGTCCGGGCTGTGGACTTACACCACGCGTTGGGGCACGACCTGCGAGAGGCCGCTCCGGGCCCCGGTTCAAGACTTTTTCGCAGCGCCAGAGTGTCGGGAAGCGGCCATTCGTCAACGATCGCTCCTGGCCGGGAGTGCCAGTTGACTCGCTCGCCAGGTAGCCGCCATTGAGCAAGGTAGCCGCACCAACACAACGGTTGGCGCGGCTGCGGATAACGACCTCAGATCTCCGGCTGTTCGGAGATCTCGAGCGCGTCATCGACCTCGATACCGAGGTACCTCACCGTCGACTCGAGCTTGGAGTGCCCGAGCAGCAACTGAACGGCGCGCAGGTTCTTGGTACGCCGGTAGATCAGCGTCGCCTTGGTCCTGCGCATCGAGTGCGTGCCGTAGTCAGCTCGGTCCAGGCCCAGCTCGTCGACCCAGTGACCGAGGATCCTGGCGTACTGCCGGGTCCCGAGATGCGGTGAGTCGTGCGGACGGCTGGGAAACAGGTAGTCGTCAGGCTTCAGCGCTGCCTGCCTGATCCAGGCCCTCAGCGCCGCCCGTGCCGGCTCGGTGATCTCGAACTGCACCGGGCGTTGCGTCTTGTGTTGCATGACGACCGCCCGGGACGCGACCTGGTCGCCGTGGCACACGTCGCGCACCTTCAGCGCGACCAAATCGCAGCCCCGAAGCTTGCTGTCGATGCCCAGGTTGAGCAGCGCAAGTTCGCGCACGCGGCCCTCCATCTGCAGGCGTACTCTCAGCGCCCAGATGTCCTTGAGCTTGAACGGCGCCTTCTGTCCGACGAGCTTGCCCTTGTTCCAAGGCTCGCGGTGGATGCGGGTTTCAGTTGTGGTGTCCATGGTGGACTCCTCGTTGGCGGCTCGGCGCCGCCGCCCTGACGCCGACGCTTTCAGGCGTCGGATGTCCATCTTTGACATTTTTTGATAGACTGGGCAAGTCTGGTCCTGGAGGCAACGCCGTGGGCATGAACGTCAACCTCACCCCGCAACTCGAGGAACTGGTCCGCGCCAAGGTGGCGTCGGGCATGTACACCTCGGCCAGCGAGGTCGTTCGCGAAGCGCTGCGGCTGATGGACGAGCAGGACCGGCTTCGCGCTGCCAAGCTGGAACAGCTTCGGGATGATGTCCGCGACGGCCTGGCCAGCGGCGCGTCACAGCCCTGGAGTGCGTCGACGACGAAGTCCGAAGCCCGTGCGCGGCGAGCGCGCAAGACCGCGTAGCCGAGTTGCAGTGGCAAACGTCGTTCGGCGCCCGCTGGCGGCGCTCGACATCCTGGACGTCTGGGATCACATCGCCGATGACGACACGATGGCGGCGGACCGTTGGGTCGACGAACTCGACGCCGCGTTCGGCCGGCTGGCAACGCAACCGTTGATGGGCCGGGCACGGCCCGAACTTGCTTCGGAGCTCAGGAGCTTCCCGTTCCAGCGCTACTTGATCTTCTACGTCCCTCTACCGGATGGGATTGACGTGGTGCGAGTGCTGCATAGCGCCCGGGACATCGATAGCGACCTTCTCGCCGGCAACCCCTGAGAGCTGGCGAGAATCGGAGCTGCGCGCATTGCTGTCGTTCGAGGGCCGACTTCGGCCAACAGGCGACATCGGTCCCCAACTCTGAGAGCTGCCGCTCGACTCGGAGTCATCGAGCGGAGGGCGTGCGTCAGGGGCTGCCAGTGGCTTTCGCGTCGATCGCCTCCTGAACAAGGGCAGCCATGGCGCGAGCCGTATCGCAGGCCTGCTCAAGCAGTCCGCGCACCGTGCCGACTCGGTCGGACATCGCTTCGTCCTGGCTGGCCTTGAGCTTTCCTTCAAGGCGATCAATCGGAATCTCGATGCCCACAATGGCGTGCATCATCTTGTCCATGAACGAGGCTGGCGCATCGGATACCGACCAGGGCGTCGTCTGAGGAGCCTCATGGACCTGTGTGAGACGGCGAAGCATGTCGAACAACCACTCACGATCCTCGATCGCGCGTGCGACCCCGTGGGCGTGGGCCACCACGTAGTTCCAGGTCGGCACGACCTTGCCGTGTTCCGACTTTCCCGGGTACCAGCCTGGCGTGATGTAGGCCTGGGGTCCCTGGAACATGACCACAGGAGAGCTGGCCGGACCGAGGTCGCGCCAGACCTTGTTGGAGCGCGACACATGGCCGATCAATGTGCCGTAGGGTCCGCGACTGCGGTCCAGCAGGAAGGGCACATGGTTGGCGACGAGGCCGTTGTCGCCATGACAGACCCAGGCCCCGAGCGGGTGGGCCGTCATCAGCGCGAACAGAGTATCGCGGTCGGTCAGTCTGTGCCGCGGGTTGACATACATCCGTAGTCCTTCACATGCCGATGAGTGCGTGCCGCACCAACAGCGCTGATAGCACGAACATGGTCGCACCGATCAGGCCGTCGAGCACCTGCCAAGCCTTCGGCCGAGCGAACCAGGGTGCCAGCCAACGCGCGCCGAAACCCAGCAAGGAGAACCAGACCAGGCTGGCTCCGGCGGCCCCCGCGATGAACCAGCCTTGAAGTGCAGCCGGTTGCTGCGCGCCGATGCTGCCCACCAGCAGCACGGTGTCCAGATAGACATGCGGATTGAGCAGCGTGAACGCGGCGGCCTGCGCCGCCGCAGCGCCCAGCGACAACGACGAGCCGGCAGCCGACGCATCCAACTGGTGGACATGCATCGCCCGCCGCATCGCCCGCCAGCCGTAGACCGCGAGGAACGCGGCGCCCGCCAGAGCCAGGGCGCGCGCCAGGCCGGGGCTCCGCCCAAGCGCCTGCGCCATGCCCATGACACCGGCGGCGATGAGCACTGCGTCCGCCGCCGCGCAGAACAGCACCACGGCGCCCACATGCTCACGGCGCAGCCCCTGGCGCAGCACAAAGGCGTTCTGCGCGCCGATCGCGACGATGAGCCCGAAGCTCAAGGCCAAGCCTTGAACGAACACCGGGAAGGCGATAGCTGAAGTGGCTGCAGAGTTCATAGCGCCGCAAGCTTGCTCGTCTCGGCAGATGAAGACAAACTAATCTCACCAATCGTGATGAAGATGAACTAAACCATGCTCGATTACGCTGCGCTCTCCGCACTGGCCGCCGTCATCCGGGAGGGTAGCTTCGAGCGCGCGGCGCAGGCGCTGTTCGTCACGCCATCGGCGGTGTCTCAGCGCATCCGTTCGCTGGAGGAACGGGTGGGCTCTGCCCTGGTGATTCGCGGTCAACCGTGCCGAGCCACCGACACGGGTCGGCGCTTGTGCCAGCACGTCGACCGCGTGCGGCTTCTCGAACAGGAACTGCAGAGCGCGCTGCCGACGCTGGCCCCGGAGGGGCTCACCCGCGTCGCGCTGCCGATCGCCGTCAACGCGGACAGCCTGGCCACCTGGTTCGCACCGGCGGTCGCCGCCTACGCGGCCGACGCTCCCGTGCTTGTTGAGCTGTTGGCTGATGACCAGGACCACACCGCCGAGTGGCTGCGCAGCGGCGCGGTGCTGGCGGCCGTCACCGGAACAGCACGGCCCCCGGCGGGCTTCAACAGCCGGCCGCTGGGTGCCATGCGCTACGTCGCGGCTGCGAGCCCGGAATACGTGGCGCGTTACTTCCGCGGCGGTGTCGGAGCAGGGAGCCTGGCTCAGGCGCCCAGTCTGGTCTTCAACACGAAAGACGATCTGCAGGCACGCTGGGTGCGGCGCCTGTGCCACCGGGACGTCGAACTCCCTAGACATGCCGTGCCATCTCCCCATGCCTTCGTCGCAGCGGCCTCGGCTGGCATGGGGTGGGGTCTGCATCCGCAGGAGTTGATTGCCTCTCAACTCAGCGACGGCTCACTGGTCGAACTGGTGCCTCGAGCGCCGCTGGACGTGCCGCTGTACTGGCAGCATGCGCGCGCGACCTCATCGTTGATCGAAGGTTTGAGCCGCGAGTTGGTCGCTGCAGCGACCCGGGCACTGCGGCCTCCATGACGTGAATCACACCCGGATGCCAACGCCAAGCATCGAGCCGATGGACCGGTCTTCATCGGTCCCAGAGGCAGGAATGGGTCGACTTGAGCCCGTCGCGCCGCGCAGGAGCGGGCGTTCGCGGGGCGGGCCCTCACGATCGCGACTCAGGGTCAGCTTGACCTCGCACAGCTGACGCTCGGGTCACCGCAGGCCGCAGAAGTGGAAGTCAGCTTGGTGACGCTGACCGTGAGCACGAACGGCGGTTGCGACCGGCTCCTCACGCTGCACTGCCGTCAGCAAATCGGGGCTGCGTGCGCTCAAGCACGTTCGCTCTGGCATCGGTCCCGCGCGGACCGCCCTAGTCATCCAACCTCGCCGCTGCCCGCGCTTCCTGCCGGGCCAGCTGTGGGCACGGCAGGTCTCGCATCGAAAACCTCAACGGGCGGCAACGTCAGGAGAGCACTAGCGTCGTCAAGCGAACCGCCAAGCCAGAGGTCCACGTCACGCAGCTCTACGGAGATCACGGATCGCTTGTCTTGCTGCTCCGGGGCGAGCGCCGGATCGGGCTTGTGCATGCGCGACATCAGCGGGTGGCGGTCAGCGTTGATGGTCAGCATCGTGTAGCTCTCAACGAGCTCGCCCGTGTCCTTGTCCGTCCACGTGTTCCATAGGCCCGCCAGGCCCCACGGACGCCCGTCCGAGCGACGAAACCGCCACCAAACATTCCTTCCTGTCTCCCAGCAAGGCTCGTCAAACGACTCCGCGGGGATGATGCAACGCTGTCCACGAGCCCAAGGCAACTTGAACGTTGCTTTCTGCGCGAGCTCCTCAGACCGAGCATTGTTCGTCGACCATCGGAGCTTGGGCGACTTGGCGAAGAAAGGCACAAGGCCCCATTGACCAACCACCAGCTCGCGCTGGGTCATGTCGTCGGTGGCTGCCGCAGCAGGCGCGCGTATGAAGGCGCCAGCAGCCCGTGGGAACACTTCCTGCCTGCGCCATGGCATGTGCCCCTGTCGCCCCCCAACATGCCAAAGCCGCTCGATGTCGAGCGCATCAGGCGAGACATAGCGATTGCACATCGCCCGACGCTACCGCGATCCGCGCCCTGTGCGATACCGACCGCCGTTGTAGGCTGTCCCGTAGTCGGCACAGGCGACCTGATCGCGTGACCTGACGCAGACCCACAGGCGGCCGAAGGTGCGAAAGGCCGCTCGGAGAGCGGTCGCCCGCCTGGCCTCTCCAACTGAGGCACCGTGCCCAACGGTCGTTCGACGCTGCTCGGCTCAAACCGCGGGCACAGCGTGGGCACAAGTTGGGCACAGAATGGGCACAAGGGCCCAGAAACGCCGAAGCCCGCACGGGGCGGGCTTCGTAAGTGCTTGATCTACAAGCTGAAGGTTATGAGTGCAAGCACGAACCGTGTACATGTTTGTACACGGTTCGTGCTACTTTGGTGCTTTTCGTTGTTGCCCCAGGCATTGTATGGCACTCTTCAAGTGTCGTGTGAACCTTTTTGACGCCACTTGCCCCCGCCGGGGATGGAGCCACCATGGACCAGCGCCCCGCGCCACAGGGAGTGGCCGCGACCCTTGGGTCGAGTACAGATGCCCGTCACGTCCGGCCGCAGCGAGCGCCTTCTCGCGAGCCACTGCTGGAGTGGGCGGACCGGCATGCGCTGACGGCTCCCGTCGAAGACCTGCTGGTCGTACTGCGTTTTCGTACAGCCCGAGTTCAGGCGCTCGATGCCGTCCTGTCCCGGCTGGCTAGATCATCAACGCTGCTGTCGCGCTGGTCAAAGCGGTGGGGGGTGGACACCTTCGGCTTAGATCGCATTGCGGCCCAACTCGCCCGAGAGCCGTCAGGCACCCTAGAGCTCGCCAGCGGGAAGCGCCCTGCTGCGGCCCGTTCAGACGCCGACCTAAGAGGCCAACTCGAGTCGCATTACTTGTACGCGATGTGGATCGCGTGGGAGCCCGGTGAGGACGTGCGGCCCGCAGATGGGGATGCCCCCACGGCAGCGCCCGGTCGAGCAGCGCGGCACACGTTCGCTGTTCTCAGGACCTGGCTGCTGGTACGCGCACTACGGAACGCACACAAGTCCAAGTGTCTTGTCGACTCACTGCTGCAGGAGGCCTGCAGCGGACTCCGGCTTGCTTCTGAGGACTATCGCTCCCCTGAGATCAGGGCTGCACTCGATGTCGAGCGCAGCCCTGACAGCGGCAGCAAGCCCTGGGATTGGAGCGCCCTCGATCGCATGGCCGCACCAGACGATTGGCCTGAACTGAACGCAAAGTTCCTGCAGACACCGTCGTCCATCTGGCCCGAGGCTCGCTACTCAAGCCAACAACGCTGGCTGCGAACCATGAGCGCCATCGCGCGGGGTGAGATGAGGCCGGCGTCAATCGGAGACAGCGCGGCACTGTTCATCTCGCAAAGGCCGAGCCCGCGCATTCCCCCAGTTGGCGCACCTCCGTGCCCTATAGCTGCTGAGGACTCACCGGTTCAGCCGCTGCCCTTTGAAGTCGAAGCGGAGGACGACGGCGAACCTGTCTACGTCGAGGCTCCTGTCGAACCGGATGCTTCGCCGATCGAGCAACAGAGGTCTGCGCAGTACCTACAACTGCTGACCGGGCCCGCAGCACGGTACATCGCCTGGGACTGGGAGTCGCCGAACCCGCCGGAAGCCGAGGCCCTGAAGGAGCACATCGATGCTTCGCTGGTTGGCGCCTCCTCGACAGAAGCCTTGGTCGCAGCGATTGCCTGGCTGTCGATCCAGACCGGCCAGTCGCTGGAGCTGTGCAGCTCAGTACGGATTGCTTCCGCCCCGGTACGCGAGCCCGCTCAGAGCAATGGCTGGCAGCTAGATTTGCGCCAAGGTCTCGTTACTCGCTCGCCCACACGCCGCATTGGGCACTGGAGCCCGTCAACGGAGTTGGCCTCCTGCCTCACCACGCCGGCAGACGCCCTGTCGCTCCGGATCCATGAGCCAGTGCTTGATGTAATGCGCCGCGCGGCTGATGAAGCCGCTGGAGCGACCACGATTGCGGACATTTGGGCGATCAGGCCGGAGCGCGGCTCGCTGGGCGAAGCCTTCGGCCGCTGGAAAGCTCACGCCCCCGCAGGAACGCTTCGTCGGTTGACCCCAGGGATGCTTGGCCGGCTGAAGGGCCGACAACTACTAGACGAGACGAACGATTCGCTTCAAGCGCGGCTGCTCACAACGAGCAGTGAGGCGGGCTTGCCAGCAGCCGCCGCGTACTACGCAGTCTTGGATAGCGACCTCCCCGCGGGCTACGGTGCCTTGGCAGGCGCCCCGGGCCCCATCAACGTCGGCGGCAGCAGGCTGGACCCCATCGATGGTCACCTTCGTGAGTGCTTCGCCACGATGCGCCAGCGCATTGCTGATGCGGACTCGGCGGGTGACCTACTGCGGTTCCACAACCTGGTGACAGCCTACTGGGATGCGGTCTTGCGTGCCGCCACAGGCATTCGACCGTCGCGAAGGCGTTGGTCTTCGCTTGCCGCGATTGACGAGGATCTCGAGTTCATCTACGTCGACGAGAAGCCTTCCCCTCTCCATCTCAGCGGCAGATTGATCCCGCTGCCTGCTGGCCTCTGGCAGCAGTTCAAGCGCGAGTACCACGAGCAACACCTCTCGCTGCTTCGCGATCGCTTGTCGACGCTCGGGTGGCCGACCGACTCACTCCAGAGCGTCACTTGGGTCCTCGCCACACTATCGGTCATCGACGGACGACTTGTCGCAAGATCGATCGGTGAGTCAACCGGCCTCGTAGCCGCGGTCGAACACCCGTTGCCAGCGAACGTCTTCAGGCACTGGCTTCGTACGCAACTTCACCGCCGCGCAGCCGACATAGAGATAGTCGACTCCGTGCTGGGCCACCACGACGGCGCCACCAGTACCCATGGTGACTACTCCATGCGCGTCTGGCTGCGCGATGCAAACGCGATTCGTCCTCTGATCAGCAACGCGCTGGGCACCCTCGACGCGAAGTTACCGCCGCACCCTCCGAGCTGGGAGCACTTCCGGTTGGGGGTGAAATCGGATGCCGCTGGCACTGAACTCAACCAGCTACCCGGCGGATCCGCCGACGAGGACGCCTCAGGCCTCCCGGAGGCTGATTCGACGACTTCGAGCAAGTCATCGAGCACTTGGCTGTCTCAGATGAAGTCGGCGCGCTGGACGGTGAAGATGTTGCGTATGCACCTTGCCTACGCGGACACGCAGGCAGAAGGTGCAGACACCATCGGGTCACCGGTTCAGGACAAGAAGCTTCCTTCGACCTACCTGGCGGACATCACCAGGCTGCTGCGCTCCAGCCCAAGCGAAGAGCTGAATGTGCTCGGCCGCCGGTGCATGACCACTGAGAAAGGCACGCCGGCCACCCTTGGGCCACTGCGCTATGGGTTCTTCTTGCGCGTACTGGACCGCACCTTTGAACGGGAGGGAGTCCGCCCCAAGCTGACTCGTCGAGTCCTAGTCAGGCAACGGGATGACTCTCCCTTCGATGCTCACGCCGTCGGAGCAATCAGGCGTCTAAAGCGTACTCGAAAGGCGTTTTTGGACGCGGTGGCAGCGACGGACTGGGCGCGGTGGGGATCAGAAGTTGCCGCATGGATCGCCATGCTGGACTTGGCTCTGTCTTCGCGCTGCGCAGATCCCGAGCTCCTAGAACGGCTGATCGATTGGAGCGAGGACACGCCGCCGTTTCGCGTCGTGAAGCTGGCGCGCGCGCACTACCTCGAATGGAGTCTCGAGCCAACCATCCTGGACCTGTCTGCTCCGGTGTTGCGACTCCCGATCAGCGATCTTTGCGCAGCAGCGCTTCTCACGCAGCACGGAGGGAAGAGACGCAAGGTGCGCTCGGGCCAACCCGCACCACGACCACTGCTAGCTGCAGTAGCGCACCTCTGGCCGGATGCCGCCGGACAGCCGGACATTGAGAAGACGAAGGATCTCCTTGTTCAGCTCGTGCGACAAGCGAATGCGATCGAGCTACCTGGAACCGTTGGCGCGTACCTCGCCGGTCGACTGCGGTGTGCCGCGTTGCGCTGGGACGACTGGATGGCATGGCGCGGAATGGGCCGGCGTGACCTCAGCGGGTTCGAGATAGTTCAGGCGCCCCTGACCGATCGCCCTGAGGGCGACCGAGCGGCACTAAGCCTGCGGCAAGAAGCACAGCCGTCAGTTGGTGCTGCCGATGCGGCCCTACGCCGAGCTCCGGCAATTGAAGCAGGCAAAGGCACAGATGACCGCAGACAGAGCAAGCTGGCGTGCAGAGAGCTGTTCGCCCGCGTTCGTGCCGCGATCTACCTACCTCCAGGACACGCGCGAACCGGACCGGTCAAAGTCCCCGCCATTGACAAAGTGGCCACCCCAGAGAGGTCTGCTGCAGAGGTGTCACATGAGCAAACCCGCAGCGGGGGCGCGCATGGGACGAAGGCATTCCGGGACGTGGCGCTGCACTTGAACAAGCTCATCGCCGACTGCCCACAACGCTATTCCTCTGCAGCGCGACTGCTGGTGGCATGGTGCGCCAGCCTCCTGCTGCGGCCCGTGGGTAGAGCTTCTGCCGCGCCAGCATCGCCTGACAGCGCTGCAAGGCGGTCGCTGAAGCGCTCGACCGTTCTGCGCTACTTCTCGGCGTTGTCTGCCTCCTTTGAGGCAGTGGGTCACGACAGGGACCTTCTCTCCATGGATCCGGAGGAACTCGCGCACTTCTACGCCAGCGTTGTCGATTTCAGGTCGCGGGAGCGGCCAGGATACGTCGTGAACCGGCTTAGGGAATTCCACTTCTACTGCCAGCGAAACCATGCCCTGCCCGCGGTCGACTGGACCGACCTCGTGGTCGCACCCGTTGATACCTTGGCGTCAGCAGGCTACATCGATGAACATACGTTTGGCGCCGTGCGACGGGCTGTGCAGGCCTCACCAAATCTGGATGAAGATGCTCGCCAAGCCGTCGAGGTTCTACTCATCCTAGCGTTTCGGGGCGGCTTGCGGGCGAACGAGGCGCTGGGCTTGGAGCTTCGGCATCTTCGCTTAGACACCGACGTCCCTTGGCTGATCATCGAGAAGACAAGCCTACGAGAGATCAAATCGCTCGCCGGGCGCAGAACTCTGCCATTGCTTGGGCTTCAAGAGTCGGAACTGAGCCGGCTGCGCGCCTTTGCTGAACTGTCCGCAACGGCCACGCTGGGATCTGCAGCGACCAGGTTCCTGTTCGCCGATCGTTCAGGCCGCGCGCCGGCCATGAGCCTTGATCTGTTGCACATGGCAGCCAATAGGGCTATCCAGCAGGTCACTAATCAGCCGCAGTTGTCGCTGCATCATCTGCGGCACAGTCTTGCTACACGCGTCGCGGAGGCATTGAGCGGGGTTAAAAGACCGTCGGGCAGAAGGTCCAGCGACTGTCTGGACCCAGCGCGTCTGCACGAGATGCTGCGGCTTCCTTGGAGACCTGGCCTCACTAGCCGCCGAGCGCCATGGGCAATGTCCCGGTTGCTCGGGCATGCACACGTCCGCACGTCGTTGCATAGCTATGTGCACTGCCTTGATGCGCATGTGGAGATGCTGGGGTTCAAACCCGTTCTTGCCCCCACTGACCAGGTGGATCCTTCAGCGGCCATTGAACTCGATCATCTGCCCTTGCAGAGGCTACAACCCGAAGAGGCGGAGAAGACCACACCTGCGCCGACCTTTGCCCTTGCTCTTGAGATCCTGAGGAACGTGAACTCCCGCTCTGGCATCGAGCAGTTGGCCGGCAGCCACAGCCTAGACGTAGCAAACCTACTGGAGATGGCTGCCGCGTTCTCCTCAGCAGCAGAGCGCATGACTCCGCGCGCGAAAGGCAAGGTCTCCGATCTGCGTCGCCAAAGGAAGCCCATCAACTATGTTGCGACTGCGGGCTTCGCCGGCCGGATTGCTGCCAGCAGACTCCCGGAACTGAGACAGATTTCCGCGCCGCTCTTCGAACCAAACCATGTCGCGAGACTGCAAGCGGCGGCCCTGACGCCAGAGAGCTTTGAGTCCTTGTTGGGAACAAGGAACAACTTGAACATGGCGACCAAGGATCAGTTCAAGTTCGTGTCGGCGGTGCTCGCGTTGGTTGACATCAATGCTAGTGAACTGCTGGTCAAGGTTCCGCCAAAGCTACAAGGCGGCGCCTCCGCGCATGCGGTTGCAGAAGGCTGGGTCAAGGCAGATGCCAACAGTCGTTGGGTGCCTGGGCCACGTGGCGCCCAAGTCTCAGTCACCAGCGCACTGGGGAGCACGACGCGCGGTGGCGACCCCATACGGCAACGCGTCGGCCTTGGGGTTGTCCATGGCGATGGAGGCAAGCTGAAGGACAGCCTAGAGCTTGCCTTCATGATGTCCCTAGCGGCCTTGCTGTCCTGGTGGATCCGCGTGCCACCCCGGTCCGAGCACTGAGTCCAACTTGGAGTCAGCTACTCCGCTGGCGCAGTTCGACAAGCGGGCAACTAGATCTTGCGTCCTTTGCTGGGGCCCCGCAGCCGCTCGGCGCACGCTACCAGCTTTGGTCGAGGAACAATGACTCATGACCCACGGATGAGTTCGTGCACTGGTTCACATTCGCGCGCCGAACGCAACTGGCGCACGGCGCACAGCAGCCGCTTCGCCCTCCCGCAGTGCTCGCGCCGCGCCGATGATGGGGTAGTCGCGCTGCATCGTGTGGCGCGTTGTGCAACGATCATCGGTGGAGCAAAGCATGAGCGACATGAGCTATGTTGCGCACTTCACACCTGCGGACTTGCAGTCATGCGCAGATTCAGAAGGTGTCCAGTACGGCCGGGCACGCTCGGCGCCCAGTGACGTCAGGACCACGGTCTATCAGTTCGACTTCGATTGGCCCGTTCCTGTTCGCTTCGTCACCGCCGAGAGATTCGAAATACTTGCCCATAAGGTTGCGCCGCCGCCGTCGCATCGTCTGGCACTGGCACTGGCTGCCGAGGCCAGCTTGAAGTTGGCGCTCCCGGAGAACGCGCTAAGCGTTGCCATGGCGTTTCAATTGAGCGTTGTGGACGAGGGTCTCCCGACTCGCATGGCCAACGTGGCCATGCACATCCACTATCGCCAGTTGGATGTGCACTCACCTCCAGTCTCGATCGTGATCGAGTACTTCAGATCAACGGCTGATGCTGTGCTAAGAAGCCTCGGCGAGAACTTCGCGGGACCGCCGGCACGTCCTAGACCGCGTGCAGATCCGTCTCAGCTCGACCTCTTGACAACCCCCGCTGATCACGACACTGAGGAAGATGCCGGCGCGCATTGCCGGGGTGACTATTCCAGGACCCGGTTGCCTGGAGGTCCGGTTGCAGATCGATCTGTGTCTGGCTCAGCTGAAGAGTCGGAGCAAGTGGCACTCGAATCGCCGTCCGAGGATGAGTTCAAGCAGAGCCTGCGAGAGAGGCTATTGCGCGACCTGGCGGGGAAAAGTGTCGCGGTTTCGATAGGACTTGCCGGGGAGCCGCCCAAGCGCCTGGATGTCTCCATTCCACACGCGATCACTGACAACAGCGACGCTAGGTCAGATACGGTAGCGGGGGTACTGAATGCTCTCAACCTCGCAAGACGATTCTTGATCCTGGACCGTCTAGATAGTCCTGGTGCAGACAAGACGGCGAAGATCGGCTTCGATCTGTCGAGCGCACCCGAGCTGCTAGCCCTTGCGTTGCTCGCCGGGGGCTCGCGGCAGCTGTCCCTTCCAGTGTTGTTCTATCCATCTACTTCAGTAGGTGGTGTTGGCAGGTATGAGGTTGACGGTCCGCGGCTACCGCAGGCCCTAGACGAGGCGGCAGGTCGTGCGCGGAGAAACTTCACTGTGCCGAAGCAGCTAGCGGCGCTGCTCTCTGGATCGGGATAAGCAAACGCGTAAGCTTCCCCTTCTGGAGGGCAGCGTGAAAGTGGAGACTTCCGCATCTACGAGGAAGAGCGATGAGGAAGTCGAAGATCACAGAGGCCCAGATCCTGGCGGTCTTGGGTGAGGGAGATGCCGGCTTGCCGGTGGCTGAGGTGCGTCGCAAGCACGGCATCAGTTCAGCGACGTACTACCAGTGGAAGAGCAAGTTCGCCGGGATGTCGCTCAGCGAGCTCAAGCGGGTCAAGGAGCTCGAGGCGGAGAACGCTCGACTCAAGCGCATGTATGCCGAACTGGCGCTGGAGAACACGGCCATCAAGGACGTTCTGTCGCGAAGGTTGTGACGCCGACAGCCAGGCGCGTGGTGGTGCAGTTGATGGTGGAAAGCCACCGACTGCCCCGTTCGCGTGCCTGCCAGGCCGTGGGCCTGTCGCGGTCGGCGTTGTACAAGCCCACGACGGATCGATCACAGGCCAATGCGCCGGTGATTGACGCGATCAACACCGTGTTGCAGAAGCGCCCGCGCTGGGGCTTCTGGAAGTGCTTCGACCGCCTGCGCAAGGATGGACGGGGATGGAACCACAAGCGCGTGTACCGGGTTTACTGCGCGATGCGACTGAACATCAAACGCAAGGCCAACCGGCGCGTGCTCACGCGCGAGCCGCAGCCGTTGCTGCAGAGCACGGAGCTGAACTGTGTCTGGGCGCTGGATTTCATGCGCGACACGCTGTACGACGGTCGACCGTTCCGCACCTTGAACGTCATCGACGAGGGAAACCGCGAGGCGCTGCGCATCGAATGCGGCACATCGATCCCATCGGCGCGCGTGGTGCGTGTGCTGGATCAGTTGGTCGAGCTTTATGGCAGGCCCGACTCGACTCGCCTGGACAACGGTCCAGAGCTGACTGCCGATTGCTTCATCCAATGGGCTGAGCGCAACGGCGTGCAGCTGCTGTTCATCCAACCCGGCAAGCCCAACCAGAACGCGTTCATTGAGCGCTGCAACCGCAGCTTCCGCAACGAAGTGCTGGATGCCTGGCTGTTCAACGCTGTCAGCCAGGTGCAGCAGGCCGCCGATGAATGGCTCTACGACTACAACGAGTTCAGACCCCACGACTCGTTAAACAAGCTCATACCAATCGAGTTCAGGCCGAGAAGTCTCAACCAGGGAGTCTCTACTTCTGGGCTGTTAACTTGACGGCGAAGCTTGCGAGTCTGAGGCTTGGATAAGCACCTACGACTTCAATAGAGTCACCCTACCTGTCATCAGAGTTCCAACCGTAGAGCATGAGATCCTCAAATTTGCCGCGGCGCAGGCTGTGCCGCCTGAGCAATCCTTCGGCAACGAAACCGCACCTTTCAAGCAGTTTTCGCGACGGCATGTTATGCGGCAAGCAGCGCGCCGTAAGGCGATTGATTCCGAAATTTGTCGCAAGTGCGGACTTGAGACCACTCACCGCCTCAGTGCAGTAGCCGCAATGCCAGTAAGTCGGACCCAACCAATACGCGATCTCGGCACGCGAATGATTGGCCGCATAGTCAACAACGGAAACAACACCAATAAGCGAGCTGCCGCCCGCATGAATAAGTCGAACAGCCAGCGAGAATCGACCTCGATGCAGAGAGGGGGAACGCTGCGCATCAACCCAGAGAGTCGCATGCCGAAGAGTATAAGGAGCCGCAATGTTGAACGTTGTCTTGGCGACCAAACCATCTGACAGCAAGTCTACTATGCGCTCGCAATCAGCATCGACGAGCGGGCTGATCAGTAGCCTGTTGGTGCGAATGTGCGGAAGTTCGAGCAAGTCAGTCACGTCGCCGCAAGTCCATGATTTGATGGAGATCGTCGCAGTGGTAGCTTAACAGACAGGGCGCAATTGTTTGTGCTAGTCGACGGACGAAAGAAGCAGTAATCCAGCTTGCCTGTCGGCGCGCTCCTCCACTAAGGTCTGTCTGGAAAACTTCGCGGCTCGCGCTGCCGCAGACCGTCGTCTCAGACAGGCTGGGCTGCTTCACGGCAGCCGCCTCTATGGGCGCCGCGCACGAACACTTAGCCATCGGCGGCGGCTAGGTCAGTGTGCTTAACGCCAGGTTCGCGCCGTCAATACTCTACTCTCATCGACAACATCAAGACCGCCCCCAACGGTACCTACCCCGCCTTCAAACTCACAATGTGCGCCTTCCGCTTCCCAGCCGAAGTGCAGTTCCGCTTTAACCGCCGCTACGACATGCGCGCCATGCTCGGTAGCTCGCTCACAGCGCTCGTCGCCATCCCAGCTCAGCCCGAACGCAGCACCAGGGTTGCCGAGGTTCGTCGCCGGTCTGGTCAAACCTACGAACGGCCAACTAACTCAGATCGCCAAGACGGGCATGAAGGAGTGCGCGAAGCTGAACCAGCAGATGTTGACATGCGGCATAGTCTGGGCGCGAATAGCAATCAGCCAGCAACCGCTCAACAACGGCATCGCGATACGCCAGGCTATCCAGCGTGCGACGCCAGTGCTTAACGCCAATGCTCAGTCGGTTGTTCCATATCGCCACAGACGTCAGATACACTCTACTGTAAACATTAAGGGCCGCAAAGTACTGCATGACATCTCCGCGACGGATGTCCGCCTCCAAGCCCGGGTCAATCAAGTTTTGAAGACATCGACTGTAAATCTGCTTCTGATGGCGAGCGTCAATCTCAAGATTGACAAGGCGGCGCCTGATATCGCATCCATCCTTGACATAGATTCCACTCTCGATGTTGTGAATGAAGTCTAGAGTCGAGTCTGATGTGTCGCGCAAACTCAACAGTGAATGAACCGCGGATAGCACGATCGGCAAGGAGGTGCAGCGAATCTCAATCCGGGGTTCAGCCGGGTCTATTCTGGATGCCCTCCAAACTAGATGCCGTAGTCCGGTAGTGATTGCCGATCTATCGATACCACAAGACTTCAGCGCATGCAGGAGCGCCGCGCATCCGTCGCTTTGCTTCGCGACGATGCAAACATCAATGTCAGAGAAGGCATCAAACAGTCCGCGCGCTAAAGACCCTCCGACTATTATTGAGCAAGTCTCGTCTAATAGCTTCAGTGCAGCGAGTCGCCTACTTAACTCGAACTCTTCATTTAATACCTGGATCATGGACCTGCCTCAACTGCTATGAGCTTCGGGGCTTGCTCACATGGTAACCAGACGTCTTGGAACATGGGCTCACCAGCCCAGGAGGTGGGCGTTGCTGATGAACCCAGTTCAATTCTGGTCCGACCTGTAGATGTTCGATCCCCTTGAGCGGTATGGCACCGAGGACGAGTGTGGAGCGGCAGAAGCCTCGGCTCAATGACCCGAGGGACTCTGCTGCCCTGCGTGCGCGGCTACCGGGTCCTATTGCTTCCGCCGAGGCCAGCAGCCCTACAGCGACCTGGCGGCTCGCAGTTACCCATGCGACCTGATCCTCGGCACGATGTTCGAGGCCCCCAAGTTGCCACTGTGCCGTTGCTTCATGGCTATGCAGTCGATCAGCTTGCTAAGAAGCGGCGTCGCCAATCTGGAACTGCGCCGCCACCTCTTGACGCCCGACCATACGTCCTGGCCGACGAAGCGGAAGACCAACGTGGCCAGGAGGCTTGCGGGGAAACCACACCAGCTCAACGGCCGGGTTGAAATCGACGATGCCTAGCCCGGCGGCTAACGCTGCGGACGCAAGGGCGGGCGCGGAACGGAGAACAGGGTCCCGTTCTTGCTGGCCGCGCAGACCACCGGTGAGGACAAGCCGAACCAGGTCTGCACGGCACAGCTGCCGTTTCGCCGCGGCGTCAACGCCGAGCGCGGCGCCCACCACCTGGTGCAACCGCTGATCGCGGTCTACGACGGCCGCGACTGCTTCCGAGCCACCGCCAACGCCGGGGTGCGAGAGCGCATCGTTATGGGCGGCGGCGCCAGCAGCGCCCGGCGTTACCAGCGCCAGGCCGCCAACATCCTTCTGGGCAACCTGAAAACAGCCTTGGCCGAGACCTACCACGCCTTAGACCCCGCCAAATGCGCGCCGCGCCACCAGGCGGCGCTCCAGTGCCGCTTCAACAGACGGTCCCACATGCGCTCGACGTCGCAGGCAGCCCCGCGCATGTCGGTTTGATCCGCGGCCTGCCCAGAACATGCCCTCAAGGCACTTTGCCTGCCAGGCAGGTTGGCCCTGAAGAACGTCGGGCATCGTGGCGGTCGCAGTTTGGGGTCACGCCTCCGCAACTTTGAAGGCAGTCCAACCCGGCGGCGCGTGCAAGCTGACGAGTTCTGCTCCACTCTGGTCAAATACAGTAAACACAGGCATCCAGTTCGCGTCGACCACGGTCAGCGGATCGAAGTCTTTTTCAAACCCTCCCCAGGAGACAAGATAAGTATCACCCGAACGGCGACATCCCCCCAATCTAGTTCGATTGTCAAATGGTGGCGAGGCAACGAAGCTTCTAACATGCTCCAGCATGCGCCTACGCCGATCAATTCTATACACAACACCTCGCGACGGTCTATTCCGATTTGGCAGGCCATTATCGAATAGGGTCAACATATTTCCAGCAACAATACTCACATCATGCTGCGCCCCAAAGCCTCCGTAAGGGTCTCCGACGATGCCATACGTGCGCGTGCTTATGGTATCTATAATATTCTTTGACTCCAACGAAATCTCCACTATGGAGCTTAGCGATCGAGAGGACACGAGCAAAGAATGTCTCGTGGAGTCGTAACAGACCGAGTTAAAGTGGGTGTAATTGACGACTGGAGAAGAGCTGGGTACATTGAGACCCAATCCGAGTTGCTCGCGCGCGCTCCATCGCCACAAGACTTTCGAATCTGATTCACCACGGATTTCCACTGCACCGTGTAGCAACCTGCGCGCCAAGTCCAACTCAAGGCAAGTGAATGCGGTTCCGTATCCGGGGATTCGCGTGCAGGCGTGTGCTGTAGCATCGCCACATTCCACACTTGCCCCGTCATCAGCATTGAACCCGACGCCCAGTTTGCCAGGGAACCGCACAAGCGTTGATCTCAAGAACCCATCACGGTAGTATCCGACCTGATACTGATAGGTCCTCCCATCAAGAAACTCTAGATTGTTGACCGCCCCTACTGCGCCTCTGAAAACAACTTCTTGCAGCGTCGTGACTTCTACATCGCTATCGAAAACTGATATTTCAAACAGCAGAGACCTCAATGCCGCCCCGCTGGACGCATCTCTGTTTCGGAAGTACGTTCTTGTATCATTCAACGCGACAAGGAAGCGCCTTCGAAAAGCGCCTCTGCAACAAACAAGAACATTCACACCATAAACATCAACAAGTGTGCTGCGGCGGCTTGTTCCGAGATCTCGGCGCTCAGAGCCAGAGTGATATATGTGCCGATCCAAGTTGCGACCCTTTAACGCTATGAACTACACCGCGCCTGAGCAAGAGGGCGCCGCCTTTTAGCAGACTGAACGCTGCCGATGGCGGCGTCTTCTCTATATATTCTCTTGTCAATCGCTCGAACTGTCGCGGGACTTTGTCTGGCCCATTGTAGTCAGTATAGGCCGGCCAAAGCATCCATTCCTTAGCGTCAGATAGTTGTAGTATTAACGAGTCGTGTCCGTCGAAGTGCGCGTTGAGCGCGCGCCCATCGGATGGGCTAAAGAATGCGTCAATACGACGGGGCGCAAGATCGCGTTCGACAACATCAGATAGCTCGTTAAGCGGAATTTCATCGATTGAGTCTATGGAGCTAACGTGAACACTGCAGCCCCAAACAGTTACCAACTCCAAGACCGCATCAGTCACTATGCACCCTGAGGCCGACAGGAAAACTTCTCGGCGACATGGTTGTCCACGCCTAAGCACAGTAACGTGGCAGCTGCGCTCCCTAGATACCGAAGCCAAGCGGAGACAGCGCTCCAGGGTCACCTGGCTCGCCAGTTCGGCGGTGGCGTACGAGAACAGCTGAGCGCCTGTAAGAATCTGCTCCAACTTGCACCTATACAGAGCGTGGCCTGCAGACCAGGTCCCCATCGCGAGCTTGCAGCAAGATTCTTCGCGTAGTGAAACGAAGAAGCACCGCATTGAAGAGACCTAGCAAGGATACTGCGACCAGCATCGTTATCGTCGAGCCGTACGACCCGTCGGCGGTAGCCAGCGGAAGCGCCCCCACTAATAGTATCCTTGCGCCGGCGATGACAATGGCAAGATCCCGTAGCAAGCTAGTTTTGCCGGCAGGACGGACTACACCCTTTGCCATCACAGTTGAGTACGCGCTAGTACTCGCAGAAATGAAAACAAGAGCTGTTGCAACGAATGCTTGAGATGGCCCGCCGTTGGGAACGCTGGTGACGATCGGGTGAAAGAAGAAGGCCGTCGCAACTAAGAAGCCAGACAGCGAGCAGATCACCGCAACAGTTCGTAGTATCTGTCTTCCAGCGTTCTGGCGCTCTCGCGCAACATTCGCTGCGATTCCGGGCGTGATTGTGCTGAGTGTCGTGCCAGCCGCCAGTGCGGCGGCGTCTACGATTGACACCAGCGCGAGAACAATGGTCAACACGGAGGCGGTCTCCGGTGTTCTGGTAAGCATCGCCAAGCATGCCAGCCAACTTAACGAACCCACAATCAACTGGGTGAGCTGATTTCCGGCATCTGCCAGTAATGCTTTAAGTGTCCCTATTGGCCATATAGTCCCGAGGTCACGCACATCCACAGCTGTAACTTCGCTGGCTTGTTTTAGCAGCAATATCGCCAGCAAGTTGGATGCGAGAGGCGCAACAGCGGCGCTTAGCAAGCCAAATTCAGTTGATAGGAGAAGATAGAATATTGCAAGCCCGGATAGCGACGTTGCAAGACCGATTTTCAGTATTGCGAGCGATCGGCGCCTGGAAACTAGCTCCAAGTACATTGGTTGCGTTGCGCAAAGCGCCATTGCGGCGCAGGTGATAACCAACCCGTACCCTATAGTCGCGCTGCGCTCGAGGTTGGTCAGCGCGCTGATCGATACCGTCAACACTCCGCCTAATGCCCCGACTAACACCGATAGCCGCCCGAGCACATATCGCGCTCGTGCTAGCCAAAGGCCTTGGTCGCGAGACGACTGAAGGCGTACGGATGCATTTATTCGGATTGATAGCGCGCCAGAGATGGCGACAACAAGCGTCCCGAGGAGCAAGTACAGTCGTTGAAAGGTGCCTGCGGTCGCGGCGTCGATCGATGAGTATGCAGACAGCGTAAGAACGACCGCCGCGTGCGACAGTGTCTGCGCGAGATTTGCCAGTGCCAGTGGCCCCAGCGACCGCCAGATCAACGTTGATGGCGAAGAGAACTGCGCATGGGCAAACTCTTCACCGCTACCGGTCCGCGATGAGGGGCGACTAGACCTTTCCCTAAATTTCGCCCGCTCCATATGAAACTTTTACAAGAGTGTAGTCTTCTGGGAAACCGGAATTGAATCTGACTATCGCACGCAAGTTCTACGAATCATTTCAACCGAAGTTTGGTAGGCACCGACTTCTGGTCAGAGAACGCGATTGCGTCATTCATGCTCTGTCAGGTTTTTTAATGAAGCCGCATCAGAGCAACAGAATCACAGAGAGGCATTACGCGGCGGCAAGACCCTCGAGAACAACGGCCGAGCTTTGCCGCCAGATTGGCCGCTATGCCTATAGCGGCGCGTGAGAGCTCCTAGGTAGGGCCGCGCGGACCCTACACTCCTCAACTAGCTGTTTTCGGCGTCACAGATCCATTCGGGCATGTCGGATGGCTCAAAATTGATCGCCGATGGTGTGAATACTTCGGCCAAAGACGCTTGCGTCGCAGTATCCACGACGTCTTCTGTCACAGTCTCGTTCATGAAGTCATCTCCTTCCAACTTGGCGGAATGCAGCATATGCTGCGAACTCAATGTTTTGACGAATCGCCCTCAGCGTCAACGGTCTTGCCCTATGTCACATACATCCTAGTGTGGAGAGTTGGTCGGTAGCTTTCGTTTGCCCGCGCGCCGCGCATGGCGCAGCGCGCAGATCAGCGGGTACTGTTGAAACGGTTCCGGGTCCGCGCCAATGGGGGCGTTTGGAGGATTTCGGTTCAATCGATGTCGATTCCTTGCGAACTGCACCGGGGTTGCGATGGGACCGAAGCAGGCCGACATCGCCGATCAAGATCTGTTCCGAACCGAGTTGGTCAACCTGGTCGACCTGCGCCACGAGCTCGTGCGGCTGGCGATGCTGATCGACTGGGATGCGTTTGGCCGGCAGTGGAGCCCTCAGTTCGCCTCCGACACCAGCCGGCCCGCATTGCCCACTCGGTTGATGGCCGCGCTGCTGCACCTCTAGCACGCCTACGCCTTGTGCGACGAGGACGTCGTCGAGCCTCGTGCGCTGGCGTCAACGCATCGGCGAGGAAGGCTGCGAATGGTTGCTGGCGCACTCCATCGAGGCGGCGACGAAGGCCGGCGTCATCAAGCGGCGCAGCCTGGAGCAGGTCGAGCTGGACACGACGGTGCGGCCCAAGGCCATCGCGCACCCGACCGACAGCCGGTTGCTCAACCGTGCTCGCGAGCAGCTCGTCGACGCTGCCCGGGACGCTGGCATCGAGCTGCGCCAGAGCTACGCCCGCGTAGGCAAACATGCCGAGCATAAGGCCGGACCTTGCGCCCACGCCCGGCAGTTCCAGCGCATGCGGCGCGAGATCAGGAAGCTGCGCACCTGGCTCCGTCGGGTGATCCGCGACGTCCAGCGCAAGGCCCAGGCGATGCCGCAGGCGCCGAATGCCAAGCTCGAGATTGCGCGCAGGCTGCACGCGCAGTGGCGCCACGGCAAGAACAAGCTGTACGCACTGCATGCGCCCGAGGTCGAGTGCCTGGCCAAGGGCAAGGCCAGCACGCCCTACGAGTTCGGCGTGAAGGTTTGGGTGGCAGTGACGGCCATGGAGGGGCTGGTCGTGGGAATGCGCTTGATGCCGGGCAACCCCTACGACGGGCACACCGTTGACAGCCAGCTCGAGCAGCTCGAGATCCTGACCGATGTGCGACCGAAGATCGCGCTGGTGGACCGGGGCTACCGCGGCGTGGAGGCAGCCGGCGGCACGCGGCTACTGGTTAGCCATACGCGGCGGTTACCGCGAGCACTGTTGAAATTGCTCAAGCGGCGGCGAGCCATCGAACCGGTGATCGGGCACATGAAGACCGACGGGCTGCTCGACCGCAACTGGCTCAAGGGCGCCATGGGCGACGCGATGCACGCCCTGATGTGGGGTGCCGGGCACAAACTGAGGATGATCCTGGCGCACCTGCGGGTGCTTTACTGCGCCCTCGTCGGGCAACTGGCGGTGGCGATCCTGTTGATCACCCGGCAGGCGTCAGGGTAATACGCGCCATCGCCGGCGTGAAGGCGAGTTGTTCAGGGCCAACTAGACTGGGGTGCAGCGGATCTCAGGGAGTAGCGCACGTGTTGATGCCACCCACAAGGCCTATCGGGTCACTCTGGATGTAGATTCGGCCGTGCGCGGGCCGGCCTTGTGAAGGAGAGACGCCCACAAGACTTCTGCCGTGTCGATGAGCTTCTACATGTCCCGAAGCGCACGAAACACCTCCCGAACGCATAGCCCGCCGCCGCACAGCAGGCCGACGTACAACACCCACCTAGCATCGAGCACTTGAGAAACCTCTCGACTTGCTAACACGATGGCAATACCAAGCCAGAACACCCAGCTCCAAGGCAAGCGAGTCTTTCGTCGCGGTGGCTTCACCATGCCCCGATTCCTCGAGAGATGTTTACGCAGCCCATGACAGCCGCATAGCCGCCGACGCCAATTCCTCCCCTCAGGCGGTCCCCAATTCCAACTTGTCCGCCGCCGCCACTCAGATCTACTGAGGCACCGCCAACGAGCAACTTCCCGCCCTCAGCTTGGAACTGGGTTGAAGTGGTTGCACTCGACGACTTCGGACAACCATTGGATCCCGCGTCTTTCGTCAAGCCCGCAGTCAATCCGACTCCGGCGAACGCTCCCGCGCCCACGCCCCCGCAGGCCTGCGCAGTTACCGCAATGCCGCTGCTCGATACCGCGAAACCCACACCCAGACTTCCGCCTTTAGCGAGACCAAAGGCGGTCACATTGAGCGATACGTTCAACGTCCAAAGACCAGATGGATCCATGCCTGAAATCGGATTTCCGAGTGCGTATGCGTAGGTATTGATCCCCCCCGCCAGCCCAATGGGATCGGACTGGGTATACCGCCCCGTCTCCCCATCGTAGACCCGGTTCCAGTTGAACCACAGCTGCGTTGCCTCATCACGGTACTGCCCCGGCAGCCCAAGGTTGAAGCCGCCGCCGACGACGTCGAAGCCCCCGTCCGAACTGGCCACGGTAACGCCTTGCCGGTCGAACGCATCGTTCTTCACTCGCCACACGACCGCACCCGTGCCGTTGGTCATGGCCTCCGGTCTTCCTAGGTGGTCGTTGTGGCTTGCGTAGAACTGCCCACCTCGCACGATGCCCAGCAACTCACCGCCCAGCCACACGTAGCTCGTGGACTGACTGACGCCGCCAGAGCGCTGTTCGTACATCAGTCGCCCGTCGGGCGAGTGCACAAAGCTTGTGTCGTGCTGGACGCCTCCGAGCACATCGCGCTTCCACACGCGCTGGTGATTCGGATCATGCCGCGAAAGATGCGCGGCTGCGCCGCTCTGATTCATCTGCACCAGGCGCCCGAAGGCATCGTGGATGAAATCGCGGCTGCCACGGTAGCCCACCTCGCTTGAGACCTCACCGTTGGCGTTGTAGCCAAAGCTGAGCCAACGCGCGCCAGTGGTCGACTGCAGGCGCTGCGTGCCGGGGTAGTACGTGTAGCTGGAGGCGTCGCCACCACGATTCCGGCTATTCCTGTTCCCGACACCGTCGTAGCTGATGGTGAGGCTGGCCGCCGGCTCAGCTGATCGGGTCGCGAGCCCAAGGCGCGACTCTGCGTCGTAGCCGTAGGTCGTGCTCTGCGAGCCCACAACGCCATCGGTCACACTGTTCATCAAGTCAGCGTTGTCGTACCCGTAGCTCAAGCTGTGCACAGCCGTGCTCCAGTTGGCGGTGACCCGTCCGTCCGTGTCCACGCTCCACAAGCGCGGCCGACCATTGCCGAAGCGCCACGCATAGGGCACGCTCCCCGCAGGCTGGTAAAGCATCTGGTCTGCCAGTGTCACCCAGCCGCCGCTCCAGCGCTGAACAGCCGATACGCGGCCTGCGCCATCGTAGAGCACGTTCAACGCAGTGCCGTCAGGGTAGGTCAGACCCGATACGCGCCCGGTGGCGTCATAGCTCCAGTTCATGGTGCGGGTCACGCCCCAGGTGACAACGCTAAGCGAGGTCAGCTGACCATCTGCCGCGTAGCTGTAGCTGGTGCTGCCGGCTTCATAGCTCATGGACGCGAGCCGACCGATTCCGTTGGGGCCCGTATCGTAGGTCCAGGTCTCATTGAGGCCACCTCCTGCGCGCGAGGTCATGCGGTCGAGGCGGTCATAGCCGAAGCTCAGCACGGTGTTGTCGGCACGCGTGGTCTGGGAGACCCGTCCACCGATGTCATACACGTAGTTGATCGTCCCGCGGTTGGGGCTGACCTCCCGGGTCACCTCACCGAAACCGTTGCGCGTGTAGGAGGTGACTTGGCTGTTGTTGTCCGTGACGCTAGATAGGTATCCGGCAGCGTCGTAGCCAAACTGCCGCACTGACTGCAAGGAAGTGCCGTAGTACGCTTCCTGTCGGTAGGGCCTATTCTGCTGGTCGTAGAAGATGCGAACTTCCCGGCCGGCTGCGTCGGTCTGCTTGATGACATTGCCGTTGCCGTCATAGCTGGTTGTCCACAGCTGGCTGTTGTTGCCTTGCTGCTTCCACGGGCGCCCCAAGCTGTCCAGTTGCGTGGTCGTCATGAACTCCCCGGCAGCCACGGCCACGGGCGTCGATCCACTCAGGGTCGGAACATGACGCGCCGACCGCTCGCGTGCCGTGCTTGGCGGGTTGGCACCCGAGGCTACGAAAAGATCGAGTTCGATGAACTCGTTCAGGGCGTTGCCGACACGGGTGAGCCGCGTAGCCGCGTTGTAGCGGAACCTGTCCACTGCGCCGCCGGGATGGGCGACGTCGGTTACTTGCCGGTTGTTGTTGTGCGCAAAGGTCGTGGTTCTTGCCCCGGTGGGGAGCTGCTGCGTCGCGCTGATCAGGTTGCCCTTCAAGTCATACGCGAAGTCGGTGCTGATGCCGTTGGCATCGGTGATGCGTCCTGGCTGGCCGAGCCCGTTGTAGTTGCTGTAGCTGACCTGGTGACCCAGCGCATTGACGATCGAAGTTAGGTTCCCAAGAGAATCGTAGTTCTGCGTGGTGACCGCCGACTGCCCGCCAGGAAGCGCACGGGTTGCCGTAATCGTCGCAATGGACTTGTTCGGGTGAAATGTGTATGCGTAGGTGACCTGCCGCGTACCCCCCACCCGCAGGTCTGTCCACGTCTCGCTGGCCACCCGGCCATCTGCATACCCTGAGGTGTGATAAGTGAAGTTCTGACGAGCGTATGCCACACCTGAAGCGTCTCTCAGCGTTCGCTCAAGGAGATTCTCAGGGCTGGCCCAGACGTAGCTCTCGGAGAGTGCCACCGAGGTGCCGGCGGCCGTCGTCCTTGACTGCAGGATGCCCGTGGCGTCGAACTGAAAGTCCGTTTTGTTGCCGTTCCAGTCTAGCAAGTAGTCGATGTAGCCGGCGCTGTCATATACCGTCTGCGCGGCAGCGGCCGCACAGTTGTATCCGGCCGCGCGCGAGACTGCAGTCAGCTTCTTGGTCGTTGCATTCTGGACACTGGATACGGTCGAGTATGTAGTCGACAGGCCATTTTCGTTGGTGACAGTCGTTGAGTTGGCACCATAACTGAAGGTGTCGCGCTTCTCGCCGCCGGCCAAGCCACTTTCCTGCACGCGCTTGTCAGCGTAGTAGGCATAGCTGCTGTACCGAATGCCATTGATGCTGATGCCGGTGAGCAGCGTGGGGTCGCTGTTCTCGTAGTGGTAGGTCCGAGTATCGGGGTTGCTGCCGGGAGAGGTCACACTGGTCAGCATCCCGCTTCCGTTGTAGCCGTATGTCCAGGTGTTTCCAGCGGGATCCTTGGCTGCGGTGACGCGGTTCCCGGTCCAGGTGAACTCGATTGTCTGCCCGACCAGATTCGTCAGTTTCGTGATCTTGTAGAACCCAGCATTCACCCATGTGATGGTCAGCAGGCGCTCACCGGTGAAGCGATCGATTGATGCCGCGATTCCCCCCCCGGCCAGAAAGTTGTACTTCTTCTGGTCTTTCCACAAGGTCCAGATCTGGGTGCTTCGGTTGTAGTAGAGGTCACCCATCTTCGCGTTGTTCGCGACGCGGTAGGGGTATGGGTGATCCAGGTAGATACGGTAAACGTACTGCCCTCCACCTGGGAAGGTGACGGTCGCGAACGCCGGGTACGCACCCGATTCGGTCATGACCGTGGTGCCCGAAGGAGCAAGGTGCGGCGCATCTACCGATGAGGCCCAGTTCGGCCCAAACAGCTGCCCCGACGTGCCCTTGCTGCGATAGGTCCGCTCAAGGCGCAGTCCATGAAGGCCAGCCGCAGCGAAGTCAAGTTCGCTCTTGTACTTCTCGCCAGTGGCGATCACGACTGGGTTTGTCGTGCAATCGGCGTCATCCGAGTTGTTCTGCGGGTCGGCAGGGCTGTTGTCGCCGCCTCCGCCTGCGGCTCCACCTCTGTTTCCCGTTGTCCACCCCCCACCACCTCCGCCGCCAGTTGGGGTGGCCGAAAGAATTGGGGCAGGCGGAGGATTGGATGGCTGGGGGAGCCTTCTCCCGTTTACATCGACAGACTGGCCTCCGGGCGGGCCTCCATCCTTTGTAAGTTGCGGTTTGGGCTGTTCAACGACCGCTGCGATCGCATTCTGACTCAGCACACAAGTGGCCGAGGCCAATACAAAGGCAGCACAGAGCTGCCCAACACGAGTGATCATCTTCTGCTCCCGCGAGGCTTATTGATTGGTAGGGTCGTTGAGACGTTTCGACCCTATCCACCCGCGAGATCCACTGCACCACCCAGAAAGGATGGTCACATTGACATAGGCGTTGTCACTCGCACCCGGCTTTGTGCCGGTGGTCAGAACACGAACGCGGTCACCTCGCCTCGGCTGGCACGCGAACAGAGGAGCGTTGGAGTGCTCGTTCCTGACCAACCCGCCGGGCTCTACGATCCACCGGATCCCCGTGTCTGCAGATGCACCGGGTGCGGCCTGGCCAGTGGCCAAGTGTGCGTAGCTTGCTCCGACCGCAGCGAGCAAGGCCGCTCGACACAGACGGCACCACGTACGCCTCGAAAGCGTAGCTTGTTTGCGCATTCGTACTCCCTGATTAACTTGCCGCCCGGCGTGATGCGCCCCGAGCAATGTCGCGGCTGCAGACCGAGATCCCATGGGTCGACACCGAAGCGCCGAGAGATCTGGCCTGACCGCCGTTCAGCAGAAGCTTCTGTTGAGCTCTGGTCGAATACTTGTCGACAAGGCCTTGCCGTGTCAACTCCGTGCCGACCATGCCTTCACTCCACGATCACGTCACTTACTGAGGCCGACTCCCCCTCTTGTAGGAGCGCTTGCAAGCAGAGATTGCCCAGGTGACAAGCTGTACGTCGGCCAAGACTAATGGCGCTTTCGCCACAGCCGGTAGACACCCGCATACCTCTGCGCTGCGCCAGATATTCGTAGCGACCTTGACTGGTGTCCGATCAGTACGACAAGGAGATCGGACCGACGAGTAGGCGATTCGGCGAGGAGCAGATCATTGGCTTCCTGCATGAGGCCGCTGCCGGGCTACCGGTCAACGAGTTGCGCAGGAGGCCTGTCTTCGGCGAGCCGAGCTACTACGGTTGCAAGGCCAAGTTCGGCGGCATAAACGTGTCCGCTCAGCACCAAACTGCAGGAGCTTGGATCCGAATCAGTGTCATTGGCCCTGCGCAAGTCATTGCTACCCAGCTGATGCAGATGAAGCCGGGCCACTCGCGCGCTCCCTGAGCGCCTCGTAGAGCTGCGCCGGCCCCAGCAGGATGTCCTTCAACCCCGCCTGCACTTTCGCCGATCCCAAAGCCTGCGAACTCATCGCCTGATGTGCCTCGAACGCAAAGATGATCGCGTCCACCAGCGCCTTGTTCAGATCGGGTGAGTTGGCGAACTGCTCCTTGCTGTTGCTGGCCGCCTGCTTCACAAGCGTCTCGTTTTCCAGCAGCTTGCCCTTGAGCACGCCGTTCACGTAGACCACCTGGTCGTCATCGGTCAGCTCGCCTTCGAACAGGCCGTTCACCTTCTCGATGATCTCGTCCAGGTACGCCTGCTGCTTCTCCTGCACGGTGCCACTGCCCACCGCGTCGATGGGCGGCAGCTTGTAGCTGCCGTCGGCGTTCAGCGTCATGGGCTGCCGGCCGCGGCTCTTCAGCGTGTGATGCGTCAGCACGACCTTGGACAGGTCCACCTGCGCCCGCTCGCGCCCGAACTCCAGCAATGGCAGCAGCCGCTTGAAGAACACAAACCGCTTCTCGATGGCCGTGTTGCCGTAGTCGAAGATCTGGCTCAGAAAGGCATACAGGCGCACGTAGGCCGCCATGTCCCCCTTAAACAGCGACAGCGCATCCAGCATGTCCTTGGCCGCCTTCGCGCCCTTGTCGTCACCCAAGGCCTCGGCGTTGGACTTCTCGGTCTGCGCGGCCTTGTAGCGCTTCAGCAGCCGGTCGGCCACGGGGGCGATGGCGGCGTCCAGCGCCTTCTGGGTGCCATTGGGGTCCAGCTCCACCTGGACCACGCGCTCGACTTCGAAGTCGTCGTAGTGACCAGCCGCGTCCAGCTTGGCACGCAGGTCGTAGACCAGGTGCGGGTCGGTGGCGCTCTCCAGCTCGGCCGTCTCGTAGTAGGTCTTGAACGCCTTCAGCACCTCGGCCGGGTCGTTGACGAAGTCGAGGATGTAGGTCGTGTCTTTTCCCGGGTGCGCCCGGTTCAGGCGCGACAGCGTCTGCACGGCCTGGATGCCGCCCAGCATCTTGTCCACGTACATGCCGCACAGCAGCGGTTGGTCGAAGCCCGTCTGGAACTTGTTGGCCACCAGCAGCAGGTGGTAGTCGGGCCCGGCGAAGGTCTCGCGGATGTCGCGGCCCCTCAGGCCCGGGTTCAGGTGGGGGCTGGTCTCGGTCACCGCCTCGGGGAAGCTCTCGGCATCGTTCACCTCGCCTGAGAACGCCACCAGCACACCCAGCGGGTAGTTGCGGCCCTGGATGTAGGCGCGCATCGCCTTCTGCCAGCGCACCGCCTCCTTGCGGCTGGCCACCACCACCATGGCCTTGGCCTGGCCGTTCAGCAGCGGCTGCACGTTTTCGCGGTAGTGCTCCACCACCACCTGCACCTTCTGGGCGATGTTGTAGGGGTGCAGGCGAACCCACTGCATGATCCCCTTCATCGCGGCGCTGCGCTCCACCTGCGTCTCGTCGTACTCCATGCCGTCGTGCGCCAGCTTGAAGGCGAGCTTGTAGCTGGTGTAGTTCTGCAGTACGTCGACGATGAAGCCCTCCTCGATGGCCTGGCGCATCGAGTACACGTGAAAGGCTTGCGGCAAGCCGTCGGGGCCTGGCCGACCGAACAGCTCCAGCGTCTTGGCCTTGGGCGTGGCGGTGAAGGCCACGTAGGTCAGGCCCTTGTTGGCACCGCCCGCAGCCTTGGCCTCCATCTGCGCGGCCAAGAGGGCCTCGGTGTCGACCTCTCCCCCGTCCTGCAAGTCGGCCCACTCCTCGGCCGACAGCAGCTGCTTCAGCTTGGCCGCTGCCTCGCCCGTCTGCGAGCTGTGGGCTTCGTCGGCGATGACGGCGAAGCGCTTGCCCTCGGTGGCCGCCAGCTCCTGCACGGCCTGCAGTGCGAACGGGAAGGTCTGGATCGTGCAGACGATGATCTTCTTGCCGTCCTTCAGCGCCTGGCCCAGCTGGGCGCTCTTGCTGCCCGACTCGTTGGTGATCGTGGCCACCACGCCCGTGGTGCGCTCGAAGTCGAAGATCGCCTCCTGCAGCTGCGCGTCCAGCACGTTGCGGTCGCTGATCACCAGCACGCTGTCGAAGAGCTTCTTGTGCTGCGCGTCGTGCAGGTCGGCCAGGAAGTGCGCCGTCCAGGCGATGGAGTTGGTCTTGCCGGAGCCCGCCGAGTGCTGGATCAGGTAGCGCTGCCCGGGCCCTTGTTCCAGCACGTCGGCCACCAGCTTGCGGGTGGCGTCCAGCTGGTGGTAGCGCGGGAAGATCACCGCATGCAGCCGCTTCTTCTCGTCGCGCTTGCCCACCAGGTAGCGGTGCAGGATGTCCAGCCAGCTCTCGCGCGCCCACACCTCCTCCCACAGGTAGGCCGTGGCAAAGCCTTCGGGGTTGGGCGCATTGCCCGCGCCGCCGTGGTTGCCGCGGTTGAAGGGCAGAAAGCGCGTGGCCGGCCCCGCCAGACGGGTGCTCATCATCACCTCGCTCTGGCTCACCGCGAAGTGCACCAGGGCCCCGCCCGGGAACCCGAGTACCGGCTCGGCCAGGCCGCCCTTGGGGCTGGGGTGGCGGTCGAAGCGGTACTGGTCCACCGCGTCGTGCACGCTCTGCGTGAAGTTGGACTTCAGCTCAGCCGTGGCCACCGGCACGCCGTTCAGGCACAGCACCAGGTCCAGCGCGTCCTTGGTGTGGTTCGGGGAATGGTGCACCTGCTGCAGCACGCGCAGCTGGTTGGCCTGGTAGCGCGCCTGGATGGCAGGGTTCAGACCCAGCGCCGGCTTGAACTGCGCCAGCTGCAGCGGCTCCTTCAGGCCCAGCATCTCCACGCCACGCCGCAGCACCTCCAGCGTTCCGCGCTCGTTCAGGCTCTTACGGATGCGCTCGGCCAGCACCTGCGGCAGCTGGGCGCCGTGGGTCTTCTCCAGGCGCTGCAGGCTGTCAGGTTGCGAGGTCTGCAGCCAGGCCAGCAGGTCGGGCAGAAAGAGGCCGGTGGAGGTCTGGAAGTGCTGGGCCGCGCCTGCCTCGTACAGCCAGCCGTGCTGCACCAGGTGTCCGCAAATCTCATCCTCGAAGTGCTTCTCCTGTTGCAAGCCCATCACGCCCCCTGTGCTTCTTTGGCCAGTTGCTGCGGGTCCCACACCCGGTCGGCCAGCAGTCGGTAGAGCCGCTGCCGCTCCTCCATCTCCGCCTTGCTGAACTGCGGCAGCGCGCGGAAGGGCAGTTCGGCCTGCCGCGCATAGTCCCGGAACCCGGGGTGCCGCTCGTAGCACTGCTCGTGCAGCGAGCGTGCCAGCAGGTTCTGCGTCACGTAGTGCTGCCGCTTCTCGGCGTAGGGCAGGTCGCCGTAGCTGGCGTTGAAGGTCTTGGGCAGCAGCAAGAGCCCGCCGAAGCGGTTGCGCCACTCGGCAAACTCGGCGGGAGAGGAGAACTCGTCGGTGTGGCGCTCCGGGTGGTCAGCCCAGATGTGCTCGATCTCGAAGCGCCCGCGCCCTTCCACCAGGTAGTCGCTGGTCTGGCTGCGCACACCCGACGCCGCCTCCAGGTGCGCCGTCATGCGCGCCAGCAGCACCTTGATGTAGCGCATGGACCATTGGTTCAGCGCGAAGCCGGCAAAGCCGTTGCGCTTCTTGTCGTTGGTGCCGTCGAAGTCGCAGCCCTGCTCGTCCAGCCGCGTCATCAGCAGCGGCACCAGTTCGCCCAGCGCCTTGCCGCGGATGTCGCGCAGGATCAGGAACACCGCGTACGACATGGCCCCGTAGGTCATGCTCAGGTAGTTGACGGCGCGCCGCGCCAGTAGGATGTCCAGGAACAGCGCCACCGCGCGCACTTTGCGCGTCACCGTCTCCGGCGGGTCGGTCACCTGCAGCGGGGCCAGCAGCAGCGGGTACTGCAGCGTGAAGTTGAACGCGGCCACGTGGTACACGGGCTCCAGCCCTTCCTCGGGCTTCAGCGAGGCCTTGCGGATGCGCTCGTACTGCCGCGTGTAGAACACGAAGTCCTGCGCCACGAAGCGCGAGAAGTCCTCGCTGTGGCGCAGGCCCAGTTCGTCGGCGTGCTGCCCCACCCAGCGGTGGAACTCGGTGCCGATGCGTTCGAAGTCTTCGTTCTCGGCACCCGCGCCGCGTTTGCGCACGCTGTTGGCATAGCGGGCGCGCAGCCAGGCCTTCACGGCGTCGGTGTCTTCGTCCTTGCCCAGCTTGCGCAGGGCCTCGATGCGCTCGCGCCACAGGCGCGCCGCCTCGTTGCGCTGGCCCACGTCGCCGATGTTGGCCAGCAGGTAACCCTTGAGCATGTCCAGCGGCGTGAGCGACAGGCCGCGGTCGTTCATCGTCTCGAAGATCGTGTAGGCGTCTTCGTCCGAGGCGGCGCGGATCTCGATCAGGTAGACCTTCTCGGTCAGCCAGTCGCAGAAGTAGGGCAGCGCGGCATCGTCCAGGTCTTCGGCCTGCTCCTGCAGCAGCTCGTCCAGGTCCTGGTAGCGCGCGACGATGGTCTGCACCGACTCCGACGCCTCGCTGGTGTCGGGCAGCTCACCGCTGAACAGCGCCGTCATGATGGCGCGCCGGTCGTCCACGGCGATGTTGAAGGCCTTCTCGCCGAAGCGCTCGGAGTAGATCAGGTCTTCCAGCTTCACCCGGTCGGGGCGGTCGCCCTGGCGGCGGTGCAGCAGCAACAGCAGCAGCGTCAGCGTGGTCAGGCGCTGCTGGCCGTCGACGATGAACAGCTGGTTGTCGCGCTCGCTCAGGATGATCGAGCCGAGAAAGTAGTTGCCGTACTGCGCCACCGCGCCGCGTGGGTGGCCGGGGCGGTAAGGGTCCAGGAACTGCGTCGTCAGGTCGTCGATCAGCTCCTTGGCCTGCTTGCGCTGCCAGCGGTACTCGCGCTGGTAGAAGTCGATGCCATAGCGCTTGCCCTTGAGCACTTCGCTGACGGTGCGGGCCTTGCCGTCGATGGTCTTCATGCGGGGAGGCTTTCGGTCGGTGCGTGGTCGATCTGCGCGATGCCGCGGACGTCAATCTGGCCGGTGACGGCGGCGGTGATGAGGGCGGAGCGGCGCTCTCGGAGCAGCGCGATTGCGCGGGCAGTGTCATTGCGCAGTGCATCGGTCCGCCGTATAGCCGTGTCCAGATGCGCAACGATTCTTGACTGCTCGTCGAGCGGCGGAAGTGCCATCATCAGCTTTGCGATGTCTGGCATGTAAATGGTTTGATGCGTGGATCCCATCATGAGTCGATCGAACTCCGAGCGCATGCCCCGCAGCACGTACAAGAGGAACTCCGGCTTCAGCAACGGACCGCACACCCAGTTCACAAAGTCCTGGGTCGTAGCCATGTCACGGCCCATGATGGCCGAGTAGCCCACAGAAGCAGTGCGGGACAAGATTACGGTCCCCGCAGGAAGAAGGCGGGCTGAAGAATTCGCGATGCCGAGTTCGCTAACCATTTCAGAAGTCTCGAATACATACTTCTGCTGCCCTTCTCGTATCTGCCAGACGTCCGCAAGCGAGAACCACGGAACGGTGCAGTTTTCCCAGTACTCCGGATGCTGACGGCTTGGCGTATGGCCGGACTCGCGGCGTGCAAACGCCTGAATCTTCCCTGCAATCCATTCAGTCGGGATTTGCCCCAGCCACTCCACCCCGGATTGCTTCATCGGCGCACTTGGATCGAGGCCACGGGTTACTGCCTGGCAAATGGTGGCCTGGCGCTTCTCGGCCAGCAGGGCGAGGAGCTTCTCCTGCTCCGCGATCAGCGCATCGATCTTGGCAGTTTCGCGGTCGAGGAAGGCGGCGATCACTTGCTGCTCGTATTGCTCGGGACAAGCAACCAGGTGGGCGCTCAACGCCGACTTCGTCATGCTCGGTAGCGCGGTGCTCGTCGAGTAGTAGCCGAACGGAATAGTGGTGGTGGCGTAGTAGGCAAAGCGCCCGCAGGTTTCGGGCTGGACCTTAGACCAATACATGGTGTCCACGGTCCAGAACTCGCCATCCACGTAAAGAGGACGATCAATCGTGCCCTTGCGACCCAAGAGGACCGACTCACCACAGTACATCGCTTTGGACGCAAAGGCGAACGGCCCACCCGATCCAATTACTGGCACACCGAAGTCCACCTCGACCGCTTTGTGATCTGCTCCGTTCTGGATGTCGAGCAACCTCTTGAGGGGTACGACGGTCCAGTGGGCGGGGACCCGGCCTAACCAGTTGACTCCACTGTCCTTGTAGGCCGGATACCTCGGCAACGTCATTCCGCCAGTTCCTCCAGCATCGATACGATCCGCGCGGAAACCGCCTTCAACTCCTCGTCGATGGCCTGCAAGCTGCGCGGCGGCTCGAAGACGTAGAAGTGCCGGTTGAACGGAATCTCGTACCCGATCTTGCTCTTCTCGTCGTCGATCCACGCATCGGGCGCGTGCGGCAGCACCTCGCGCTTGAAGTAGGCGCCGGTGTCTTCGGTCAGCGGCACGTTCTCGGTGTCGCGCAGCGCGCTGTCGGGCTGCGGCTTGCCCTTCTGCTTGCCCTTGACGCCCAGCACCGGCTGGCCCTTCTCGTCGCGCAGCGGCCGCTCCACGGTGATCGTGGTGTAGCCAAAGTCGCGGTTGTTGAAGATGCGCGAGATGGGCGCGCGCTTCAGCCGCCCGCCCTTGGGCGGGCGGGGTGCGTCGTCGGTGCCGGTCACCAGCCGCGGCTCGCCCATCGGCTTGCCTTCGGCATCGAGCACGGTGACGAACTCCGCCTCGGTGAAGTCGCCGAATAGCCGCGTCACGGTGGCGATGTGCTCGTCGCTCATCTCCTTGCGTTTGCTACCTAGGCTCTTGCGCATCTTCTGCCAGAAGCCGCTGGCGTCGATCAGCTGCACCTGCCCCTTGCGGTCGGCCGGCTTGCGGTTGGAGAGGATCCACACGTAGGTGGCGATGCCGGTGTTGTAGAACATGTCGGAGGGCAGGCCGACGATGGCCTCCACCAGATCGTTCTCCAGCACGTAGCGGCGGATCTCGCTCTCACCGCTGCCGGCGCCGCCGGTGAAGAGCGGTGAACCGTTGAGCACGATGCCGAAGCGGCTGCCGCCCTCTGATGCCGGGCGCATCTTGCTCACCAGGTGCAGCAGGAAGAGCATGGAGCCGTCGCTCACGCGCGGCAGGCCGGGGCCGAAGCGGCCGTCGAAACCCTTCCTCTCGTGCTCGTCGCGCACGGCCTTCTCGACCTTCTTCCACTCCACGCCGAAGGGCGGGTTGGAGAGCATGTAGTCGAAGCGCCGCTGCGCGTGGCCGTCGTCGCTGAGCGTGTTGCCGGCCACGATGTTGGCCACGTCCTGGCCCTTGATCAGCATGTCGGCCTTGCAGATGGCGTAGCTCTCGTCGTTCAGTTCCTGGCCGAACATCGTCAGGCGCGCCTGCGGGTTGTGCTCCAGCAGATATTCGCCCGCCACGCTGAGCATGCCGCCGGTGCCGGCCGTGGGGTCGTAGATGGTGCGCACCACGGCGTTGCCAGGGGTCAGCACGTCGTCGTCCTCGATGAACAGCAGGTTCACCATCAGGCGGATCACCTCGCGCGGGGTGAAGTGCTCGCCGGCCGTCTCGTTGCTGATCTCGGCGAACTTGCGGATCAGTTCCTCGAACACCGCACCCATGGCCGCGTTGTCCACCAGCTCGGGGTGCAGATCGATGTTCGCGAACTTTTCGGTGACCAGGTAGAGCAGGTTCGCCTTGGCCAGGCGCTCGATGTGGCTGTGGAAGTCGAAGCGCTCGAAGATGTCGCGCGCCGCGGGCGAGAAGCCCTGGATGTAGGCGTAGAGGTTCTGGCGGATGTGGTCCTGGTCGCCCAGCAGCTTCCCCAGGTCCAGCGGGCTGGTGTTGAAGAAGCTCTGGCCCGCCTTGCGCAGCAGAAAGGGCTCGGGGTTCAGCCCGGCCTTGGTCTTGGCTTCGAACTCGGCCAGCACCGCGGGCTTGGTGGCCTCCAGCACGCAGTCCAGCCGGCGCAGCACGGTGAAGGGCAGGATGACGCGGCCGTATTCGCTTTGCTTGTAGTCACCACGCAGCAGGTCGGCGACCGACCAGATGAAGGACGAGAGGGCTTGGTGGTTCATTCGGTCCGTGCAGAGGGCAGTTCCTGGGTGGCTGCCAGCGCCACCGTCCAATGACCGCCGGGCTCTTGGCGAAGATCGAGCAGGTCGTAGGTCTTGAGCATGCTGACCAAGCCGGAGTGCCCGTGGGTTTGCGGCGAGAACGAGGGGTCGGTGCGGCGCAGGTAGGAACCGAGCGTGCTAACACTGACGCGGCCATCAGGTGACTCGGCGGCCACCAGTTTGACCGCACTCACGACAGACTTCGGGCGCAGCTTGGGCTTGGGTGGCGTGGGCGCCTTGACGCCTTGCGAGGCGGCGTCTGCCGGCTGTGATGACTCAGATGGCTGCCACTGGAAGAACTGGTCGCTGGCGTTGCGAAGCGCTTCGGGCGTCTTGGCCTCGCCAATCACGTGCACGGTGGCACCACGCTCGCGAAGCTTGCGGCACAGGCCGGCGAAGTCGGAGTCACTGGTGACCAGGCAGAAGGTCGTGGCGCGTTGGTCGAACAAGGCCTCAATGGCGTCCATCGCGAGAGCGATGTCGGAGGTGTTCTTGTTGGCGGCGTACGCGTACTGCAGGCAGGGAGTGAAGGCGTGCTGTACGAGTACTGTCTGCCACTTGTTGGCCAGGGAGCTGTGGCTGCCGAAGCCGCGGCGCAGCACCACGCGGCCGAACTGCGCGGCCACTTGCAAAGCAAACTCGAGGATGGTCGGGTCCGCGTTCTCGCAGTCGACCAGTACTGCGACCCTGGTGTCGAGTTCCCCCGAAGCTGTTTGCACCGCGTTCCCTCCCCGTTTGTTGCCGCTGCGCTGTCTGGCTTCGCCCAAAGGCGGCTAGCGGCGCTGCATCCGGCGCGGTTTGGCGATGTTAGCCAAGTGCCGGTGGGCGCTGGCCAGGGGGCTTGAACTGTCCGCGCTGGAACGGCGGCTGGCCCAGCGAGCTCCGCCGCCATCGGCGCCTGTACTTGCAGTGCAGCGTTTGCCGCTACCGATGCAGGCTGGTGGGCGGTGCAACCGCCTCACCAGCCTGGACGGCACGGGGCCTACTTGGCTCGGAGTTCTTCGGCAGTCTTTCCCGCGGCCAATGCCGACTTGAACCACTCGGGACGCTTTCCCCTGCCGCTCCACGTGTTCCCGGCATCGTCCCGGAACCTCACCGTGC
>VFQQ010000270.1_pt1 | contig 120628 bp, 193 predicted proteins | sample 3512341 | NCBI WGS metagenome assembly VFQQ01 (sample SAMN10412373, study PRJNA504923) | tailings metagenome | isolation source: Relicate 2 Philex TSF1 revegetated site | place: Philippines: Tuba, Benguet | collected 2017-08-29 | reverse complement strand
TACTGTGCAGGTCAGAGGCAGTGCATAAGTAGGAGGGGAGCGGGCGGCGGACCGATGCGCTGAAGCGCTTGCAGGGCTGCCGGGTGCCTGCCTCACAACCGCGGGGAGCTGGAGGGTCACTCCGACACTCCGTACCAGAGAGCGCCGCCGCCGCCAGCGGAGCAAAACCCTAGTTGCGGAATCAGTTCAGCCAGCGCAACCGGGTAGTCTGACTATGCGGCAAAACTGGGCCCTGACCATGTTATACTATATCTGCTGTCCATGTGCTTTGGCGGAAGCCAAGCATGATGCTCTCAGGTGCCACCTGAGCGGAGCGTGCAGTCGGGGCGGAAGTCGGGCAGGCACGGGCAACCCAAGCGATGCAGGCCATGAGATGAAAGAGCAGACTGTGATGGCAGGTGATTGAGGAGGTGGACAGATGTTGCAAAGTTTGGAAGGTCAACCAGACTGTGAGATCGCCGCCGGCACGTGCTGAAGACTCGCCGCAGGCGGCGGCCACGTGGTGCACCGGGTGGGTGGCGGCAGCGGCATCAGGCCGCCGTTTGCATCAGCTCCGTCTCGGTCGTTACCAAGCTGGCATTCGTGGCTCCTAGTAGTAGCTCATCCTGCAGAGCACCTGGGTACAGACAACGGCGGACATCTACAGCACCTGGGCCCGCCAGCAGGGCGCAGAACAGCCTGCTGAGCAGCAGGAGCAATCCTGCACCTGCCTATCCATCGCCCAGCCCCGGTGCTGAGCAAGCCGGCCTCTCCTGCACTGCACGACCGGCAGCTGGCTCTGCACCAGCTCCCAGGTGCGTTTCGGCACCGCTTTTGTGCGTGGTGGTGCCCTGACTCGCCCAGCACCTGCCTGCACGGCCGCCGCCGCTGCCGCCGCCGCCGCCTCGCCACGGCTGCGCCGCCGCTCCTGCGGCATGCCCCACTGCACCTCACCATGTGCCCCAGCTGCGCTCACCCCAACATTCTGCCAGTCAACATGGGCGGACCGCCAGGGCTGGACCTTCTCGAGCTGCCAGATGACGTGCTGCTGCGCTGCCTGGGCATGCTGGAGATGCACGAGCGGTGAGCGAAAAAAAAAAAACTGTCGTTTGCACGATGCACAGGGCAGACAGGCTGGCGCAGTTTGCAGCTCATCATCTTTTGGCCGCTTTACACAAGCTGCAAGAGCCACTGTGCTATTCTCTGACCCAAACAAAGCGCCCTTGTGCAACCGTTTGCCTGCAGGCTGAGCACGGTTTGCCTCGCCTGCAAGCGCCTGCGCCGGCTGTGCCTCGCCCCACAGCTGCTGCGCAGCATTCAGCTGCAAGCGACCGAGCTGAGGGTCGAACTCTGTGTTGCTGTTAGCCAGTCCCTGCAGCACTTTCTGGAGCGCCATGCACAGACGTGCGGCATTTGACGCTGCATGTGCGGCTGAGATACTCGCACATATCGGAGGAAATGAAACAGCACTCCCCTCCTCTCGGCGCAGCCGTTGCTGGCTGCGTGGCAGCATGTGCGGCGGCCAGCAGCGGTGGCGGCAGCGGCGGCTTGGAGCAGCTTGTGCTGTCAGCAGAGACGGATGCGGCACAGGTGGACCTGGCGCGGTGGCTGCCTGGCATGACGCGGCTGCAAGCGCTGTGGATCGGCAGGGATAGCGGCGCGCTTGCGCTGCCGTTGGCTATTTCCCAGCTGAGCGCCCTGCGAGAGCTGGGGCTGCGTGCCTCGGCGTTTGGCGTCCGTGCAGACTTCCTGCTGCCGGCCTCCCTCACTCGGCTGCATGTGTGCGGACCATGGGTACCCGACCTGCTGAGGCACCAGGTGAGCTCCTTAGCCCGGTTGTTGTGGGGCGTTGAGGGCACAGTAGTTAGCTCATGTGCTCAGCAGCTTCGGACAGACGATTCATGTGCTCAGTGGTGTTTCACACACCACACAGCCCTGGCTAGCCTGGCTCAGTGATCACATATTCAGGAGGCCCAGTTGATTGCATCGCTGTTTCCACCTTGCCCCCCACTTGTCATGCAGCTGAGCCGGCTAACCAACCTGCGGGCATTGGAGGCCGTTGGCTGCCCGCTGGGCAGTGGGGCCGTCTTGAGCAGCGTCACTGCACTGCCCAGCCTGCAGTCCCTGCAGCTGCGGGGCTACCTGTCAGGGATTCCGAGCTGGCTGTCCCGGCTTACTGGGCTGCGGCAGCTGGCGATCAGTGAGGTGTATGGCAATGACGTGCCTGGGCACTTGCCAGAGGGCGTTGCGACACCCCTGCAGGCGGCTCTCCTGCCGCTGCGCCAGCTCACCTGCTTGGCGCTACAGGATGCGATGCTGCAAGAGTTACCGGAAGCTGTGGCAGGCCTGCCCCTGCGGCGCCTGGTGCTGGGCACATGGCTACTGGCGGAGCTACCCACCTCCTGCGCCATGCTGGGCACGCTGCGCTGGATGGGGCTGCCGTGGGAGGTGAGCGGGGGCATGCCGGCTGCTCAGCTTGGGCAAGTGCCCTAACATATTCTACTGCGGTGCTTGGATTAGCCAGACGCCCCTGCAGGAGCTGCTTGCTGTGGCAACTCAGCAGCACAGACGCACAGCAGTGCTGCAGGCCCTGCCCAGCCGCCTGGCTCATCAACCTGCCGCCCTGCCCAAATTGAGTGACACTGCCATCCATTTCTCTGCCAAACCCTATCTGGCAGGTGGCCATCCACAACGTGCATGCGCTGGAAGGCGCTGTCCGGCTGGAGTACTTTTGCCTCACCGACATGATAGGGGAGGACGCGCCTGAGGCAGGGACGCGCAGGCTGTGGCAGCGCTTCTGGCACTGGACAGCCACCACCCGCCCCTGCGCTGCCTGGCCCTAGAAGTGGACGAGGAGTACCAAAAGGGCCTGGTTGCACAGCTGGATGCGCTGCTGGAGTTGGCACACAGGCGGCCGGGCCTGCGCCTCCGCACCACCCGCCCCGCCGCCGGGCGATCTCAGCTGGTGCCGCAGCGCGTGCACACCCGCCACCCTTTCCTTCTGGGAGGAGCTGTTTGCTTGCTCTGACATCCCTTCCTGACTGCCTTGCTAGGCATCATTTGCTTGCGCTGAGGTCTCCTCTTGACTGCCCTGCTGCAGCATAAATATATTCTGCTCTGCGTGTTTGATCCGTGCAAGGCATGCCGCCGCTTGAGACAGGATGGCTTCAGGAGCGCGCATGCGGCAGCGGGTCGTGAACGATGAAAGCGGCAACAGCAACAGCAATGCAGCTGGCAGGCGAATGAAAGCATGGCAGGAGTCCAGCCACACAGCAACGGCTTTCCTGAGCGTGCAGCACACCCTCCACTGCGGCAGCCGCTTCGCACGCTCCTGCTCGCTCCGCCATCGCCGCCGCCACATGAAACCGAGGGGTCCACAGCCCTTCCTTACAGTCCCAGGCTCACGTCAGGCCCCTTTTACAAGCGAGAGGAGGTCGCGATGGCTTTCGCAGTGGCGCTGAGCGCCCGCACCGCGCCGCTGGCAGGTGGGCGCGGGGTGGAGGCCCTTCGTAACTTCATGATTTTGTCTGGAAGCAATTCCGCTCGATAATGATGCCCTGGGCAACTCCCCTGCTCCTCCCGGCTGCAGCCCCTGCCCTGCGGCGCTCCTGCGCCTCGCCCAGAAGCCTGGGGACGCTCCGTAGCCCTGGGCTTGGCTGCAGCCCCGCGCTGCGGATGACAGCTGCAACTGCGGCGCCGCCGCCCTCGGTCCGCCGCCTGCTGCCGATGCAGGCTGCACTGCCGTGGGGTTGGCCTGACAGCCATAAGAGCATCAGCCAGGAGGTGGGTTAGGCCTTGATTGGTGAGCCCCATGTGCTGTGGTCATGGCCGCCGGTGGGGGCTCAACGGGCAAGCAGCACTGCATCACGCCCTCGCCTTGTGCGATCGCTCTCGGGCCTCTGGCACCTCGCGCGGTATGCCTGCTGCCTCCTGACACCCACGTTGCCGTCCCGGACCCTACCTCATCTGCAGATCGCTGACCTGAGGCGCGACATGAACAAGCGCCTGGACGATGTGGATGGGCGCCTGAAGAATATTGAGGTGCGCTGTGCTGGATTCGGATGTTGGCGGCAGGCATGCCAAGTGTGCTCGCAGCAGTGCACTGGTGATGCGGTGATGATGTGTGTGGTGGCGGCTGGACTGGTGGCCAGCTGCAGCATGGCACTGTGGCCCCCGTGCCCTGCATCCTTTGTGCCAGGGCAGCTGCATGCCTCGCCTCAGATGCGCATGCATGTCTGGGCTTTGTGCAAGTGGGCATGCCTTGCAACGCCTTGCCTGGCCTTGGTGCCACTGCTGCGCACGTGCACACCTGGCCGCACTCTTAACCTGCCTCCCCTCGCAACTTCTCCGGCCCTGCCCTCTTGCAGGGAATCCTGCAGCCGACCATCTGGAAGGTGCTGCGCGGCATCAAGGACGCTGTGCTGTTTGTGGCAGCAGTGATTGCGTGGGGTGCGCATTCGTCATGGTCATGCGCGGCGGCGTGTGACTGCGCCACGGTACCTGTAGAACAATGCATGCCGTTGTGGCACTCACTTGTACAGCTGTAGCCTATCGCCCATTAATTTTTGTTACTCTGCATGTACCCCTGCCACCCGCCGAGCCCTTCTGAGAGGGGGACAGCCCTGCCCTGCCTCTGTCCACTGTCTTACTGTGTGTACCCTGTCTCGTTCTACCGCCTGCCATTAATTTCTCCTGATTACTCCTCTGCTGCTCAGGACTGCATTTGGATCCCTGTACGTGTAATGCATGAAACCTGCAAGTTGGCAGGAAGAGAGGTGGCGCTGGCGTTAGCAAATGGATGCACAGCATGGTTGTCATGCTCAGCACGGTTGTCAGGACCAGCGGCAGAGCAGCAGGCGCGGAGGAGGCTGGTGGTGGCGGCTGCGGCTGTTCCATCCACCTACGAGCTTGGGCATGGCTGTCCGGTGGCGCCCCTGCTTGCAGCACAGCATCCTGCATTGCAATAGTTACGAACATGGCTGGGGCACCCGTCGGCGGGCAGGGCCGCCAGGTGGCTTGTGCCGCCCACGCTTGCAGAGGCTTCCCTGCCTCGCGGTGGCGTCTAACAGCGATCACATGTGGTTTGGAGCAGGATTGAGCCCGGGGGCGCGGACGCGTGAGCGACACGGAGGCGGCCTTGCGCGGTGGACGCTGCCCGCGAGCGCCCTGGCCTTTAAAACACCCCCAGGTGCTGCGACAGACCATTCACAACATGTCTAGCACAATCACAAGCACCAGCGACATACCCCCCTGCTTCCCGCCCCACCGCCGCACCCCGCCCACCCACCCTTGCGTGCCCACCCCCGCCCACCCCGCCTCCATGCAGCGCATCCTGCGCACCCTGCTGCTGGCCTCTCTGGTTCTGGCAGCTGCAGCCTCCCCCATCAGCAACCGCAAGCTGCTGCTCGTCGGCTGCGACCACGGCAACGTGTGCACCCAGAATCATGTGTACAACGGCTGCCTGTTCACGAACAACGTGGAAGTGCTCTGCACCACCGGCAACAGCGGCAAGACAAAAGTGACCAAGTGCCCTGCTGGCACCGTCTGCGATGTTGCTGCGCTCAAGTGCGTCCCTGAAGAGCCCGCCGGGCCCTGCGACAACCGCCCCGATGGCTGCTATCACTTCTCCCACCACGACGGCATGTGCGTCAACGGTCAACAGTCCCTGTGCCCCAACAGCGGCAGCTGCAACGCCGACGGCTCCGCCTGCGAGGCGCCCCAGCCTGCTGGCCCTTGCGACAACCGCCCCGATGGCTGCTATCACTTCTCCCACCACGACGGCATGTGCCTCAACGGCCAGCAGTCCCTGTGCCCCAACAGCGGCAGCTGCAACGCTGACGGTACCGCCTGCGAGGGCCAGGAGGATCCCAACGCAAAGTGCGAAGGCAAGCGCAACGGCTGCTTTACCGGCCACAAGGGCGACTATGTTTGCAAGGATGGCAAGGCCACAACCTGCCCATCCGGCACCCGCTGCTCCAGCGCTTCGCTGGACGCCACCTGCGTTTGATTTTCCTGTTGGATCTAACCAGCTCTTCACAGTTTGCCTGCCCAAACCTTGCTGAACTCACGCCTCGCTTTCAACTCGTGGCCCACCCAACACATGCACCGCCCCCAACTTATGATTTGTGTTCACGCATCACTTCCCACCTGCATGCATCACCCAAACTTGCCGCCCCATCGTACGCTCACCCTGCCTGATTGCATCATGCTCATCCCACCTGAAAGCATCCGCCCCTCGCTGCTTGATCCTGATTGATTCCTCGCGATCTGTTTCATTTGATACATCCAATGCCCCGCCTCACCTGTTACACTGCTGTGTGCCCTTCAGACAGGCCAGCCGAGGTGCTGCAGAACACATGCCATTGTTGTTGCTGCTGCTGCCGCCGCCGCTGCTGCTGCTGCTGGGACTGTCTCCAATGCCTTGCTCCCGCATGCATCCTGCTAGTGCTTGAGCACACCGCTGGCTGTCAACTGCACCTCCCTGGCTGTGTACCTGTCTGCCAACAGTGCGTGCTTGCTTACAACACTATAACACCAATCGGCACTGCTGCAATCATCATCTTGCATTTGCTTCACCATTAGCATGTGCCATGTGATAGTCCTGTGGCTGCTCCATCTGCCTGTTCACGCTGCAGCCCTCCTGCTTGCGCTCTACAGCTGGCAACAGCTCATCTGGCTACAACTCAGCCGGCCACAGCTTGGCGCCCGCAGCAGCCCTACCGCTTGCGTCCCCGGTTCTTGCGCACATTCTGCTTGGGCGTATACTCTGCTGCCCGAGCCGCCTTGCCCGCCTTCTTGCGCTGCTTCTTGCCCCACTGGGCCGCCGCCTTTTCGAGCTCCGTCTCCTCCTCGCTGTGGGAAACAATGGGTGTGGAGTGTGCAGTGTGAGAAGCCATTGGCTGGAGGGCCATCTATGGTGCGTCTTGCCAAACTGAGCCGCCGCCCAACCCATGCTGTTACCCTCTGACTGCCAAGCCCCAGCTGGCAGACTGAACAGGGACAGAACTACCTGACACATCCCTGCTCACTTGGCTTCGCCGCCCTTGCGGGCGCCCGTACAAAGCCCTTCACTGGGTCCAGCCCAGCTGACATGTTCACAAAATGCACCCTCTCAACCCAGCGCCCCAGCTCACTTGGCTTCGCCGCCCTTGCGGGGCGCCCGCACAAAGCCCTTCACTGGATCCAGCCCCTCCGTCTTGCGCCGCTTGCGGGCAGGCAGCACGCCGCGGCCTGTGCATTTTACGGGCACCAGGGGAGGTGTGTGAAGCGCCAGCTGGCTGCACCGTGCTGTGTGTGCTGGACAGAAGCAGCAGCAACGTCGCCATCGCACAGCGCGGCAGCAGGGCGGCCACAACCCAGTCGGCTGCACCAGCAGCAGCACGCAAAACCGAACACCAAGCCGCTGCCATCCCGGTCCAGTTCACTCAAAAAGCGCACCCGCATTGCCCACAAAGCTGCGGCCCTGCAGGGTGGGGTCCCGCAGGTAAGCGGGGATGTGCTTCAAATGGGCGGCCGCAGCGGCGGCGCCCGTGGCCGCCAGCGGCTTGTCGTGCTTCAACAGGTTCAGGTCTGCATAGAGTGCGGTATCAGGGCAGTACAGGGGTCGGTGGGTTGCAGGGCGGGATCAAGCACAGGCGTGTTGTGCTTGAGCAGGCTGAGGCCTGCATGATTGCACTTGCAGGTGCGATGCCTAAACCCATCCTGTGCTCCTCCAAAACTACCGCCACCTGATGGTCGGTCCCGACTGAAAGCAACCCACCACAGTGCTGCAGCCAGACCTACCCTGCGGGTGCTCCTCAAAGAACGCCGCCAGCCGCTGCGAGTTGAGCAGCTCGTTCTTGAGCTCCTTGGCCCGCGCCTGTAGTCAAGTGTGAACAAAACAAGCAAGCCATGCACTCAGTGCAGGAAAGGATTGTTGCCAAGTTGAGCATCTTGTTTTCGAGGTCCCTGGCGCGCGCCTGCACAGGGGTGGGCGCTTTGGCAGCGTGGCAAGCTTAGGGGCGGGCCGCACCCTGCTTGTTCAGCATCCTTGCAGCCAGCCCAGAACGGCCGAAGCTTCGGCAGTTACGCCCTCCACACTCCCCCTAAACAATCATTTCGTTCATCACGTTCTTGGTGATGCTCCTGGCCACATTCTCTGCACAACAACTCAAGCCTTCCACACTCCCCTAAACACCCACCTCTTTAATCACATTCTTGGTGATGCTCCTGGCCACGTCCTCAGCTCGGTACCTCAAGCCTTCCACTCCCTTCTTGGTCAGCCGCGGGTGCGGCTGCAGCCCCGACGCCGCGCTGCCCCTGCCGTGCCCACTGCCCCCTTCATCATCGCTGCCGCTATCCGACTCATCTGCTGCTGCTGCTGCTGCTGCCGCCGCCTGCTGCCGCTCCGCATCGCCGCCCTGCTCCCCGCTGCTGCTGGTGGCCTGCAGCATGGCCTCCAGCTCAGCTGCAAAGGCGGCATCTGAGGGGGCCAGCAGAGAAATGGCGGTGCCTGACTGGCCGGCGCGGCCTGTGCGTCCCACGCGGTGCACATACCTGCAGGCAAGGTGGGCAGGTGGGTGGATGTGAATGGGATATCAGCAGGAGGGGAAGTGGTTTTGCTTCAGATCCGATCACGGTGCATTGGCTGCATCACCAGGCAAGGGCGGCTCGTGCTGCAGGTTGCTGCCACGCATTCCCAATTGGTGGCTGTGCTGCTCAGCAGCAGCAGCAGCAGCAGCAGCAGCTCACCCCTGCGTGCTGGTAGGCATGTCAAAGTTGATGACGGTCCGAACGCCCTGCAGGGACGAGGAGCACGACAGATCAACAACTTGGCCGTCGAACAGTTTGAACGCAACCTTGAGGTACAGCAGGGCTGAGGGCAGGGAGCAGGGTGCAGCCCACAAAGAACCGCGCATGGCAGGCAGGCGGCAGCAACAGGCACATACACAGCTGCTTGCAAGCGTGTCGGGGTCAGATCTGCAACCCCAAACTCTCGATAACCAAGAGATGACTGCTCTCACTTTGAAATCGATGCCGCGCGTCACACCAAACTCCTCATCCTTTTTCCGCATGCCGCCCTTCTCTTTGCCGCCGCCGCCCTTGCGCCGCTGCTGCTTGGCGCCGCCTGCTGCTGCCGCATCGCCTGCTGCTGAGCCGTGCACATCGTCCGTGGCTATGAGGTAGTCAAACAGGCCCTTGTTGAACTCCTGCGGGGCACAGAAAGTGGTATGTTTGGTTGTGGATGCCGGTAGCACAAAGCACTGCATTGCCTATGGGCATGAGATAATCAAATCGGCCCTTCTCTGCAGGGGACAAGCAGCTTTGCCCGCTTGTTACGGCGTGCATTCAAATGTAAGCCCACCTGCAGGATGTGGTGCCGCGAGTTGAGCGGCAGCTCCGCATTCAGCAGCGCCGCCCGCACGCCAAAGGCTTCCAGGAACAGGCGCGCCCGCATGCCCGCCTCTGCATCATTGACGAACACCAGCACCTGCGGATGCAAGCAATGCACAGGGGGTATTGTGGGTTTCCTGGGCAGTCGGAGCCACAGCGAACAGCGCCCTCGTGCCCGCCTCAATGATGCGTCCGCAAGGACGCAGCAGGTTATGCGTGCTGCGAAATGCGACCTGCATTAGCCGGCTGGGCTTGAAGCCGACCCCAGCAGCCCCCGTCACCATCACGTGGAGCTGTCCCGCACCTTGCGCTGCACCAGGTTCAGCTTCAGCAGCGCCAGCAGGTGCAGCAACCAGCGCTGCTCGTGAAAAAGCCTCGTTCCATGCTCCAACACCACCAACAACTCCCCTCTTCCAGCATGCCACTCTGTGAACTATCCTCACCTTGCGCTGCACCAGGTTCAGCTTCAGCAGCGCCAGCAGATGCAGCAGCTTCTCGGCAGTTTCTGCCGCAGGACCGCCGCTGGCGCAGCCAGCCGGCATATCGATCCTAAAGTGCTCAATCTCCGCTGCCGCGCCCCCAGCTGCCGCAGTCGCCGCCGCGCCGGCCTGTGGAGGAAAGGGATGTCGACATGGCGGGCATTGCTAGTCGGTGGGCGGCCTTGTGGGCATTGCAAAAGCAACCATCAGCATCCATCAGGGGCTGTGCAGCACCCGCTTGACCACCCAGTTCCAAGCAATCGGAGGAGCACCAACCATGGCGAGCTGCCCACCGCACCTGGTCCCCAGAGGTAGCCGCCCCCAGCAGGTTCAGAGTCAGCGGGCTGTGCAGCACCCACTCCCACCAGCCCTTAGCCCCGCAAGCGATTCATGCCCCCATCAATCATTCTCCCCACCTGGTCCCCAGAGGTAGCCGCCCCCAGCAGGTTCAGAGTCAGCGGGTTGTGCAGCACCCACTCCAACTGTCCAGTAGCCCCTCATTTATTGCACACCCTCGGCAACCAATCTCCCCGCCGCACCTGGTCCCCAGACGTGGCCGCCCCCAGCAGGTTGAGCGTCAGCGGGTTGTGCAGCACCAGCTTGGTCAGGCGATCCACATCGTCTGAGCTGGTGGCGCTCATCAGCAGGCACTGGCAGGAGCGCGGGATCTGCGGCGGCAGCGTTGGGCAGGGATGGCAGCGCGCTGGGTTGCAACGTAGAAGTGCAGGTGATTGTTGTGATCATGTGCCACCAATGGAGAGGCAGCGGAGTGTCACCTGCGTCGCCAAGGCCACCACATCTCCTGCGTATTTTCCAGGCATCCCAGACAAGGCCGGTGAGGCGGCTAACCTACCTGCGGGGCCAGCGCTGCCACATCTTCCTCATAACCGTAGCTGAGCAGAAGGTCGGCCTCGTCAAGGACCAGCACCTGCAGTTGGTGGTTAGTGAGATGATAGGTCAGAAACAAGACGTGCAGGAAATGAGCAGAATTCGATTTGGCAGCAGGTCGGCCTAATCGAGGACCAGCACCTGCAACAAGGGGTCAGCAGAACAGCCGCTGGTGAATGGTGCGACAGAACAAGCAGTCAAGCTATGCATAGCAACGCAGCGCAGCAGTATCGTGTTGACAGCAGCTGCTCCGCCCAACTGCACCCGCTCCTCCAGCATGCAAGCTGTGAGCACCGGGCTGAACATCATGTCCCCACCTTGAAGTGTGGTCAGCACCAACACATGAGCAGCAAAGAGAGGTCCCACAATCTCACCTGCAGCTGCTCCTCCAGCATGCGAGCCTGAGCACCGAGCTGAACACCACGTTCTCCATTCAATGCTGGCTCACCAACTCGCGCACCTGCAGCCGCTCCTCCAGCATGCAAGCCGTGAGCACTCCCTCCCGCAGCGCCTGCGCCGCCTTGGCCGGTGTGGTCACAACCACCTGCCCCGCGGTGGCAGCCGCCGCGCGCAGCGGCCCATCGCCTGCAATGGCTGTGGCTGACAGCTCGCCGCCGCAGGCGGCTGCCACTGCTGCCGCCTCCTCTCGCACCTGCGGGGTGCGGGGTGGCGTGGGCATGTTGGGCAGCTTGAGTGGCTTAGACTGGCGCAGGCAACCATGCGTGGCAGTCGGCGGCATGAGGGAACTACGCAAGGATTTGCACCACACCACGCAGCAATCACCATCAGCTCGGTTTGCTAGCCAGCTAGCCACACCTGCTCGCAGAGCTCCCGAGTTGGCACCAGCACCAGTGCCTGCCAGCCGGCGCGCCCCTTGCCGGCGCTCAGCACGCGGTGCAGCGCCGGCAGCAGGTAGGCAAGCGTCTTGCCGCTGCCCGTGCGCGCCCGAGCCACAATGTCGCGGCCCTCCAGAGCACGTGGGAGGGCCTCCGCCTGCGGCAGGCCGATGCAAGGGCAGCCTTGAAGACCGGCAAAAGAGAGCCGGGCGGCGGCGGCTGGCGGCGGCGGCGGTGGGAGTGGTGGCACAGCGGCAGCGGCCGCATGCACTGCAAGATGGCAGAACGATCTACCCTGAGCACCGCCAGACCTACCGCACCTGCACAGGAGTGGGCTGCTCGAAGCCGCGCTTGCTCAGGGCGCGCAGGAGGCGCGGGTCGAGCCCCGTCGCTTCCCACGCCATCTTAGCACGCTGAATTGACGTTATAATATGCCGCGCGCCGCTGCCAGCCGCTCCAGCGAGTTTGCGTTTCGGCGGCGGGGGCTACAGAGCCTTTGCGCGGCCTGCACTCGTGCTGTAAATTATCGATAGCTGTCCATGCACTCTGCAAGGCCTGGATGGTGAGGAGCTGCCAGCCCATGCACGAGCCCCCGATGGCCGCCCCCAAAGGGCCACAGGAAAGCAGGCTGCCTTGCTCGTCCCATCTGAAACGTTTCCCAGAAAATACAACATTGCGCTTCGCGTCCTTACAGGCCCCCTAGACGTCCAGCCACTTGCTCCAAGCCCAGCCAGCCACCTTGCGCGCTCGCATTGTCGTGACCCACTTTCAGCAGCGCACTCAGACGCCATGGCAGCGGTCAACGGCGCGGCAGCGGCGCTCCGGCAAGCCCCGCCGCCGCCGCCGCCAGCAGCGGCCCAGCGCCTTCCCGCGGCAGCGGCAGCCACTGCTGCCCAGGCATGGCAGCGGCCGCGGCTCTCTCGGCGACAAACGGCGGCCTTCGCAGCTTCGAGCAGCAGCAGCAACGGCAGCACCAGGACGGAGGAGATGGAGCAGCCGACGCCTGAAGAGATGGAGCAGGCCCAGGCAGCCCTGAAGGACTTTTTGCACGGCATGGGGGCGGGCGGGCGCACGCAGCGGCCTGCAGACCTGCCAGGTGAGGGCTGGGAGAGGGCAGGAGGCTTGCCACGTGACTCAGCTGCTGCTGTGCTAGTCAGGCGAGGCTGGCACCTCTGTTCCTGGTGTTGTTCTGGGGCAGAACATGGTCCCATGCGGTACTGGGCTGCCGCCCGGCAGGATGGCGTGCTTCGGCAGCCAGCTGCACTAGCAGCTAGCTGCACTGTCCAGGTGGGCGCAGGGCAAGGTGTCAAACGCTGAAGACGCAGAGCTGCTGAGAATGCGCTGCCAGACGGCCAGCCCACATGCACGATTTCCTCACGTGTGTTGCTTCTGCTGCAGAGGCGCGCGTGAGCCAGGCAGAGGCCGCCTCCCTTGCCAGCTATGGGCTGCTTGCAAGTGTTGCCGACAGCTGCACACCTCCTTTCTTTTTCCATCAATGCAGAGGCGCGCATGAGCCGGGCAGAGGCCGCTTCCCTGGTGGGCATGGCCGGCTGGCGCCTGCACGGCAAGGTGCGGGCCGGGCCGCTGCTGACGGCGGTGCTGCTGCTGCTGGTTGCGGGGACCATCGGGCCGATGCTGCTCATGCGATCTGGGGTGTTGGTGCCGCTGTTGAGCCATGTCACTGGCTGACAAGGCGCAATGCGCTGGTGCCGTGCAGGTGTGCCCGGCCATCGAGACGCTAGCTGCCCAGGTGGAGGCGCTCTGGACGAGCGTGCTGCCGGAGGACCAGTTTGGGCTGCTGGATTTGGACCAGGTGAACCCCTGTTGGATGATATGTGCACATTTGGATCCTGCTGGCAGGCAGGGCCCTGTTAGTTGCACACACACCCACTGATGTGTGAGATTTCATGCGTGCAGCGCTTCTTGCTTCCCGCCGGCAAGCAGGACACTGTCTCATACGCTCGCTGATTTTGTTTGTTTGATTCCACCCATCTTTGCAGCGCTTCAATTACCTGGACACGCTGGACCCAGCTGGCAAGCAGGAGATGGTGTTCGCTGTGCCCGACCCGCCTCGGGACAGCAAGCACTACCCGCGCCTGCAGGTGTGATGGTGTTGGCTGGTTGGCTTGGTGTGCAACGCACAGCGAATCCTTTGCCCTTACATTGGCTGTGCCTGGGGCCGTTGGACAGCTGCCCTCACTCCAGCGAGCAGTGCAGGTGGAAAATGGCCAACTTGTTTTGCCCACGGCTGACGATTCCGCATCTGGAGCATCAAACTGCGCTCAGCCACACTGCTGCTGCACCATGACTGCAAATCGCTGACCCACACTGTGTGTGCAGGTGGAGAACCGGGCCTACTGGTCCCGCGCCTTCCGCAAGCTGCATGTGTTCGCAACTACTGATCTGCTATGCCTGACTCACAACCTCTGCAGGTGGAGAACCGGGCCTACTGGTCCCGCGCCTTCCGCAAGCTGCACATCGAGGTGGCGGTGCGGCAGGACGGGCTGCAGGCAAGCCTCATTTCTAGATCAGCAATGCTGCTTGCCGGGTGTGCTTATCCGCCGGCATGCTTCTGCATGTGCTACCTCGCTCTCAACCTGCCAGCGGGTGGTTCAAACAACAAGCCAGCAGCTGTCCCCTTTCATATCCAATGTTTTCAATCCTCTCCCTTCCACAGGTGTTCCCTAGGCGCCTCACTTGCTGGGCTTGCACCTGGCGACTAACCTGTCTTCGTAATGTGGGTCACTGATTTCCTCTTGCACAGGTGTTCCACTGCGTGATGTACCCGCGCCTCACGTACGACCTGCCTATCCTGTCCATGGATGTCGTGGCTAACAACGACATGGTGAGTAAACAATTCCAATTGCCTGCTAAACTGGTGCAAGTTTGTGACAGCTGTTGGCTCATCCTGTCCATGGATGTCGTGGCTAACAACGATATGGTGAGCATGTGTAGTGGGCTGCTTGCTAATTTGCGTTGCCCAGCAGTACGATGGGTGCACAGATGCGCTCGCAAAGAGATCAGGTAACTTGCTGGGCTGGGAGCAGCAGATGCATGTCGGCCTGGGAGGCAACTGCGCACCACTTACAGCTTAACGCTCACACGCAAGGCGGAGCCTACCACAGGACATGTGCATTAAACATGGATTGCTCTTTGCCCGCCCCGCTGTGCAGGTCAGCCTGGCGATCATCGACCCCTGCCCCGTCACGCCCAGCCTGCAGCTGCCGCCCTTCTACGAGGCGCCGGTCAGGTGCGCCTCCTGCTGCAGTGTAGTTGCTGCCACTCGCAAGCCCTCAGCTGTGACCAACAGCGGCGCAAGCAGCGTGGCGGCACGTGTACCTTGAGAACCAGCTGTGACATCCTGCCAGTCATGGTGCCGCACCTTAGCCACCCAACCGTAGGCATGCTGGCGCTCCCCCTGGCCCCCTCTTGCAGGGAGCTGAAGCAGCGCTACCAGCCGGAGAACAGCCGCTGAATCGGTGGCGAGCTGCTGCTTACCTAGTTCTATTGTCACTACCTCTAATTCCCTCCCTTGTGCAGGGAGCTGCAGCAGCGGTACCAGCTGGAGAACAATCGCGACATCCCGCCCTGGGGCAGGGCCATCTTCAGCCCCTGCTGCGTCATCATGCGGCCGCAGGGCGGCGAGGACCTGGGGCGCTTCCTCAAGTATGCGCTCGCGCTGACGCAGATGCACGTGCAGGTGGGGCACTGGTTCGGTACTGTGTAAAATCGTGCAAATCGTGCATCTATTGGTTTTGTTGGTTTGAAATAGAGCCGCAGGGTGGCGAGCATCTGGGGCGTTTTCAAGTGCGCGTGTGCATGTGCAAGTGCATTGCTTGCTCAGCGCAATGCGGCATGAGGCGCCCTGTTTGGGTCTTGTTCCCCTGCATTGGTACAGCCTGCCGGCGCCCGTGCGCAACTGGTCCTCTTGCCTGTGCCATCAGCAAGCAAGCGACCTCAGCTTTGCTCACCATTTTCCTGCCTTGACCCCAACAGATAGCCAAGATTGCCCACCCAGTGACCAGCGGCCCGGGAGCGCAGCGGCGAATCGAGGCCATCCACGTGGCACACCAGCGCTACTGCGACAAGCAGGTCTGTGAATGTATGCGATGTGGGCCAGTACTATCGGCTGCTGCAACTGGAGAGCGCTCCAGCGGGGCTTGTTCGCCCAGGTGGCCCTGCTGTCGTTAGCCGGCTTCCCTGCAGCAGCCGGCGCTTGAGAGGCCTTCTCTCCTGTTCGAATTATGTACTGAGCAGGCGCCATTTGCATCCTACTGTCCATCGCAGCTGGAGAACGACAAGACGCGGCGCGTGCTGGCAGCCGCTTTTGGCGAGCAGCTTGCGGAGGAGTACATGCGGACGGTCATGTTCAGCGTGGAACCGCTGCCTGCTCAGAATTGAAGGCCGTGTCTGCTGGGACGACCAGAATGCAGCACTGCAGTGCCTCTCGAACGGTTCAAGTTCACACCACGCAATAAACGACTTACCGAGGGGCAGCCGCTCTCTTGCAGCCAGCCTCTGCTGGACAGACCAATTTTCCAAAATTGCAACAGCTAGCGGAGGAATTCGTGCTGCTCGATGCCTAGCCGCTGCCTGCAAGCTATTTTGCTGAACAGCTGTTTCATTTCATTGGTGTAATCTCGCATGCAGAGGTTCTAAGGAGCAGACGCCCCCGCCCAAGCACTTGGTGATGCTTCTGAGCTTGCCAAGGCGCTCATCAGTGCACTCGTGAAAGGCGCTCAATAGTTACATGCGCTGCCCAGCAAAGCGGGTGCGGAGGTTGCTGGGAAACCGCTCAATGCATGCTGCCACAAGTCGTGCGCGGCGCCGGCAAGCGTCATCGGCAAGGTTTGGTGTGGCGCCGCAGCAGGCGCTGCAGAGTTTACAGTCCTTTGAGCGCTTGCAGCCTGGCCAACAGGGCTGCATCCCCCGCCGCGACGACAGTACGGATTGCATCGTCCACCCACATCTGCGTCTGCTTAAGGCGCCACAGCTTGTGCCGCTCGTATTTGACTTCGTCGGGGTCAGGGCGCAGAGTGACCGGGCTGCCGTGCATCTGCAACGGGTATGGCAGGGGCAGGCAGGCGGGCAGAACAGCGGTCAGGGCATCAGCAGCAGGGCGGGCCAGGAGGGAAGAGGGTCGGTCAGGACAGCAGCTACAGTGGCAGCGAGGGTGCGGCTGCGGCGGGCTGGGCGCGCAGTCAGGGCCACATGCCTGGTGAGCATTTCCTCTCACCACACTGAAACTGCGCCCTACATCCCTTGCAGCACGGCTCAGGCGAAAATCTGCAACAAGTCGAGGGCGAAATCGCACCTGCAGCCCCAGCTTGAAGCGCAGCACGCGCGCCGCGTCTTGCGCGCTCACAAACCGAACGTCGGCCTCCCACGCCGTGCTCTCAGCACCGCGGAACAGGTAGACTGCCTCAATGGTTTCCGGGCAATTGCTGCAAGGGGAGGTTAGGAAGCGGAAACACACCCGCCTCAGGGCGGGGGGAAGTAGGGCAGCTGGTTTTGCGAACGGCACAGCCGGCTGCGCGGCAGGCAGGCAACAGCCCAACAGGGTCCCGAACAACACAAGGGCATAATTACTCACGTGAGGGCGGCTATGACACGAGCCTCCAGCCGCTCCCTCCTTGCTTCCTCATCCTGCCAATCCATAACCACCTCCGTAATGCCGCTGACGCAAACCGTGCGCCCCGCAAAGCGGCAGTTTGGCACGCCTGCAAGGGGAGGCAGGCAGGGTGGAGGTGATGTCAAGATGGTCTGAAGCGGCGCTGGGCAAGCAATGAAGCGAGTCACCGAGAAGCAGTGTAAGCACGGGAGTGCGCCAGCAGGCCATGCAGCGACTGCTGCAACCCAACGCACAATCCCTAGACAGCCATACCCAAGCAACCCACGGCTTGGCAAGGCACACCCCACAAGCAGCTGATGGCGGGCTGCCAGTCAGCACACGCAGCACGCACCTAGCTGCCGGCGCAGAGAGGCTGGGAGCGGCTGCAGCTCGGGGTGTTGGCCCCTTGCCAGCTCAGCTTCCAGTCACCTGCTCTTCAGAAACATGTATGGGAATGGGGCGCGGCTGCTCGGCCACATCCCAACCCTCCTGCTGGTCCTCCTCCCATTCCTCCTCCTCCCCCTCCTGCTCCTGCCGCTGCTGCGCTTCCTCTTCCTGCCGCCGCCGCTGCCGCCGCCGCCAGCGCTGACGCTGCCGCTTGCGCCGCTTTGCCTCCCGCCGCTGCGCCTGCTCGGTGGGCTGCTGCACCTCCTCGCCCTCCTCCTCGTCTCCCTCCTGCCACTCTGCCTGCTGCCATCCCTGCTCCTCTCCTTCCTCCTCCTCCTCACCGCCACCACCGCCCTGCAAGTTGTCACGTGCAGCCGCCCCCCAGGTGTCATTACTGCCGCCGCTGCACGCCGGCCGAATCGACCATTGCGCACCAAACGTGGCATGATGCCGCTGCTGCCTGCTGAGCTCCATCTGAGCTTCGAGCTGCTGCTGCACCCGGCTCAACTCCGCCTCTCGCTCTGCCTGCAGCAGGGCCTGCATTTCGCTGCGGCTGGGAGCCTGCACCGGCGCCGCCCGCCGCACAGTCAGCACTCGCTGCGGCTGCGGTGGCGACGGCTGCGCCCGTGCTGCTACAGCATCCCCAAACAGATCGGCCTCCTGTAGGCCGAGCGATGCAAGAGCTACAGGCGCTCTAGCTGCTGGGCGATGCTCAACAGCAGGCGGCTCCGTCGGCTGCTGGGCATGCTGCGCCTGCTGGCGCTGTGGCGCCTGCCGCTGCGCTGGCTGCTGAGGCTGCTGCTGCTGCTGCTTCGCTTGCTGCGCCCCCTGCGCCGCCTGGCGCTGTGCCGGTGGCTGAAGTGAGCCTGGGCACGCTGCGCCTGCTGCGCCTGCTGCTGCTGCGTCGACCGCTGAGGCGGTGCAGGCCGCCGCTGCTGCTGCTGCTGTCGCCGATCCTGCTCCTGCGGCGGCTGCGGCGGCTGCGGCAGTGCCACCTGTTGCTGTGCCGGCCGCTGAGGCGGTGGCTGAACCGCAGCAATCTGGTCTTGTTGTTGCTGCTGCTGCCCCTGCTCGTGCGACTGCTGCTGCAACAATGGTGGCGCCGGCAGTGCCAGCTGCCGCTGGGAACGTGGCCGTGCCTGCTCACCCTGCTGCTGCTGCTGCTGCTGAGCTGGACGCTGAGGCGTCGGTGGCGGCAACGCAGGCTGCTGTAACCTCTGCCGCCCACGCTGCTGTTCCTGCTGCCGCTCCTCCACCTTCTGTTGCGGCTGCTGCTGTTGCTGCTGCCCATGTGGCTGCCGCTGGTGCCAGCGCTGCCCCTGCTGCTGCTCGCCTCCAGTAGCAGCCTCGCCAACAGCTGATCGCCGCCTCCCAGCCGCAGGCAGCGCCGGTGCCTCCCACCGAGCGCCGTGCAGGGGCGCCTCCCAATCTGCAGTTGGCATCAGCCACAGCAGCACGTTGGCAGCAGCAGCAGCAGCTTTCAGCATGCTATGAGGGCGATAGGCACCAACAACTCTGCTCCAGCTCACACATGAACAGCTGTACCGCAGCAACGCAGCAAGCTTCCTGAGCGGCAGCAAAGCTGCCGCCCTCTCACCTTCTGGCCGAACTCGCTGGCGGCCCTGCTCCTGCTGCACTGCCTCCTCCCCAGCCTCAGCCTCGCCATCCCAGGCCACCAGCTGCTGCCACAGCTGCCGCCGCCCCTGCTGCTCTGCCTGCTCCTCATCAGCTGCATCCTCTCCCGCAGCCCCATCGGGCTGCCCGCCTGCACTGCCCCCGCTGCGCCGCCGGCCTGCCGCCCGCCGCCGCTGCGGCACTGCGTTGGCTGGCAGGTAGCCAGCGGGAAGCTGCCAGGCGGCGTGCCATGCTTCCTGCTCAGCCTCACTCATCTCTCTAATTGGCCGCCCACGCCGGGCACTGTGCCCCCACCACCAGTGGCCACCGCTGCCGCTGCCTCCTCCCTGCTGGCCGCTGCAGCAGATGGCGCCACTGCGGCTACGGTGCCTGGCCTGCCGCTGCGAATTGCCTGCTGGGCTGGCTGGCCGCTGTCGTCCCGCATGTGGGGGTCTCGGGCAACAAGCTCCCAGGGCCGCATCAGTCCATCTTTTCTCCAAGCATAGTGGTGGCACGTCCCGCACAGGGGCCGCTTGTTGCGCGGGTGCCGGCACTTGTGGAAGAGCTCGCCCTCTGCAGCACAGTTGGGGGGGATGGCGCAGAAGGTTAGCAACCAGTGCAGCAACAACCTCAGCAAACAGGCATCCCCAGCCAATCTGTTGTTACACGATTCACATCGATCTCACGACTCTATTCAACCCTGTCCCCCACCCCACCTTTGGGCAGGCGGCCGCAGTGGGTGCAGCGCAGCGCATTGGGGTCAAGTACTTCCAGCATGCGATGCCGCTGGCGCTGCCACAGCGGTTCCGGCCGCGCCCTGCCGCTGCGGCTGGCGCTGTAGCTGTAGCAGGCGGAGCAGTAGTCGCCGTGCAGCGGGTGGCGGCGGTAGCAGCTGGCCGGCAGGCCCGCAACGCCGCAGTTCACGCAGCACTGCCGGAGATGTGGGGAGGGTGGAGAGACGTGGTCGTGCGGGGCAGGAAGGAGGCATGTTGCTTGGGCACGCAGAGAGCAGGCAACCGCTGGCACTGCAGCTGAGATACACATTTTATGCCATTATGCCATGAGCGACCACACCTGATCATCCTGCTGCTCCAACAGCGCCTCAGCCGCATGCTGCTGGTCGTCGGCCGGCATGGCGTACGGCGGCGGCCCTCCCCCCACGGTCCCGCCGGCGGTGCGCGGCAGGGCCGCCGCTGGCCGCTCTGCTCGCCTTCCGCGCGCCAGCCGCTGGTCACTGACGCCCGGGGCGGAGCGGGGAGCCCCCAGGCGCCAAGGCCGGCTGGGTCGGGCGGGGCCTGGCGAGGACAACTGCTTTGCTCGGCTGCCGGGTAACACAATTGCCGTCAACAGCAGCGCTGAAGCACTTTAGTGCTACGCATGATTGCATGTGGGCCGCCACGCTGACCCCGCTGCCCAACCTCCGGTCTCGCCCCCGGCGCTTTGTTTAGACGGTGCAAACATCCTTTTGTAGTTGCGCTATCGCATGAATAATGCAGTAAATTGCCATTAGATTATTCCATGCATTTAGTCCTGGGGCTGCAGGACTCGCAGCTTGGTAGACCGACCCTCAAGACTTCCTGCCGCCATCCCAAGCAAACACAGCCCGCATTGCCTCATGCTCATCCTGCCGCCGCCGCCGCAGCCACCCCATCGCGGCCACAACCCTGCTCCTGTCCTGCCTCAGAGCCAGCGGCGCTCCGTGCACCTGCAGGCAGGGCAGCAGACCATGGGCACAGGGCTGTGCTCAATGGGTTTCAAGAAGTGCACATGGGCAACATCTCACATGCCGGCGTCTTTCCATATGCTTGCTCCTGGCACACCACTTCACAGCAACCTCAAATTCCTGCACTGCCTCCACACTAGTACCACCGGCTTCGCACCCGCGCTGTGCCCGGCAGCATGTTCATAGCGCGCGCAGCGTGCTGAGAGGCGGCAAACTCCACAAGCGCGTGCTGCCTGCTGCGGCTGCAGGTGAAGAGCTGCACCGCCAGTATGCTGCCGGGGTCTCCAGGGCTGCAGGTATGGGTGGCAAGTCTTTGTTAGTGATGCAATCACAAGAGACGCATAGTGAGTCACCCGCTGCTTGTCGCAGTATTAGTGAGTGGCACCCGCTGCTTGCCGCACGTTGCGCAGGCCTCCCTACCACCTTTGCACCGGCATCCCGGCTGACATCCAGAGAGGCACCGTGCAAAGGGGCCCTAGGATTTACATTTCAGCCCACCTGAGTGCCCGCTGCAGCTTGTCTTCAAGCTTCGCGCGCCACTTGGGGTTGAAGACGCCAGGCAGCGGCACGCCCGACACAACCAGGAAGCGGCGCCACCAGGGAGGCGGCCAAATGCCCGGCACCTCCACCTCCCAGCCATCCTGCGGCGCCGCCGCATTTGGCGGCCAAATGCCGGGCACCTCCGCCTGCCCATCATCCAGCGGCTGACACCTGCCCTGCAGCTGCCACCCGCCCTGCGGACGCCGCAGTGGCTGCCAATCATCTAGCGGCTGCCATCTGACCTGCGGCTGCCAGGAGCTCGGCTGCCCGGCCGGCCACCCTTCCTGCGGCTCCCATTGCTCAGCTTCCATCTGCATATCCTCAGGATATGGCTGGCCCCCCTGCTGCTGCGCCACCTGCTGAGCCGAGGGTCCAGCATCCCAAGCGGGCGAATCCGGCCAGGGATCCTCCGTTGACCATGACTCCGCCTGCTGCGCCTGCTGCTGCTGCGCCTGCATTTCTACCTCCTGCTCCTGCTCCTGCTCCTGCTCCTGCTCCTGCTCCTGCTCCTGCTGCCGCTGCCACAGCTGCCACACACGTTCAGGGCAGGGCTCGCGGTCCCCCTGCTCCGGCTGACCCTCGCTGCCGGCGGATGCCTCTGCCGGCCAGCTGCGCTGCGGGCTGTCCTCCAAAAAGTCATAGCCCAGATCATCATCTTCCTCTGCTTCTTCTGCCTCCTCTGCCTCCTCCCCCTCCTCTGCCCATTCCCACTGCGCTTCTGCAGAGTCCTCTGCAGCAAGCTGCTCCTGCCCTCCAGGCTGCAAGCGGCCACGGCGGCGGCGCATGGGCGGCAGCGGCGGCGCATCCCAGGCGGCAGCGTGGCGGGGGTCCTGCCACTCTGCAGTGCACAAGGGACAGTGTGCATTATTTTCAGTGACAGCCGCACACACTTGGTGGTGCCTTGGGTTGTTCTTGAGCTTCCGTGCTAACAGGTGACGCTGCACGTATGCAGGCAGCCTAGCTTCCATCAGCACATGACGTGCCCCAAAGCTGCCAAATGCTGCCCCGCTCCCTCTTGCCTGCTGCTGCGACCGGCTGGTACGTGTGGCCACGGGGCTGATCCAGCGGGTGCCGCCCCTCCTGCCGCTGTACTGGCTGATTGCCTCCCTCCTCCTCCTCCTCTCCATCCCACTGTGCCCGCTGCAGCCAGTCGGAATCCACTGCCGCATCGCCCCGCCCGCTCTCGCCAGGCTGCTGCTGCTGCTGCTGCTGCTGCTGCTGCTGCGCCTGCTGTGCTTGCTGCGCCTGCCGCCCGCCTTGCGGCGCGGAGTGGTGCCCCGGCAGCTCCCAGCCGGCGTGCCAAGCCGCCTGCTGCTCCTCGCTCATCTGGCGCACATTTGCCCCCCGCGGCGCCTTGTGCGCAGCTGCTGCTGCCTGCGCGGCCGTGGCGGCGGGCGCCTGGCGGGCGGGCTGCTGCCTGCGCGACCGCGGCCATGAGCAGTTGGAGCCGAAGCTGCGGATCTGGAGAGCCCCCAATCGCCCCAATCGCGCCGCAGCAGCTCCAGCGGCCGCATGCGCCTGTTGTTTCGCCTGTGTGGGGTTCAGCAGCCAGCCAGTCAGTGGGAGGTTGGATGGACGGACCCTGACACTCGCAGTTGCATCATTGCAGTGCAGCAGGGGCAATTCGTCCCGAGGCAGGCACAACTCCTCCCTCCCCGCCCTGCTGTCTGGCGGGTGAGCAAGCCCAGGCACACCCTGATTATACATTCGGCAGGGGCAAGGAGTTGGACCAATCTGTAACATGAGCAGCAATCAAGCCTCACCAAGCGTAGTGCCCGCATGTCGCACACAGCGGTTCCTGCGTCCGCGGGTGGCGGTTCTTCTGGCTCGCCTTGCCCTCTGCATGGGCAGCCAGCGTGCAAGCGTGATATCCAATGGGAGCACACACCTTGCTGGCAGCGGTGGCCAAGGGACACGGGAGCATGAGCGTAGCGCACGAGCACGCGCACAAGCATGAGCGACAGCACATGCGACACAGCAGCTGTATCCCCAGCCGCTGTGCAGCCAAGCTGGTGTATCTTTGGGAGACCGGCCGCAGTGGCAGCAGCAGTGCAGGCTCGGGTCGCCAGGGTAAGCAGCCTCCAGCCACCTGCGGGGTTGAAGTGGTCACCATCAAGTGCAGTTGGACTGTAGCATCCCTGCAGGTGTACCACTCGCAGCAGAGCGATGCTCAGAATGTGCTGCCGTTGCCGCTCCAGATTGTGTCTCACCTTACACCCTGCTCCACATACACCCTGCTGTCAGCCCCACAGCGCACCCCGCCCCACCTGTTGCGCTGCCTCGACACCAGCGCCTCCGGCCGCGGCGCGCCGCCGTGCCTGCTGCTGTAGCCGTAGCAGGCGTCGCATAGGCGTTTGCCCGTGCAAGGGTGGCGGCGCCACAGGTGCGGCGGGTAGTGAGGTCCACCCACGCCGCAGTTCCGGCAGCAAGGACCCTGCACGGTTGCACGGGGTGCATGGCAGAAACAGCGCGGAGCTAAGAGGTGTGCCGCAGAGGCGCTGGGCGAAGCAGGCGGGCGGGCGAGAAGGAGGCGGCCGGGCACTGCGCCCGACTCCTGCGGCAAGTGCAGGCTGCTACCGCCGGCGCCAGTGACTGCTCGCACCTCTGTATTCGACCTTGCTGCGCCGCCTGGTGATATGCACTGCTCCTGATCCAGCTCCATTGAGCTGCACGTGGGCGGCGTGCGCAGGTTGAACTCCCGGTGTTGCGGCGGCGGCGCACACGGCGGGTGCCGGCGGCGCCTGGGGGCTGGCCGTGACAAGCTGCCAGATCCCGGGTGGGGCAGTGGATTACACCAGCGCCACTGTGCAGGCGCCCAAGCTACTGGAGGAGCTTTCTGGCGCACCCCGGACGAGGGGAGGCTCCCCTGCTGTTCTGGCTGCTCTGCTGATCAGGCTGCTGCACCTGTGCTGCACTGGGCCCTGCCAGAGGGGCTGGAAGGTGGCAGACGGCACCCAGAGCGGGTCGGCTGCGGGACAGTGCGGGGTGAGCTTCAAGAGACGTCGTGGTCAGCTGCCATGTGATGTGGATGGCGCCAGTGTGCAGGGGCACCAGGGGGAGGCCTGTTGAAGGCCGCCGGCATGCGCGGGTTGGCGGCAGCAGAGCGGCAGTGGCGCGGCGTTGGCGGGAAAGCAGCAGATGCGCACCGAGAGAGGTCAAAGGGCAGCTAGATGCAATGTATGAGCAGCTTATCGCATGCTTGCCACCCAGGGCAGCTGGGTGGCTGCACGTCGGTGCCGTTGCTGCCTGCCGCCGCTGCCGCCGCCCGCGTGGCGGCGGTGGGTCAGCGCCTGGAGACCCTCGTTCCGTCTTGCGCCTGGCGAATTGTTCTTCAGACGCGCACATTGTTTCTCTGAGTGCCTCTGCTGCCCCGCCCCGCTCCGCACCCGGTGGCTGGCGCGCCCGCCGGGTTTGTTGAGGCACCCCGCGCGCTCTCGCCGGCCGCAGAAGGATCGGCAGGGCGAATAATGAGCCACACATGCGACAGCTGCGCCTTCTGCCTCGCCGCCCTCGGCGGCGGCTCCGCGCCGGCGGCCGGCACGCTGGTGCTGCCATGCGGGCACGCCTTCCACTCTACCTGTGCTCTGCAATTTCTGCTGAGTGAGTCTGGCCACGACAGCGGCTGTATGCCACCTGCGAAATTGAACTTGTCATTTCACCCACGCTCATACCTGCTGTGCACCGCCTCTGACGCAGAGCGCAAGCAGTGCATCGTGTGCCGCGCCCCGGTCGATGAGACACGAGTGCTGGATGCCAGCCAGCTGCCGCCAGAGGCGGTTGGGCGGCAGTTTGTGCCGCCAGCACCCAGCGAGCAGCAAGTCGGCGGGGACAAGAAGAGCAGCGGCAGCGGCAGCGGCAGCGGTGCGCCGCAGATAGAGCTGCGGGCGTTCGCAGGCAGCTCGGCGGCGGCTGGCGCTGCTGCCGCTGCTGAGCAGCCGCCAGCAGTGCCTGCCGCTGCCACGCCCACTGCAGAGTACCTGCCAGGCTATCTGAGCCCCTCGCCCCGAGCTGCCAGCCAGGCAGGCCCAGCGCCCTTTGTGGGAGTGCTGGTGGAAGGCGCCTCGCAGCCGCCGCTGGCCGCCCAGCCGCCGCAGCCGCTGCGCACAATTACAGTTGTGCACCCACGGACCTGGGCGCGGCGGCTGGTCCTGTTCGGCATGTTCCTCACCCTGCTGGCGGTGATCATTGCTGTAGCTGTGGTGATGTCGCACCGTGCAGCAGGGTGAGTGGCCACTCACTTCAAGTGCTGCCTGGTCCGGAAAGCTTTGAAAGCGATATCATGTGGCGGAGAATAGCCAATTTAGCTAAGCACTGCTAGCATGTCGCAGGCTTGGGACAGCAGGCTGGCATCCTTCTCAAACTGACACCGCATGTGCTGCCCACCTTTTATGTTGTGCCTGCAGTGGTGGCGAGTTTTCAGAGAGCAAGTGCGAGCTCTGCCATCTGGTCTGGCCATACGAGTGCCCCGATGAATGCGAGGAGTATTGGGAAGACGACCACCCATGAGAATAGCAGTGGAGCAGTGGGCGGCCGAGAAGGCAGCGAGTTGCCTCCGTGATATCTGAACTGCAGCAGCTGCTATTTAGTTCCCGTTTGACATGGAGCTGGTAATAAGGTTGCACCAAGCTTACACTTCACGCAAAGCAGGCCGATAGGCTCAGCAGGGGACCAGCGGCAGCTGCGCCAGCGCGGCCCCCACCGCATGCAGGCTGCCGCACACGAGCACCACCCCTCTCTCCGCCCGCTGCGCCCGCAGCTCCATTCGCGCCTTCTCAACCGCAGCAGTCAGGGAGGCCTGGATGAGCTCCCGTGTGCGCACGCCGCCCTTGGTTCGCCCGCCGCCAAGGATCGCCGCCGCCTGCCATGCGCCAGCCAGCTGTCCGGGGCCGGCACAACGAGCGGCACCTCCGGCGATGGGCACAGAAGTAAAGATGGCCACGTGCGGGTGGATGGCGCGCAACTCTTGGCAGATCTCCCTGCAAGATGTGGGCACAGAGCTACCGGTCAGGAAAAGATGCATAAGATGATGCTGACCAAGCCAGCAGATGCAGCACCTCCCAGCGTCCAGAAGAGTGTGCTGCCCACTCTGCAGCTGCTAAAGGTGGAGTGCAGAGCTACTCTGATAACCCCTGCCTCTCCCACGCCCACCTGTGCTGCTTGTCCTCTGCCATGGCAATCACCAGGGCCACGGGGGCTGTAGGGAAAGCCTGGCGCAGCGTACATGCCAGGGCCGCAGCTGACTCGGGTGTATGCGCTCCGTCTAGCACCACCCACGGCCCCGGTTCCGCGCCTGCATCCCCTGCCGCGCTGCCGCTGCTGCCGCCCTGTGCTGCACGGGCTGCCGCAGCCGCCGCTGCATCGGCGTCCTCTTGGAACTGACACAGCTGGAAGCGGCCAGGCAGAGTGGCTGCTTCTAGCCCTGCTGCAACCGCCTGCAAGCCGATGCGCTCCAGGCCATGCTGCCGCAGGCAAGCAGCTGCCGCCACAGCCGCCGCCGCATTGTCCAGCTGATGCTCTCCCAGCAGCCGCAGCCGGACGTCTGAAGGGAAGCAAGCATGCACAGGGAACGGCGGGGTTGACACATTCGTTTGCCACTGCCCAGCTGGCCTGCTATGCAGGTTGAAGCACAGCCGCACATGGCAGCTGCAGCCGGGCGCACGCAAATGTGCATTACAGCAAACCCCACTGCCACCACATTCCCTCACCAAGCTCTGCAGGCTCGCCAGGGCCAACCAGCGCTGCCGCCGTCTGGCCTTGTAGCGTCATGCGGGCCTGCTGCCACAGCGCCGCACTGCTGCTCGAAGCGTCTGTTCTGCTGGCTGCTGAGCTAAACTGCACGTCCTCCGGTGCCTGGATGACTGAGCAGCCCAGCTCCTGCGCTGCAACATCAAATGAGAAGAAGAGGGGGAGAATTCAGTCAGCGGCCGGCCAGAAAACAGCACATACAGCAACTGCAATACGTACCATGGCAACTGGCAGGAGATCAGGGTCTGCTGTGTAGAGCGCGTCCCAACACTTCTGCTCACCTCTGGCTAACAGCACTTCCTGTGCTGCCGCCTCAGGCTGCCTGCCCAGCACCACAGGTCGGCCGGCCTGCAGGCAGGGGGACGTGCCGATTGAGAACCAAGTGCAAGCTGCTGGGCACACAGTCAACCAGAGCAGCCGGCCCAAGCTGCATCTTCCGTTGCCCCTCCAAACGGACAAACACAACCAACCTCAGCGGGCTCCTGTTGGCGCCGATAGGTCGCAAAGCCCGTCTGCTTGCCTGCATGATGCCGGCTTTGGCAGCCGCGATGCGTTCGATGGTGCCCCCCAGCGCAGCCGCATGGTCGTGCCCCACTGCTGTGACCACAGCGGCCGCCAGGCTGGACGGCTGCAGCACGTTGGTGGCGTCGCGCACGCCACCCAGCCCAACCTCTATCACTGCTGCATCCACCTACAGAGGTGCAGTGCAGTTGACAGATATGATTGATAAGATGATCCCGGAGAGTGGGTGTGCTAGCAGGTGCCGCGCAGCCCAACCTCGATCACTGCTGCATCCACCTGCGGCCGGCAATGGGCGAGGGTAAGTGTGTTGGCACATGGTGCCCAGCCTCAAGGCTTACAGCTGCATGCTGCACCTGCTGCTGCTGTTGCTGCTGCCGCCGCTGCAAGCAATGCAAGGCAGAGCTAGGCAAGCGCCCCAGACATGAGACGGTGAGAAACCACCCATTCCGGTGCCCACCTGCTGCTCCTGGAAGTGCTTGAAAGCCAGGGCAGTGACGATCTCAAAGTGGCTGAGAGCCTGCCCCGCCGCCGCTTCACGCGCCGCCGCCGCCTCTACGGCGGCGCTGTGCCGCGCCACCAGGGCATCAAATGCGGCGTCAGAGATGGGGGAGCCGCCGGTTGAGATGCGGTCGTTCAGGGCCACGATGTGCGGGCTGTGCGGGAGGTGGGAGGCGGCCGGGGTGGCAGGCGGTCGGCTGGCCTCAGCTTCAACGCACAGGCACGAATAAGCACAGCACTGGGCAATTCCATTGCAGCTTACGGCTCCACACTCCTCGGGTCGCTGTGGCACTCCCTAACAGAAGCTCCATCAGCCTGCCCACCTGGTGTATGCCCCCGCCTTATATCCAGCTGCCTCCAAAATGGCAGCCAGCATGGCGACTGTGGAGCCCTTTCCCTTGGTGCCCGCCACATGCACTGCCGCCGGCCAGGCGGCCTGGGGGTCGCCCAGATCAGCCAGCAGCCGCCGCATGCGGCCCTGCAGTGCAAAGCATGAGGAGGAAGCGTAGCGGCAGTGGAGTGAGTCGGTCGGCAAGCGTCGCCAGACAGGCGGCAGGTTGCAGGAGGAGAACAACCTGGGTGCTGCCCAATGAGCCACTTACGTCAACCAGGCAGCACTCACCAGGTCAAAGCCGGCGTCCGAATCAGTGCCCGCTGCAGGCGGCACCCCACGCCGCTCATAATTCACAAACTGCTCCAGCCAGGCGAGTGCCGCAGCAGAGTAGGGCCGAGCGCTGCACGGTGGGCTGGCGGCGGCGGCGGCGGCAGGGCACGCCGCCGCCCACAGCTGCACCGCCCGCAGCATGTGGCAGGTTGGATGGTTCGGTGCCGAGCTTGTGGGTGGTTTGTAAGGAGGGGAGCGCGCCTGGTGGGCGGCAGAGGTGGGAGAGAGGGAGTGCCTGTGGACGGAAGCCCTCGATCGTTTCTGTAAATCGATCAGATACACTTGCACAGCAGTTGCTATCGCGCATTGCTGGGCTAGAGGATCCCACCTCGGCTGAGTTTCTGCCAGCGGGGCGAAGTGGTACCCAACAAGCTGAAACGTGCTGATGCAGCGCTCCAGACTTTGGTGAGCAGCGTCGGATCACTTGTGTAGGCCCGGGAGAGGTCGGGAGGACGCAGGCGGCGTGGCTCGAGGTGAGCGCGCTTCTCCAGGCCCCCCCTGCGCTGCTTGGCTGGCTTGGAAAATGTAGTTAAGACCGACCGAATCGCCATGACGCCTTCCGACCGGCGTCCCAAGCTTGCCGCCGCGGCCGCTGCCGCCGCCGTCGGTCGAACCGGTTGCCGCCTGCCCGCCTTGCAGCCTGGCCCCGGCGAATGGACATTTACCTGGACTTTCACCGCCACTGATTCCTCGTCGGCCCGCTCGTCCTCTACGGCCGCTCGCTGCTTTTTGACACGCCGGTCATTGCTTGCGGCCTGCTGGCGCAATGGCGCCAATGCTGCGCGGCGGCAAGGCCGCCCCTTCCAGCCGCAAGGGGCCGCTAGCGCTGTCCATGGTGGCTGGCGTGGCGGCTGGCCTGCTAGTGGCCAGCTGGGTGTTTGCAGGCAGCCACCATTCGGCGCTGCCAAACGGCACCGGTGCTAGCGGCGGCGGTGGCGGCGGTACGACGGTGCCCATCACAACCGCCAGCACGGGTGCAGTGGCCTCGCTACAAGCCGAGGTGAAGAGGCTGCTAGATGAGCGGAACGCAGCGCAGCAGGAGCTCACGAAGCTGCGGGCACAGGTGGCCAGCGGCGGCGGCGGTGCGGCAGGCGCAGCGGGCGCAGCGGGAGCGGCAGCAGGCGCGTGCCCAGACAGGCACACACCATGGGGGCCTTCGCCGGAGCGAGATAAGCAATACCCCGAGCTGGCAGAGTTCCTCAAGGAGGTGAGGTGGTGGAAATGGGTGTTTTAGAGCAGGTGGGTGCTGTGCCGGCGGACGCTGCAGCGAGGCCAGCGCTTGCAGCATTGTTCTAAGATGCTGTGGCTGTGCACATTCTCTTTGTGCCACCCGGTGCCATGCCAGGTGGCGATCAACAACGAGGTGCTGGTGGCTGTGTCGAATAAGAACTACGCCTGGCCAGGCGGCATGCTCAGCGTGTGGGCCGAGAACGCAAAGCGCGCGGGTGGGTGCTCAGCGCTTTGTTTGTTTAGCTGTGTGTGGTTGTGAGAGCTTCAGCTGCGTGTGGGCCTAGAATGCCAAACATGCGGGTGGGTGGGTGCTCAGTGCTTCGGCTGGAGTGGGTTGCTAGGGCTTGACTTGGGTGCTGGGCCGAGCGGCTGAATTTACCCGGTGTGCTGTGCGTTCAAGGCGGTTTCGTGGTGCGGTTGAGTCAGGGCTGCAGCGCTGGTGTGGGTGCTGGTCTCAGTTTGCAAGCATGCTGCTGCTGCGTGACTATCGCCCTGTGCAGATCAGCGTATCTCGCATGTTGCAGTCATGCGCTATGAAGCTTTTATCAATGGGCCACACTTGCAGGCGTGAAGAACATGATGGTGGTGGCTCTGGATGAAGACACCAAGACAAATGCCGAGGGCTTTGGCCTGCCCGCCTTCCGCATGGACATCCAGGTAAGGGCGGGTTGTGCTGAATGATTGGTGATTTGTGGGTCTATGATCCTTGAGGGGTGAGGGCTTGCCTTCCCTTGTTACGTGCTACCTGCCACTTGCACACAGCACTCATCCAGCAGCTTTTCATTATGCATACTTGATCTGAAGTGCTGCTGGCCACCACCTCAAAAGCACTGCTGCATCGGTGCCCTGCACGCACTGTTGCAAAGATGCGTTCCCACACCCGTCTGCTCGCTGCACACGGCTGCACGCTGCTGCCCATGCAGCCGCCACCCTCGCCCCTGCCCCCACACTGGCTCGCTGGCATTGTGTCCACTCTCGCCTGAGCCATACCACGCTTCCTTGCCTGCCCCAGAGCATGCTTCAACCCTTTGAACCGCTGCACTGCCCTCCCATCAGATCCCAGACAGCCAGAAGAACGCGGGCAGCAACCACGCAGTCTCAGCGCTCAAGTTTAGGATTCTGCAGGTGGGGCTGCAGCAGACTGTTTGCGTGCGACTTGCACCTCGCTGTGCAGCTGCTGGGAGCAGCCTAAGCGCGGCGGCTTGCCCGCAATGGTGCTCATTGTGCCTGCCTGGCTGTCCATTGCTCTGCTGCCTTACCAGTCCACTCCACTATTCATCGCCTGCAGAACTTCATCAAGCTGGGGTACTCGGTGTTCCTTTCAGGTGAACCAGCGCGGCCTGCTGTCGTGCGGTTGCTCTAGGGAGCAGCGGGGTTTCTGCAAAACAAGCACGCCCTGCCGCTGCACCGCATGTTTGTCCGGCACCGCGTGTGTGCAAAGCAACGCACATGCGAATGTTGACACCCCCAACTATCTTCTGTGCACAACACCCCGGCAGACGTGGACATCATCTTCCTGCAAAACCCCGTTCACCACCTGCACCGCAACCCCCCTGCCCAGCATTTCTGTACGCCACCCATTCGCCACTTCCATGTGCAGATGTGGACATCATCTTCCTGCAAAACCCGTTTGAGCACCTGCACCGCGACAGCGATGTGGAGGGGATGACGGACGGCTGGGACAACGGCACCGCATGTGAGGCTTACTCAGCCGGGGGCGACCCTCGTGTGGTTTGTGGGAGGCACCCTGCCTGCCCACTGCAAAGAGAGCAGTCAGTTGTTCAGCTGATGCAACGGATGCCAGTTGGCAGGAATGCTAGCTCTGTATGCCGCCCAACCCGCTTGTGAAGCACCAACCGTTCTGGCGTGCCCTCTTTCGATCGCAGATGGGTACAACGACGTGGCAGATGATGCGTCCATGGGCTGGGCGCGCTACGCCCACTCCATGCGCGTCTTTGTGCTCAACAGCGGCCTCTTCTACATCCGGTGGGTATTATCCGGCGTGTTTGCAACTGGGGAGTGTTTGTAGGAGTGGTTGTGCTCAACAGCGGCCTCTTCTACATCCGGTGGGTCTTTGAACAGCGCTGCTAGCGTTGCGCCAGCGATGTGTGCAAGCATGCGGGCAGGAGGTTGGATTGGTGCACTGCATTCATGCCAGCAGGGCGAGCACGGGCTCGACGCAGCTACTTATGTGTTGGTTGCGTCATCAATGCTGCATGGTGTGTTTTGTTTCGACTACAGGCCCACCCAGGGGACCACGGAGCTGCTGGACAAGATCATTTACCGGGCGGTGCAACCTATTCGAATTTCATCTTCCTTGAAACAGACCGCTGTTCTATCCTTTTTGCAGGCCCACCCAGGCAACCACGAAGCTGCTGGATAAGATCATTGCATCGGTTCAATTGTTAGCTTTTTATCTTCCTTAAAACAAACCGCTGTTCTATCCTTTTTCGCAGGCCCACCCAGGCAACCACCGAGCTGCTGGACAAGATCATTTACCGGGTGGAAACCGAAAACGGCTGGGACCAGGCGCTGTTCAACGAGTGCATCTTCTTCCCCAGCCGGCCGGGCTACAAGGTATGCCGGGCAGTTTTGCGGCGTCTGCTGGGTACCCTAGTCCTACATGCAGCAAGAAGGGTATCGGCTATTGTGCTGCCCTTTGGTGGACTTGTCATGTGGGGTGCCGCCTTGCTGCCGCCATGAGTCGGTGCGGCCCACTGCTGCTGCGCAAAACGCTTACCCACCGCTGCTGGCTGTGCTTGCTGCCTGCAGGACCCCTCAGTGACGCGGCGCGTGCTGGACTACATGCTGTTTATGAACTCGAAGGTAAGCTGCTAACAGTTCTGCATAGCTGCTGGCTGTATCTCCAGGTGGCTTCCGCTGGGCCAGGCTGCCTGCACGCCCCACATTAGCATCACGCTGCAATCGTACCCACCAAATATCTCTCTCACATCCTGCCTAACAAAACAGGTGCTCTTCAAGCACCTGCGGCACGACCGCGGGCGCTTCGAGCAGCACATGCCCGTGTCCGTGCACGTCAAGTGAGCGGGTTGTGGGTTGTGTGGGAAGTGCCTCGTGGTATCCCGGCCCAAGCACTGCAGCGTGTACCACATTCATGGCAGTGTGCATCATGGGCAGCAACATTGTCGTTTGCACGGACTGTATCCGGCTTGCTAGCTGACGGTGTATTGACGTCACCTGTTTGCCCTCCTTCCGCCCCTGGCGCAGCTACCACCCCGACAAGTTCGAGCGGTAAGCCCCTCATTAGAGTTTTGTTCCAAGCATAATGGAGGGCTTTGAGGGGAATCCTGCAGTCCGTGCTGCTGCCACAGCGGCGGCCGCCGCCATTGCTGCTTGCAAATCGACCCGCGGCCTGCTGATCCTGAGCTCCGGAGCTCATTCCTGCTGTCCCGGTGCAGTGCACATCTTTCTGCTGCGCTGACTTTGGAATCTCTGTGTGCCGACTAACCTGTCTGCAGGATGAAGGCGGTGGTGAAGCGGTACGTGGACAAGGATCTCACAGCGCTCGATCGGTTTCCTGACGGAAGTGAATAGCACCAGCAGCAGCAGCCCCGGCACTGGTTCCGACTCAGCCTCCGCTCGAGCTCGCCCCAAGCACCGCTGCAACACGCTGGCTGACTGTATCCCCCTCGTGTGACCTGCCTTGTATTCTTACATATCTTATCCGTAATGCCTTGAGAAGCACATGAAGAACCGCAGTTTGTTACCAGTCACAGTTCGTATTGTCCTACAGCTGCCCGGCCACCAGGGCAGACTGCACCGCTGCCTGCAGGTTTGCAAGCTGCGCCGCAGCCCCTGGCGCCCCCGCCATGGCCGCAAGCACAGCCACCTTGACTGCGGCCAGCGCTTCTCGCTGCTCCTCCGCAAATGCAGCGCTCGAGCTGCCACCTGCCGCTGCTGTTGCTGCGGGCTTCAGCCGCTGCCGCTTGGCCGGTGGCGGCAGCCCCTGCGGCTGGTTGGCGCTAATGGTGGCTAGCGGCTGCCTGCCGGGGCTGCCTTCATCAGCAGCACAGCCTGCGGGCTGCTCCTCTGGTTTCCCAGCCTGCTCTGCCCGCTCTGCCACCTCAGCAGCGCGAGCCACCACACTGGGCGGCAGCTGGCAGGCTGCTGCGACCGCCACGCCACAGGATCCCATGGGGGCCGGCCCTGCAGGTGGTTGAAAGGAAACAAGCGTTGCTGTGTGGTTACAGGCAGGCGTTACTAATGGCAACCGCAGCGCATGCAACCGTGGAGTGGCAGCTGTGCCGTGCTGAGAGACTTTGCAACATTTGACACATCACAGACAGGCCGCCCACAATCAGCAGGCTGCAACCCCCACCTGGCGCCAGGCGGTACGAGGGCAGCAGCCCCCGGCGAGGGTCCACCACTGCCTCCATGTGACCCAGCTGCACCAGGGCCGCAAGCGCCGGCTCCTGGGTGAGGCCGTGGTAGTGCGTGGCAAACAGGGAGCTGCGGAGGGATGCAAACGGGAAGGGAAGGGGCCCACCAACGGTTGGGTTACATTGGCGGGTGGTACTGCGCAGGCTTGCCGAAAGCGGCAGCAGTAGGACTGCCCATGCTGTGCATCTCAGCTGTAGCTTCAGCACGTGGCAACAGCACCAGCTGCACTGACATACTCACCGGCAGCACTTGGTTTGCGCCAGGTGCAGCGCCACGCCATAGGCGATGGCATGGCCGTCGTGCGTGGCTGTTCCCCGTCCCAGCTCATCAAGCACCTGCAGGTAGAGCAGCCGCCAATAATAAGCTTCCATGCCGATGGCATGGCGTTCAGCCTGAACACCCCCACAGCCGACACAGCACTGACGTGTAAATGATTGCCGCAGCCCACGCACCACCAGTGATGCGGCGGTTGAGTGGTGCAGCAGCGAAGAGGTCTCCAGCATCTCCACAGCAAACGTGCTCTCCCCCCGGCAGATGCGGTCCTGTGCGCCTGCAAGGACCATGGGCGCATATGCAAACTGGGCTTCTGTATCACTTCTGTGCGCATGGGCCGTATTGGCACAGCATCTTGCAGAGGTTGATTCTGCCACTTTGCTGCAAATACGGCCGCCAGAACCATGCACATGCCAAGCCTACAAACGGACATGATGAGCAGTGCAGTGCCTCACCGATGCGGGTAAAGATGCGGTCCACGGGCGCCAGCTCAGCAGCTGCTGCCGGCACGTAGCAGCCAATCTGCAAGGGAGGCAGGTTTATCAGCCTCAGCGGGGCGCATTGCCATCAGCATACAGCAGGACTGATGGATGAGGGGCAGCAGGCGCACCTGCGCCATGACGGCCGCGATGCATGTCGCACGCAGCAGCGTGGACTTCCCGCCTGCGAGGTAAGTGGCTAGGAGGGCAGGCTGAGGCAGTGTGCAAGGAGGATTGGGGTTGTGTCACCGTCCAGCACAGGTACTACATGTAGCGGCATTTCAGAGTTGTAATTCAGGGTGTGCTGTTGTAGCCCCACTAGCTGCACACTCACCAGTGTTGGGGCCCGTCAGCAGCAGCATGCCCGCCGCGCCAGGCCCGCCCAGGCTCAGGTCGTTTGCCTGCAGCAGAGAGCAGCAATAAGAGGAATGTATGGAAATGCTGAAGCCAGCACAGCCAGCTCCGTGCCACCTGCTGATGGAGTGCAAACCCGCTACAGCAGCCTTGGCCATTACACATGGACCAACTTGCCTGGATGCCTCCGCTGACCCCATCCACAGCCCGGCTGGCCAGCAGCGCTGCCAGCACCGGGTGCCACAGACCCTGCAGCTGCAGTGGCGGCGCTGGTGCCGCTGCGCCAGCACCACTGCTGCCGCTGCCGCCACCAGCGCCTGCCGCAAAGCTGGGGCGGCAGAAGGCGCAGCCGGGTGGGGCGGCCTCTGGGCTGGTGGCAGCCGCAAAGCCGGCCAGCACATCCAGGGTGGAGAGCGCGCAGAACAGCGCTCGGAAGCTGTGGTAGGAATCCAGGAACAGCTGCGCACTCTGCGAACAAAGGGACAGAGTGGCGGGTGCAGTGTAGATGTGTCGGCGCATCTAACATGTGGCGGCTGGAGCGGGTTGCTGGAGTGGACAAGGTGCAAGCTGTTGCTCAGGTGCCCCACTGGCCGTCCAGCAGACAAGCACTTGCCTCCGCCAAGAAGCGCAGCACACACAGCTTGGCGGCGTCCCGAGCCTCCTCAATTGCCTGCCGAACAGCGGACAGGTGGGCAGGCACACGTGTGAGCGGCAGGCTGGGGCGCAGCTGTCGCCATTGTGGTATCCGGACTCCCTAAACAATGTAGGCTGGACCTGGCCTGTGCCTGCTGTATGAGGAGCGCACCTCCAGCGTGGCAGCCAAACCAGGCAGGCGGTACTTGGCGATGGTGGCGGCCTCCTTGACAAGCACCGGTGCCCCGCCGGCCGCAGCTGTGAGAGCTTCCAGGTCCCGGCGCACCGCGGAGGGCACCTGCAGCGAAATGGCGGGCAGTTCTGCTTCCATATATTGCTGGCAAGTCGCGCTCATTGCGTGGCAGCCAGGCAACACAGACCAACGGGTTGACTGCCCGGAAGGCCCATAACACTATTGGGGCATATGCATATGCTGCCGCATACCTCCAGCAGCTGCTCGCCGCGATACTCCACGAGTTTGACACGCCGCAGGACCGTGGCACCGTGTCCTGCTGCTGCCAGCTGCTGCCGGATACCATCCAGCGTCTGCCCCGCCGCAGCCTGCACTTGGTCCGACGGGGCATGTCCTGTACAATCGTTAGCTGGGTATGCCGAAACAACAAACGCTTGCGCGCTGAAGGGTGGCAAGTGCTGCGAGGTTGAAGAATGAGGCAACTGTTCGCCCGCATCACTGTGCACTTGCCTGCAGCTGGTCCAGCGATGCGCGTGCCGCATCGTACTCAGCGCACAGACCCTGCACGGATGTAGACAGAAGGCCAGAGGGTCTGGATGCAGCACTTGCATGCCCAGCCTGAGACATCTCAGGCATCTATTGCCGTGCAAATCCAATGTCGCCTCTAGAACTCCATGCCAAAAGTTTCGCACCGGCTCCAGCGCAATGTCGGCGCAGCCGTCGTCAAAGCGCTCTGCATCAAACACCTGCGGCAATGAGAAGGTGAAGCCCCCATCAGGCACTCTGTCATCAACGCTGCCACATCACGCACTATCTCATCACTGCTGCACAAGCGGCAAGGCATGCACTCTTTCTTGCTTGATGATATGGATGATTGAGCCACCACAACTAAGCGTCAGCATGATGCCAGCTGGCATGTGGTCCCATGCCTCTCACCTGCAGCAGCAGGCGCAGCGCACCCGCCACCGCCTCCCCTCGCAGCAGTGCTCGCTGCAGCGGCGGCGGCAGAACCGCCTCAGGGAAGCTGCCCCGCTGGGCCAGCACAGCGCAGCGCAGGTCGTGCAGAGCCTGCAGGTAAGGCAGTGCGACTGGCATGCATCAGGAGTCTTGACAGTTTAGCAGCGGCGATTGTGCTGCGCATACCGTAAAGCACACTTTGCTGGCCAATATACAGCCGACCTACAAGTAGTGCCGTCACAGCATTCAATCATGGCACCTGCAGCATCATGCCTGTCCCCTCGAAGAGCTGCACCACCGGCAGGAAGGCCGCCTGCACAGCAAGGGCGACAGAATAGCGGCACAAAGTCACCCTGGAAGTTAAGAGGGCACTGCCATGGCTTAGCCATGTCGCGAGCACACAGGCAACAGCAACCGCACCAGCAAGCCAAGTTCGCAGCGGGCAGCAAGCAACCCCAGTACCTGTGAAAGGTCAAGCACGGAGGCAAGATGCGCCACCTGCCCGGCTGCTCCCTGCTGCTGCTGCTCTGCTGGCGGCGCCTGCCGACGCGCAGGTGCACCCCACTGCCCTGCTTGTGCAGCAGGTGCCGCCCATCTGCTGCCGGCGCCCCAGCCCTGCTGCTGCTGCTGTGGCGGCAGCGGTGCCGTGGCTGCCTCCTCTTCCGCCTCCTCTGCTGCAGCCACCTTCTCCACCACACCTGCCAGCACAGAGGCCGCCTTGGCCAGCAGCCGTTCACAGTCTGTGCCAGTGGCAAGGGTGGGACGGACACGGCGAGCTCATTGCGTCACAGAAGCTTGCACGGAGGTCATACAAAGCCGAACCGGGCCCCACATAGGTCGCCTGCAGTGGCATCCCTCAAGGCGCCCCTCTCCAGACAGGCCCCCCATTGCCCACCTGGCGCGCGGTGCAGCCCCGCCTGGAAGCTGTGCGCTGCGTGCGGGTGCGCCATGAACAGCTCGGTTGTGGCCAGCCGCTCGATGTCGCCCACCCTGCAACAGGGAAGTGAGCAGGAGGAGAGCATAAGCCATCAGCCAGCGCCATGAACAGCTCGGTTGTGGCCAGCCGCTCCTCGATGTCGCCCGCCCTGCAACGGGGCCGAAAACAGTTCCTTGAAAAATGCAGAATCCACACACAAAATGAGAGCACCGGACTCCGGCTCTCTGAGCAGGCTAGGCGGTGCTTGCTAGCATTGCAACCGCACCTGAATAGAGGGTTGGCGAGGAACTGGCGAACCTTCCGGCGCCCCGCCGGCGTGGCAGCGCGATCCAGGAAGTGCAGCAGGGATCCCTCCACCTGCACAAAGGCAGTGCAATGCAGACCTAGGTTGACAGGGCTGTGGCAGAGCAGGGAGATTAGGCTGCAGTGCGCCTGCTGCAGGAGAGCTGTGCTGCATCATAATGCCGCAGCATTCTGTTTCTGGCACGCACCCGGCCCTCGCTGTTGCTCAGCAGCTCCAGGGAGCGCAGGGCGCAGGCGTCCAGCAGCATGTGGCCTGCATTTTGCATGAATAGAGGAGTTGCATGAATAGAGGAGGGCAGCACATTCTGGTTGCCAGTTGTGCGTAGGCATCCAGCACCAGTCGCCAGCTCGGAAGGGAGAGCTCTGGATAGCAAGCCTTGTGCAATATGCAGAATGCAGTCCGTCTTCTGAATAGATTGAAATGCAAAGCACGCTGTCACCATCTGCCAAATGTGCTTTCACTCTTATTGCAACACAGGCCTCCCCCGCACCTGAGGTGCGCGCGCCGCCCGCCGGCCCGTCCAGCGGCCGCAGCGTGACAGCGGGCAGCACTGCCTGAGCTGTCTGGGTGAGCATCAGGTGCTGGATGGCCAGCTGCGGGGTGGCGCAAGTGAGGGGAAGATGATTGCAGTAGAAGACCCCGCAGCAGTACGGCTGTACTTCGTGTTGACATGCAGCAGCGTTATGTCTGCAAGAGCAAGTCAGCGCGGAATAAACCACCTGCAGGGCGGCGGCGGAATGAGGCGTGAGGTGCTGCCGCGCCGCCGCAAAGGCGGCGGGCTTGCCACGCTGCGCCAGGAACATGTCGGCTGCAGGCATGGTGGCGCAAGTGGGAGGCAAGCGTTAGGCAGCTATTGAGAAAACAGAAACCTGATGCGTGCAGCCCTACAGAGCCTGCATACATTAGCTACACTACAGGCATGGGCGCCCACCTGTGTGCTCCACCAGGACGTCTGCTGCAGCTGGGTCGTCAGAATCGGGGTCCGCCGGCAGCAGGTGCGGGATGTGGGTGAGTGCCACGGAGCGGCCGCCCCCGCCGCCCACCTGCAAGGTAAAATGATTTGATATCGTGTTTTCAATCGTCACCGGCAGATAAGCGCATGGGCAGTGTCATCGCTGCCGAGCGGCCAGCAAAATTATCATGAACACAAATGCGGCACGGCTGGCGCCGCCGCCTCACCGGGTCCAGCTGGCGCAGCAGGCGCTTCGTGTCGGGCGACAGCTGGCCGCGCGCAAAGCCCACCTGCGGGGGCAAGGGGAGCACTGAGGGCGCACTTGCAATGCGAGGTCTGGAGCAGCCCGGCCCTGCATTCTGCAATCAACCATGAAGCGCAGGTGCTCTTGCCACATTCGGATGAGGCGAGGGATGAGGCGGGGGCAAATGCTATCAAATTTGCTACACGCACCTCTGCCGGGTCGGCGGTGAGCAGCAGCGCGCGCAGCATGGAGCGCTGGGTGTCCGCCTCCTGCAGCAGTAATGGGGCAAGGATGCGATTTGCGTACGTTGCACAAGGCAAGTAGGCGCACACTGATGCGGAGCAGGTCAAACAGCCGTTTCAGTTGGTCCTTAAAGCTGAAATACGCCGAAATACAGCTGTGCTGTACGCACCGCACCTGCCAGCTGGCCACCGTAACCGTTGCGGTCTGCACATCCACGATGGCGGCCCCGTAGCGTAGCGAGTGCCCCTCAAACAGCGTGACCAGCGGCTGAGCACCGCAGGCGTCCTGCACAGAAAAAGTGAAGCGGCACCGCAGGACAATTCTTGCTGCGTGCATGGTGGCTGGCTGAGGGGCATAACGGGGCGCAGGCAGCATGCCGGCAACGGGCCAGCGTGGCAGCGGTATTAGCCAAGATGGCTAACAACACCGACGGCGCCTGACAGCTCACCAGCATCACTCCTTCCAGCAGTGTGCCCGGCGAGTAGACGCAGCGCAGCGTGCGCTTCACCTGCCGTTGAGTGTTGCAGGATGAAGGGAGGGATGCAGTGAGGCTTTGCATTGTTGTGCGAGCATGCATGGGCGCGAGGTGCAGACCCACGATGCATGCCGCCCTTGCGCAAGGACCTGCTGCCGCTGCATGCTGGGCATGCTGGCACCATGGTGCTGGGACCCACCAGGGTGCTGCCCGGCTCCCGCTGGCCGCGCTTGTCCTCATCCACCCTGCAGCAACGCTTGGCCGTGCGCAAGGAGAGGCATAGGCAGCTTGGCTGCCTGCAAGCACCCCTCCGCTTGCTTCGCTGCCATCGGCAGCACGTTGGATAGGGTCGCGCTGGGTACCGGCGACCAAGTTTCTTACCGTGCCACGGTGTAGCCCAGGCTCAGCACTTTTGCTGCCCACTCGTTGAAGGCTGACACGTTGCAGCCCACACACCACATGTTCGCAGCGGACCCTGCAAAGGAGGCAGCGCACACAGCAGGACAGGCAGTGGGCTGCAGCTGCTAGCAACGCAAGTTAAAGGCCCATTGATGCTGCTGCACCCATGCACTCGCAGCCAAACCTGCTGCACCCTCAGTCCGAAGGGCCACTCCCGCTGGCTGGCAATGCACATGCGGCGCACGCACCACGGCTGCCACCCATAGCCTGCAGGCCAACGCGCATGCCGATGTCCGCATCTCGGTCCTTCAGGTGGTAAAAGTTGCCTGTGAGAAGGGCAAAGATGTGCACACAAACTTTCCCTAACCTTGAAGGTTAGGAACGGATGGACCAATGGGATGGGTGCCCGCTGACCTTCACAGCAGCGGTGATTGGGTCCTTCCTGCAGCTACGCTGCAACAGGTTATCTTATCCCGCTGGCTCACCCTCCTGGAAGAACAGCACCGTGTGCGCCAGCCCCTGGCTCTTGATGCGCCAGTACCTGCGAAGTGACAGGCAGCAGGCGGAAGACATCAACACTGGTGGGCACGCAGCAGGTTCAACCCATTTTGCTGCGCAGACGCGATGCTGCCTGCAGGCGCTAGTTTGCAAGTGCGGCAATGATCAGTAATCCAACTGTGACATTGCACTTGCGCAGCAATGTGCTGTCCATGCAGAGTGCCTACGCCAATCAACCCTGCTGTACTCACTGTGCATCTGCGCCTTTGAGGTCGTGCTGCCAGGCCGCCGGCGGGATGTGCAGGGTGGTGGGGTCGTGGTCAGGGTGAGCTGGCGGCCGGCCCTGCACGGGAAATGCGCCACTTACAGTCCAGCACAGGAACGCGTGCGAGTAGCAAGAGCAAGCATTCATTGCCGACCGGCCGCACCTGTGCATCCCGAGGGTCTTTGAGCCATTCCCAGCGCCTGCAGCAACGTGTAATATGCAGAAAAACAAAGGCGATGTTGCTCCAGCTGCAAACTGTCTTTGGTGCACAGAAGGCCACAGTTGCTGGCAGCTGTCGCCAGGCAGCTGCCAAAAAAGTACCTGCCAGCGCTGGTGGCATTGGCAAATGGGTCTGCCTCAGCACACAGCAGCCGCTGCAGCTTGGCCCTGCATGCGTCCGACTGCTGTGTGACCGCAAGTTGGCCGCGCTGCCCAGCGGCGCTGGCAGGTGTGGCGGCTGGGTAGGGCCACCAAGAGCCTGCAATGGGCCAGGCTAGCGGGCGGCTTTCTTGTGAACAGGCGAGCTCCAAACTCCAGTTGCTGACCGTAGACTGCATTGGGTCTACACCACATTCCCTCACATGCTTACCCATTGCTGTCGACGCTGCGGGTGCCCCCCTGTATGCCGGCCGGCCAGGCGGCATGGGCGGCCGCCGCATCAAGGAAGCGTTGGACAGCGTGGGGGCTGCTGCTGCTGCCTGCTGCCCAGCGGCTGCCGACGGCTGGCGGCTGGGTGCTGGTGTAGCAAAGCGGGGCTGCGGCGGCGGCAGTGCCAAGTCCAGTACAGCAGGCTTGGCCAGGGTAGGTGCCATGGGGAGCGGGTGCAACGGCGGCAACGGCGGCAGCGGGTTGGCAGACGAGCCTACTGGGCCATGCATTGCTGTTGCTGCCACGCTCGGTTGTTGTTGCTGCTGCTGCTGCTGCTGCTGCTGCTGCTGCTGCTGCTGCTGCTGCTGCTGCTGTTCATGCTGCCGCTCCGGCCCCTGCTGCTGCTCTGCCTTGGCTTTGACATGCCGGCTGATGGCCTGCTGCAGCGTGACCTGGGTGGTGGGCTTCTGCGGCTGCGGTGTTGGGTTAAACGAGTAAGTGACGTTGCCTGCCTTGCTGCCTGCACTGCCGCCACCAAACCGGCCGCGGGGCCTGCCGCCGCCTGCCCCGCTGCCGCTGCTGCTGCCGCCGGTGCGCTTAGCGCCAAAGGAGCCTGCAGCAGTGCTGGTGGCTACAGGCGGCATGGCGGGTGCTGCCGCTTGCTGACCCGGCCAGGGCCCTGCTGCCGCCTGCGAGGTGAAGCTGGGTGCTGCAGCGGCACTGCCTTGCATCTGCCACTGCTGCTGGGGTGGCGGCCCCAGCTGCTGCCGCCAGGCTGGAGCGGCAGCCACGGGTGCCTGGGGCGTGATGGCACGTGGGTGCTTGCGGACAGCGAAAGCATCTTCCAGCTGCCAGCCGCCTTGCTGCTGGGCGGGTGCTAGAGCCGCCGCCGCTCCGCCACTGGCTGCCAGCCCAGGGGGCGGCGTGAAGGCAAAGCCGCGGCGAGGCTGTTGTGGGTGCTGCTGGTGCGGTATCTGCTGCTGCTGCTGCTGCTGCTGCTGCTGCTGCTGCTGCCGCTGTGAGGTGATGGAGTAGAGTGATGTGGCTGAGCCTGGTCTGGTGGGTGGCACGGAAACACCTGCAGCAGACGGCCGGCCAGCTGGGGCTGCATCCGCTGCCCTGCCGCTCAGCGGCCCGCTGCCATGTGGGGTGGCGGCTGCGCTGTGGCTACCGGGCAGCGCCTGCGGCTGCTGATACGCTGTTGGAGGAGGGTGGCTCGTGGGTGCTGGCTGCTGCCATGCGACACCCTGGCTCTGGCCGCCACCGGGCGGCGGCCAGCGCTGCTGCTGCTGCTGCTGCTGCTGCTGCTGCTGCTGCCGGGCCCCCGCTGGCTGCGCCGCCTGCTGCTGCACTGGCTGCTGGGAGGCATAGCTGCCAGCAGCAGACTGAGGGCGCAGGAAATCGCCCCGCAGAGCTGACAGCGGCCGGCTGCTGGCCGAGTCTGCTTCTGCCTGTGCTGCAAAATTGTTGGGTGCTGGCGCCGCCATCTGTGTGCCCGCCTGTGACGCTGATCGCCGCTCCTCTTGCCGACGCAGAGCCGCAAGACGGTTGCGCTCTGCCCGCTCAAGCTGGTCGGTCGTCAGTGTGCTGCTGGCGGGCTGCGGTGCGGACGGCGGGAGCGGGCCGGCAGCGGCGGTCGGCGGCTGCCTGCCGTCACCACTCCAACCGCGTGACGCGGCCCAGCCGCCCTGCAGCAGCGAGGGGAAGGTGCCGAGGTGAACAAGGATCAAGCCAAGGCGCCCTGAGGCGCGGGCGCGACCGAGCGAGCCGGCCAGCCCCTGCAGCACTTGCCTGCATCCCGATTGCTGCCTGGTCGATATCGCAGGCTCAAGGATGGGCTGATCAGTCCACACTTCAGCAGCAGAGCGCCTCCGCCGCCTGCATTTCAGGGCTGTCACCCTGCGCTTCACGCTGACCAGCGACATTTGCGCTGCACGCCAGTTTAAGGTGATCTGTACTGCCAGCAGGCTGTCGGGCTACTCGATGGCCTCCCTCCAACCCCGAGCCGCCAGCAGCCCCGTTGCAGCCGCCGCTGCCTGCAGTAGACACTGCAGACATGCACCACTCCGGATCGCTGCTCAGCGACGGTCCTGGCGACGCGTCCCAGCATCGGCGGCGGCAGGCGGGAGCGGCGGCAGCAGCAGCGGCAGCGACCCCAGTTCCGCTTCAGCAGCAGCTAGCCCTCGCCGGCGGGAGCTGCTGCTGCACAGCATGAACTGGCTGGTGCTGGCTGAGATGGCGGGCGGCAGCGAGGACGGGCGCACCATCCTCAACTCTGTGCTGGGTGAGCAGGGTGGGGCGGTGCGGCGGTGCGATTCCTTATCTGTCCCTTGTGCAAGCAAGCCCCGCTGGCTGTTGCCGCCTGCTTCCTCTGCGCAGGGGCGTACGGGCTGCCGCAGCTCAAGCCCACCAAGGGCTTCCGAGTATACGATGACCCAGGTAAACTTGATAGGCTACAGGCGGCTGAGCGCCTTGCCAATGCAGGTGGTGCCATCCAGCCTTCTTGTGTGCTCCTGCCTGCTTGCTTGAGCGCTGGCCCCAACTGCCTTCTATCCTGCACCCTGCTGCCGCAGAGGAGCCCTTCACATTCCTTTACCCCGCCAGCTGGGTGCGCCGGAAGAACAGCAACCGGGATGGGCTTGCGATCTCCGACTACGGGGTAAGGGCAGGGCCCTGCACAGCACGCCGGCAGGTGTGGTTGCAGCCGGCTGTGCAAAGCATGCAGGGCAGGTGCACGTTGCGCCGCGGCACTCTCATCGGTGCAGCACTGCGTGTGTGCTGTGGCCTCACACAGCCTGGCACTGCCTCTGCACCTGTGCAGACTGCAGACAAACTCAGCCTCGAAATCTTCCCGGAGCCGGCAGGCAGCAGCAGCGCGTCCGACCTGGCGGCGGCGGCAGTGCAGGTGCGGACCTGGTTGCCTGGTGGATGGGCTGGTTATCTTGGTGCTCTGGCTGGGCTGGATGGGGCCATGCTGCAGTCTGGCGGCAGAGGGGATGCAAGCCAGCAGGCACCTCTACCCCAACACCCAACAGAGCGCTCATCAACCCCGCCGCAGAAGCTGATGTTCCCAGCCTCTCAGATAGGCGGCGATGCGCGGCTGGAGCTGCCGCCCGCCTCACGGATTAAAGCGGAGCAGCGGGAAATCGATGGCAAGGTGGGGCCCAAATGCATAGGCGGATCAGCTGACGTCTCTTGGGGAGATGAATAGCAATCTGTGCTCGCTGCAGTATCCATGCAGCAACAAGGGTGGAGTGTCCTTCACCCCTTGACGCTGCCTCCATGCGACTGCAGGTCTACACGTATATAGCCTTTACCTCGGAGACCACCACCCGCAGCGGCTACCAGGTGGGAGGGCTGCTGCTATCTGCTTGCCGTGCTGAAGCCGCAGCTGGTGAACGAAGCTGTCGCCTGAGCTGCTGCGTGGTTGATGTTCTGCTGCCGCTGGAGAGCCGATGTTGCTGGATGAAACTTGGGTGACAAACCCGCCTTTCACCCCTCCCTTCCCGCCCAGGTGCGGCGAAAGAACCTGGCGGTGGCGGCGGCGCGAAAAGGCAACCTCTTTGTGCTGGGCTGCTCAGCGCGCAGCGACCAATTTGATAAGGAGAAGGAAGCGGCGTTTGAAACCATTGTGCAGTCGTTCCGCCTGCTCTGAGCGGCTGCCGTTGACAGTGGTTCGTTCGTGCAACAGCAAGTTGGGCAGAACTCTTGGCTCGTGTTCAACACTGTAATCACTGCTGATGAAACTGTTTATAGCTGGCAACAGAGACAGGCTGCAGTATGGATGGATTCAGATGGATGGACGTTGAGCACGCTTCGTCCGCCGCCGCTGCCGCCGCCGCGTCACCGCTCTGAAAAGCCAGGGCTCTGCAACCTCGGTTCGCGCCCTCTCCCTGCTTGTCGCACCAGTCGATGATCGCACTGGCCTCGCGAGTCGGCAGGCTGCTGGGACGGCGGCCCAACTCAGGAGCCTTCTTCTCGCCCTCCGCAAGGCTGCCGTCGCGCCTGCTTGCTGACCTGACGCGCTCGCCGGCGGCAGCAGCGCTCTCAGAGGCAGTGATGTGGGACAGGCCGATGGCGGCGTCCGTCGCAGCGACGGCGCCAGCTTTCTGCCGCACAGGCTACAGTGCCGCCCCATCGCCGCGCCATGCAGCAGCCAGCCGGGCTTTCAGGCATGTTGGCAGAGTGCTATACTACCTGCCTGCAGCAAGCAGCGTACCGGCGCCAGCGAGCAGCAGGCTGAACTCAACGCTAGCCACAGCGAGCAGCGGCGGAGAGGCGGCGGGTCCTTCAGAAGAAATGAGTGGAAGCGTGCTCAGGTGCACCGATCTGTTCAAGACGCCGCACTACCTGTTTGCGATGCCCGCAATCCAGCGTCCTTATGATTGGGAAGAAGGAGACGCCAGGCTGCTGCTGGAAGATTTACTTGCGGCACTAGGGGACGAAACAGACGTTCGGTGCGCGGCTCTGGGGAGGATGCCTCAGAAGTTGCTTGTCGTATTACAAGCTTAGTTGAGACCTGCGCCGCATGTACCCAACATGCAGCACTGCGCATTTCCTGCAAGGTGTCTGTTGCCACTGCGACCTCACTCACGCTGCCACGGATGCGTCGCTGGCTTCTGCCAACATAAGCTCCTCCTTCCCCTTTGCTGATCAAGTCCCTCGATCCTTTCATGTTGGGCCCCATCAACCTGGCGACTGGCCCCCCTGTGGGCGACCACCCCGATCTGCGCTTCAAATACGTTTTGGACGGGCAGCAGCGCATTGTCACATTGTGTTTGTTGTTCGCTGCCGCCCGAGAGCGCTTCTTGGAGAGCACTGAGCACGAACATGTTAAACTGGCCGACACCATTGCAGGAATTCTGAAGCAGGCGGGCTGTGCTTGGAGTTTGAGGCTGCATCAGGCTGTGCCTAACGGCAGCGATGCCAGGCAGCTACGCAGTGGCTGCATTACCTACCCCACCCAAGGCGCTAATTGGGAAGCACTTGCACGCTGCCATGCCTTGCCTGCGCAGCCCAGCGACGACCTGGAGGGTCTTCCCGCAGTGCTGCGAGTGCAGATGTTCCAGCGGGATGACACACAGTTCCTGGAGAGCCTTTTCCTCTCCCCTGACTTTGAGCCCAAGGCTTTTGTGGGCGAGTCCCAGCCAAAGCTGTGGGCAAACTTGCAGGTGAGAGGGATAGCTATGGCGTTTGCCAAATCACACCTGCTGTGCACCGTTGCGGTTCCATCACATGCGGTGGGGTTGCTGTGCATGCCACAGTCGCAGCTGCCTGCAGCGTAATGGACGCTTGCCAAGATGGGCATGTGCTTGTGTTTCCTTGCAGCTTTTCCGCCAGCTGCTGCGAGAGCAGGAGCACGGGCGCATCAAGGCACTGCTGCAATACACTTTGCAGCGGGTCAGGCTGACTGTCACCGTGTCTGCTAGCATGGCAACTGCCCTGAAGTGAGTTGCGCAAGAGGGCAGGGGGCCAGGCTCGGGTAAACCTGCGCTTCGTGCTGCACGCATGCATCCGCTTATGCTCATGTACTGCAGTTCTGTGTGCACCAGATGCACGCTTTGGTGCTGTTGCCTGTTCCTACCCACACCCAAAACCACCTGACGCGCCTCCGGTGCAACCCTTTGCGCCCCAGGTACTTTTCAGTGTCAGCACAGCGTGGCAAGGATTTGGGCCCTATAGATGTGCTCAAGGGCTGCATGTTCGACTCAGCCGTCATGCCAGAGGCGCTGCAGGTGTGCACAGTGGCGCTCAGCCACTTGGTTGCGTTTGACGCTCAGCCACTTAGTTGCGGTTGCCAGGGCGTGTGCCATGCCAGCAGCTGAGCGTTGTACAACGATGCTCCTGCAGCCTGCATGTTGCCATGCACTTGCAAGCTGCGGGTCACCACGCAATCCCCACCCTGCCCACCAGCCGCGCTCGCCCCTGGCATGATGCGATGTATGGATTTCCTTTCCACAGGAGTCGTACGGCAAGCGCTGGGGCGAGCTGGAGCGGCTGGAGGGCGTGGGGCGGGAGGGCATCAGCTACGTGTGCGGCCTGCTGGCGGCCATCCATCTCAAGCCGGAGCGCGGGCGGCGCAGCGAGTTTGAGGTGCCGCAGGCAAGGCATTGGTATGGTCAGTCCAGAAGTCAGTTGCGCAGGTTTTGGGTGGTGCCAGTGTTTTGCAGGGCACAGCATCCAGGCCTCATGGGTGGAAAGGACGTGGCCCAGCAGCCTGCCTCACAAACTGTTTGACACCCCACAGATGCTGTTTCGCGAGCTGGGCGGCTGCGGCGCCACAGCAGGCCCTGCTTTCTTTGACGGGATCCTGGAGCCCTACACAAAGGTATGGCTGGCGTGCAGGGCTTGCCCACCTGCCCTTGCCTCCTCATCTGCCCTCCTGCTCGCCCGTGCCTGCACTCTGCCCATCTGCCCGCTCGCCCGCCTGCACCCGCAGCTCCACCGCCAGTTGCCGGTTGCCTGCCTACCTGCTCGTAGCTCCATCGGCCTGCTTGTTTCTCTGGTTGATTCCCGGAAGCTGTATCTGATTGTTGCCCTCCTCCCCTCCCCTCTCCTGCAGCTTTACTTGGACATGATGTCAGAAGAGTGGCGGCCCCGCAGCAGCACCGGCAGCAGCGGCAGCGGCACCAGCGGCAGCAGCAGCGGCAGCAGTCAGGAGCAGCAGGCGCTGAAGGAGGCCTCCTACCTGCTCACCTGCCTGCGCCGCCTGTCGGCCAAGCTGGACGACTGGTGAGGCGCTGCAAGCAGCAATGTTACCAGCTGTGCTCGCCAGCCAGCCGTGCTTGCATCTGGTAACACTTGGTTACTGCGTCTGCTGTGCCAACGCATGCCAGCTTGACAACTGTTCTCGGTTGGCAGGCTGTGTTGGTGCCATCATGCCACCGCTGCCTGCAAGCTTGGCCACCCTTCCTAAACTTGCAGGGAGGCGCTGGCGCTAGCAGCCCTGATGCAGCACCGGCTGGGCCGCCTGAGCACGCCTGCCCTTGCTGATCTGCTGCGTGAGCTGGAGCGCCTCTGCTGGGCCTGGCTGCTGGGCAGGGTGCCCAAGGCGGCGCGCCGCAAGCGCATCGCGCAGGTGTGTGCGCTGTGCTGCGCTTTGCAAACCAACTGAGAGTGGCGCCTGATGAGCTGATGGCAGTGTGCTTGCAATGTGGCAGGTGTCCGTGCATTGTGCTTGCACATCCAGCCTTGCAACTTGCACCGCTCAGGCCTGCAGAATCTGATGGTACCGAACACCTCTCCTCCATTGTTCTCTGCCTGCAGGCCCTGGAAGAGCTGGGCCTTGGAGGGCAGCACCCAGCTGTCCCTGCTGCAGCAGCTGCAGGGACAGCCGCGGCGGCCGCAGCAGCAATGCCGCAGCACTCGCCGGCGCAGCTGGTGCCCGCGACCACCGGCCACGCTGCGCCCGCTTTGCGCATCACATCAGAGGAGCGGGCAGCCATGCTGGCGGCGCTGGAGGGCCCGCTGTACACTGCACTCAAGGGCCGGCCCATCATTGCCCTGCTGGCGCGGCTGAACGAGCAGGTGCACGCCAGCGGCAACCTCAACTCGTACATGCAGCCCTACAACCTGCAGGACAGGTGGGACACAGGGTGGCTCGTGCAATCTCTCAGCACTTGGGCAATGCCGCTCTTCAATTCTGGGGTATCATGTGGGCTGCCGGAGGTGACTTTCTTTTCCATGCACACATGTTTCAGTGGCAGCAGTTCACACCTCCCTCACTGCTCCCCACCCACCTCCCCGACGCTTTTGCAGCAAGCTGACGGTGGAGCACGTGCTGCCCCAGAAGCCGGCCGCCGGCTCAAAGTGGGAGCGCCTGTTCAGCCCGGAGCAGCGGGAGCACTGGTTGCACCGCCTGGGCAACCTGGTGCTGCTGCACGGCAAGGCGAACAGCCGGGCCAGCAACAAGGACTTCGCGGAGAAGAAGGGAGCCTACCGGCCGCTGGTCAGCTTTGACACGCACGGGCTGCCGCTCAGCGACAAGACGGTGCGCTGCGAGCAGTGGGATGTGGCCGCGGTGGAGCGGGCCCATAGCGATGCGATGCGCTTGGCTTTGCTTGCCTGGAGGCTGCATGATGTGGGCGAGCCCACCGCCGCAGCGCAGCCATGACCTGGCTGGTGGACAATTCGTCCTGCTCCATTTGTAGCTTGCCAACTGCTTCCTTCCACGTGTACAGACCTGCCCCTCAGCACTGCCCCGACATGCACTTGCTTCTGACTGCCACACAACGGCCTGCGTTCTCGTTTTCATCTCTTGGCACAACTCTCATTGTGAGGTCGGCTGGGCCCGCACATGCCGCTCCACCCAGTGCTTATGCCAATGCCGCCCAGCGCTTATGCCAATGCCGCCCAGCGCCGCTGCCGCCCGGCGCCGATACCCTTGGCGGCCGCACTTTGTATGTCACATAATTGCTTGTTCAAAAAGCTTCAACGGCTACGCCTGCACGTGGGACAGGGGAGCGCACAGGCTTGGACTGGAGCCTCTGATCTGAAGGGGTGTGCTGCTGCCGCTGGGCGTCGGCAGCAGCGCGCCCAGCTCAACTGAGTCGGCGCGGCCTTCAGAGCTAATCATCGCGTTTCTTCTGTTCCTGTCATCGTACAGGACCATCGCACATCCCGCCCGCCACCTGTTTCGCCTCACAGCATGCCGCCGCCCACCACAAAGCCGGCAGCATGCCGCCGAGCCTCAACTCCCGCCCCCCGCCAATTCAGCGCTTTGGCAATCCACCGCCGCCAGTCAGCCGCCAACCATGCCGTCCACCGCCGCCACCCGCCGCCTGGCCGCCCTCCTCCTCCTCGCCCCTCTTATTTGCCTGGTGCAAGGCCAGAACGAGCTGCCTCCCCAGTGTGATCCCGTGACCACATTCACGCCGCGCATCCTCACATTCCTTGGACCCGCGCAGACCCAGAAAATCGGTAAATTGTGTGCCGACTCTGCCGCCGCCGTCCATCGTCGCCGGTCAACCCTTCCGGCCGGTGTGCTCACTGCTGCTTTTTTTGTGTGTCAATTGCGACCTTGCAGGCGACATCGAGTATAATTACCACCTGTTTGGTAACGCGACCAGCAGCAAGCCTCCCCTCGTGATGATCATGGGCATGGTAGGTGCCCGTGCCACCTGCAGCTGCCGCCTGCAGCCGCACTGCAGCTGTGGGGCAACTGAGGCGGCGGCGTGTGCGCATGTCGGGTGGGCACACTGGGAAGCATATGCCAATCGACAGCCGCGGCTCTTTACTGCACTGCGTACCTGATCTGGTGTGGCTTTGCTGTGTGCCCCAGGGTGCCACCCAGTATGCCTGGTCGCTGCCGGTGAGCCAGCTGGCTAGTTTGGCGGGCTGGGGAGGTGTAAGCGAAGCGAAGCGGCCCTGTCTGGTGTGCAGCAGCCCGTTCGCATGGGCTGGTCTAGCCTGTGCGCATGGGCTGGTCTGATACCATGCTCTTGTCCTGTGTGGCAGGTGCTCGAGGAGATTTCCAAGACGCGCCGCGTCCTGATTTTTGACAATGCCCTGACCGGCCTGTCGGGTGAGAGCCGCTGTGTAGTGGCTGTCCTGCTGCCATGTTACATGTGCTGTGTTGCCAACCCCATGTTGGCCAGCCGCATGTGACTGCAGCGGCACCTACTGGGATAGGATGTTGTTGTCCCACATTGTCTCAACACACCCTGCTGCCGCTCACCTCCCAGTGCCATGCATGCTTCCCTCTTGCTGGCCCGCAGGCGACACCAAGGCGGCTGAGCGCTCGCTGCCAACGACCATTCCTTTCATGGCTGCCTCCACTGTTTAACTGATTTGGCTTTACTTCTGTCCGCCCTCTTAGCCCCGCAGTCGACACCAAGGCGTCGGAGCGCTCGCTGCCCCTCACCATATCTTTCATGGCGGCTTCGACTGTTGAGCTGATTCGGCTTTTACACTTCTGTCCGCCCTATCTGCCCCGCAGTCGACACCAAGGCGGCTGAGCGCTCCCTGCCCCTCACCATTCCTTTCATGGCGGCTTCGACCGTCGAGCTGATCGAGGCGCTCAACCTGACTGGGCCCACTAAGCCCGACCTGCTGGGGTGAGTACATCCGACAAGCTGCTGGTTGTGTATTGCCAATTGTGGGCATGCTCGGGTGGAACCGATCAAGGCGCTCAACCTGACGGGGGCGTCCAAGCCCGACCTGCTGGGGTACGTTGCTGCAGGGTGGACTTGGTATTCTCTGAGGGAAGACGGGCGCACACAGTGGCTGCCCCATCAAGGCCGACACAAGACCTGCAACCCTGGATTGCTTGAAACCCTGGATTGCTTGAGTTGCAGGTACAGCCTGGGCGGCATGATCGCGCAGACCATTGCCGGCAGCCACAGCGACGCCGTCGGCGCCGTTATCTCTGGTGGGTGCTGGCACGGTTTGCGTACGCCTGCCTGCTGCATGTCCGCTGTGTTGCACCAGTTTGTTGGCCCATGGCCCACAGGGCGTTGTCACAACCTCACCCATGCCGCACCAGACTGTCGTCAGCCCAGCCATCTTGCTCACCATTTTATTCACCCCCTCAATGTGCTGCCCCTGCCCCGCAGTGGCCAGCAGCTACGCCGGGCGCAACGCCCCGCAGCCCGAGGGAGGCATCAATGCCATGCTGCAGTGAGTCACGTGCTTGCAAGTCGATGCGGCAGGATGCCAGTGTACATTACTAGCTGCGGTCAGGGCCGGGCCGCTGACGGATCGACACTGCCTCGACATGGCTTCCTACCCCTTTCGGAACTGAATGTCTTCCTTTGCCTGGCAGGAAGCTGACGAGCGAGGACGCGTCCGACCCCTCCCTCATGTTCCCCCTGGGCGCTGCTGACCCCGGTACGTAACAACGTATATGCAAGGGTGTAAGAGGCGTTAACGCCAGACGGGGAGAGCAGCAGGTAGCTCGTGGTTGCAGCAGTGCGTGGCCTGGCCAGGGTGTCCCTCCAAATTGCATCAGGAAGGTGTCACGCCAGTCTTGACTGAAGGCTGCCTCTCTCCACTGTATCGGTTTGCGTGCAGCCTACTGCAACTACCTGGCTGACGTGGTGTCCCTCCAATGTCTTCCCTCATCTCGCCTGCTGGCCTGCCAGTCCTGACTGATGCCCCGTGGCTCTTGGCTCCCCCCAATGTGCAGCCTACTGCAACTACCTGGCTGACGTGGTGTCCCTCCAGTTTGCAGCCGTGCCCAACTGGCAGAACCAGAGCGCGGCAGGTGCGGGCTGCTGGGGGTTGCAGGTGTTGGCGAAGAGCTAGCATTGCGGCAGCAAGAGATGGTCTGCTGTGGCTGCGGGGATCCGACTTGGACAGTCAAAGGAATCCACTCATTACGGCCCTGCCAGTGGCTTTGCAGGCTACGCCCTTGGCACCATCATCCCTCCCGCGGCCGTGGCCGCCGTCAACGTGCCTCTGGACGTCCGTGCCAAGCAGGCCGCCGCCGTGCGCCAGCACTTTGCAGGCTACGGCACCCTGCCGCGCCTGGCGGCCGCCACCAACCAGATGATGTTCATCGGGTGCGGATCTGATCGCGATTTGTCTTTGTCTTGAGTTTACGCAGTCAGTTTATGCAGCAAGGTTGCAGGACCTAGGGGCATTGGACCCTCAGTCCAGCAGCACCAAGGCAGGAGATCCTGTCCCCCCATGCTGCAGGGGATCCAAGGATGTCATCTTCCCCATCGCAACCCAGAGCAAGGCGGCCGCCGCGGTGCCAGAGAGCTGGCTGATTACCGTGCCGGATGCCGGCCACGTAAGCAGTAAATGCTGTGGGATCTGCGACCATGCTCTGCATTGCCTGCATCGCAGTCAACAGCTGCCCCCCACTCCGCTGTAGCTTTGTGTTGGGGTCCACCCCCTGAAACTGCATCAACGGCACCAATTCTGCCAACCCTCCTTCGTCACCTGTTTTGGCAGGGTATTATTTTCCAGCACCCCGACCTGCTGGCCCGCCAGATCCTCACCTTTCTCGACTCCGCCCAGGCAAGTTCAACCATATGGGGGTGTGTTCTATTGCAACGCAGGGAGGGGATTTTGCGGCTGGCACGTCCACCCCAGTTGGTGGGCAGCCGTTGGTTGGCAGCTGTGGGGTGCAGTGCTGTCGTGATGCCGCCAGGAGCTGTGCCTGATGCACGCCACGTTCAGCCCTGCCGCTGCATTTTAAGCCAGCCCCGCTGCTGATCTCCCCCTGCACAGACTATCAACCCGGACAGCTACGCCGCTTATTACGCCCCAACTAATGCGGCAGCAGGCACCGCCGCAGGCAGCATGGTCGTTGCAGCATCCGCAGCTGCCGTCGCCCTGCTGGCGCTGGCATGACCAGTTTAACTATATTCTTATGCACCGCATTGCGGCCTCATTTCATTGCACTGGGCGTGCACAATCCATTACCCCCTGCACTGCATTACAACCTGTGCGCCTGTGTAATGCATTCAGTTGGGCGTGCAATCAATTGGCAGAGGGCAAACAGGGCATGCACAGTCCAGGCCCACTGCCATGCTAGGCTCCCTGCTCTCCTGCTGCTGCTGCTCCCTCTGCCGCTGCCGCGGTGGCCGGCCACGGCCGCATGACGACCTTGGTGCAGCCGCCGGCTTTGCCATCGAACAAGCGGTAGGCTGCCGGCCCTTCTGAGAGCGGAAGGCGATGGGAGATGATGGCCGCAATATCGTACTTTTTGCTCTGCACCAGCGGCAGCAGCCGGCCCATGTAGTGCCTGCAGGTAGGGAAGAAAGATGGGGGGAAGGAGAGGCAGCAGATTAAAGCTGCAAGAGAGTACTTTTTGCTCTGCACCAGCAGCAGCAGGCGGTCCATGTAGTGCCTGCACACAGGAAAGAAGGAAAGGGTGGAGCGGTGGGAGATAGTTTTAGATTGAAGTAGCTGCAATGGCATGGTTCTTCTACTGCACCAGCGGCAGCAGCCGGTCCATGTAGTGCCTGCATGCAGGAGAGTTGATGGAAGGAAATAAGGGGCAGTATATAATGCTCAGCAGATTCGAGCTGCAATGGTGCGCTTGTTACGCTGCACCAGCGGCAGCAGCCGGTCCATGTAGTGCCTGCAGGCAGGAGGGTTGATGGGAGGACAGAAGGGGCAGCAGATTAATACCGCAATATCGCGTTTGTTGCACTGCACCACTGGCAGCAGCTGGTCCATGTGGTGCCTGTGCAGAGGTAAGAAAGCGAAAGGATACGCAGCATGTTGCCGCTTGCAACCAACGGGCAGACTGCACCCACCTGCACCAACCCACAAATGCAGCAGCAAGCAGTGCTGTCGTGCGCTGTCCAAGTTAGGCTGAACAGAAGCAGTTTGGCTGGACAGAAGCAGCGCACCGGGCGGAGCAGCGGCCGCTCTTCAGGGTGACGTTCTTGTTGTAGCAGTCGGTGGGGCTGAATGGGAAGCCGGGGGCTGCGGGGCGGGCAGGCAGCGGCAGGACAGGCACGGTGACTGCACCGTGGGCAGCCTTGCAGCTGTTGCGGCTTGCCAGGCAGCCAGGCAGTGGCGCAGTGCCCTTCCAGAGCTCCCATTGAGGACCGCACTGCATGTCCGCACAATTCAGCAGTCCACCCCCCTGCGCTTCCACAGCTAGTGAGTGCACACAGCACACAACCTAACTAACAGGCCTATGCACGTGCCCACCTGTGTGGCACCCCACAGAGGAGATGGTACCGCCCGGCCGAACAAGGTCGTACGCTGAGCGTAGAGCAGAGGGAGCACCCACCACCTCCAGCACGGCATCGGCGCCGCGCCCGCCGGTGGCCGCCCTGTGGTAACGAATGGGGGGGACGTGGTCAATGAGACACGAGTGTGCACGGAAGTCAAGGACCATCGACCAGCATGGCATGTCGATCCCTGTTCCGTCTGCAGCAGCTGGCAGGCGCCAGCTGCCGTCCGACTTCAAAGTTTCTGCTGCAAGTTCCCTGGCAAGCAGCCAGCCAGTGCGCGCCTGATCGCTTCCAGTGGGTCGCACTGCTCCCGATTGAGGGGCTCAGCACCGAACCGGGCAGCCAGCGCCAGCCGCTCGGGCACCGAGTCGATGGCAAAAACTCGTGCTGCACCCAGCTCCCGAGCGCCTGTGGAGCGGCGGGCACAGGAGTGCGGGGAAGGGAGCCAATCAAGATGCGAGGACGGCGGCCGGAGTGGAAGAGCAGCAACTGTCTTTGGCTGCGGCCATGCTCAACCGCCATGGTGTCAACTAAAAAATCCACATCTCCTAAGAGCACGTCCTCAGCCAGCCAGCCCCCCACATGCCTATCCCAGCAACCGCCCCGCACCTATGCAAGCCAGCACGCCGACCGGGCCGCAGCCCACAACCGCCACCACCGGCCCCGCCTCGCTGGCACGCTGCTCTTCATCAAGCTGCCCGCCGGCTGCCGCCGCGCTAGACCCTGTTGCGCCGCTTCCCGCCGCACCGCCTGCTGCTCCATCACCGGAGGCAGCACCGTAGCTTGCTGCCAGCGCAGCGATGCCGGCATTGTCAGCTGCAAAGAAGCCGGTGCTGAAAATGTCGCCCAGCAGCAGTGCTTCCTCATCCGACACGTCGGCAGGCACGAGTGCCAGGGTGGCGTCCGCCATGGGCACTCTGCAGGTGGAGAGCAGAAACCCTAGCTTTGTTCATTGAAATGCTGCGTAACTGCAGTCAGCGAGCAACATACGTGCCAGGGTGGCGTCCGCCATGGGCACCCTGCATGAAGCGCAAACCCTAACACCTAAGCGCAAACCGCAGGCATTGAGTGCTTGCACATCGGCAACGGCCTGGCTCAACATGACTAACCCATACTGATTATGGGCATCCCTTGACAACTTGACTGGCTGCGGATGCTGCGGTGTCTGCTGGTGAGCGTACCGGATGAACTGCGCCTGCGCGCCGTGCAGCCCCTTGCCGCCCTCCACCCAGCCAAACAGCTGGGAGCGCTCACACCTGCAGGAGAGCAGGCAGGACCATAGCAGGGGGTGCAGTATGGTGGCATGCCGTTCAGCAGTGCTGCTGAACAGGAGCTGGCTGAGCTGTGCTAGCATGCAATACAGCTGTTGTGCACCTGCGGTGGCCAGCATGCCATCACGATGCATCATGAACCCCACCCACTATACCAGAATCGCCCTCCATGACAGCATGGACAGCAGCAGGTGCACCAGTAGCAGGCGGAGCAGCAGCAGGTGCTGCAGCAGCAGGCGGAGCAGTAGCAGGTGCAGCAGTATTCAGACCTGGCGGTCAGGCCGCGGCGGCAGTAGAAGCAGTCGCCGCAGTTGGCTGTAAAAGGCGACATGACTCGGTCGCCGGGCTTGAAGCGCTGCACCTCTGGGCCTGAAATGTGAAATGGGGGTGCGGTGCAATGCCCATACATCAAACATGCCATGGCGCATGGCATGGCATGGCTTGCCACAAGGCAGCATGGCACGGCACGACATGGCATGTAGCAGCGTGAGGAGCGATGAAGCATGGCAAGGCTTGCCGCAAGGCAACATGTCATGTCATGTCATGCATGTCATGTCATGGCATGGCGTGGCATGTAGCAGCTTGAGGAGCGATGCAGCATGGCATAGCTTGCCGCAAGGCGGCATGGCACAGATTGGCATGGCATGGCTTGGCTGCATCCATGCGGCATGAGCGCGGTGCTGCCCAGCAGCGCTGGGCATGGACTGAGCCATGCAATGCGTTAAGCCGGGCGCATCATGGCTCAAGCGGGTGCATCAAGGCCTGGTATGTGCACGGCATGGCTTGCAGCGGCATGGCGTGAAATGGCATGACATGGTGCGGCAATGACATGATGGCATGGTCCAGCCATCCCCTCTTTGTTCAGCTGCCGCCACGGCGCAGCCGTCAATCACGGTGCGCCTCACGAACACCCGAGTGACCAGCACAAACGAGCGCACCTGCTGTTACGACGCGGCCCACAAACTCGTGCCCCATCACGGTGCCCTCGTCCAACCCTTCCTCCCGGCAGTGGTATGGGTGCTGCACAGCAGGGGACTCGGGCGTTAATGGGCCACGACAGGGGTCTTGTGCATGGGCAGCATCTGTGAGCAGCGGTTGCTGTCAGGCGCATGCTGGTACAGCATGCCATGTGAGCACACCCCTGGACAAACCTGAATCATTGGCCACGCAACGCCAAGCCATGTTACTGCCTCATGCGCCCCCCGTCATACAGCCCTCTGCCATGCCTCCCTCAAGCCCCCTCTGGCAAATCTTGCTCAAACCCCCAACCTGCCTCTCACCAGGTCGCTGCCATGGTCACCGCCTCATGAGACTTGTCATGCAGCCCTCCGCCATGCCTGCCTGTTCCTCTAATTTCCCTCTTGCCCCTCCCTAATTTGCACCCCACTGCCTCTCACCAGGTCGCTGCCGCAGAGGCCACACAGCTCGATCCGCACAATCGCATCGCCCGGCTGCTCCAGCAGCGGTGCCGGCACCCGCTCAAAGGCAATGGCGCACTTGCCTGCGGCGGGCAGGAGCGGCAGCAGCGGGGTTGCGGGTGGTGCGTGGTTGCTGTATGCTGCATGCAGACCACATGATCGCAACAGAGTTGCGCACATAGCCGACAGCTGTGGCACCTTTGAAAACCAGCGCATCCATCTTCTGTGGCACCTCCAGCTCCATGGCGGCAGCGGTGGCGGCGGCGGCGGCGGCGGTGCTCGCGCGCAGACGGCTGGGCCGATCGCCTGGCTGATTGGTTCAAATACTCTTAGGTAGTGTAGCAGGAGGTTGTCGGGCTGCAACCCGGTGCCCTGAACGACAGGCAGAACTCCCGATGGCCGCAGAGCCGAGCGGAGTCCTTGTAGCTTCGCCTAAAAATGCATCACGTTACTAGTGTTATTATCAAGCGCCCAGGGGCGATTATTCGATGCCGCCCTGTCGCCGCCGCTGTGCGCACCTGCTGCCTGGCTGCCTGGCTGCCATCGAGGGGTGGCGCCTTGGGCGTGGCTGATCGCATCTGCAGGTCTCTGCCTGGGAACCCTATTGCATGCACAACGGCGGGCTGGCGTCGCTGTCAGCAGCGTGTGATGCAGCCCGTGCACCTTGCAACAACACCGCCGAGCGGTTTTGTGCTGCGCCACCGTTGCCGCCTGGAGCATCCTGCGCGCAGCAGTCGAGCCGGTTCTACGTGTGTGTTCGTTGCCTGCCGTGCACTCCGCGGCATGCAATTGTCAAGAGAACGTCTCAGTCTGTGCAGTGCTACTGGGAATGCAGAAGCCGTGCGGTCCGAGCGGCGGCAGCGGCCTCAGCGGGCGCGTGGCGGCGAATGCCTCCCTTCGCCTTCGGCCAGTTGCATCGCGATTAATTGTGCACCTCTACCGAATTGCACAGCTCTAGAAGCCGTTTGACCTGCGCCAGCTCTTGACCGCCGATGGCTGCGGCCGCGCACGCGAGCCCTGCTCCTGCTAGTTGCGCCGATCATGACAACACATCGCCTAAAGTCGATAGAAGCAGCTTGAAGGCCGCAGGAGACGCCGCTGCCAAGGCCGGCGACTGGCGCGCGGCAGCAGACGCCTACTCGGCCGCCCTGGCCTGCTTGTTGAGCAGTGGAGGCGATCCGCAGCTGCATGGCGCCCTGCTGACCAACCGCTGCCTTGCGCAGCTGCGGCTCGGGGAGGCGGCGGCGGCGCTGGGCGATGCCCGCCAGGCCATCCGTGTGCGGCCGCGCTGGGGCAAGGCGCACCTCCGCTTAGGGCAGGCACTGCAGGCCTGCGACGATGCCGCTGCAGCTGCAGAGGCATTCCAGCGAGCCGCAGAGCTGGACCCTGAGCTGGAGGCTGCTGCGGCCAGTGCAATGGCGGCCGCCGAGCGGGATGCATCCCGCCGCCGCTGCACGCTGGTGCTGCAGGGCCGCAGCGGTCCGCTGTACGATGCAGCTGTGTGCCCGCAGGTGAGAATCGAAATCAATGCACAGTTACGTTGTTGGGTGGCATGTGGCATGCAAAGCACTTCGCTGGCTGCTTGTCTCCCATGCAGCATGAGGCTCCATGCCATGTGCCTGGCCTTGCCCCAGCTGCCAGCACTGGGCAGCAGTCCAAGTCTTCCCCTCTCTTCCACCCCGCAGGCTCTTGCTGTCGGCCGCCTTGACACCCGCCTGATTGCCACCGGCGGCTCAGATGGCAACATCCGTCTTTGGTGCAGTGTCACGGGCCGCCAGCTGCAGCTGCTGAATGGGCACACCGACCGTGTGACACGCCTCACTTGGTCTCCTTGTGGCAGCCTGCTTGCCAGCGCCTCTCTTGATGGCACGGTGAGGCTGTGGCAGATGCAGGGCAGCTCAGTCATGCCTGGCTTGGGCAGCCATCCTGGCGGTGGCAGCGGCGGCGATGGCACCGGGACGGCGCCAGCGGGAGGGGAGCTGCTGCTCCTGGCACCTGCCGGTGGCCCTGTGGTTAGCATTGAAGGTGGCCGCCCCAGCTGCTTAGCCTTTAGCCCAGACAGCAGCCTGCTGGCCGTTGGCACCAGCGAGGGAGCAGTATGGCTGGCAGGCATTGGAGCGGCCACTGGTGCGGATGGCTGCAGCTCTAGCTTAGATGGCTGCAGTTTAAACGCAGATAGCTGCAGTTCTGATGCAGATGGATGCAGCTCTGCCAGCAGCGCCGGCAACTCTAACCCCAGTGCTGTGTGGCGCTGCCAAAAGCTGAAGAGTCATGGTGCCCTGGTTTCAGCGGTGTCCTTCTCCCCCTGCAGCCGCTTGCTGGCTTCGGCATCAGGTGGGCCTGCTTGCATGCAGCTGCTGCAGTTGCCGATTACATTCGCTGTGGCTGCCGGAAGTGTGGTTTGTATTCCTGTGCAGCTGGCCCCAGATCACCTCCTCCAAACACACCTGCCATTTCCGCAACCTGCTCGGTGGCTGTGTAGACATGAATTCACACACACCCTCTATCCCGCCTTCTCTGCGTGCAGGGGATGGACTGTGCAAGCTGTGGGATGCAGCCAGTGGCAGTGAGGTCGCTGAGATTGCAGCAGAATCGGGCCCAGTCAACCACTGTACATTTGTGTTGCTGCCCTCCCCGCCAGTCGCCCTGCCACCCAGCAGCAGCAGCTGTGCCGGCAGCGCTGCTGCGTTGCACTTTAGCAGCCAGCGGCCGGCTTCGCTGCTTGTGACTTGCCACATCAACCAGCAGCGGCAGGTGCGACTGGAAGCTGAGACTGCCCGCAGCTGGCCCAGCCTGCAGCCGCCCTGCATTGCCGCTGACTCATGCTCGCTCTGCAAATGCCGCTGGCTTGCACTTGAGTGAAGTGCCTCACAGCTGTGCTGCCTTGCTGGCCGCCCCCGCAGTAAGCATTATTTTAAGAACGGAGCTGTCAACCATCCCGCTGTTCCCCTGTGCAGGAGGGGCGGGTGCTGCTGTGGGATGCTGTGGGCCGGAGGCATGGCTGGGTGGATGGGCAGATTCGCGGCCCAGTTGCCTCTCTCGACGACTTCCAGGGCAAAGTTGTGGCTGCCGAGGGCTGGTGCAGCGACCAGGCTGATGCAGTGGCATCAGGCACACCAGCTGGCGGCAGCAGCGGTGGCAGTGCCAGCGCTAATGGCCCAAGAAGCGGCGGCAGCAGCAGTGGCGGCGCTCGCAGCGCGGGCGCGCTGCTGGCAACCGCCTGCACCGACGGCACAGTCAAGGCGTTTGATTTGCTGGCCATTGCTGCGCTGGCAGGCAGCGCCGTCGCCGCCGGCAGCAAGGCAGCCAAGAGAACCACCGCTCCTCTCTGGGAGTATGTGCTGCAGGGCAGCTTTGGGGCAGGCGGCGGAGCAGATGTGCCGGCCTGGAGTGCGGCTGCCATGCGGCAGGCGGCGCACGAGCGCAACAGGCTGGCAGTATCGCCAGACGGCCGACAGCTGGCGGTGTGTGGGCCGGACCTGCGGCTGCTCGTTGTGGATGCAGAGAGCGGGGAGCAGCTGGCTGCTCTGGCCGGCCATTCGGCGGCAGCCAGGGCGCTGCGCTGGCTGGCGCCCGACAGGCTGCTGTCGGCATCAGAGGATGGCATAGCCCGCATGTGGAACACAGGGCACTGAGCGGCTGGGCCATGGCAGCACTGCTTGCTTGAGGCTGGCTGGTTGATGTGCATCGGTCTGCCACTCTTCACTGAAACTGGCGGCGTGTTACATACGTATATGTAAGTACGAGGAAAAAGGGATGCTTGCCAGGTGGAAAGTCACGCAAGAGTGGAAGGGCGGGTGCAAGGCCGTAGTAGCTATTAGGGGGGCCAGCCAGGTGGGAAGCCACGCAGGTTGGAAAGGCAGGTGGACAGACATAGTATGAGAGTGCGGCTAAGGGCAGACGGGGCGACCAGAGATACCAGGGGCTGGCGGTGTCTGCGAAAACTGGTAATGCTCTCAGGCGCGTGAATGAAGAGCCCTCCGGCCACGCGGCGCGGAGGGCCGGTCAAAGAATGAAAAGAATGGCGCTCGAAAAAGTTGCATACAACGCCGAGTTCGGGCCACAGGCAGGGCTCATCAAGAGGTGCCAAACAAGCGCCAAGGTTATGCAGGGGGTAAAGGCGATCGGCAGTGGTTGCGCAGAGGGTATGGGTGGGACAAAACGGCAGAGGGGCACACAGTGGGGTGCGTGGTGGAAAAGGAGTGTCGTGTGCTCGCTTGCAGAGCAGCCGCAAGTGGCGCTCAAAGGGCAGGCACAACTGCTGAAAGGACTGCGTGATAGTAGCAAGAGTGCAGGTACTGCTGGCCCGGCGGCATGTGGAAAGAATGCACGGATCAAGGAGCCGCGGGAGTACTTAATTTCTGACCGGGGGAGGCGGCCTGGTGCCGCCTCCATGCGAAAGCTAATCGCAAAATGATGGGCAAAAATAATGGTCTCTTGCGTTGGTGGCTGGCACGCGGGGTGGGGTGCACTGCGGCAAGCACGCTCGGCACTTAAGAACGCAGAAGGTGTGGGAGTGGCTGAGGGGAGGCGGGGGTAAAGCCAGGTGGGGGTAAAGCGAGGCGGGGTGTCAAGGGCGGCAGCTGCATGGGCCGCATCACAACGTCTCCATGGCGGGGCTCTTTGGTTTGGTCAGCTCACATGGCACTTGTGTGCCTCTTCAGGCAGCCTAGCCTGTCCGAGCAGTGCCGCAGCCCTACTTCAGCTCAGCAGCCGGTGGCAGCAGTGCGTCGGCGTGCACGTTGCCGCATCCGCAGGTGCAGGTGCAGGAAGCGCCTGCCAGGCTGGGCACTGCGGGGGCCAGGCAGGCCCGGGCCTGCGCCAGCGATGCCGCGACCGTAGGGTTGACCGGGGACGTGTGTGGCGGCGGGGAGGCGCACTGGGGCAGGGTGTAGACCCGCACCGCCTCGTCGGGGCAGCAGCGCAGCTGCACGCCGCCCAGCGGGATGAGGGCGGCGGCTGCCTCCGGCGGCAGCGAGCGGTACATGCCATCGGCCACCTGCGCCGCAGGTGCAATGGGAAGGTGGGTACGCGTCAGGACTGCCGGGCAGAACAACTTGCAAGCCATCTGCTGAAGTACGGGCATGCAGTTGAGAAGCAGGGTGGTACCCAGCACAGTGGCGCATGCGGCAACCACAGCAGGCTCAGCGGCTCACCATGAGGGAGGCGCCGGCCTCGGCATCCGCCAGCTCACGCGCCACGTCAGCGCAGCGGCCCACCAGCTGCAGGGAAGGGTCCAAGTCATGGGCTGAGACATGCTGCTGGCTCAACCCAGTTGCACCATGAGGCGCTGCCCTGCAAGCACAGCGGGCAGGGCTCAGCACAACATTGCCAGCAAGCCACAGCTGCCGGCGTTGCACCCACCTGGTAGGTGAGGGAGGCCCTGCCCAGTAGGCCGCTGGCCAGTGCGCCGCTGTCCATGCCCAGCACAAGCTCCAGCGGGGCCTGGCCCGGCATGCGGATCTGCACAGCGGGCACAGCAGGGCAGAGCGGGTGACACACAGCACGGTTGGCAAACACAGCAAGCCGCGGCAAGCCGCGGCATGCAGTTCACAGACGCTCATGCGGTAGGCAGCAGTTGGACGACCTCGTGCTGTGTGGCAGCGCACTGCCACCCAAGGACGCTGCATGGCCAGCGCCCGCCTGCTGCAACCCAAGCACTCACATGCAGCGCCACTTGCATCAGGCGCTGGGCAAATGCGAACATGGTGGCAGCATGGTTGGCGTCCGGCTCTGCCACATTTGTGGCCAGCAGGAATCCCTGTGCACCGCCGTATAACTTGAACACCTGCAGATTGACAGCAGGGGAGGGAGGGGGCGCAGAGGTGTAAGGGAGAAGGGCAGCACAGAAAACACCTTGGGTGGCTGCTGCCACCCACTAGCCGCATCGCAGTATGCCCCGCTTCAGCCATCCCACTGCTGGCAGGACTGCACGCCGCATGATTCGCTGTCTATCAGTCTACATGCGGCATGCATGCAGTGTTGTTCTTGCGCGGTGCTGCTGCCGGCGCTCACCTTGTGCTGCGTGGCCATGCCGTCCAGCACGACATAGAAGCGGTGCAGCCAGGCAAACAGCTGCTTGGGCGGCAGGCTGTTCAGGGCGACCTCGTTGCGGAACCTTCGAGCCAGGAAAGGCGGGAAGAGGTGCGGCGGCTTTCAGCGTGTGCCCCAAAAAAGTGTCCCCCACGCACGGGGGGGCCGCAGCGGCACCCAGGGCGGCACCGCGCAGGCAGCCCCCACCTCGAGCCCCGCCGCTCACCGGCCTACGAGCACCGATGCAGCGTCATGTAGATCCTCATACTGCGCGGGGGCAGAGAAGGGGGGCTGTTGAGCCAGGCGCCCCGTACACAAAAGCTGCAGCTGCTCGCGGCGCTAGCGCTCACCATGGGAGCCCCTGCTTCGGCATGGCGAGATGAAGGCATGCCGAGGCGAGCGATGGGCCTCGGGAGCGCCAGGGGGCGGGTCGAGAAGTTGAAGTGGGTGGCGCTGCTCGAGCAGGGCTGTCAAGCGGTTCAGCAGCGCAAAGCGAGGCGTACAACTGGGCGTCACGCCGCTAGCGTCTACAACCGGCTCGTCTCTGCGGCGGCGGCACGCTGCGAGCACGGCGTGAACGCCCCTTGAAAAGGCGCATGCACTGCCTCTGCCCCCTTGTCCTTTGCACCCACCGGCCTTTTCGCCCCTCATCAAGCTTTCTGGGAGCGAGAACTGCCCCGCTGCACAGCCCTGAAGTCAATTTGCTGGCTGGCTGCCGCGCCCGCCATTCATAGGGGGAACGGGAGATGTCCCACAGACGTCCCAGGTGCAGACGTCTTTGGATGTCTTGAAAATGTCTGACATATGTCCTGCAGACGTCTCTGGATGTCTCCAGACATGAACCGATCAGGACATCCCAGACATTGCTGGACATCCGAGAAGTGGAAGTGCTTAAAAGCACTGTTTGTGCCAAAGGCAGGGCCTGGGACAGCAAGACCAGAAGTTGTTTGTGCATCTGGTGTACCTGCCGCTCAAGGGGTGGGGAAAAAAATGATCGAGGGAGCTGGTTCATACAGCTTGTGCACTGCCATCCAACTCCCGGCTCATAACTGCGGCACAAGCCATGTGATCCCAGCTGCTCGCACCTTGGAAGGAAGAAGTTGCTCTGGCCACGGTGGCTGAACAAGTGATAGTCAGCAGCCCCAGGCACTTGTAGAGCAACAGGTGCAAGAGTCGCCGCTGGCATATGGACAGGCGGGCAGGCTGTTGTTCACGAGTGCCACTCAAGGCCATGCAGGCGGGCCGAGCAGCCGGCATGGGCGGGCAAGCGGCGACGTAGCGGCACCAAGGCGGCGGCACTGTGCTAGCATGCTGCTGCACCACACCAGACTGGCTGCAGCCCGCCCACAGTGGCTTGAGGAGAGGGCCCACTCGGGCGTTTCACTCAAGGCCATGCAGGCGGGCCGAGCAACCGGCATGGGCGGGCAAGCGGCGACGCAGCGGCAGCCAAGGCGGGGGGCGGCGGGCAGGCGGTGGGGTGCCAGGCGGTGCCGTCGGCCGCTCAGCGCGCACCGATCGCGTTGCAAGTACTGAAGCACCTCAGCGCAGCACAAGAGCCAGCAAGCGGACCTGCAAGCTGTTGGCCGTTGGCTGAGCAGCTGCCCGGCGAGCGCCTTCGGGAAGATCGTCGGCCGCATCGCGCCGGAAATAGTCTGTTGCGGCGGTTTCAGGCAGCAGCAAGGCCGGGTGCAGCTCCGCAGAGCGGGTGCCCGCGCGACCGTCGGCTGGCAGAGGGCTGACGACGTGCGATGAACGCACAGAGATTGTGCACTGGCGAAGCGCAGAAGGGCTGGGCTCATGGGCGAGTTCAACTTGGTGAGGACCCCTAGAATAGGCTCAGAATACATACCCACCAACAGACTTTCTTCCTGCCGCTCCAGGCCCGCACACGCCCCCTGCGCCATACCCGGCCCCTAATTCCCGCTCGGACCCGTGATGTTGTCTGTAAAAGTCGGGCAGACCGGCTTGCAAGCGTGCCCTCGAGAAGTGGCAGTTTCGACCGGCCGGAAGCCCGACCTGCGCGCCCCGGCGGCGCCACACAGCAGTCCCGAGCACCAAAGAAACACATAGCCGCCGAGCTGCCGAACGCCCATGTGGCACACTCTGGGCCGCCCTGCCGCCGCCGCCGCCGCCGCGGGCCCCGCCGCTGACCCGCCGCTCTCCCAGATGTCATGCTGGCAGCAGACGTCATGCTGGCAACAGCCCCCTCCCGACGCACACACACACGCCGCTTCATGTGCCGCGCTGCTGCCCCCGCTGGCCCGCCACCGCCCCAAACGTCATACCAGAAATTGTGCAACGCTATGGGCATCGAGGGCAGCCGCGATCTGACGCACGTGGCGCCCAACGAATGCAACCGCTTGTTTCAGGTATGTCTCGGGCCACCTACTTCAATCTTAGGGTTTTTAATGCTGAAGGGGAGTGGTGGCGCATGGGAAGGGGGAGGCAGGGTGTAGGGATTTCAAGCCGAATCCCATCTTAGGGTTGCCCTCCGACCAAAATCAAAACCGAGCTCCCATCTTAGGGTTTTCTAAAGTGAACAGTCCATCCACTCCTTCTTGCCCCTATCAAACCCATACCGTCCCCACAGGCGCGTCTGGCTCCTTGGCCAGTCACAAAGTGCATGCTCCCTGGACAGTTGCTAGTAAATTTGAGTTACGACTATGGATGCTCTGCAGCGCACCTGTGACCGGCAACTGCGAGGCTTGCAATGCACAGCACTGGGCAACACAGCAGGCTGGACAGCACAAACCCAGCCCAGGGACAGCTCAATTGCAAGTAAAAGCACGGCAAGGCGCCGGGAGCCTGAGCCCGAGAGGTGCAGCGAGCACGAGAGGCGCGCGGGCGAAGCCCGCTGCGCCGCGAGGCGAGCGGAGCCGAGCGGGCGAGGGCGGAGGGCGCCGGGCCGCAGCACCCAACATCTTCCATGCTTCGCAGCAGCACCCGTAAAATGTAAGGGGTCCTCCCTCCAAGCTAAATCGGTGTGACAGCCAGCGCATGCTCAGCACAGCATGCGCCGCCAACGGCATGCATGGCATTCATGCTCCTGCATGCTGCAGCTGTCTGGCAAGCCTCATCAAGCTTTCCAGAGTTGCACAGGCTGTCCCTCCCAAATACACACCACAGCAAGAGGCGGCATGGTGCTGCTGCACGGGTGCCGCCTCCCGCCGCCACTGCGGCTGCCGCCGGCGGTGCCGCCGAGGTGGCGGTGGCACCCTTGTTGACTGCTCGAGCTTTGTTTGAGAGCCAAACTGACAGTTGATGACTAAAACAGGTCTTTATGGCAGTGCACGGCGCTAGTAGCGCTGCCCACCAAGGTCCGCATCTATGCGCTGTGCTTGGTGCTGCTGTATGGCGCCCACAGCTGGGACCTCAGCTCTGCTGAAGGTGTTGCAGCAGAGCCACCTGGGGCGCAGCAGCTGGAAGGTGCATCTAGGGAGTGCAGCACTTGGAAACAACACAATTGTGCATAAAGCTGGTGTATTTATGCCATAGAGCTGGCTGTGTCTTCACATGAGACGCGTAAGGGGAACAAGCAAGCTGGGGTCACATGGCTTGTGTCCGCAGCTTGCTATGGAAGCACAAAAGACCATCTCTGCAAGCTGTGTGACCGAGGCAGTGGATTCGGCTTGCACCATCCAGATGTCTACGGCGCCCACCAGGCTGGCCGCAGCATGCAGCGCTGGGCATGAAGCACTGCCAGTCCCTGTCCGTCTGCCTGACTGCACCTTTTCACTGTGCAGTCTCAGCAAAGGCATGTTCAGGGGCTGCCCAGTCCCACCCTCATGAGGTTTGCGTTGCTACTTGAGTCGGCGCCACGGCTGGCGTATTGCCCAGCGAAGGGGCCCGCCGCTGCGGTGAAGGAGGCACCCTGCCCACCTGCCCAACCCTGCTGTGCTGCAATTCAGACTTGCACCTCAGTGAGCAGAGGTGGCGAGGCATCGGATGCCCGGCCACAGCACCGCCCTGCACATGTGCACACTGTCGCAGCACAGCCTGGGTGCCGAGTGCCACGACGGAGGGGGCGGTTGCAGCCATTCAACTACAGCACCCAAAATCAACTTTCAGCTGAGCCTGCATGCGCACATCTGGCAGCAACACCATGTGGCTGCATGCAGTAAACCAGTGGCAGCTACCACATAGTGATCGCACCCTGCATGCTGCGGCCAGCAAGGTGAAATGCGAACAAAACTAGGGGTTCACACAGCTTGTGTACTGCAGCTGGCAATGGCATCAAAGCAGGCATGCTCTGCAAGCTGTGTGACCTCAGGCAGCCAGCCGGCCCACCGTCCCCAAATGTCCGGAGCCAATGTCCAGGAATGTCTGGAATGTCCAGCTGGCCGAAACATATCTTTTCTGACTCTTGCAGTGGGGCAGCACCCTGTGGGGTCCTACAAGTCCACCGCATGCAATGGGAGGTGCATCCAAGCTGTTTAGAGTGCAAAACCAGGCGGGCACCCCAATGTCCGAGGCCGCCCGGGACATTTCTGGGACATTACGTTCCCCCTGTGATTCTCCGGGACACACGAGGCCGCCGACGTGCGGTGCTGCTGCCCGGTGCATGCCACCGAGCCTGCCACCCCCACCTGCAGCCTTCCTGCATGCAGGCATGAGCCTCAAGTTGCAGCCGCCAAGCGGCACTGGTCTGTGCGTGCGGCCAGCCTGAACAGACTAATCACATTACATCAGCCATCCGCACGTGGCGAGGGGCCAAACCCTGGACATCAACGGAGGCGGCGGCGATCGATCGCATCAAGGGGGACACAGACGTACACAAAGTGAGGTGGCAAGGCAAGGGCACAGGTGGGAGTGGGAGCTTGCGTGTGCGCTATTAGTAGGATGGGAAAAACACGGGGTGCAGGGCGGATCACATCAGCTGACCAAGGCGGGGTTCGATCGAAGGGTTGGTTGGGTAGAGCGATCAGATGGAGTGTGGCGATGGAGGGAGCACAGTGGGTTGTGTTGGTTGTTGGGGAGGGTCGATTGGGTAGTGCGATTAGATGGATTGTGCAGATGGAGGGAACACAGTGGGTTGTGGCAGGCTGGACGAGGGAAAGCGTGCGTGGCTTGGGTGCATGGGGTGGGAGTGGGTCGTCTGTTGTTGATGCAAACAGACTAGGGTCGCTCGTTCGTTAGTGATGGGTTGTCGCCCGGAGGGGCAAGTCCCGAGGGGCAAATAATGGGACGGAGGCGCCGGCGGCAGGCACAGTGGGGTTGCCCGATGCACATATGTATGCAGTTGTTGGCAGTGCGGCAGTGAGTGCGGAAGGCAGGCCGGCGCAGCCGCATGCATGGGACTCGAGTCCCGCCGCCTCCGGAGGGCCCACCCTTGCGCGGCATTGCCTACCGGCCTTAGAGGGGCTGCCTTGCTGTGTCAACCACTGCCGATTGCAATGGTAAATGATGCACGTTTGCTGGATCAAGCCAAGCCCTACTCCGACCATGCCAACCTGCCACCGCCAGCCAGCCACCGCCATCTGCTCCGCCTACTGCCGTTGACTCTCACAGAAATCGCGCAGCCGGACTAGACGGCAAAGCATACTGAAGCGCAAAGCAAGCAGAACGTGCTGACTGTGACTGTAAGCATACCATAGCACTCAAAGCTCTTTGCAGAGCTGCTATTGTAAGGATGGGCAGCGGTGCAATGGGCCGCCGCCGCCGAGACTCCGCCGAGCCTGCCCTCCCCCCAGGACCAACAGCTGCTGCGCCAAACACCGCACGCTGTGCGGCTGCCGGGCTGCGCAGCGCTGGCTCCCAAGGGAAGGGCGCCTGCCCCTCAGTCGTCAAACTTGATGTGGGTGCCGGCGGGCTGCGGCATGCCTGCGGGCGGTCGGGAGCGGGTGGCGGCAGGCACAAGGCGTCAACGACTTGCATGGCACATCAGCGCACTGCCCACTCTGCCAATGCACGAGAGAGCAGGCCCAGGGTGGTCACTTCGAGGGTGCCCACTACCAATCGACCCGCTACACATGCAGCAAAACAGCTGCGTAGCAGCGCTGCCAAACAAGTAAGACGAGAGACCCTAACCGCGCAGGAACACGCGCTGGCGGGGGCTGATCGCCGCCACGTCGCCCTCCTCATCAAACCTGCAAAGGCACATTGTCAAAAGTCAGCTCAGTGATGGCTGCCAACCGCAGCACAGCAGCCAAGTGCATGCCTTCCCAGCAGCCCGCAGCGGCACGCGGTTGAGAGGCCGAGCAGCTGCCGCAGCGTCAGTGGGCGCACCGGATGTGGGTGCCTGCCGGCGTGGGAAGGCCGCGCAGCAGCTTGTTGCCGCCCTCCAGGCTGAGCGCGCCCAGCTCCTCTGCCAGGTCGTCGCCGCTGGGCTGCAATTTGTGGGTATTGAAAGAGGAGATACACGAAGACTGGGTTGAATAGGAGGCACGTGGAGCAGTAAGAGTTGCAGTATGGTGGCTGAGCGCGCCCTGCTCCTCCGCCAGGTCGTCGCCGCTGGGCTGCACAGCGTGGAAGAGTGGGATTGGACAAGCAGGGCAGCAACTTCAGCAAATGCCAGGCCAAACAGAGCAGCTGCACCAGCAGCTTTCTGTTGAGCAAGCCTCGGCCCAGCTCGGTTACCAAGTCGTTGCTGCTGGGCTGCAGCTAGTGAGCAGGTACAAGGGATCATCAGGCAAGCGACAAACCCATGCAGCAGCCCATGCAGCGACGCACCGTGCCAATGTACTCGCCATCACCCTCCACATCCTCGTCCTTGGAAAACAGGTGCGGCGCCACCGCCTGCTTGGCCGCCAGGCGGTCCGCCACCTCGCGCTTCAGCTGGCGCAGCGAGCTGCAGGAGAGGGGAGGATGGGAGAGAAGGGCGGCGGCACAAACAGGTGAGCTTGGCTGTGCTTTGCCCAACACATGACTGTGCAAGGCCCGACACATGGCGCTCTAGCTGGGGCAGGAAAGCAGGGCAGCACATGTAGGAGGTGCGGCTGCGCACCGGGGATCGTACACGCCCGGGCTGGGCAGTACCACCTTGGAGCTGACACGGGCCTGAGGGGGCTGAGCCGCCTCCTCGGCTGCCGCCTCTGCCGCAGGTGCCGGCGAGGGCGCGGGCACACTTGCCGCCAGCGCAGGTGCGGGAGAGGCCGCTGCACTGGGAGCCAGGTACAGCACCGCAGGCGACAGGCCGGGAATGGTGGAGGGGGCGGGCGAGGGCTGCGCAGCCGGGGCAGGCGAGGGTGCGGCAGCTGCCGCCGCCACGTCCTCCACATCCTCCTCGGTTTGCATGATGTAGTCCTGCGTTCCACAAAAGACAGCACAGCCACATCAGCAGGTTGGCAGGGCAGCTCAAGGCAGCATGAGTGCATGTGTGATTGCTACGTGGCAAGCTCCCAGTGGTTGGTTTCCGACAACGGCCTGCCCTTGTCAACCACACAAACATCACCTGCACGCCTCAGCACTAGTCCCTCACCTGCTCCTCCTCCTCCAGCACCACCTGCCTCATTCATATAGTGTTATTGCCTGCACAGCATGCACACCACAAGGATCCCAACCTGTGATGCCCCAAACCCTCACCTGCTCCTCCTCCTCCAGCACCACCTGGCGCGCCGGCGTCAGCGGGTGCACCTTGGCAGCGGTGCGCACCAGCACGCCGGGCGTGGCGGCCGGGGCTGCTGCTGCCGCCACGGGCGTGTCCTCACGGTCTGCAGGGCCGTGTGAGAGGGCCGGTGGATCAGCTGTGGTTTAAGAGAAAAGCCGGTCAACAGCTACTGCTGCAGGCCTTCCATGCGCAGCTCAGCCAGTGCACAACCTGCCACAGCTACCACCTGCAGTGTTCTGGGCAGTGGTTGCAGCTGGTACTCCCAGGGCCAGCAGGGCAAGTGGCTCGCTGCCCAACTGACCCGAGGCGCCGGGCGGGGTGCCCATCATCTCCTCCAGGGTCAGCTCGCGCTCGAAATCGTCCTCCAGGCCCACTGCGAACGGCGAAATCAAATTGAGGATTTGGTTGAGTAAGGTGGAGAGACGAGGCAGCGGGGGAGACCTGGAAATAAGACACGCCGCAGTTGCCCCACATGCCCACATGACACAGTCCACCAGCAGCAGCAAAACGTATTGCTCACCCTCCGGAGCAGGGCTAGACATGGCATCATCAGCCACTGCCGCCTCCGCTGCGCCAATGGCGGCGCCGATCGACACACACGGGCCAGCGGAGGCAGCGGGCACGGCCGGCAGCAGGGCGGGTGAGCCGCCTTCCTCTTCCTGTGCAATGCGTGTGGGGATGTTGTGTGTGTGGAAAGCAATGGAAGCCACTGCACTTCAGAACAGACGTATGCGGCCTGCATGACGGCACAAGCAAGCAGGCGACACAAACCCCCAGCAAGCCACCGGATGCAGCATGCACCATGCACTATGCTACCAACCTGCTTCAGCGGGGAGCCAAAGCCGCGGAACATGGGCTCGCCGCCCAGGCCAGCAGCAGGTGCCGGCGAGGCTGCCGCGGGGCTGGCGCCGCCCAGCGCCTGCCAAGTGCAAAAGGGATGGGATGCAGGTGGGCAGTGTCATTAGAGCTGCACTCATAGCTTATATAAGTGGCAGCTACTCCAGCGCCCGCTGAACCGCACATGGGAAAAACCATGACTGCTCCTAGCCGCCCCTGAAGGTTTTGCAACGCACCTCCACGGCAGCAGCCAGCGCATCTGCAACCTTGGTCTGGTGGTCGGCGTGCAAGCCGGCCAGCGGGGTGGCAGCAGGGGTGGCCGCCTGTGTGTGGGGAGGAAACGCCATGAGAGGGGGCAGAGCTTGGTGAGGGGCAGCTGCACCTGAGCTGCCCGAGCTGTTCAAAGCGTGCGAGCGTTCAAAGCGCAGGATGATCTGCTGCATGTTTGTCACGCATAACACACTTCCATGGGCCAGCACTCACCTGGACCTGGAAGGCCAGCGGCGGCGAGGGGCTCAGCGGCAGCAGCGTGGACAGGCCCAGGCCGGTGGGGGTGGCGCCCGGCACCGGGGGAGCGGGCGAGGTGGGGGCAGTGGCGGGAGTGGCCGGCGGCTCCTCCGCCACTGGCTCATCCGCGGCAGCAATGGGTGCTGGGCTAGCAGGCACAGCGGGCTCCTCAGCGGCAGCAGCGGCTGGTGCCGGGCTGCTGGGCAGTGAGGGCTCCTCGGCAGGCGTAGCGGGCTCGACGGCAGGCTCCGGCGCAGCCGCAGGCTCGGCGGCGGCGGCAGGCTGCTGCGCTGCAGCCGGCGCATCGCGCGCGGTCAGGGGCGGCTGGGCAGGGCTGCCGGTCTGTGGAAGAAGCAAGGGGTGCGGGTGTGCAAACGGGTCACTGCTGGCTGTCGAGCGGGAAGCACCCAGCAGCAGCCGCAAGCAACATAGTTAGCAATTGTGCCCTGACAAAGCAACCTCCACCGACCTGCTCGTTGGTGACGTCAAACAGCACCACGGGCGCCACGCCGCCCTCAGTCTCCGAAGGAGCGGCGGCAGCAGCTGCTGCGCGGCGGCGGGTCGTGGCGCGCGTGGTGGCCGGCGTCTTGTCGGGCAGAGCACCCAGCGCGGCTGCAATGGGACAGGGAAGGAGCTGTCAATTGGAGTTGGGCCAAGGAGTTGAGCCACCCGGCTTGGTCCAGCTTGCGGCAGCTGTCCCCGGCTGGCGGCTTGCTGCCGGCTGCGGCTGACGGCGGCTCGGCGCCGGTGGGCCAGGGCCGCCTGGCCGCCCGCACTCACGCGTCTGGCCCGTGGCGGCCAGCGTCCTGGCGCGTGAGCGCGTCATCCGCTCCGTTGTGGGCTGCATGGCGGCGGGCGACTTCGAAATGTGGCGCTGGCTGGCTAGGAAGGGCGTGGGGGCTGGTGGAAGCACTGGCAGGGAGAGGCAGGCTAGGGGGATTGCGGCCGGGCGCCCTGGAGCCACGAATTTGAGGGCATGGCGCCGCCCACGCTGGCGCCGCTGAGCCAGACGGCTTGGTCTGTGCGCCCCTGGCTGGCTGGGCATTGCGTGCAGCCACTCGATCACGTTATTCTACTCTCAGTGAGCCGGGCAGCACCTCCGGGCTCCCACTTTGCCGGGCGTGCTCAAGTTGGCCTGCACGCGCATGGCAGCCATGCAGCAAGCAGCGGTAAGAATCACACGATGCCCCAGGAGCCCGCTGCGTCGCCCTCCCAATCCACTGCCTGCCTGCCGCCGCTGCCGCCGCCGCTGCTTCCACCGCCTGTCCGTGGGCCCCACGGCCACCCCACCTCCTTGGTGTCCATCCCAGCAGGCGTCGTGACGGCCTAGCTCCTCGCAGCCATGTCCCTGCGGCTGGTGGAAGTGCACCGCAGCGCGGATGGCGGCTGGGAGCTGGTGCGTGGCGGGCTCAAGCCGGCGTGCGCGGCTGCCGCCGCGGCAGCCACCCCCGTCACCGGCGCCCTTCCTGCGCCGCCGCCAGACCCAGGCCAGCCGCCGCACTTCCGGCCCCTGGCGGCTCTGTTCGCAGAGTGCCTGCAGCAGGACTCCCAGCTCAATGCAGCCTTTGCAGGTGGGCGGTCGGGCGCTAAGGGCTTTGTTGCATTTCTGCCGCGCTCATCTCAATGGACGGGAGGCAGCCTCCCTTGGGAGATTGTCTGCACACGGTTGTGTCTCTAACATCGGATCGATTGCCACCCTCTTCATCTGTTGCAGTGGCGCATGCAGACACGGAACCGCTGTCTCCAGCAGGAGTGGTGTGCGCTCCGCTGGACATCAGCCCGCCAGCAGCCATACCAGCCGCAGCAGGAGCAGCCGCGCTCCCGCCCTCTGGCCCAGCCGCGAGGCAGCCGGCCCCCATGCTGTCCCCTGGTGCAGCAGCGGTGGGGCAGCTGGTTGCTGCCGCAGCGGCAGCACCCACAATGGCCCAGGCCCCGCTGGGCGGCACAGAAACGCAGGAGGACTTCCCCCTCAGCTCCCAGCTGCAGCAGGCCTCCCCACCGCCGCCGCCGGCACACCACCAGCAACAGCAGCAGCAGCAGCAGCAGCAGCAGGGCGAGCAGCCAGATCAGCAGGATCAGCAGGTGCCGGCCACGCCCAACAGCCAGCAGCAGCCCGGCAGCTTGGCAGAGGGCATGGGGCAGGGCGGCGGGCCGGACCATCTGGAGCTGCAGCTTGTGGCAGCCACAGAGGACCAAGAGCCTCCAGCTGCACTGCCCAGCGCTGCAGCCCTGCCAGCAGATGGCTCGCACCAACCGGCTGTAGCGCGGCCCCCGACTGTGCCGCAGCCCGATGCCAGTGAGGCAGAGACGCCGCTGCTGTCGCCACAGCAAACCGGTGGGCAGGCGGCAGTCGCCACGCCGCCGCACTCGCAGCATACAGCAGAGGCCGGCCTGCAGCCCCAGCAGCTGCGGTTTGCACCAGAAACAGCTGCAGATGTGCTGCCACCCCATCCACAGCAGCGGCCCGGGCAGCTGCGCTTTGTGCCGGAGACGGCAGCAGATGTGCTGCTGCCCCAGCCAGCCCACCAGCCTCAGCAAGGTCGGCAGCCATTCGTGCCTGAGACAGCAGCGGATGTGCTGCCGCCCCAGCACCCACATGCCGCCTGTGTGCCTGAGACAGCAGTGGACGCTCTGCAGCTGCACCGGCTGCAGTTTGTGCCGGATACCGTGGCTGAGGAGCTGCCTGAAGCCATGGCGGCCCCAGCAGGGCAGCAGGCAGCTGCCAGCAGGCTCCCGGACTTCCTGCCACCCACAGCCATGGACATGCCAGCAGGCATGCTTGTGGGTGCAGCAGCAGTGGCGCCGGGCAACCTGCTGCCGGCTGCACAGGCCGGCGCGGCAGCAGCGGTGCCAGCGGGCGCAGCAGCAGCAGCAGCAGCAGCAGCAACAGCTGGGCGGCCTCCCAGGCCTCCCCGCCCAATGGAGGCCACTGCTGCAGATGAGCTGGCAGCGCTGCAGGGCGGCGGCATGCCCGGCTGCGTGCTTCAGCTGGCAGCAGCCCCGGCACCTGCAAGTGGGGCAGGAGCTCAGGTGCTGCACATGGTGCCTGAAACCGCTGCCCCCGACTTGGCATGCCCGCCAGCAGCGGCAACAACAGCAGCTTGTCCGGCCGTGCCACTGGCTGCCCATGCGCTGCCTGCGCTGCCGCCTCAGCAGCAGCCTGGCTGCTTTGGAGGGCTGGGCGACTTTGATGTGGTCATTGAGGCACCAGCTGGCGCACCTGCGGAACAGCAAGGTGCGAAGGAAGCTGCGACCCCTCGTGCTGCCTTGCAAGTTTGTGTGGGTGGTGCCGCCTTCCCGCCACTCAGAGCTGCCCACCTTGCATGCCCCACCTCTGGCCTGCCCATGTCCTCAATGGCCCCCAGCACCACACTCTCCCACTCTGCTTCCAACTCTGCTCCTGTTGCAGACCCGCTGGCCAGCGGCGGCTTTGATTACGACCTCTCCCAGCCCTCGCCCTCGCCTGAGCGCCGCCCTCCCGCGCCGTCATCTGTCGCTTGGGGCCGCCCAGGCAAGCAGCTTAGGCAGACAGCGTTGGCCTGGCTTGGTGTGGTGGCCTGTGCTGAGCAGTTTTGCACAGTCTCCTTTTGTATGTGCATCCTTGCAGAGCCTGCTTCTGCATGTGAGGCCTGCCCAGTTCAGTCTGAGCCTGATTGTTTTCTGCGCTGCACTGCAGGTCCTGCACCTCAGGCGAGGGCGGTGCACCCCCAAGCGCAGCAGCCTGGCTGGGCTGGCGGGCCGCAGCAGTACCAGCAGCGGCAGGCGGCTGGGAACATGCCGCCCCAGCAGCAGCGCTGGGCTGGGCAGCCGCCAAGCAGTCACTACCAGCAGCAGCAGATGCGGCCGCCGCCACACCAGCACGTGGCACAGCACGGCCCGCCGGCGGAACCACCCTACTACCAGCAGCCACCGCAGCAGCAGGGCGGCCCTTGGGGCCGCCAACAGCAGCAGGCGCAGCACCAGCCTCCTGCTGGCATGCAACCGCAGTTCCATCAGCAACGGTGCCAGCAGGCAGGCGCTCAGCAGCAGGCATTGGCACCCCAGCCCCAGCAGCCGACCCACCTCCCGCCCAGGCCTGGCCACTCGGCAGCAGTAGCGCCAACGGGCCCTGCATCCACAGCCGTGCATCAGCCACCCAGGGCGCCTTCTAGCAACAGCGCTGCAACTCAGCCGCAGCAGCAGCCATTACAGCAGCAGCTGGTGCAGCAGCCGGTGCAGCAGGCAGAGCAGCCGCGGAAGCGGGTGTCACTGCTGGACAGAGACCCTGGCAGCTTCAAACCGGTGCGACCAGCCGGTGCTGGTGGTTGCAGCGGCAGCATCGCCTACAAGCCTGCAGCTGCCACCCGGTCTACGGCAGGAAGCAGCGCAGCCGGCAAGCCCGCTGCGGCAGAGACAGCCGAACAGAAGCGCGCACGCGTTGCTGGCCTGCAAGCGCTCCTAGCCCAGGACATGGGGTACGAAGGCGACCTGCAGGCGATACCGGCGGGCTTTGGGGCCAGCTTTGGCCGAGCGGGCCCAGCAGGCACCAGTGTCTCGGCTCGCCCTTCCTCAGCCGGCAGCTCCGCTGCTCCAGGCGAGGATGCTGAGGCTAGGAAGGCTCGAGTCATGGCTGAGATGACTGACTTGGTCGGCGGTGGGCGGGGAGGCAGCAATGGCGGGCGCGGCAGGCGCGGCAGCATGACCGGCAGGGGCAGCATGCCTGGCAGGGGCGGTCCTGGCGGCTGCCCGCATCCATCGCACTTCCAGCAGCAGCAGCAGCAGCAGCAGGCAGGCACTCCCCAGCAGCAGTGGCAGCAGCCCATTCCAAGGCAACCGCCTCGGTGGCAGGGCCCGCCACAGCAGCAGCAGCAGCAGCCGCAGCAGTGGCAAGGCCCACCGCAGCAGTGGCAGCAGCCTGCGTCGCATCAGGCGCAGCCGCAGTGGCATGCCCCGCAGCCACCAGTCCAGAGCATGCAGGCAGCTCAGCCAGCTGCCATGCCGTCGCCGAATCATCCAGCCGACGAGGGAGACGTCATGGCAGATGTGGCACCCGGCGCATTTGTCACAGCCCGCAGCAAACGAGTGTGGCAGACTGGCGGCGGCCGAGGTGGCGGCGGGCAGCAGGCAGCTCGGCTGGCGGCCCTGATGCGAGACCTGCAGGGCTCACCTGAACCTGAGCAGCCGCAGGCGCAGCCTGAGCAGCCGGCGGCAGCACTGCAGGCACAGCAGGAGCAAAGGCCCCTGTTGCCGCCCCACCTGCCAGGCCAGCAGCCTCCAGGCCAGCAAGCGGAGCAGCACGCAGCAGCCCAGCCAGACGAGGGTGATGTGATGGGCGATGTTCAGCCCGGCATGTTTGTCACTGCTGGTGGCAAGCAGTCGTGGCGTACTGGCGGCGGCGGCGGCGGGCCAGGTGAGGCTGGTTGCTGGCAAGCTGTTTTCAGACTGCAACAGGGTGAAGCTTAACTGCCCAACGAGGCTTTTGCATGCGTGCAGGCACACATGGCAAGCCAGGGTCACACATATACATGTCGCATGTCGACTTAAGCTGCCGTGTTGGCCTTTGCCTGCAGGCTCGCCCAAGCTGGCAGCTCTGATGAGAGAGCTTGCAGGCTCTGAGGATGAGCCGCCAGCTGCTGGAGAGGCGGGCGCACCGCAGCAGCAGCAGCAGCAGCAGCCACAGGTGCCGCAGCAGCAGGCGCTGACGCCTTCTGCCCCTCAGGCCGCCGCCCAGCCGCAGCTGCTGGTGCAGGGCAGCCTGGTGGACTTTTCTGAGGAGCCGTTCAGCCCGGAAACTGCAGCTCAGATTGCCGCCATGGAAGCGGCAGCCCTCACCGAGCGCCAGCATGGACAGCAGGCGCAGCAGGCGCAGCAGGGGGAGGCTGCGCGGCTGGTTGCAGAAGCACAGCAGGCGCAGCAGGAGCCGCAGTCGGGCGGCGCAGCACAGGAAGCAGAGCAGCCGGCGGCACCCGGCTCCGGCAGCAAGCGGCCCAGAGAAGAGGGGCTGGCTGCAGCTGCAGAGGCGGGGGTGCCAGCCAAGCAGGCCCGCATGGAGCCTCAGCAGCAGCAGCAGCAGCAGCCACAGCAGCAGCCACAGCAGCAGCAGGACGGCCCGCCACAGGGCGGCGGCGGCCTTGTGCTGATGACTGGCCGCATGCAGGAGATGGCTGCCATGCCTGAGGCGCAGCTGAGGGAGGCTGCAGCCCGCCTTGGTGCCGGCAGCGGCAGCTTTGGAGGTAGCTCGGATGGCTCGCCAGAAGAAGAGGCAGCAGAGGAGGCAGAGGCTCCCGACCAGCTGCCAGCCTCAGCCGCTCCCGCTGAGCCAGCAGCAGCAGCAGAGGCAGCAGGGGCAGCTGACGCAGGGGCAGCAGTACCCCAGCCAGCTTTGCAGGACAGCCATGCCGCAGGGTCCGCCCTGCCACCTGGCCCGATGGCCGGCCTGTGTTTCACAACAGGCCGAGGGGCGGCCATGAGCGCAGGGGATCCTGCCAAGCTGGCAGCCATGGCACGCATGTTTGGCGATGATGGTGGGAGCTTTGGCGGCGGCGGCGGCGGCGGTGGCAGCAGCTCAGAGCCGGAACCAGGCAGTGAGGAGCAGGGGCAGCCAGCGGCACCTGCCGCACTGCCCGCCACGGTGGCACTGCCGCTGGAGTTCAGCACCGGCCGGGGAGGGAGGGTGGATGTCAAAGCCGCCAACCTGGCGGCAGCACAGCGGCAGTACGGTGGGCCAGAGAACGGTGGTGGCAATGGCGAGGAGCCGGCAGGCGGCGAGTCCACCCCACTGCTGCGCAGGCAGCTGCTGCGCACACGACCCTCTTTGGGGGCTGCCGCTTCACCTGCGGCTGCAGAAGGAGCAGCTGCCGCCGCAGCCGCCGCCGGCGAGGTTGGTGGCGAGACGCCGGCAGCAGCGCTGCCCGCTGCACCTGCACCCGGCGGCACCACACCAGTCTCTGCGCCTGTGCTGGGGCGCGCCAGGGGTGCCGGCCCAAGCAGGTGAGGGTGTTGTTGGGCACACACTCTCAGGGGGCGATTCAAGTAGCGCAAGCAGCGTATTGCATGCATCCTGTGCCTGTGGCGGTTTCCTCCGCGCCCATTGTTCTCCCCAACACTGCCTCCTTGCATCTCCACGACTATGTGCAGGTTTGGCCCAGGGGGTGCCACGACCGGCCAGCTGAAGCGTGTAGGTGCTCGCAAGCCTTTCACCCCGCCAGTCGCCAGCGGCAGCGGCCGCAAGTTCAAAGCACCTGGCAAGGCGGCCGGCACGCCTGGCGCCAGCAGGCTGGGCGGCGGCGGGCAGGCAGCGGTGGTGCACAAGCCAGCTGTGCAGCTGCACGACCTCCAAGGCTCCCTGTTGAAGCGGCTGTTGGCTGGCTGGCCGGTGGCAGGTGCGGCGGCAGCAGCAGACGATGTTGTGGCCGATGAGCAGAGCGCAGGTGCAGAGGCCGCTGCAGCGATTGATGTGGATGGCGCACAGCAGCCACGGGAGCAGGCGGAGCAGCAGGCACAGCAGCTGCCTCTGGACAGCACAGCATGCGCAGCATACTGCGTACCGGACCAGTCGCTGCCTGCTGCGCCTGCTGCGTCATGTGAGGCTGGCCCGGCAGGGACGTCGGGGGTGCCAGCAGGCGGGCAGGCACAGCCAGCCGCCGACCAGGCTGTCACAGGTGCTGGCCAGCAGCCACCAGCAGCACTGCTGGGCTGGGAGGAGCTGAGGCAGCGCCTGCTGGATGCGGGTGCCAACCCCGCCTATGCAAGCGCAGCCTGGGCACGCAACCACTACCGCTGGGTGAGTGCGGCCCTTGGGCGCTGTATTTTGGACAGGGAGCTCGAGGCAGGCTGCCTTGCGATTGGTGTAAATGGATGGTTGCCTGAAGTGCCATGACGAAGCCAGGCATTTCCACGTGTGCCGACATTCACAGTTCCTTGTTTTGCGCGCCCCTTCTGCAGGTGGTGTGGAAGCTGGCCCGGCTGCAGCTGCTGCTCAGCACCAGCCCAAGCACCAGTCCAAGCGCCGGCCCTGCTCCCCAGCTGCTCACAGCAGCGGTGGTTCTGGACGAGCTGCGCCTCAGGTGCAGTGTGCTGCCATTTACTGGCCTTTCCATTGCATGCCCGCAGCTGCAGCTCTTCAGCAGGCTGCTTGAACTAGCAGGGCGTGAGAGTTCCGCTGGCGCTGGCTACCCCTGCGCACCGCCCCATTTGTTTGTCGGTCAAACCTGCCGAAACTGGTTCACAATGACTGCAGGTATGAGCGGGAGTTCAACCGCGGCCACCGTCCGCTGCTCAAGTCGGTGCTGCAGGTGAGCTGCCATGCTGCGCTGCATGCTTTGGTGTTCAGCGTCTTTCTGCCGTGTCCCAAGCGGGTGCTTGTGCCTGTTTGCCCTCCACATTCGCAGTGCTCAGCAGCAAAAGTGTCATGCAGCGCTCTGCCCACTGCCCGGCTCATCAGCGTTTTTGTTCTCCCTGTTCGGCTCCTCACAGCACGACGAGGTCCCATCAGCAGCAATGGTGCTCATGGTGGCTTCTGTGCACCTGCCACCCCCGGGATCCGCGGCAGCTGCGCCAGCTCAGCAGCAGCAGCCGCAGGGCCGCACTCCGGGCGGCGGCAACAGCGGCGGGTCTGATTACGTGGGGGCCACGGTGGGTGCTGCACTGCTCTGTTGCAAGTGTACTTGGCCATCCTGTCATCGTCATACTTGCCTGCCCCACAGGCTGCAGCTGAAGCTGATAACACCTGGTAGCGGGGTGCCTCAACCTCTCTTGTGTTTAGCAGTGGGACACTCTTTTCCCTGCAATGCCTCTGTACTTTTGCAGCTGGAGCTGACCGACGGCTGGCACTAAGTCCTTGTGCCCAAGTTCGTTTGTGGTGCCCACCTGTTGGTCTCAACATTTCTCTTGAAATTTCTGCCACTGCAGCTGGAGCTGACCGACGGCTGGTACTGGGTGCGGGCCTCCTGCGATGAGCGGCTGACCCAGCTGGCCCGTAGGGGCCGCATCTGCCAGGGTGAGGCAGATGAGGGCCAGGCGCTCAGCATTTGGGCAGATGCAGCCTGTGCCAGCCGGCATGCGGCAGTTGCGCCAACATAGCAGGCTTCCGATTGTGTGTAAACCGTCCGACCATCTGCCAGCTCTGCTCTGTGTTGCAGGCACCAAGCTGCGCATCTGTGGCGCGGACCTGGCCTCACCAGGCCCGGGAGAACCGCTGGAGGCTGCTGGTTCAGGTATGTCTGTTGGCTGCTGCGTTCTATGTGATCTGCCTGACGGACGACCAGCCCTTCTGTGCACAGTGCATTGACACTGCGAGCATGGCCGTTTTCAAGCACCAAGCTTGGGTAGGCCACGCACGCGATTGCCAGGGCTGCATAAAAGACGTCCTGCCATGCGCTGCATGCCACATCGACCAGACCTGCACGCTTTCCATACCCCACCCTGCCGCCCCGCAGCCGTGCTGAACTTGCACGCCAACAACACGCACCCGGCGCCCCGTGACGCACGGCTGGGCCGCCAGCGCCGCCGCTCAGTATTTGTGCCGCTGTCGCGTGTGGCAGAAGGCGGCGGCAGCGTGCCGCAGACGGTTGTGGTGGTGCAGCGGTGAGAGGGATTTGGTGGGAGGGCAGCTTGTGTCGCTACTGCGGCAGCGGGTGCCGTGTCACAAACCTGGTATCATGCACTGCACTGCAGCCCACTGCCCCACCTCGTCCTCAAATCTACACACCTGCGTGCAGGGTGTTCACCCGTCTGGTGTATGCGGGCTATGCCGATGGCTCTTCCACGATGCTCACACCCCGGCAGCACGAATCCCGCATGCGCGGCAATGGTGAGGAATAGTGATGCTTTGTAGAGTAGGCCAACTGCTGGGCCTGTCCCTTGGGATGTTCTGCATGTTTGCATGCAGACAGTCTCTGGGCTTGCTCCGTCACCCGTCCGAGGCAGTTAACCACCGTCCGAATTTGGCACTACAGAGGACTTTGAGGCGCGGCTGGCGGCAGAGGTGGCGGCAGAGGTGCAGCGGCAGGAAGTGGAGCGCTGCCGCCAGTGGCTGGCGCGCGGCAAGCCCGGCGGCATGAGCCACGGTGTGTGCCAGGGGCTGCTTGGGGGCATGAGCCACGGTGTGTGCCGGGAGCTGCTTGGGAGGGTGGGCGGGTCTGGCACTGGTGGGGTGGCATTGGTGGGGTGGCATTGGTCGAGTGGCACCACGCGCTGCCTTGTGTGGTCGCTCATGGGATGCTGGCTGCACCCAACCCACAGTCAGCAAGCTGCACACCATGTTGTGTCTAGTTTCCAACTCTGCTGCTGCACGCCAACTGCTGATTTGGGCTGGCTTGCACCTTTTCGCATCATCAGCTGCTGCTGCCTCCTGCTCCCTGCAGTCGATCAGCTGTATGCCACCGCCAATTCCATTCCCATGCCCTACTGCTGCTTGCCATCGACCAAACCGGTCACACCTGCTGCTTTCCTCCCCCTGCAGTCAAGCGGCTGTATGCCACATGCCAATCCTATTGCTGCTCTTCGTTTGATAAGCATCAGCTGCCACTTCTCGCTTCCCTTGCAGTCGAGCGGCTGTATGCCACCGCCAAGCCCTTTACTTGCGGCTTTACTGTACTGCTGCTTGCCGGAGACCAAGCCAGCTACACCTGCTGCACTTCTCCTCCTGCAGTCGACCGGCTGTATGCACCGCCACGTGTTGCTGTTGCCTGGTCCCAGGCCCGCTGCTGTTCGTGCTTTAAGCATCAGCTGCCACTTCTCGCTTCCCTTGCAGTCGAGCGGCTCTATGCCACCGCCACGGTACAGGGCGGCGAGGGCGGCGGCGGCGGCGAGGACGGCCTGCTGGCCAGCCTGAATGCGCACGACACGCACGACCTGCAGCGGTGAGGATCCAGGGGGTGCGTTTGTCTGCTGGCTGGCGTCCCTGCTCTCAAGCCTGGAACCGCACAACATTCGACGTTCGCAGGTCGCAGCGTTGTGGGCCCTTGCTGCGCAGGAGCACACACCATGTGCATAAGGTGTGGATGGATTTGTTATTATAAGCTTGGCCAATGTGTGCCCTTGCAACGACCCAATTTCTTAACATGGCACTGTCTTTCCGCGCTGCTGCTACAGATACATGGAGGGCCGGGCTGCGCAGCTGCAGCGGCAGCAGCAGGAGCTAGCGGAGCAGCGACGGGCGGGCGGCAGCGGCGGCCTGCCCACGCGGCAGCAGGATCTGCTTGTCCTGCAGGTGCGTGTTGCATTCTGGTGTTGCATTGTGAGGGATTTGCATTGTGAGGGTCAGGGCAGCTGGCAAATGATGCGAATGATGACCAGCATTGCACGAATCCTGCAAAGCGTGTTCTGGCACGTTCACGCAGTCCCCTCTCTCCTGTCAATCTGCCCTGCTCCGTTTCTTCAAGTGCAGGTCAGCGAGGTGTGCCACGCCTCGCTGGTCGACTGCCGCCCTGGCGGGCGGGAGCGCTGGCAACCGCGAGTCGCTCACATCAGGTGTGAAGCATTGATTGGCTGCCCGGCAGCGCCAGTGATGGCGGGTGCTTGCGTGTCCAGCAAGACAGCCAGCAGGACGTGCAGCAGTATGATCGCACAGCCACATGGCTGTTGGGATGCGTCCTGCATCTTCTGACTGCCTGTATGGTCAAATCCTGCCCTGCAGCATTTGGGGCGGGGCGGACGCCTCGCGGGAGCTGGTAGAGGGAGGAGTGTACAAGGTGACGCATCTGGCGCCCGATGCCAAGAGCAAGCGGTGAGCTGATGGGTCTTTACGGGGGTCTGAGGCACCTTGCCAAGCGATTCCCCTGTGTATGTATTGAGAGCAGATCGGTGCCCAGCTGGTGTGAGGCACGAAGCTGATGCGAGGCATGTACACTCGTCCACTGTTCCAAGCTACTGCGCTGCACGGAAGGCGCTGTAGAGTAACACATCCCAAGCGAATCCTCACCCTGCTGCCCCTGTCATCGTCCGCCCCACAGCACCAGCGGCTGCCTGGAGCTGAAGACAACCAACCGCTCGCACTGGGAGCAGATCGCCGCCAGCACGGACAGCCTGCCACCGGAGCTGCTGGCGCGCTTCAAGGTGAGGGTGAGGGCTGTTTGTACTTCTCTTGCAACCATTGCTGATCTGGTGCTGACCAGCTGTGGGCGATGCAACACAGCTCTTTCTGGTGTCTGCTAACCCATTGGTGTGTTGCACTCATTGGAAACCCCCCCTCGCCTTGCTTTTACGGCTTCTTCTCGGCAGCCGCGCGCCCACCTGGGCATTGGGCAGCTGGGCCCAGCCTGCTTCGGCACCAGCATGGACTACACTGGGCTGCTGCTGGGGGCGTCCCGCTGCGGCAATGGTGCGCAGCAGGGCTGGCTGGCTGCCACAGCGCTGCCTGGGCGGTTGGGCATGCTGCTGTTGCACTTGTGTGCTAGTGCGTTGGGGCCCGCATGGGGCCACACACATGGGCCCACCTGCTTCCTGCCCCGATCCTGCCCTGTGTGTGCAGAGGCCAACTGGACTAGCTTCCAGTGGCTCATGTTTGCCGACCCAACCATGGTGCAGCAGCAGCAGCAGCAGCAGCAGCGGTGGTCAGCCCTGCCGCTGGCCCCGGCAGCACAGCCACAGCAGGACAGCGGTGCAGCCGAGCCAGCAGGCGGAGCAGCCGCAGGAGCAGCGGCTGAAGAGCCAGAGGCGGCAGCAACAGCAGCAGCGGCAGCAGGAGCGGTGGCAGCCGGCCCTGTGCCAATGGATGAAGATGGTGAGGAGGCAGCAGCCACAGGGGCGATCGCTGCCCTGCTCAGCGAGGCTGTTGCAGCAGTGGAGGCTGCCGTGGGCGGCGAGGGACAGGCGGAGCCAGCAGGCCAGCAGCAGCAGCAGCAGGAGCAGCAAGGGCAGCAGGCGGCGGGTGGGCCTCAGAACGTGCAGATGGCAGAAGTGCTGCCGCCCACGCAGCCGCAGCTGCCACTGCTGCCGCCAACTGAAGTGCAGTGCCCGGACTGGCCAGAGGGTGCCGGGCTTGCTGCAGCCGAGCCCGCGGCAGCGGCAGTGCAGCCCATCACAGCACAGCACACGCGGCAGCAGCAGCAGCAGCAGCAGCAGCAGCACCAGGCGGCTGCCATGCAGCAGCTGCCTCCCTGGCTGCTGGCTGTGAAGGTGACTGCCCGGCCCGGCCAGTTCGACTGGCTGGGGCCGGATGACGCGGGCAGCATTTTCACAATCAAGTGAGAAAGTGCTGCTGAAAAGTCTGCTGCCAAAGCTGCTTCAAAGTCTGCTGCATGCTGGTTTGTGTCCTCCCCTGGCGCGTGTGCTGTCTCAGGGTGCATGGCAGGCTTAATGTAGCCAGCACCTCTCGCTATATGCGCTTTACATTCCTTGCTGGGCGTCTGACGTTTCAGCACTGCCGCCGCCCCCGGCCTCCCCATGAGCAGGGACGTGCGGCTCACACAGGCAGACAGCGCAGAGCGCGTGTGGCAGGCCACCGCCGACGAGCGCTGCGCTGTGCAGCGGCACAAGCCAGTGCTGCAGACCACAGGGCGCGGGCGGCACCCGGGCATGGCACCACCTACAGCGGCGCGGGGCGGCCCCGGCGCGGAAGTGGCGGCAGGGGTGGCGGCATGGGCCGCTGCCAACCCTAACTTGGTCGCACGGCTGCGGCAGCGCGTGGCAGAGCTGATGAGCCGCTGAAGGGGCTGGCGGGGCCCCTTGTACCATAGACAGAACGAAATCATGCTTTGTAACCAATCGATGTGTGGCAGTAGAGGAGCGAGAAGCTACGGTGTGGTGCACAAGGCTTGCTCAACCATCTGCCCACGCGTGGCCACGCAACATGTGCCTGCCCGACCGCCGCTGCCGGCTGTCGCCGGCTGCTCTGCCCGCATGGGGCTGCGGCGAGGTACATTGGCACTGCTGCAATCGACTGGAGGGTGCGCGGCGCCTGCAGGCTCACCTGACTGGCCCCCACCTGCTGCGCTCGGGCCGCCCATGCAGGCTGGACGGCTCCCAGCCCCAATGGTGCAGGATCGTTCGTATTCTAGTGCGCTGTCCGTTTATCGGAGCGTCTTCGAAGGCCAGCCTCAACCCGAGCAACGGTCGCTGCGCTGCTCGCCCTCCCTCACCGCGGCGGCGGCACGGCGCACAGACAGGTGAACACGGGAGACACGTCTCAAGCTCGATGCAGGGTGCTCCGGCCCGTCACGTGCAAACCCTTTGCCTGCCGCTGCCTGCCTGCCGCCGCCGCCTTGGCGCCACTGGCCGAAACGCCGGTGTGTCCATCCTGCCATCCATTGTGCACAGTGAGCCACAGTCGACCTTGACAGCTCAAACAGCCGCTTTCACACGGCGGCGGCGGCATGTTGCGCGTGCTGCTGCCGCCTGCGCAGACGCGGCGCCAGCACAAGTATTCGCTGCCCGCCCTGTTTGGCAACGCTGCCGAAGGCGACAGCCCAGGCGCGGCAGTGGGCAGCACCCTAACCATTGGCGGCCACCAGGACAACACTGTGTGGGTCAAGCCGCAGCGTGTGGCGCCGTGGCATGCGCAGCTGCGGCTCAAGGTGGCGCACGACGCAGCAGCAGGCAATGGCGGCCCTGCTGGCCCGGGCAGCCCCGCTAGCCCCAGCCCTCAGGCCGTTAAGCTGCAGATCCGTTGCCTGGCCCCAGCCTCGGTGTCGGGCAGCAGCGAAGGACAGGCCAGCTGGGAGAATGCCCGCTCCTGCATGTGGAGGGAGCTGCTGCTCAAAAAGTGGTGCACACTGCACGGTGAGCCTGCGTTTCATTCTTGTGGGCCCGCGTTTCATTCTCGTGAGCCCGCATTTGATTCCTGCCAACAGCACTGCATGTGAGCTGTGGAGCATGTGCGCCGCTTGACTTCCAGCATGTGAGGTCATGCTGTTGTGGGCATCAGGTTGGGCATGCAGAGAGCCTCTTTGCCACAGCCGCTGCGCATACATGGGGAGCGTGCGAGCGGCACCAACCTGCAGTCTGAGCGGCTGTTGCATTTTGCTCAGCTTGTCCGTTTGTGCCTGCCCTGCCTGCAGAGGGAGATGTGGTGCTTCTGGGAGCGGGCGCGCCAGCCCTGGCTGGCATGCAGCAGTGCCAAGACAGCCTGGCTGGCTGCTGCCTCCTGCAGGTGTGCTTTTTCGGGTTGCTGGGTGCATCTTGGGTTGCTACCGCTTTGTGTTTGCATGCATGCAGAAGAACCCTTGTGGGTGCATTGTCTTGCTGCGTGATAGCCATCTGTCCATCTGGTCGTATCTTCTGCAGGTGGCCGGTCTGCGGGAGCTACGCAAATGGGCCGTGCAGCAGGCAGGGCTGCGCCAGCAGCCGCGCCCGCAGCAGGCATCCCCAGGCTTGGTCGCGCGCCACGGTGCTTTTGCATCGCTGCATGCTGCTGCGCAGGCACAGCCACAGCAGGGCGCGGCTGCGGCGCAGCACGCGCAGCCACAGAAAGCGCCACCGCCTCCGCAGCGGCAGCATCAACCGCCGCAGCAGCATGGGCCACAGCAGGCACAGCAGCATGCTGCCGCACAGTCGGCGCAACCACCAAAGCGGCAGACACAGCAGCAGCAGCAGCCTCATCCACGCCCACAGCAGCCCCAGCCGCAGCTGCAGTTGCAGCAGCAGTGGTCTGAGGGATCAGATCAGCAGCAGCCTGCTGCTAAAAAGCAACGCCGGGACGATGGGGCTCGACTGCCGGAGCCCTCATCGCAGCAGGCGCGCCCTTCCCAGCAGCAGCAGCAGCGCCAGCAGCAGCAGCAGCGCCAGCAGCAGCAGCAGCGCAAGCAGCGCAAGCAGCAGTCGACTGGCCGTAGCAATGAGCGCGCCACAGCGGCCGCTGACAGGCTGGCGGCACCGCAGCGGCGGCTGGATTTGGTGCAGGAGCTGCTGCAGGCGGTGCAGCAGCGTGCAGGGGTGGGCGGCGCAGAGGCGCAGCGCGCAGTGCAGCTGGTGCGGCAGGCGGCGCAGCAGCTGTCTCAGGAGGCGCAGGGGCGGCATGCAGGGAGAGACAACAGCGGCCCCTCTGGCCCTAGCAGTCCAACCTCATCATCCTCAGATGCGGAGACTGTGCAGCTGCCAACAGCACGGCACCTGCCATTCGCTTCTCCGCCACCACCGCCGCCACCGCAGCCGCAAGCTGCGCCCCTGCAGCAGCCGCAGCCGTCGCCGGCGTTGCCGCAGCGGCAGCAGCAAGGCGCCTCGCAGCCAGTAGTTGCTAGCAAGTGGTCTGCATCAGCTGTGCAGCAGCCCCAGCAGCGCAGTAAGGGACAGCTGGAGCGCTCGGCAGGCTCCAGCCCTTCTGGCCCTGAGGCTGAGCGGCGAGAGCTGTCAACATCAGCTGCGCAGCATGCGGCGGCACAGCAGCAGCATGTGCCTGCCGCGGCAGCTGTTGAGAGGCTTGACAGCCAGCGCGCTGCAGCCGGTGCTGCAGCAGCGGCGGAGCCAGATGGGCAGCAAGCCACCACACGAACGGCAGCAGCAGCACGCAATGCAGGTGCAGCGGCTTCAATTGGGACAGCGCCCAGCGCAAGCCAGCGCGCCGCGCAGCGGCAGCAGCAGTCAGTGCAGACAACTGATCTGGAGCCGGTGCAAGATGTTGAGGCTGAGCTGGAGCGCCTTGGCAAGCGGTACACTGGCAGCGACCCAACCCAGGGCATCCGCCTGCGTGAGTCAGGGCCAAGCTCTGCTGCTCAGCCAGCGCCAGCCAACCTCTACTGATCAGCCAGCTCTTGGGTTGCTTCCACCGTGTCGACTGCTGCAGACGCTAGCTGCTGCGTGCGCTGCTGCTGGGTGGCAAGCCGATCGCGCGCCGCGCGCCTTGCCTCACCCACCGTGCTGTGCCTGCTGTGGTCCTGCAGGCGTGAAGCAGGACACGCTGGAGCGCCTGCGCCGCATCGCCCAGCAGGCGCCCGACCTGCCCTGCTTTGCCACCGTCAAGCCTCAGTGGGGCCTGCGCCGCCTGCTGGCCGAGGGCTTCCGCCCCGCCCAGCTGTGCAAGCGGCCCGGGGTGAGTGACAGGGAGGCAAGGAGGCGGTTGAGCTGGCAGTGCTGTATTGGCAGCGCTGTATTGCTTTAGCAGTGAGAAGATTGCACTCTGGCTCCCACCACCCTTCCTGCACTTCCCCCAAGCTTTGCAGGCGGCTGCGCTCATTGGCGAGGGGCTCACGCTGCGCACGTCTTGCCGGCTGAAGAAGGATGACGCCTGCGGCTGGCTCTCGGGCGTGCTGACGGAAGCGGGGAGCCGCAAGTCGAGCGTGAGTGTAATCTGCTGCAGAGCCAAAGGCACTGCGATGCCGTGATCATATGGAATCATCCAAAGGTGCAAGCTGCACCCTGACATGCCTGCACATACCCTTTGCGTCTACTTTTATCCAGTGTCCTCCCTGCTGCCCTCCGCCTTGCAGAGCTTCACCTGCAGCGAGTACTTCATCCCTCGGGAGCGGCTGGATGAGCTGGCGCGCGAGTTTGGAGCAGAGTACGGGTGAGATGCTGTTTCTGATGGAGGTCGACAGCGAGCCGTTTCCATGGGCAAGTCGAGCCGACGCTGGGAATGGAACAGGATATGCATCCCAAGCCGGTCAGTAGCTAGCATCAGTTGTGGCTGGCATCCATACTTTAAGGCCCACACTCGCCCACCGAAACGTGACGGTTGCGTTGTAAAAATACTGCTGGCTGCAGCGGCAAGGACCTGATGCTGGAGATGGACCTCAAGCTCAGCTCAGCATACCCCAGTTGTACCAGCCACACGCATGTTTAAGCAAGATTGCCGCCTGCACTTGTGCATTGCTGGCTGCAGCGGCGAGGACCTGATGCTGGAGATGGACCGGGAGACAAACGAGTTTGGGTTCCTGCAGGACATGCGTGAGTCGCATCGATTTCCTGCAGGCAGTGTGGGCTCCTGCAAGGCAGACATGTGTGCTTTGTAGCCAGCCTGCCTAGTTTGGCTTCTTGCAGGACATGCGTGAGCTGTGTTTAGGTCTTGTCTGCTTGGATCAGCACCCTGCAAGTCATGGCTGCTCTGCATCCTGCCAGCCGAGTTGGCCTTCCTGCTGGGCACACATGAGTGGCATTGATACCTGCCTGACTCGTTTGGGCTCCTGCAAGGCACACCTGTGGGGCTTTGTAGCCAGCCTTTTTAGTTGCTCACTCTCGCTTTCCCTCTGAAAGTGACCTGCTGTTTCCCGCCTTACAACCCTTCACAGTGTTTCGCGAGGACGACGAGGAGGAGGCTGCCGCCGTGAACGTCAAGCCGTTCGTGGCGCTGCTGCACAGCACCGCCGAGGGGCTGGCGATCCCGCTGCCTGTGGTGAGAGCCTGGGAGCCTCGTGCTTGTGTGGAATACCGCAGCGTGGACTTAGCACTCGTGGCCAGGCGCCGGTCAGCCCGGCCCGTTTCAGGCGGCAGCCCAGGGTGCAAGCGCCTGCCTTGCACTTGTGCCTGCTCACCGATGTGCTCCGGTGACCGGCCTTGGGTGTGCCGACAGCGAGCAGCTGGCTTGCGCTGCCTTCTCTGCTCACTGGCATGCCTCCCTTCTGGCTGCAGGTGTATGCTACCCGGGCCATCAAGCCAGGGGAGGAGCTGGTGGCAGACGGCATTGACGAGCGGGACGGGCAGGTGTGCTGTGCTGTGCTGTGCTGTGCTGTGCTGTGTGATGCTGTACTGGCTGTACATGCTACATGCCAGGAGATGAGGGGTACTGGTGTGCAGCGCTTGAGCATGCGCGGCTTATGCCTGGAGTGGAGCTGCCTAAGAGGCTCATTTTTGCTGCTGTCTCATGCGGTGCTGCCTCGCTGCCTGCCGGTAATCCTCTGGCTCACCTCCAACTCAACAACAGCTCCTCAGTTCTCCAGTGCGCCCCTACATTTCCCATGGGAAATGCACCTGCCTGCTGGACGCTCTGGCCTCCCGGCTCATCGCCTCCGGCTGGTCACTTCCTTTCACCGACTCAATCCCTACCTTCCTCCAAACTCTCCTGTGCAGCACCTGCTGCTCGATGCTCTCGCCTCCCGGCTCATCGCCTCCGGCTGGCGCTGCCACCTGCTGGACGCATTCTGGCTGCGCACTGCCAAGCTGGCACAGCAGCGCTGCCGCCAGCTGGCGGCCTGCAGCAGCTCATCCGGGGCAGCATGCCGCCTGCGGCGAGCGCTGAGGCAGGCTGTGGCGCAGTACTATGATGGGCAGCAGCCCAGCGGCAGCGGCGGCAGCAGGGATGCAGGTGGCACCGGTGCAGGCGGGGACGGCACAGCAGGCGACGGTGGCTGCGACAGCGGTGGCAGCAGCGAGGATGGCCGCACCATTCCGGCAGACAAGCTGCAGCTGATCGACGCTGCGCTGGCTGCCAGCGCGCGGGCGCACCGCCCGCCCTGCAGCGCCACCAGCTTGTCCTGCCGAGAGGCTCCACCGCTAGACCAGCAGTTTCGGCCGGTGGAGCGGCGAGAGCTGCCGCCGCTGTGCAGGTCCTGCGACTTTAGCGGGCTGCCAGAGGATGTGCTTGGTGCGCTGGATGGAGCACCGGGCGGCCCGCCGCTAGAAGAGGTGAGGGCAGCGGTTTGAATGAGGGAGAATGGTGTGCGTAGTGGTTTGGCGAGGGATGGCTGGCGGCTTTGCTACTGTTACCGCTTGCTTTGTTTGTGCCACCACAAAGTGCAGTCACCTGGCTTGTCTCTCCGGCCTGCTGCAGGGTGTGCGGCAGCGGCTGCGGCGCGGGGACGTGCCTGCCGCGGTGGTGTGCGAAGTGCGCTACCGCCTGCATCGCGTCAGGTGCGCTGGGCCTGGCTGTCCGGCAGGCCCAAGGACAGCAGCAGCACATCTTATGCCACCCCACATATGGGCTATGCTGCCGCCCAGTTTTTCGTTTCAGTGCTGCTACATGGTGCTTCTGTACACAATAAATGTGCACCTCTGCACCCACCCAACCTTCATCTGCAACCTCGTGTACACACCTGCAGGCTGCTCACTCCGCCCGGCTGCCCCGCACACAGCCTGAATGCCGCTCCCGGCGCGGCACGGCTGGCCACGGGCGACTGTGTTGGCGTGTATGTGGGGCGAGTGGTGACCACAGACATTGCAGAAGAAGAAGTGCACGACTCGGTGAGTGGGTGGGTGCAACCCGGCGGGCTGCTGGGTTTTCTATGTCAGTGCTGTGCGGGCATGTGTACGGGGCAGGTGGTGACCATAGACTTTACAGAGGAGGTGCATGATTCGGTGAGACGATTTCGCTGCAGAGTGCGGTCCAGTCTCGTGCTACCAGCGTGAGTGACAGCTGCCTGGCCCCAGATCACCACAGTCCATTTTTCCGCTGTCTATGCAGGCCTACCTGTACGACATCAAGGCGCGGCAGGTCGGCCCACACCTGGGGCGCGGCCAGGCCTGGGCCTACGCTGGGCCCGACCTCGTGGTAGATGCCTCGCAGCTGCGGTGAGCGTTTCCTTGGCTTCCAGCGGCTGTTCACCCCTGGCTGCCCCTGTCACAGCTGCCTTGCGCTGATTTGCGCTGCCTCGCACACCTGCAGGAACGAGCTGGCGTTAGCCAATGCCATGTTTGCTGTCTGTTAGCTGATCATCACAGTGTGTCACTCGCCTTTCTATCTGTGTGTTCTTTGCATTTTTTGCAGAAACGAGCTGGCGTTTGCAAACGATGTGTTTGCAGCGGGCCCCGCCACACGGCCGAGCCTTTACACACAAGTGGGTGGGCTGTTTTGGTTATGGCAGCAGCAACCCCCCAACCAGCATGCAGCCCAGTGCGCATCGTGGCATTTAACTCAGTGCGCCTGCCTGCCTCCCAACCAACCAGACATGCTGCAGCTCAATCGCCTTGTTTTGAACCTGATGCTGCGCAGGTCATCTGGGACCCCGAAACCAAGCGGCCAGCGCTCAAGATGAACTACGTGCTGAGCTGGCGGGCCAAGGCGCTGCAGGTGCGCAGAGGCGAACACTTGATTATTCAATGTGCGTGGTCTTGAGAGGGGGCGGCTGAGCTGGCGGGCCAAGGCGCTGCAGGTGGGCGTACAAGGCATGGCTTAGGTGTGCATGGTCCAGTTGAGGAAATCGGTCGCTCGTTGCTGAGCTGGCGGGCCAAGGCGCTGCAGGTTTGCTCCCAGTGCTTTGCACTGCTAGCATGATCAGTCTCTCAGCAGCAGCTGGCACCTGCAGCAGGCGGTTGCATCTGGCTGCTAGGCTGCATTTGTGTGAAAAGCGTAACTCTGGCAACTCCCTTCTGCCCCTACAGGAGCTGTTGCTGTCGTACGGCGAATCGTACTGGCCTGTAGAGGGCTCCAAGCTGCGGCGCAAGCACGAGGCCTATGCCATCCGCGCAGCGCAGGTACTGTGCGGCAAGGGGTAGTGGGCGGCGGCATGGGTGCATGCATTGGCGCCGATCAACCCAGTGGCGTCCGCCCAACTCCATCGCGTGTCATGTTCTCCGCAGGCCATCGCCGCTGTGGTTGCTGCGCTGGAGGAGGCAGGGACGCCGCCTGACGAGTTGCTGGCCTGCTTAGCGCCGGTAGACCTGGCAGCAGGGGAGCACCGGTTTTATGAAGCATTTGCCCTAGACTACGGCAGGCTAGGCAGCAGCAATGCGTGCATAAGCACTGGAGCAGGCAGATACCGCGCACATGTGCCGGCTAGGCAGCAAAAACAACAGGTGCAGGCTCAGGCAGCTAGGCAGCTTGGCTGAGTCTGCAGCAGTTCGCTCCAGCCGCATGTAATCCCTCAGCACAGCGCTGCACGCTTCACAGGCTAAGCGTCTAGGGGGATTTGTTTTACAACTGGCAGGAAGCGCTAGCGATGGCATCAAAAAGCCAGCAAACAGGGCACACACACAAAGTAGCAGGCACGCAATCAAGTAGCGGGCAAGCGGAGTGCAAACAAAGCTAGTGCACAGCTTGTGTGTTGTTGTCACATGGCAAGGAATGAATTGGGAACGAACAACAGGCAATCGCTAGTGCGCATGGATTGGGGTACGCCAGTGCGGGCTAGGGGCACACAAGGAAGGAAGGGCAGTGTGGTTGGCACTGCGAGGTAGTGCAGTGTGGGTGTGATCGAGTGTGCAAACAAACAAACTACCAGGGGCGCTGCGTTGGGAGGGACGGCAGCGGCGCATGTGCGCCGTGCTATGCACGCCGCGCTATGCATGCCACGCTGCCACCAAAGGTACCAGCTGCGGTGCGGCGCGGGCCGAGGGCCGCACTGCTATCGCATGCTGCAGCACTGCCGCTGCCGCCACAAGCTGTCTGCCACTGCCGGCGTTGCCGGCGAGAGTGGCAGCGCACAACTGCGGCGTGGCTACTTCCCGCAGGCAGTGTGCTCAGCCGATGAGATGATCCTCACTTGCGGAACCACAGAATGCCGGCACCGGGGGTGTCGGGAGCCACATACCTGCACAGCAGATGGGCACAAAGCGTGTGGCGGTTGCAGCCAGGTGCATTGCAGCAAGCGTCGAGGCAAGATCCACCATCGGCTGCTGTGCAGCCGTAGCTTGCCTGCACACACGCTGTTCGCTTCCATGAACCAGGAAAGCCATCCACCATCCACCTGATGCCAGCAGCTACAACAAAAGCCCCCCAAAAGCAAGCACTAACAACTCCACCCCACCTGCACAGGCTCCAGTCCTGCCAGCAGGCTTTTGGGGCAGCGGACGCATGTTGGCACTCCGCTCCCAATCACCACCTTGTCCAATCACCACAACCCTGTACTGTAACCCTACCTGCACAGGCTCCAGTCCTGCCAGCAGGCCTTGAGGATGGGGCGGTCGTCCCGCTTGTACCACTCCCCAAGGATGGGCTTCAACGCCTCCGTTGCCTCCTGCGCTTGACAATAAGCAGCAAGCGTGGTGCAGCCTTGAGCGCCGGGCACTGGACGTGTGGCGAAGACAGCCGCACACGCAAACAACCCAGCAACATGTGCGACGCAGCAGCAGCACACCTGCCCTCCAGTGAGCGAAACCGACAAACGGGCAGACAAAACGCACCTGGGCGTGGTAGTGCGGCATCGTGGAGAACAGGTGGTGGCACACGTGCGTGTCCTGCAGCAGGACAAGAGAACACAGGGGGCTTGATGCGAGAGCAGGAGGTGGAGCAACAGGCGCACGCCACTAACCACACACACAACCCGTGGCATGACATTCGCGCAAACCGTTGGTTCGCGAGGAAGGCGACCTCCATACCTGGATGTGGTGGTGCATGGTGTTGAGCAGCCAGCCGTAGTCGCGGTCAACAGTGGCCAGCGCGCCGCGCAGCCAGTCCCACTCGTCATCGGTGTAGTGGGGCAGCTCTGCATGGGAAGGATTGGAGGAGGAGCGTTGCTCAGTGCATTATGCAGATGTGGCCAGGGTGCGGCACAGCCAGTCCCACTCATCATGCAGTCCCCAATGCCAAGTCACCCCATGCAATCACCCACCCACCCTGTCCTCGCCACCCGTGAACCAACCGGGGTGCTGCAGCAGCGTGATGAAGCCGAGCCAGACATCACCCACCCGCCAATTAGCAACCTGCCAATCCCACCAACATTTCCTTTGTCGCTCACCGGGGTGCGTGTGCTGCAGCAGCGTGATGAACACGAGCCAGAAGTTGACGATCATGTACGGCACCACGTACGTCTTGACCAGCCAGGCCCAGCCCATCACGCCCGCCAGCTGCAGGGGTGGAAGCAGAGACACACACACGCCAGTCAGTCGGTATTCGAGGGACGAGGGACACAGGCAGGTCTAACAGACCATTGCACATTGCACAGTGAACCTGGCCCCAAACAACCAGCTATTCGTATGCCGCACCTGGCGCAGGCCGAAGAGCACGCCGACGAGCGCCACGTCAGACACCAGCACCTCAACCCGCTCGCGCTTGCTGCGGGGCAGAGGCAGGGAGGCGACGCCGTGCTTAGTTGGTTGTGCCTTCCTCTCGACAAGGTTCACAGTTAAACCCCACAATGACAGACGTTCTGCAACCCAAATGGTGTGTTGTTGAGAGTCGTCCAACCCACATGGTGTGTTGTCGAGAGCCGTCCAAACAAGACGACAACTAACACACCTGAAGATGCAATCCTTGCACCGAACTGTTCAATGCTTCACATTTCAACCCCAAGCCACAGACTCTCTAATTCCGCGCACCTGAAGATGGGGCTCCAGGGGTCAAAGTGGTTGACCCAGGCCTTGTCGTACGGGCGGCCGGAGACGTTGAAGAAGAGGTAGAGGGGCCAGCCCAGGGTGAAGGAGAAGAGCAGCTTGGCCAGGCTGCGGCAAGGGTGGGAGGGCGGGAGGGCGGTTGACATCAGTACACAGATGCACATGCGGCGGGTGAGACTTGGGATGGGACAGCCCAGGGTGAAGGAGAAGACCAGCTTGGCCAGGCTGTGGCAGGGGTAGGAGGGGAGGACAGGAGCGCCATCAGAGCATGGTTGAGCATGCAGCAGCCGCAGCGAGCAGCAACGGCAACAGCCGCAGGCGTTGCGGGCACACCGTTTGCGTCAGTTGTACACAGGCAACTCACCGCAGGGGCCACAGCTGGCCCCACTCGAAGCCGTTGGACACCTCCTCACGAATGGTGGGCACAAACACCTGTGGAGCAGTATGATACAGCAGAGGGAATCGTTCAGCATGATTTGGAAAACTAACGCCAGATTGGATGGATGGATGGATGGATGGATGGTGGGCACAAACACCTGCAGCACGGCCAAGGGAAGCCGGGTGGGAGGTAGTTCAAGCATACTCTAGCTAAAAATGCAGAAGAACAGAGGATGGTGGGCACAAACTCCTGCAGCACGGTTGTGGGCAGTTGCAAGGAATCCTCAGTGTGCGGGGCGGCGATCGCCTGGCATTCACCCAATAAAGCACAAACACAGTCATTCAAACCAGCTGCTGAACTGACCTCGTCCTTGGCCAGGGAGCCGGTGTTGGAGTGGTGGCGGCATGCTATTGAACACACAGAAACACAGTAGCAATTTGGATCCCCTGCCAAACTGACCTCGTCCTTGGCCAGGGAGCCGGTGTTGGAGTGGTGGCGGCGGTGCGAGTGCTTCCACGAGTAGTAGGGCACCAGCAGCAGGGAGTGCACCACCAGGCCCACGCCGTCGTTGATGGCCTGCAACAAGAGGGCGTATTGCACGCTGTCAGCATGTAGTTTATGCAGGGACGAGCAGCAGGGAGTGCACCACCAGCCTCACACCGACATCAGTGCGTAGCAAAGCACGCGTCTGCCAGCAGCCTCGCGATGCCCACCTGGGACTCGGAGAAGGCCTGGTGGCCGCACTCGTGGCCAATCACCTGAGGGGGAGCATTGTGGCAGGGGCAGACAGATTGGGGAGGCAGCTAGAAGGTAAATAGCTTGAGGTCGGTTAGGGCTGCCTGCGCCTCGAAAGGGCAGATGTAACCCGCTGCAGCGGCCATCGCGTGGCTGCTCATGTTCCACCGTGCATTTCTCACGCAGAGGTAAATCTGCCATGGCCAGCGGCTGACCAACGGCAGACGGCATGCTGCCCCGTCAGCCGGCCACACGCGCCAGTTTCAACCGCAGGCGCATCAGCCGCACCGCCCACGCGCTCACCCAGCAGCCGGTGCCAACGCCGCCGGCGAAGAACCAGTAGAGCGGCCAGAGCAGGCCCCACTTGACGTAGGTGGGCACAGGGGCGGCGTCGATGAAAGAAGAAGCGTAGACGAGCGCCGCCAGAAGCAGGACGTCGAGGGCGAGGTAGGCGCCGCTGCGCACGACGGAGCGCTGCCAGCAGTGGGCGGGGATGGCCTTGCGCAGCTGGCCCACGGTGAAGGGCGGCTTCTGCTCGCAGGGCTGGCGCACCCAGCCGGCCTCGCGGGGCTGGCGAGAAGCCAGGCTCTGGCGCCGGGTGGTCACCATTGCGCCCTGAACCCCTGGCGGACGACTGGGAGCGAGTCGAGCGACCCGATGCGAGGGAGAGAGGCCGGCGGGGGGCTTGGGGTCCAGTTTGGTGTCGTGCTGTGCTGTCGATGGCGCGCCAGGACGCGTCAGCTCCCTGCCGGAGCCTGTGCGCTAAGAGTTTGCGTATTGAAGTTGGAATTCGGCGTCAGAAGCGTGCCAGCAGTCCTCCTACGCCACCTCCGTTTCCAAAGCCCCCGCCCGCGCGCGCAATGGTCAACCAGGGCACGCTATGGTGCTTGGGCATCACCGCAGCCACTGCCGTGGGCATCTGGATCATCCACGAGCAGCAGACGGAGGAGCGGCAGGTGCGGCGCGGCGCTGTGGAGCTCGCACAGCCTGGCTGCTGCCTGTGATGCAGTTAGCAGTGCTCTTAAATTACACAGGAGCACGCTCATGTCCGCGCGCCTGCGGTTCACGGCCGCCGCCGCCGCCTGCCACCGCCGCCGCCGCTGCCTGCGCCCTTTGCTGACGAGCGCCCTCCCCGTCCGCCTCTCATTGCCTCCCTCTGCTCCCCTGATTGGCAGCGACTGCACACGGGGGTCACACGGGATGAAGTGATGTACAAGGCTAAGAAGCAGGCGCTACTGGCGGGAGAGCTGCAGCCAGCGCCGCCCGTGCCGCTGCCGCAGCGGCAGTGACGCTCGATAAGCGCTGGCGCACCGCTCGCGCACCACTGCTCGCACTTAACCTACACTTTTCACCTCCTGCTAACGGTACCTTATGACTAGCCTCTCTTACCCACATTGACCTGACCCCTTTCTTGTGCCGCTGACTCCTTCTCTACCTGCTATTCTGCCTTCGCTGCCCGCTGCCTCGCTGCCCCTCTCCTGGCCCCAGCTTTCCTGACCAGGGCCGCTGCCAAGCGCTGACTGCGCCCCCCTGTATGTGACAGACCATCAAGCCACCTCTGCTTACAAGGCAACGGCAGGGCCTCAATCAGACTAGCATCACTGAGGCATCAACTACAGCAGCCGAGGTGCTGGGCTCAGGTGAACAGCAGCTGGGCAAACGTGGTGCCACCTGCTTCGCCGCTCAGCATGGCTGGCGCATCCACGAGCTCCCAGCAGAGGGAGCCATCGCCTGCCAGCCCTGCTCTGCTGCTACCGCTTCCGCTGCTATTGCCGCTGCTGCTAGTATTTGGAGCAGCTTCGGCAAGGCGCAGCCTGCCGCAGAAGGCATAGGGCCCGCCGCCCGCCCGGCAGAACAGCAGCACCGCCTGCTGTGGCTGCTGCTGCTGCTGCTGCTGCTGCTGCTCGTCAGCACCAGCCACCGTCGCCTCAGCCACTGGTGCTGCCACTTCATTCGCCGTGCTGGTGCCGCTGCTGCCTCCACCACCACTGCTGCTACTGCTGCTGCCAGCAGCGGCGAGCAGCCGCTGGATGACTGGATGCTCCTCAGTTTGGCCACGGCCCGGCCACCAGCTCATGCACAGCCGCCAGCCCTGCCGCCACATGCCGGCGCCGCCCACCTCCGCTGGCAACGCTTGCGCCGCTGTGCCTGATGTGGTCTGCACACCCATGGCTGTTGTCGCATCCAAGCCTGCTGCGCCTGATGGCTGCGCTGGCACGCCCTCGGCGCCTGCCGCGCCTGCTGTGCCTGCTGCCCCTGCTGTGCCGGCGGGCGGCAGCCAGAAGAACTGGTTGGGGTAGGCCCTGCCGCCATCTCCCTCGCCGCCAGCCTCCGGCAGGTTGACGAACAGGGTGAAGCCGTTGCGCCACTCCAGCAGGCCGCCGCAGCCGCGTGGGAAGCTGCGGAGTGGAGTGCAAAAAGGGAGGCGAGCAGGCGGTCATTGCTGAGTCCATGCAGCCCCATCATTTGCAGTGCACGAATCGTGCCACGAGCCAGAGCTTGCATGGCTCGGCGCCGCAACCCCACCATCGGTTCATGATGGTGCAGCGAACTTTGGCATGGCATTCCAAACATTGCAAGTCTTAGAATCGGTGAGAGATCGGCTCACCGCGGCGTCTGCCCTGACTCTGGCCGCCCCGTATGCGCCGCCGCGGCACGCACCACCGCCGCCTTGCCGCCCTGCGGCAGCTGCCTGCCTAGATATGTTTTGAGCAAGTAGGGCAGGTTTGCATCCAGCTGCTGAGTCTGGCTGCGTCCTCCGGCCGCTGTGCCAGCACCAGTGCCATCCTCTGCCAAGCGCTGCGCGTTGCGGTCCCGCCACGACACAGAGCTGCGCCGCACAGAGGCGGTTGTAGGGCCACTGCTGCCGCTGCCCATCAGGGCGCCGCTGCTGTGCAGGCTGCCGCTGCGGCTGCTGCGGTGCAGGCGCGGGTTGAAGGCTGCCACATCGGTCAGGCGGCCTGCAGGGGATGCACGCAAGGTGGAGGGGAAAAGGGCTGTGTATGTCAACCATATGCGCTCCAGCTCTCCTAGGCTCGAACCGAGCCTCAAAACAACCCAACTGCTGTGCAATGCCGGACTTGGTATGCAGCCAGCCCTGCACCCACAGCCCTGCCGCACAACATGGCAACCCCACCACATCGTAGCCCTAGCAGCTCCCCCCACTTGCTCACCCGAAAAGTGGGACACCCAGAAGGGTGTGTCCAGCCCCACTCTCCGCCGGTTGAGCTCCCGATACAGCGCCACTAGCGCATGCGCGTCCGCTGCGGCATACAGCAGCTGCTCGGGGCGCAGGGGGCGGGCGCCCCAGGCGCTGCACTGCTCCGACTTGTCCAGCCCGCGGCCTAGCACTGCCTCGGTCAGGCCAGACAGGCTGATGCGGCGGCGGGCCTGGGGCAGCGCGGTGCCCAGCGCGGTGCGAGCGAGCAGCAGCACGTCGACGTGGGACCTGCAAGGTGGTAAGAAGGTACCATAAAAGGGCTGTGCTGAGTTGGGCTGTTCTTGACGAGGCGAAGCAATAGGCCGTCCTGGACATGCACAATGCAGAGGAAGAGAGCGTTGACATTGATGGTATGAGGTGTAACGTACACCGATGCTGGTCAGAAGGCGGGTTTGCTCTGCAATGCTGCGGCAGGTGCATGCACACGACACCCCCCGCCAGCCCATGCACCACAGCACACCAACTAAGCAAAGCACGCACGTTCACAAGAACCTTACCTCAGCGGCACCGGCCCCTCAGCTCCGAAGCAGGGCAGCCAGGGGTAGCTCTCACACAGCCTCACAATATCTGTCTGCATCCCAAAGCCCGCCTTGATAATGGAGCTGTCGCCGAACAAGCGGTACAGCAGGGCGCTGAGGCGCGCCTGCAACGGAGGCGGCGCATCCCCGTCGCCGCCGCCGCCGCCGCCGCCGCCCTGCTGCTGCCCCTGGTTGCTTGCACTTGCTGCGGCGCTGCTGGTGCCGTCCTCAAGGCTGCGGTCTGTGTTGCTGTCGCCCGCTGTGCTGCCCCTGCTGCAACCTGCGTCCATGTTATCGGGCTCTGCAATGCTGCCTGGAGTGCTGCTGCCTGGCGTGCTGTTGCCTGGCGGGTTGCCGCAAAGTGTCAGCAAGTCCAGAAGGAACACAGCATCAGGGGTGGCTATCTGCAAAAGAGAGGGCAGAGTCAACCACACACGTCCGCATCAGCAAGCGGCCATGACTAGCACCAGGCAAAACAGCAAGCAGGTCCAACAGGAACACACCATCAGGCGTGGCCAGCTGCAAGCACAGGGCAAATTGACTTTAAGTGGTATCGAAACCACACACCACCAGCAAGCACCTGGGCCAGCGCTAGCCAGCCAGACAGCACAGCGTGCCCAGCGCAGCCTCGCAACACATGCGCAGCAGGACCAAGCAGCCGCCGCTCTTGCATGGTGGCACACCATAATGCCCAACCAATCCGACCTCACCTGCAGCAGGCTGACGGGGGTCTTAGGGTCGCCGCGCCTCGTTGAGTACGGCTGCCACTCGCAGTCGATGCCCACCACCAGCCGGAAGGGGCTGACAGGCGAGCCAAACCCCCGAGGCGCGCTGCCGCCGCTGCTGCTGCTGCTAATGGTGGTGGTGCCGTCTCCCTCACCGTCTGTGTCGCTGCTGCTGCCCCCGTCGCTGCTGCCGCTCCTACTGCTGCAGCTGCTGCCGTCGCTGCTGCTGCTAGGGAATAAGGCCTGCTCCATATGCGCCAAACCTTCCTCCGAATCCACCAGCACGATCTGCTGCTGCACTGCAGGCGGTAGCTGGTAGTAGGGCAGCGCCGGCTGGCTCTCGATCGCCGCTGCATGCTGCGCGCTGGCCCTGCCGAGCGATGTGCCTGCTGCACTTCCGGCCGCTGCCGCTGCTGCCGCCCGGGCCACCTCGGCAGCCGCCGCCGCCAGCCCGGTTGTGTGGGCCAGGGCTGGAGGGCCCTCTAGCAGCTCAATGCTGTGCACCACGACATCGCAGATGTCGGTTCTGCACAGCGTGCAGGAAGGTGACAACAGCTAAGGGTGTGATTGATATGCTGAGGCTGGGCCCGAAACAATCCTCTCCGGCATTTGTGCAGGGAAATGCGGGCACCGCCTGCCGGTTGAGCGGCGTGCCTGACTGCCGGAGCTCCTCCGCAGCAGGAGAGGCAAAACATGTAAAGCAGCGGCAGCCGCCAGCCCACCTGGACCGCTGTGGGGCGCCCGCCTTCTGGAGGTGCAGCTGCACCCGCCCAGTCACACGCACGCACTGCCCCGTCTTCAAGCCACGCAACAGCTCAGCAGCAGCCTCACTGCACAGGGTGCAGACCAGAGGGGAGGGAGCGGAATGGGCATGTGTAGATGGCAGTGTGCATTTTAGAAGCAGAGACTCCAGTCGATATAGCTGGCACGTGCTGCCCTGTTGCGTCTCGATGGCAGCTCAGCGGCACGGTGGCAGCTTTGCTGCTAGTATGCCGATCCTCACCTGCCCAGGTTTCGTCCCAGCGTGGCCCCCAGAATGAGCTGCACCTCAGTGGGGCGCCCACTTTGAGGGTCGCGCCACAGTCGCCGCATGTAGGAGGCCGTGCCGGGCTGCAGGGACGGAGCGGGAGCAGGAGGGTGGGCGGGTGGGGTGAGTGGCGAGGGCGGTGGGTAGTAGCCAGTCCTGTGAGCTGCTCCGCGACGAATTGCACGGTTGACACATCAGCCTCAACAGCAAGTGCAACCCAGCCCTGCTACATTGCAAGTTAGTTTTCAAAGGTTGCCGAGTGCCTGTGATACAGCCTCTTACCTTGGGGGAGGCCGGTGCGGCCTCGGCTGCTAGCTCCAGAGGCGCCAGAGGCACTAGGTTGGCAAACAGCAGCAGGCGGGCAATCTTGCGCCTGCATGCATGCGCAAGCAAGCCAGCAGCCTCCTTGAGATCAGGAAGGCAGCCGGCAAGACGCAAGGTCGGGCATACAGCTGCGCCCACAGCCCAGCTGAATGACATTGGCTCATACACGCTTCCGCAGCAGCAGCCCCGGCGCAGGGGCCAGCACGACGTTCCACCACAACACCACTCCGCACCTGTGAGCAATGATGCCCTCTAAAACCACCTCCTCCTGCCCAGGCTGCCAGGGCAGCGGCAGCGCTGCGGCCGCTGCAGCGGAGGCAGCAAGCCGCTCGCCCCCTGCTCCATCTACTGCTGCGGCTGCTTCGTCTGGTACCAACGGTAGCTCGCTGTCACTGCTGCGTGCGCTGCTGCTGAAGCTGCCTGCAGCGCAAATGTCCGCCACGGTGGCCCCTGTTGCACGCAGCAGCTCCCTCACAGCCAGAAACACCTCTGCCTCTTCGCTGCCGCCTCCGGCATAGCAGGTCTGATAGGCGGTCACTGAGGTGTCGACGATGACCGGCAGCGGGCGGCGGTGGCCAAAGGGAGGCACGTTGCCGACTGCGGGCAGGAAGGGAGGAGACCCGCAGAGGCGTGTTGTGTTGAGGGCACCGTGCGGGTGGATGGAGGCAGAACCAACAGCGGTTGCAGGCTCCCGTGTTCGGGCTGTAAAGCAGCCACCCATCGGACGTCATACACGGAATCGGCACGCAGCATCGGCACGCAGCATTTTCGCATCACATGGCAGCCCACGCAACATGCCATGCACCTTCCATGCCAGCCCGCGGCCAGCCCACCTGTGAAGCCGCACAGCTCGGGCAGGGCGCCCGCGGGGGCCAGCCGAAGGCGGTTGCGCCCGGTGTGCAGCAGCGCAGCCAGGCGCCGCTCATCCACCCGAGCTGCCAGCGGCAGCACCAGCACCTGCAAGTGTCAAATCGGGCGTGGAATGCAGCTCAATATCGTCGTATCACTCCCAAACGGCCAGAAAGAACTCAACAAATGCAGATGGCAGCAAGTCATCCACCAGGCAGCAACGGATGCAGTGCCCTCACACACTCCCACACACTCCCAAACGCGTCACAAAGTCCCAACCGGTCCTGTGTACTCACCACAGGCTGTCCGCCCGCCAGGAAGACCAGCGACTTCAGCTCGCAGCACCCAGGCGGCGGAGCGGCACCTTGCAGCGGCGGCACCACTTCGGCAGCAATGCCTCGCTCTGAAATGAAGCGCTGCAGATCTGCGGTCGACAACGCGGCCAAGCTGATCCCATTTAGCACATTGATGGCTGGCTGCGCCTGTGCTTGGGCAGCCGAAGCAGCCGTGGGAGGGAGCGCGGCGGCGGCCGAGGCGGCGGCAGCGGCGGCGGCGGTGTCGGCAGCGTCGGCCGCAGCGCTGCCGCATGTACATGCCAGAGCGCCTCTCCACGAATGCGCATGTGGTCGCGATGAAGGCAGCGGTGGTCGACCGGCCCCTGCCAGCCGGCGGGCCGCCACAGCAGGGGCCGGCAGCAGGCGGGCGACCCGCAGGCCCATAGTATGGCGTAGCCCGATCGCGATTGCGCGGTCAAGTCCGGTGTGGAGACATGGCTGTGTGCCGCCGCCGCCGCCGCCGCCCATGTGCACACGTGCCGGTGCCGCTGCAGGTGTCACTTCTGCCAACACCCTTTGCCTTGATCCTTTGTCGCCCACCGCTTCCCAAACTGCATGTTATGCATGTTTTCTGCCTCAGAAATCTCAGGTGCAAGCATTTGGAGCGAAAGACAAGGCAGACGGACTGCTGCTGGACAGGTCAACTGCAAAAACTCAAGCAAGTGTGAATGTGCATTGACTGCATCTGCCACAATAGCCGCCTGCTGCTCTAGCTGCCCACAGGCTGCGCTGCAGCGAGCAGGCGGCATGCCACACGGTGCTGCGGCCAGGCCTCCCGCTGGCAGGCTGCTGAGCAAAAGCGCACGGTGCGGCAGCCGGAGCAGCGCCGGCCCTTCGGCATACCGCGCTCGTCTGCCCCAGTGCAGTTGGTGCAACGCAGGTTGCCGCAGCCGGGGCGGGCGGCCAGTGCTGCCGCCACAGCCAGCAGCTGCTGCTGAGACGGTGGGTCAACCAGTATCGGCCAGTGGCTGCTCTCCGCTGCAGGCCCCTCTGACTGCAGCAGACTGCGGCAGGCCGCTACCGCCTCCGCAAAAGGCGGCAGTTCGCACTCAAGCAGCGCTTTCATCTGGCTCAGCGAGTGCCCCTGCTGCCGCATGGTCGTGCACCGTGCCACCAGAGCCTCGTCGGTATCGGCAAGCCGTACCATGGCTCCTCCAAGGCTGACTCCGTCTGCTGTGCCTGCTGGAAAGCCTGTGTCAGCAGCTTCATGCATCCGATCCACGAGCCAATCAGTGGCTGCAAGCAGCATGCTGATGCATCGTTCTACATTCACCCGCCAGACGGCAGGCGGTAGCGGCTGTCCGCCAGCCTCCGCAATGTCGGCATGCTGCACCAACAGCTGCAAGACGTGCTCTGCCACGCCAGTTGCAACCAGTCGCACGGCTACCCTGCAAGGGCAAAGGAAAACACAGTGCTCTTGGCTGGTTGTGGCACGCAGCACTCGCTAGCTCAATCTTGACGTTGTTGGTGTCACACCATTGAAGCAGCCTGCTGCCAGCTCGGCAAAGCATTTGTGGAACTCTAACCTGGCATGCATTTCTGCCGACTGCTCGATCACCTGCCAGCCGTCCCCTAATCAACTTGCGCTAGGTCTCACACTGCACAAGCCCACACTCACTGGCCCCGAGCTTTCGCCAGGTTGCTCAAGAATCGAAAAGCACTGGGGGGATGAGTGGCTGCAAAGAACACGGCGCACCACTCCGGCCCAGCAGCATCGGCATCTGGCTGCAGCAGGAACAGCGGAGCACAAAGCAGTAGGCTGGAATGGCGGCCATGGCAGGAGGCGTGCGCAACCACATGTTGACAAGGCATGTTGACATGGAAAGCACACTGTTGAAAAGCTGGGGTGCAAGGCTCATCGCCGGCAGGTTGCTGCCTGCATTGCACTGTTGGCTTGCATGGCAGGCTTACCAGGTAGCCAGGCAGCAGACCAAGCACGGATTCTATCAGTTCAGGGACTGCCGTCTCGACCAGGCGTGCTGTCGACTTCAGAAAGCAGTGCATGCTGCGGCACAGCAGATTAATGCCTCAGGTAACGTGGTCCCATGCAGCCCACCTCTCATGCTCTGGAAGGTCTGTTCCGCTCAGCGGCTGTGACACCAAGCCACTCAGGCGGCCTGCTGCTGTTGCCAGCCTGCAAGCCAGCTCAACAGGCACTGCCCATGCAGGCGTCCCTGCCACTTCCGCCGCCTCGAGAGGAGACTGCGCAAGGGTGTGTGCAGCTCTGCCACACGAGTGTGCTGTGCTGGCCAATGTGCCTGCATCCAGTCCGCTGGCTGCAGAGCTGACGGCTGTAACATCGTCTGCCCTTGCTGGATCCAGACAGTTTACTAGCCAGCCAGCCCGCGCAAGTATGAGGGCAGGGATGGCCAGCGGAGCACTGCAGGAAAGAAGGCCAGCCGGCATCGTGCCACCTGGAAGCGTCTTGGCAGCAAGGCGGAAAAGCCTGTCGATCATAAGCAGCACCTACAGGGCGTAGTTAAGGCATGCGAAGTGGTGACATCCGTTTTGACTTGGCGAGGTGCATGATTGCTTCCGTCGGTGTACTCCTGGCTACTAGCGGCGGCAGGTTTGCAGCAGCTAACTCAGAGGCCGGGCGACCAACCCCGCACACAGTTACAGAGCAGTGGCAGCGCAACCTGCACTCGATCCATGGCCCGAAAACTCAGCTTGCCTGATTGTGAGAGAGCGCTGTATCGCTTGCACTGTGGCAAGCTGCAGCAAGTTGAGGATGGCTCACCTTGAGCAGCGAATCCGCCCATCGCCCAGCAGCGCATGCTGCCGCCTCACTGGCGGCCGACGCCCCAAGCGCCTGCCAGCTGGTAGCCGTCTCGCTGCCCCGGCTGCCGCTGCTGCCTGCATCGGCAGCCAGGCTCAGCAGTGCCGCGCCTGCAGAAAGCACCCTCAGTTGGCACTGCCAGGTTTGTGGCAAGCACTGCAGAGCCTGCGTGTCAAGCGCGGCGCCCTCGTTGCACAAGGTCGCTGCCACATACAATGCCTGCTCCAAAGTGTCCCACAGCTGATTTGCTGCTGCACGCTGCAGGTCAGTGGGGCCGGGCTGGTGCTGCCCCAGCTGCAGCGCGGACAGCAGCTCGCGCAGCCGCGCTTCAACTGCAACTGCTGCGAGCAGCACACAGCCTGCATCGGCCGCTGGCGTGTGCGCCACAGGTTCGCCGCCGACAGAAAAGCTTTCCTCCAACCCATCTGCAACATCAGCCAGCAAGCTGGACAGGGTTGATGTCAGCACAGGCCGGCTAAGCACTCGGTCGATCAACTGCCAGGCTGGCCCGCCAGGCGGCACCAGCTGTGCCATGCTGAACAGGCAGGCGGCAAACCGCTGCAGCCGATCCCAGAGTGCCTGCTTTGCTGCAGTGACCGCTGCTGCCCATGCGGTAGCAGTGATGTGCGCCCCGCCGCCCAGGCTGGCAGCTGGAGGTGCAGCGGCGTCCATCTGCTGCAACTGGCTGAGGCTGCCTAGGGTCTGCTGCATGCCTATGCAAAAGCTGGCAACTGCCGCAGGTGTCAGCAGCTGGCTGGCGCTTGGACACAGCCGCCCTGCTGCCTCGTCCATGTGCGGATTCCTGCACCATAAAGCCCGTGCCAGCTCGACGCTTACGTTCAGCGCCGAATCGAGCAGTTTCACAGCTTCTACCCTCATGGTGTTGGCGAGCACAGCCGCCACTCCCTCTGCAGCGGTTCTGCCATCATCCGCCGACTCACAGGCCAGCATCCGGTGCGCCGCAGCTGCCGCTGCCGCAGCCGCCGCAGGCAGGCAGGTCAGCAGCGGAGCCAGGCCGGCCTGCAAGCGTGGCGCCAGAGGGTCGGCGTTTGGCAATCTGGCTCCAGACAATTGCAAAATGGCACAAGCCTGCGCCGCTAACAGGGCTTGCTGTGTGTGGCGAGACAGGGTCTGCAGCTCTGCTGTGCTTTCGCATGTCTCCTCTTCACGCTGCACACAAGGCAGAAACTACGGCTCATTAACACAGCAGATTGCACAGGCATGCAAGACTGCAGTGCGGCATTGCGATGGATTGGCAGGCAGAACTAATGAACAGGTCTGCATGCACACACCTGCAGGGCGGCCAGCTGCTCAGCTGAAGGCTCCAGCCGCGCAAGCACGTCCGCCAAAGGGGCCAGCGCGCTGCAAGACGACAGGATAGGAAGTGACACCCTTCAGTAAGCCTCAGGTTGCAAACTTGGTGGGTCGCAGCAGTGCGGCATGCACATGCCCATTGTCGAGAAAGTCGAGCTTTCAGTCCAGCTTTCAACAACCCAGCCCACCTGGCAGCCGCCGCTGCTGCTGTGGCTGGAATCCTACCGCTGGCCACAAACGGCGCCATTGCAGCGGCCATGTTGTCATGCAGCTGCTGCAGCTGGTCAGGAGGCAGGCCCCAGCCCAGCTGGAGGCCAGCTGTGACGCGCTGCACTGCTGCATGCCACTCCGGATCCATCCTGCATTCCAGCAGAAGAAGTCGGCAGGAGCACTTTGAACAAAAGGGCAGCTCCCGCACCTAGCGCCCAGCTGACTCGGCCAAGCGGCGGCGGCGGCGGCGGCGGCGCCACACAGGCGCCCCAGCAAGCCTCTGGCCAGCGGCTGCAGCACATGCTGACCTGCCTGCTGGCTGGTGCGTGGTCTGGGACGGCGCCGAGGCAGGGAGGGTGCGCTTGTCTGAGGAGGGCGCCCTGCGGTGCGCTCAGGAATGATCAGCCACCACGCAGCTACTGATTGGGCTGCTATGAGGCTTGGGTTGTGTCGCGGCGGCACCCATGCGGCGGCAGCGCTGAGAGTTTTGCGGAGCGGCGGAGTCGGCCCCAACCGCCCACAGCTTCGCTCACCAACCATGAGCTGGCTTACAAAATTCAAGCAAGCTGCGCTTGAATCAGGTAGTCACTGGCACTGCAATCGGGGCGAGCCGTCTTGGAGTTTGATGATCACTGCAGTCATGTGCGATCATGATCGGCCCCGGTCTGTTGAACAGACCGGGGCCGGCAGCTGTGCAGGCATGAACAATCCAGCTGGTGCCCGGCAGGCTGAAGGCTGGAGAAAGGCGTGCAGACAAGCTGCAAAGAGGGTGCAAAGGAGTCGCAGTGCAGTCCTGAAAGCAATGCATGGGGCACTTGTGGGCCCAGATCAGTGGCACTGGCACAACTGTAGGTTTGCAACGTGGTCCAACGCAGCATGCAGGGTGTGAATGTTTGTTGCAGCACCCGCCGCTCCCTAGCCACCCGCAGGCTGCGCTGCCGCCAGCAGCCTGCACGCCACACGGTGCTGCGGCCAGGCCTCCCGCTGGCAGGCTGCTGAGCAAAAGCGCACGGTGCGGCAGCCGGAGCAGCGCCGGCCCTTCGGCATACCGCGCTCGTCTGCCCCAGTGCAGTTGGTGCAACGCAGGTTGCCGCAGCCGGGGCGGGCGGCCAGTGCTGCCGCCACAGCCAGCAGCTGCTGTTGAGACGGCGGATCAGCTAGCGTTGGCCACTGGCCGCTGCCCGCAGTGCTGCCCTCCGGTGCAGCCCCCTCTGGCTGCAGGGCGGTGTGGCAGGCTGCCACCGCCTCCACAAAAGGCGGCATCTCTCGCTCAAGCAGCGCCTTCAGCTGGCTCAACGGGTACCCCTGCTGCCTCAGGACTGCGCCTCGGACTATGAGAGCCATTGCAGCAGTTGAACACTGCATCATGGCTGGCCCCATGGCAGAGTTGCCATCGGCTGCTGCGCCACCTGGTGCGCCGATTGCAGCAGCATCCTCCAGCTGTATTCGCAGGCACTCGCTGGCTGCAGACAGCAAGCTGCTGCACCGCTGCACATTAGCCTGCACGTCAGCTGGCGGCAGCGGCTGTCCCGCAGCCTCCGCAATGTCGGCATGCCGCACCAGCAGCTCCATGACACGCGGTGCCACGCCAGTCGCTACCAACCGCAGCGCCACCCTGCAAGGAGGGCAGTTTGGGTACCAGCTGGAGTTAGAGTGACCCAAAAGCACGATATGCGCATGCGTTCTGTCCTGCCGCTGCTGTCACAGCTGCCCTCTGAACGCAGCACTTCGTGGCGCCATTGATTAGTTGTAAATGATATGATACTGCACTGAACCGAGCCCACACTCACCGGCTCTGAGTGTCTGCCAGCTGGGCCAGGCAGTGGAAAGCACCAGGGCGACCGGATACTTTAAAGAATGCGACACACCACTCCAGCCCAACAGCATCAACATCTGGCTGCAGTGGGAATGGGGGATCCCTGCAGCAGGTGGGCTGGGTTGCGCAGCAGCAGCAGGCAACGGCATGCCATCACTGCAAGCGCACTGCATGGCCAGACGCTGCAATCCAAGGCTCATCTGAGCTGAACAGTGACCCGGCTGGAGTGGAAGGTTGAGGCTAGTGCTGCATGTAGGTTCAGCTTCCCGGAAGGCTCTCACCAGGCACCTAGCCACCAGTTGCAGCAGGGCATCCGCCCCTTGAGGGACTGCGGCCTCCACAAGCTGCGCTGCCGGGCTGGCGAGCAGCGTATCAGCGCAAGCCAGCAGCGAGCTGGTGAGCGTTTCCAGGCCCATGAAGAAATTTGGAGGCGCCTGGTGAGCAGACTGAGCGGCCGCTGCGTCCCAGCTCAGGCTCATGGCATGCATGCCCGAGGCAAGGGAAAGCGAGGCGCTCTCCAGCTGCCGTCTGTGGTGCATTGGAGTGGAAGGCAAAGCCAGCGACTGCATGAAGAGCAAGCAGTGGGATGTGACCGCAGGTGCGAGCCCTTGGAGTCAGCAGCAAGTGCAAGCCAATCAAGCAGCGCCTGCCGCAGGCAGTGACTGCCCGGCAAGGCCAACCCTAGCAAAAACATGGCGCACGGCGCTCACCGCTCCTGATCCTGCAGCTCTGTTTGTTTCAGCACACGTGCCACCTGGCTGCAAAGCCGGGCTGCCAAGTGCGTCAACAGGCCTGCCGTACCCAAGGGTGACGACCAATCCTGCCCTCTTTCCGTTGCTGGCAGCTGAGGCAGTGACTGAGCCAGGGTGTGTGCAGCTCTGCCGCACGAGTGTGCTGCACCAGCCAGTGTGCCTGTATCTATCTTGCTGCCTGCGGCGCTACTAGCTGCTGTGCTGTCTTCCTTCTCCCGCAGCACACAGGCCACCAGCATGTGGGCTTGTGCAATCAAGCTGGCTGGCGTGGCAAGCACGGCAGTGCGATCACTGGTTGGTGCTACGACGTGCTGGCAGGAGGAGAGAAGGCGGGTGGGCAGCGTGCCGCCTGGGCATGCCTTGGCTGCCAGGCGCACCAGCCTGTCCGCCGCTAGCAGCACCTGCACATGCAGTGCATCACGTGGGAGCAAGGGGCTGGCTAAATGATGCCATTGGTGTGGGCAGCACTCTTGCCGTTGCATGGCTGCGCCCAGGCATACCACAAGCTGTCGGCTGCGGCAGGGTTGCAGCTGATGGCCTGCGCACCATGATACACCAACCGACGCCGGCACTATAGCGGTCGCTCTATAATGATAGCTAGCAGACATCTGGCTTGCCTGGTTATGCAGTAAAGCTGAACTGCTGCCGCGGTCAGCCAGACCTAGCACCAGCTCCTCCAGCAAGGCCGCCCAGCGCCCAGCTGCGCTGCCTGCTACCTCACTAGCAGCTGATGCCCCAAGCGCCTCCCAGCTTGCAGCTGCCTCGCCGCCCTGCCACTGCCGCTGCTGGCATCGGCAGCCAGGCTGAGCAGAGCTGCACCCGTTGACAGCACCCGCAGCTGGCACTGCCGGGTGTGCGGCAAGCAGTGCTGGCCCAGCAAATCCGCACTGCCCAAGGCCACCTTGCACGCCTGCTTTAGTTCCTCCCACAGCTGATGTGCTGCTGCCTGCTGCAACTCGCTGCCACCAGGCTGGCGCTGCTCAGGCTGCAGCGCCGACAACAGCTGGCGCAGCCGCGACTCCAGTGCTGCAGCCGCCAGCAGCGCACAGCCGGCATGGGCCTCTGGAGTGCGCGCCACTGCCAACTCAGTGCGGAAAAATGAAGCGGCTTCAAGTCCCTCAACAGCATGACCCAACAAGCTGGGCAGGGCTGCGTCCAGACCAGGCCAGCTCAGCGCTTGATCAATTGACTGCCAGGCAGGCCCGCCGGGCGGCACCAGCTGCGCCATGCTGAACAGGCACAGGGCAAACTCCTGCATCCGGTGCTGCAGTTCCTGCTCCGCTGAATCGGCTGCTGCTGACTCTGCTGCACCGGCTGGCTGATCCCCGCCGCCCATGCCGCTGTCTGTCAGCGCAGCAGCAGCCAGCTGCTGCCACTGCACAAAGCTCTCCAGTGTGAGCTGCACGCCTGAGCAAAAGGTGGCCACCGCTGCAGGCGTCAGCAGCTGGCTCGCGCTCAGTTCCAGCTGGCCGCCGGCTGCGCTGGCCATCTGCGAATCCAAAAGCACAACAGCTTGTGCCAGCTGGAGTCGTATAGCCAGCGCCAGTTGCAGCACTGTCCCGGCGCCTCGCTTCATCGTGCCGGCCAGTGACAAGATAGAGCTGCCTCCGCCCGCAGCCCCCTCTGCATCTGGAGAGCCATTGGCCGCCAGCTCACGGGCAGCCACCCGGCGCCCCGCTGCCGCTGCTGCCGCGGCCGCCACAGGCACGCAGGCCAGCAGCGGTGCCCTGCCAGCCAGCAGGCGTGCTGCAAGTCGGTCGCTAGATGGTGAGCCGCTGCCAACCACGTGCAGCATGACACACGTTTCGGCAACTAGCGAGGCTCGAGCGAGGTCATAAGACAAGACCAGCAGCTCCCCGTTGCTTTCGCAGCCTTCTCCCCCACGCTGCACACAAGGCAGAAACTGCGAATCAATCAAGACTGCGTTCAGCTGCGTTGAGGGCTGTGGGTGGCTCATATCGCAGATACAGCCTCGCTGACACAGGCGCAGGTTTTCGGTGAGGCGGTGGCCTATGGCTGCTGCTTGCCAGGCAGCACTGGCAGACGGCTTTGCAGGCACGCACCCGAATAGCGGCCAGCTGCTCGGCTGAAGGCTCCAGCCGCGCAAGCATGTCCGCCAGAGGGGCCAGCGCGCTGCACGATAAGAAGGGCAGGGGCGGTAGAATGAAACAGGTTTGACAAGCAGCCTGCAAGTGCCCAAGTTGCGGCAGCGCAAGCCATGCCAAAGCTCCATGCATGAAAGCAGCGGTACCATGCATTGGGCCGACCAACCTTGAAGCAGCAGCCGTTGCAGCAGCCGGAACACGAGCGCTGCCGCTGAATGGCGCCTTGAGCGCGGCCACGTCACCAAACAGCTGCTGCAGCTGGTCGGGCGGCAGGCCCCACCCCAGCTGAAGGCCAGCTGTCAGACGCTGCACTGCAGCATACCACTTTGGATCCATCCTGCTCCGTGGGAAAGTCGGAAACCAATGAATGATGAGGGCACTGCCCCCTGCTGACTCAGCGCCGCCGCCGCCGCTGCCGCCGCCGCACACGGGGCGCCCCAGCAAGCCCCAGAGGCTTGCCTCTGGTCAGCAACTGCACACAGCAGATCTGTCTGATCGTTGGTGCGCTCTGGGGGCTAGCGTCCGAGGCACGGGTGTGAGCTCGGCTGGCAAAGCGCCCTGCAGCACGCTCAAGACACGATCAGCGACCTCAGGCTGCTGAGTGATGTGCAGGCAATGGGTTGGGCTGTTAGCAGGCTGGGCTGTAAAGCATCTGCGCGCCATGCGTCGGCGGCGCTGAGTCGCTGCGGAGCAGCGGCGCGAGGGCTGTCCCACATCTCTGCTCATTCTGCCTGCCAGGTTGCGGCAGCTGGCTTACACAGGGGAAGTGAGCTGCGCTTGAAATCAAGTCGCAAAGGACAGCCTAGGGGTGCACCACCTTGGAGTTCAGCGCTCGCTTGTGGCTGCGCAGGCGAGTGGGCAGCAGCCCGCCACCAGTCCATTGCCGTCCCGTCATTTCTTGCATGCCCAGGGCTGAACAGCGCTAGGGAGAGGTTGGTTCAACTATTTTACATGGCGAGCGCCAATCCATCTCGGCCCAAGCGAAAAGGGGACTCAAACCATTCCCAAAAAAGGTCTGCTGGATAATCTGTGAAGCATTTGGAGGAGGATGAAAGGCAGCTGCAACACACAGAGCAGTGCTGCTGCACAAGGAAAAAGTTGTCGATCGGGTCAGGTGCATGATGTGGAGCATGCACGCTCTGCAGGACGATGCATTAAAACATAAACCAGTCCATAGTACGGCAGTCACAAAGGATGCATTTCACTCCGCATGGCAAGGCAAGGTTGCAAGGTCGGTTGTCGAGCCACGGCAGCCATCCTGCACTTCTGCGTTGCTGCCGCCCTCTGGTACCGATGCACGCTGAGCGCACTGTGCCGCTGCCCAGCAGGCTTGCTGGCTGTCCACGCGGCTCCTCTCCTCACTCTCCTGCTGAGTCGCATGGCCTACTTGTTGTAAGGCGTGGTCTCAATGTACTGCCTTGCGTTGGCCATCCAAACGCGGGAGCCGTCGCTCAGGCCAGTCATGGAGGTGCCCTCCCGCTGGCCCATCCAATCCAGGATCTGCAGGGCAGGGGCAGCAATGCATCGACCATCACTGATTGCAGCAGAACAAGTCGTGGTGCGCCAGAAAGAACGGTAGCGGGTGCTGCAATGCTGGCCCAACCCGCTGGACCCGCCTGCACACCAAACGAAGCGCAACAAGTTGCCGGCTTCATCCTCACCTCAGCCAACTTTGCGGAGTGAAAGGACAGGCGAGCCATGAAGGTTGCCCCTCACTAAAACCAAAGTAGAGAAAAGTAAAGATGTGACTCAGCAGCACAGCACCTCAGCCAGCACTTCGGGGTCGGACAGGCGAGTCATGAAGGTAGTCCCCTCCTCAAACTCCGCAGCACAGTCGGGGAAGCCGCCCGTCAGGCCGACCTGTGGAGAGGGAGGCGAGGAGGAAGGGCGCTTTCAGTTAGTCCGACCTGTCCAAACAACAGAGAGGAGCAGTAGGGATGGGAGGAGCCATTGCTGGTGCCCACCGCCTGCCTGGGCTAGGGTTGCATGCGCCTGCATGCGCCTGCATACCCCACCATGCCACGCCCAACTCAGGGGTCTGCTCCCCTCGGACTCATATGCATGGCCAAACTCCCCAGACAGATTGCTATCCTCTGAACCCGCATGCCATCCATAGTTCCCCACCTGGGTTGCAGTGCCATTCACATTCTGAGTGGCGGGTGCGCCCCTGTCTCCCGGGCACGCGCCCGCCAGCAGCTTGCTGCCGCCAGCACAGAAATCGTCCTTTTGGGGACCACGGGTTAAGGTCGAGAAGTGAGGTAAGGCGAGGATGGAAAACTTGGGATCGGGCAAGCAGGCCTGTGGTGGCAACACCAGCAAACAGCCAGCAAACACATACCTAGAGCAAGCATAATCGAGCGAGCGCCTCAGCCATAAACAGAGAACAGATCAAGAGGGCGGCCTCACAGTGTAGGACTCTGAGCAGTTGGTGAGCACGGTCAGGTTGGCGGTCTCCACCTGCACCAGCCGAACCAGAGAATGTGTCATCTTGAAAGCGTCGAGTTTGAGCCCCTGGCAACAGAGGGCAGCTCACTAATAGCCGCAGAGCAGGACAGCCAGCAGAGTGCACGGCGCCGGAACGGCAGTGGTGGCAGCAGCAGCGGCGGCGGCGGCAACAGCGGTGGTGGCTGCAGTGTGGCAGCGGACATGGATTCGAGGACGCATTTGATTGAACAGAATAGCGCAGGCGGCAAGCCAGTACAGCTGGGCGGGCCAGCTTGAAGGTGGTGGACAGCTGGTCGCATTGTGTTTCATTTCACATGCACGGCTGCCGCGAGTTGTTAAGGTGCAGCATGCGGCCAAACACACAGGGTTAGGCTGGTCCACCCACCGCTGCACTTGCGCTTGCAGGCTGTATGCGGCTTTATGCAGGCTCACCGGGGGCAACCAGGGAGCCGGCGCAGGGGCCCAGCCGGGACTGCAGGGACACCATCCACGGGAAGTCTGCAGGGAGAGCGGCAAAGGCCGTTGGATTTGTCAGTAGTGCAAATATACCATGGGTAGGTTCAGGATTGCAAGAGATGTGCGGCTGGTCAACAGAGACATAGTGCAGCCTGCCGGGCAGCTCAGGTGGCAGGGCATAGGCAGGCTGTAGGCATGGCGGCAGACAGGCAGGTGCTACTAGGCATGGCAGGCCGGCTGGCACGGCTGCACACACATCCCCTCCAGCGCACTTCGCACACAGCGCTCTATTCACTGCTATACCCACCCTTGACGTTGGATGCAGGCGGCGGCGGCGGGGAGGGCTTGGGAGAGGGTTTGGGGGAGGGAGAGGGAGAGGGAGAGGCTGCCTGCTTGGGCGATGGCAGCGGAGGGGAGCGGACGGGGGGTGGCGGCGAGCGCTTGGGCTTGGGTGGTGGCGGCGAGGGCTTGGGCACGCACTTGTCGTTGTAGTTCTGCGGTGGCAGAGAAACAGGAGGAGCGGGGCATAAAGAAAAGCAGGCGCTGGACCCTGCATGCGGCACCGGGGGCAGCAGTGGCGGCTGGCGGCACCTGCCCGAATGGGGCTGTAATGGCGGCATGGGCTCGAACAATCCGGGCAGCCCTGATACAGCGGTTTGGCCCTGCAGCAAACCAGGCGGGTAGGCTCACCTTTTTACACCAGTTTTCATTACTCCAATCCTGCAACGAGGACCGAACGAAGGTAGAGAGTCAGGGGAAGTAGCAGGGCGGATGGAGTTGCACGTACAGTCAGGTGGCGGGAGCGGCTGCTGTGTTGGGCACAAGCTGCGTACAAGAAAACGGCATGGCCTTCGCCACCGAAAAGTGGCAGCATCGAAGCACCAGCTGCAGCTGCACCGCCAAGGCATCAGTGACAGCACCGGCTGTAGCTGCTGCAGCAGCGGGCGCACCTTGGTGTCGGCACAGCACGTGCAGCGGGTGCGGGTGTCGGAGCTCTTGCTGTTATCGAGGGAAGAGGAGCGGAGGTGGCGATTGGAGAGGGAAGTGCGGCTTTTGCAGGCCATGCCTGCAGTAAAGCTGCAGCACGCTTCCATAGTGCTGCGCTCGAGGCAGCTGGTGAAGCCACTGCTTGCCAGCGGCGGCGCCGTTCCAGCGGCGGCCCCAACATGGCCCCGATTTCTCGACGGCCGTCTCGAACACAATCCGACAGCGCGTTTCGGCGCGCGAGAGGCGGTTTTGGCCGCAATGGAGCCCCGGAAGGGCAGGAATGTTTTGCAACTCGCAGTTTTCTGCTTGTATATGCGCGATCGAGCTCTCATCTGCATCCGTACGCCTCAGGAAGAGTACCGCAATGCATCGAGCACGCCTAAGGTGCACATGAGGTGCGCAGCAGGCACGCCGCGCCGCCGCCGCCGCTCGCCGGCGGCTTCTAAAACCAGGACGCACCTTTCACATGTGGGCTTGGGCACGCACTGGTTCTGGTACTGGCTTTGGCACCATTTTTCGGAGCTCCAGTCGTTTTTGCCGGCGCAGCACTGCAAATGTCAGCGGCGAGGGCGCGGTTGGAAAGGGCGCCGCGTGTGGCCAGACAGCAGAGGCAGAGAAGGCCCAAAACCATAGCTGGAACCAGAAGCACAGCAGAGCAGGCGCAGCGTGGCCTGCCGCTATAGTCTGCTCCTGCCGAAGCAAAGCTTGGCAGTAGGACAGCACATGTGCCTTGCCTGGCAGCGGCTCTTGGTGTCGCTGTACTTTTGGTCGCAGGACTGAGGCTTGGGCTGGCACTGCAGGCGAGGTGGCAGGGGCAGGGGGTGTGCAGCGGTCAAAGGCAGCTGGCTGGACAGCGAGCATGTGTTGGGAAAGGCAGCCGGGGACCCTTGCATGCTGGTGGCCCCACTCCTGTTGCTGCCCTTTCAGCGAGCGGCACAGTGGCAGCAGCATCCTCATCGTTTCTCACCAGGGCGTCATAGTTGTTGCGGCACCATGCCTGCAGAGCGTGAGGAGACAGCATGGCCAGAGACGTCAGTCAAGCAGCAGCCCACGCGCCCTCAGCAAGGCCTGCCCCAGAAGTTGCCAACGTTAGTGAAGCAGCTGCCTCTGTTCATGCAAGTCAGGGGGCCATGCCACACAGCATTATGCTACCGCATTTGCCGGCCGGTGCAGTGCAGACCCTCCCTTTACCACTGCGCACCTCGTTTGTCCAGTCATCCTTGGATGCGCAGCACTTGCACCGAGACTGGCGGGCGGCAGGAGAGGCAGGCAGGTGTCAGCGGTCAGAACGCGGGCATGGGAGGTTGCTGGGCACACACTGGCTTCCCCTGCCCCGCATGCAACACAAAATTGCTAGCAACAACGCTTGCGCACACCCGAATAATGTAAGCACAGCCATGCAGTGCTGCACCGCAGCCCACCTTGGTGTCTGGTGCCACCGTGTCGCACGTGGTGGGTTTGGGCTTACACTTGCTCTGCGGACAAGCAAAGAAAGGGTGCCTTTGATGTGTGCACGGGCCTATTAGTGACTTTGCAGCAGTACATACACCCTTGCACCACCTGCACTCATGTAGCTGGCTGCCAAGATGGCTGCTAGTGTTGGCCTTACATTGTAGTTGGACCTGCACCAGTCTTCTCCGTTCCAATCGTCTGCAGAAAAGGAGGCGTGCCAGGGCATGCTGGGTGATGTTGCATTGTGCCAGGTGCACCTGCTGCCGCGGACAGCATGCCACGCAAGGTGCCACAGATGACACCCTTGACGCCATTGCATGCCATGGCACTTGAGTGCAAGGGAAGATCAGACCTTTGCTGTTGCAGCAGGCGCAGCGGCTTTCCACGTCCGGGGACACGCTGCGAGGAAGGAAAGACGAACACTAGGCCAGTTGCGTGAATGGGACAGCGGGTTCAACGGCCGCATGTGTCGCACGAGGCGGGGCCGGGCTGCAAGGTAGGCATGCAGAGCAGCATGCACGCACGGTTCTAGCAGCAGCCGGCCAGCAGCCAAGACCAGCAGCAGCAGCAGCAGCAGCAGCAGCAGCAGCAGCAGCAGCAGCAGCAGCAGC